>ERZ761602.1968-NODE-1968-length-34539-cov-12.413815_pt1 | contig 34539 bp, 23 predicted proteins | sample MGYA00512165_ERZ761602 | MGnify/ENA primary metagenome ERZ761602 (study PRJEB28899, sample SAMN02445085) | bioreactor sludge metagenome | biome: EBPR sludge; isolation source: Thorneside wastewater treatment plant | place: Australia: Brisbane, Thorneside...
AAACTGGAATGGCTGCACTGCGTTATGCCGTGGTAGCCGCGAAATAACGCAGCAAGATGGCTTGCCTGTGGCCGGAAAACGGCCCGATGACCTTCATCAGCTTTCCCTGCTCCAAGGTGCTTCGATCCCCCTGCCCCTATCCAGGCATCCAGAGCGCTCCCCTCGCAAGGAGGGTGGGAATTTTTAGAAATTTTTGTGCAAATCCATCCCCGTATACAGCCCAGCGACTTGCTCGGCATAGCCATTGAACATCTGTGTGTCACGGCGGAAGAAATCGCCGATGCGCCGTTCCTTGTTCTGGCTCCAGCGTGGATGACTCACTTCAGGATTGACGTTGGCGTAGAAACCGTATTCGCTGGGAATCTCCCGGTTCCAGGTGGTGCTTGGCTGCTGCTCGGTGAAGCGGATTTTCACAATCGATTTAATGCTCTTGAAACCATATTTCCACGGTACGACCAATCGTAGCGGCGCACCATTTTGATTGGGCAATTCCTTGCCATACAGGCCCGTCGCTAGCAGCGTCAATGGATGCATGGCCTCGTCCATCCGCAGCCCTTCGACATACGGCCAGTCCAGAATACGGGTGCGCTGGCCCGGCATCTGTTTGGGATCGAGCAGGGTCGTGAATTCAACATATTTGGCGTTAGAGGCCGGCTGGAAACGAGGCAGGATTTGATTAAGCGGAATACCCCGCCATGGCACTACCATCGACCAGGCTTCGACGCAACGCAGCCGGTAGATGCGTTCTTCCGGCTGTTGCGAGGCTAAAAAATCCTCCAGCGCATACTGGCCCGGTTTCTCACAATGCCCCTCGACCACAACGGTCCAAGGCTTGGTTTTCAGACTGCCCGCGTTTTCTGCCGGATCGGTCTTACCCGTACCGAATTCGTAGAAGTTGTTATAGGAAGTGATGTCCTTATAGGGGGTCGGCTTGAGATCCTCGTCTGCGGCCTGGGCGATACGGCCCCGCAGAGTGGGCGGTAACCATGCGGCAGCACCCAATATGGCAGCGGTTTTTATGAACTCGCGGCGGCGGGCATACAATTCCGGTGGCGTAATTTCCGATGGATGAATATCGGCGGGTTTCTGAATCAGCATGATAGGACTCCGGGTGATAGACTCCCTGGTTGTGACCCGCTCAATATTCACGAGTTGCGTTTCGTCGCAATCCATATCACTGCTCACACTGCTTTCCGCACCATGACCTCGAAACAAACCCGCTTGTTGCAACGTGCCGGTAAGCCGCTGGTTTTCAGCGCCAGCCTGCTGCCGCTGGCTTGGCTGTTCTGGCTTGGATGGAACGATCAATTGGGCGCAAATCCGGTGGAGACGCTGACGCATCGCACCGGCAGCTGGAGCCTGCGCTTTCTGCTGCTGACGTTGGCCGTGACGCCGGTGCGGCGGCTGACCGGCTGGAATGGTTTACAGCGCTTTCGACGGATGTTGGGGCTGTTCGCCTTCTTTTATGTCTGTTTGCACTTCAGCGTCTATTTGGTTTTCGACCATTTTTTCGATGGGTCCGCCATCATCGCCGATATCGCCAAACGGCCCTACATTACTGTCGGTTTCGCCGCTTTTTTGTTGCTGGTGCCGCTGGCAGCGACGTCCACGAATCGGATGATCAAACGGCTGGGCCGGAACTGGCAGCGTTTGCATCGGCTGGTCTATGTGATTGGAATATTCGGGGTGCTGCATTACCTGTGGCTGGTCAAGGCAGATATCCGGGAACCGCTGCTGTATGCTGGGATTCTCGCTGGATTGCTGGGGTATCGGCTAGGGTGGCGGTACACGCATCGCAGTTAGTGTGGCAATCTGGGGCGCGGCATCCAGTTGATGGCGGCGAAGAATTCCGCCGGTGATAGAATCATGCAATAGAATCCCTAGAGGCCCTCTGGCCGCGATGGGCAACTTGACGCCTTTCACCTTGGAGCGCTAACCACTGATGACCTTGCACGCTTCGAATGCTGCCGCCGCCCTGCTCGGCGGCCTTCACACTTTTATCGAACCTGCTTATATACGCACCGATCCCGAGAGCTGCCTGAATTACGGTCGTGACTGGACACGCCTGCACACGCCCAACCCGCTCGCCGTAGTGCTACCGGGGACGATCAAAGAGGTGCAAGCCTTGGCCGGTTACGCCAACACCCATCAACTGGCGCTGGTTCCATCGGGCGGACGCACTGGACTCAGTGGCGCAGCGGTCGCTTGTCAAGGGGAAATCGTGGTCTCGATGGAACGCATGAACCGGATTCTCGACTTCGACCCTACCGACCGCAGCGTCACTTGCGAAGCCGGGGTGATCACTGAAGTTCTACAAAACTTTGCCCGCGATCATGGGCTGTACTACCCGGTCGATTTCGCCTCGCGCGGCTCCAGCCAGATCGGCGGCAATATCGCTACCAACGCTGGCGGCATCAAGGTCATCCGCTATGGCCTGACTCGTGACTGGGTGACCGGACTAAAAGTGGTGACTGGACGTGGCGACCTGCTGTATCTCAACCGGGGGCTGATCAAGAACGCCAGCGGTTATGATCTGCGGCATCTGTTTATCGGCAGTGAAGGCACGCTGGGCATTATTGTCGAGGCGACGCTGAAACTGACCCGCCCCCTGCGTGAACCGAATGTCATGGTGTTAGGCATACCCAGCCTGGACAGTATCATGTCGCTGTATCACGTCTTTCGCAACAAATTGGAATTGAGCGCTTTCGAATTCTTCTCGGAACGAGCGTTGCGTCATGTGCTGGCCAAAGGTCTTCACCGGCCCTTCGAAACAGAAACACCTTATTACGTACTGATCGAGTTTGAGAATCCCGGCGGACTGCACACTGATACTGCGTTAAACCTGTTTGAGCACTGTGCCGAGCAAGGCTGGCTGGCTGATGGCGTGATAAGCCAAAGTGAGGCCCAAGCCCAGGAATTATGGCGGCTGCGTGAAGATATCAGCGAATCGATTTCAGGTTATCAGCCCTACAAAAACGATATCGCTCTGCGCATTTCCCGCATACCGGCTTTTCTCAATGAAGCCGACACCTTGTTGACCCGGGAATACCCGGATTTCGAGGTGCTCTGGTATGGCCACATTGGCGATGGCAACCTGCATATTAATATTCTCAAGCCAGCAGATTTGGATTCGATAGCATTCGCCAAAAAATGCGGGGGTGTCAGCGAGCATCTATTTACGGCGCTGCAACAGTATGGCGGCAGTATTTCTGCTGAACACGGGGTTGGCCTGCTCAAAAAACCTTACCTGCATTACACCCGTGATGAAACTGAAATCAGCTACCTACGCGCTATCAAACAGGCATTTGACCCGAATGGGATTCTGAATCCAGGAAAGATCTTTGATTAAAGCGCTCGCCATAAAGATGGGATAATTTTTACTTTGACACTGATAAAAAAGGGCTTTTGAGCAGCGGCTGCGTTATCCTTAGCAGTACTAAGGCTGCACCAACCGGCCCGGTAAAATCACACGCCATCCGCACACGAACGCCGGCGGATCGGCGGACAAGCGATGGAGGTGGTCATGGTGGAATCCAGTATGCTGACCGAAACGATCCGCGACATCGTCCAGCACCACAGCGGCATGCCGACCCGGTTGCTGCAAATTCTGCGCGACGTGCAAGACCGTTTGACTTGGTTGTCACCTGAAACCCTGGAGCGAGTTGCTGAGGAACTCAGCATTTCACCCAATAAGGTACGCAGCGTCGCCGAATTCTATTCCTTTCTCTATACCACACCACGCGGTCGCTATGACATTCTGTTCAGTGACAATATCACGGACCGGATGTTGGGTAACCGCGAGTTATTGCATTATCTCTGCGGCCGGCTGAAGGTCAGCATCGGCGAAACCCGGAGCGATGGATTAGTCACGATTGGCACGACATCTTGCACCGGAATGTGCGATCAAGGCCCAGCAGCGCTGGTCAATGGTTATACGCTGACCCGTTTGAATCCATCGCGCCTGGATGGCATCGCCAATCTGATCGAAAGCCGCATTCCGCTGGCGGAATGGCCACGTGAGTTGTTCGAGGTGTACAGCAACCTGCGCCGGGCCGATATTTTGCTGGGCCGGCATTTCGCCGACGGTTCTGCCTTACGGGCAGTGTTGAAGCGTGGCCCAGAGGCGATAATGGAAGAAATGGTCAAATCCGGTTTACGTGGCCAAGGCGGGGCCGGTTTCGGGTCAGCCGCCAAGTGGATTTCCTGCCGCAACGCCCCTGGCAACGTAAAATATGTAGTTTGCAATGCCGATGAAGGCGAACCAGGCACTTTCAAGGACCGGGTGCTGATGCAGGATTTCGCTGATCTGGTGTTCGAAGGCATGACCTTGTGCGGCCGGGTTATCGGTGCTCAACACGGGTTCGTCTATCTGCGTGGCGAGTATCGCTACATGTTGAACCCGCTCAAAGCGACTTTGCAACGCCGCCGCGAGGCCGGGTTGCTCGGTGAGGCGATTCTCGGCGATATCTCGTTCAATTTTGACATTGAAATCCATCTCGGCGCCGGCGCCTATGTCTGCGGTGAGGAATCGGCGCTGATCGAGTCGCTGGAAGGTAAGCACGGAGTGCCGCGCATTCGCCCGCCTTTCCCGACAACCCACGGTTACCTAAACAAGCCAACGGTGGTCAACAACGTCGAAACGTTTGCCGCGGCGGCGAAAATTGCTGTGGAAGGCGGTGACTGGTTCGCCAGCCGCGGCACCGCTCAATCCAAGGGTACCAAACTGCTGAGCGTCAGCGGTGACTGCGAGCGGCCCGGTATCTACGAATATCCGTTCGGCATTACCGTCAACCGGGTACTGGAGGATTGTGGCGCGCACGATGCCCAGGGCATTCAGATGGCAGGTCCTGCCGGGCACATGATTTCCGCCAAACAGTTCGACCGGCGCATTTGTTTCGAAGATCTGGCAACCGGCGGATCGTTCATGGTGTTCGACCAGAAACGCGACATTTTGGACGGGGTGCGCAATTTCGCCCATTTCTTCGTCCACGAGAGCTGCGGATTCTGCACACCTTGCCGGGTTGGCACCTCGCTGATGCGTGATCTGATGGACAAGGTGCATACCGGACATGGCACGCGCTACGATCTGGAAGAGATGCGCAAACTGGGGCGGATCATGCAGGCGGGTTGTCATTGCGGGCTGGGCCAGACCGCGCCCAATCCGGTGCTGGATAGTCTTGATCAGTTCCCGGAAGCCTACGAGCGGCGGTTGCGCTCCACCGCTTATGAGCCTGCTTTCGATCTGAACGCGGCGCTCGAAGAAGCCCGGCAGTTGACCGGACGCAGCGATCCAGGCGCGTATCTAAACGAGGAGGATCTGCTGGTAGGAGCAATGCCATGAGCGACGAACAAAGTTTTACCCTGGACGGGCGGCGGATTCCATTCCAGAATGGTCAGACCGTCATGCAAGCAGCGCTGGAAGCCGGTGTCTACATTCCGCATCTGTGCTTTAACCCGGAATTTACCCCGCACGGTAGTTGCCGGGTCTGTCTGGTCAAGGTCAACAATCGAATGCAAGCGGCCTGTACGACGCCGGCCGCCGACGGGCAAACCGTTCAGAGTGAAACCGAGGAGCTGCGGGAAATCCGCCGGGGCATTCTGCAAATGTTGTTTGTCGAGGGCAACCATGTCTGCCCGGCCTGTGAGAAAAGCGGGGCTTGTCAGTTGCAAGCGGTGGCCTACTACACCGGGATGCTGGCGCCGCACTTCAAGCACTTCTACCCGCGCCGGCCGGTGGATGCCTCCCATCCTGAGGCAGTGATCGACTTCAACCGTTGCATTCTGTGTGAGCTCTGTGTGCGGGCCAGCCGCGACGTGGACGGCAAAAATATCTTTGCGGTGGAGGGGCGCGGTATCCAAGCGCATCTGGTGGTCAACACGCCATCCGGTCAACTGGGCGCGACCGGTTTCAGCCTTCACGACAAGGCAGCGCAGGTTTGCCCAACCGGTTCGATTCTGACCAAGCACCGGGGCTACGACATCCCAATTGGACAGCGACTGTACGACCGCAAACCGATCAATGTGGTCGGCGACGTGGCGCAGTTGCCGGACCGTCAGGGAGGACGCCGCCATGATTGAACCCAGACTGAAAATCGCCACCTGTTCGCTGGCCGGTTGTTTCGGCTGCCACATGTCGTTACTCGATCTCGACGAGCGGTTGTTCGATCTGGCCGAGCGCGTGGAACTGGATCGCAGCCCGCTGACCGATATCAAGGAACTCGGTGAGTGCGATGTCGGCCTGATCGAAGGCGGGGTGTGCAACGCTGAAAATGTCCATGTACTTATGGAGTTCCGGGCGCGCTGTAAGATTCTGGTGGCAATCGGCGCCTGTGCGCTAAACGGGGGTGTTCCGGCAATGCGGAATCAATACGACCTCAAGGAATGCCTGGAAGAATCCTATGTGCGCGGGATGGGCCTGGTCAACGCGCAGATTCCCAGCGATCCGGAAATTCCGCTGCTGCTTAACAAAGTGCACCCGATCCACGAGGTGGTGAAAATCGACTACTCTCTGCCCGGGTGCCCGCCGTCAGCGGATACGATCTGGACCTTCATCAACGAATTGCTGTCCGGACAGGCGATTGTGCTGTCTTATAGACAGATTCACTACGATTAAGCGAGGGCGTGTCATGAGCGAATTGGAAACGGCGGCCCATCCCGAACAGCTCTGTCGAGTCGCCATTGATCCGTTAAGCCGGGTTGAAGGACACGGTAAGGTCACATTATTGGTGGACCGGAACCATCACATCCGCCAAGCACGGTTGCATATCGTTGAATTTCGTGGCTTTGAAAAATTTATCCAGGGTCGGCCCTACTGGGAGGTGCCGGTTGCTGTACAGCGATTGTGCGGCATCTGCCCAGTTAGCCACAATCTAGCGGCAGCTAAAGCCGTTGATCAACTGATTGGGGTGGAGCAGCTTCCGCCCGCTGCCGAGAAAATCCGCCGGTTGATGCACTATGGCCAGACCCTGCAATCACACGCCGTGCATTTCTTCCATCTAGCCTCGCCGGATTTCCTATTTGACTTCGACAATCCTATCGCCCAGCGCAATATCGGCGGGGTGATGGCGGATTATCCTGATATTGCCCGTCAAGGGGTGCGGCTGCGCAAATACGGCCAGGAAGTCATTCGCATCACTGCCGGCAAGCGGGTGCATGGCACCGGCACGGTCCCCGGCGGAGTCAACAAGGCGCTGACCTTGCAGGAGCGCAACTACCTGCTCACCGATCTTGAATTAATGACGCAATGGGGACGTCACATCCTCAAGTTGATGAAGAAAGCCTATGAGGCAAACCCTGGTTATTTCACTCGCTTTGCCGCGATCCCATCCAATTATCTTAGCCTGGTGCGTGCTGACGGGGCGCTAGACCTCTATCATGGCGGGTTGCGTACTAAAAATGATCAAGGCGATCTGTTGTTCGACCATCTCGATTACCGGCGCTATTCGCAGGTCATTCGTGAGCAGGTCAAGTCATGGAGTTATATGAAGTTTCCCTTTATTAACTCTCTGGGGCCGGAGAAAGGCTGGTATCGAGTAGGACCCCTGGCGCGCATCAACAATTGTGATTTTATTCCAACACCGGTGGCTGAAGAGGAGCGCCGCGAATTCATGGCGCTGAACAACGGCCAGCCGATTCATGCGACGCTGGCGTACCACTGGGCGCGGATGATCGAGTTGCTATATGCCACTGAGGCGATTCGGGAATTGTTGCTTGACCCGGACATTTTCGGCGATGAATTGGTGACACGCGGCGAGATGACCCGCGAAGGTATCGGTGTCATTGAGGCGCCGCGTGGTACGTTGTTTCACCATTACCGGATCGATGAGGATGGACTGATCGAGAAGGCCAACCTGATTGTGTCCACCACGAATAACAACCAGGCGATGAACGAGTCGATTCGCCAAGTGGCAGAGAACTATCTGGATGGCAAGGAACTGACCGAACCGCTGTTGAACCAGATCGAAGTTGCAGTGCGAGCCTACGATCCTTGCCTGTCCTGCGCTACGCATGCTCTAGGACAAATGCCGCTGATCGTAGAGTTGGTGGAGGAAGACAGTGGAGTGATGATAGATTGCTTGGTGCGCGATGCGAATGGAAAGGTTCGCGAGAGTTTTGTGGAATTCTAGGGCGTGCTGTCAAATAGGAGCCTGCTTGGATTATGATCATTAGCGGGTGTGCCATATGGAAAAAATGAACCCTATTGAATTTACTGCCTCGATAATAGGTGCGTTTGCCGGCACGCTTTTGGCCTCATTCTTCTCCTTTATGATTTTAGAGACGGAGCAATTGCCGGTTATTCTGGCATCCACTGGGGCATCGGCTATGTTGCTGTTTGGTTTTCCACATAGTCCGGTATCGCAACCATGGAACCTGGTTGGCGGTCATATCGTCTCCGCCATCATTGGAGTCGGTTGTTTTAAGTTAATACCGAATGCGCTACTGGCATCTGCCATTGCTATACCGGCAGCCATGATCCTCATGCACCTGCTTCGTTGCATGCATCCGCCGGGCGGCGCCACGGCAATCACGGCGATCATTGGTGGCGAGGCTGTCCACGAACTAGGATTCGCATTCGTTGTGGTCCCCGTTTTTATTAATGCGATCATCCTGCTATCGGTCGCGATGAGCGTTGGTACATTTCGCCAGAAAAATCCTTTTGATATCAATGCAAAAACTTGGCTGGAGTAGCCGTGGATTGGCCTGCCAGGCTGAAACTGCCAATGAGAAGCAAAAAACCACCTGCAAAGCAGGTGGTTTTGGGTGAGTCCTGTAAAATTTCCTGGTTCTCCCGCCCGATGAAGCGGTGAGGGTTTACTTGACCGGCGCGGCGGGTGCGGGCGGTGCGCTTGCTGCCTGACCTATCCTTCGCCGTAACCCCGCTATCTTCACTATCACCAGAATGATTTGAAAACCCTGCTGATAGGCATGAAAACCTGACGGAACATCCTGGCAGCACGTGCTTTCGATAGTTATCGGGGCGAAAAAGAAGAACCATGTATTTCTCCTAGTTGCTAGTGATTGATTGCTCTTCAAAAGCCATGCTTTGTATGGCTTCAACCAGCATTTTGAAGCTATGGGAACGGGTATTATTGATGTCAAGATGAGGTGCAATAGCGCGCGAGCCGCCGATCTTTTGATAACGCCCCTTGGTCAAGGCAATTAATTCCTGTGAGGGAGAACCCAGCCGATCTGGAGTCCGAAATTTCTGGTTTTTCTGACGCTTGGCAATCCCTGCTATTCCAAGCCCGTACTCGACAGCCGCAAGATCAGCCAGGTAAAAACTTTCCAGTTCGCGGCAGACGATGCGCACGATGGTGTTGGGGCGTCCTGCATCGGCGCAAAACTGCTGAAGTCGCTCTTTGATAGCCAGGCAGTCGCCAGAATCCTGGTCGCGAATGACGAAAAAGCGAGCGCCTCTGTTGCGATAGTCGCGCATTCGCCGGACCAACTGTTTCTCCATGTCCTGCTTCCCGTCAAACACGATGTAGCGAACATCCACGCACTGGGGCGCTATCCTGGGCAACAGCCCTTCCAGCATCGCACGCGCTGATGCTTCCTCCAGGAAAAAGACCCATTCACTCATTGTTGAGGATCGGCGCCCGCGAAAAAGCCTTGTTTCCACAAAAGCCCCATTTTGTCGCCATCCGCCATGTAGGCGGCGATCTGTGGATCATCCTTGGCACGACGTACTTGGGTAAAGCCCTCCCGCTTGACGAGCCAGAAGACTTCATCCAGCTCTGCCGCATTGAGAAAATCGGGCGAGTGGGTCGAAATCATGACCTGTCCTCCTCGCTGGGCATACAGGCGAAACTCTTCGGCCAACTCCGCCATCAACTGAGGATAGAGTTGATTTTCCGGTTCCTCGATGCATAACAGAGGATGAGGCTTCGGATCATGGAGCAGTACCAGATAGGCGAACATTTTTATGGTTCCATCAGAGACATATCGATCTAGAAACGGTGTTTTGAAGGAGCCATCCTGAAAGCGCAGTAACAGATAACCGTCCGGGGTGAGTTCCGGTAGAACTGTGTTGACACCTGGCACACGCGCTTGCATTCGCGCCAGAATTTCCTGGAAGGCGTCTCGATGATTTTCATACAAGTATTGGGCAACCCGAGGCAGGTTATCGCCCGATACCGAGAGATGCTCTACATAACCGGTGACTTCCTTGCGACCTCGCGCAGCATCGATGTGAAAGTCAGAGACATGCCAGGATTCAATCAGTTGTCGAAAGGCATTGGCGGCTTTGAAACGTTGAAACTGGCCGAGTCCCTTGATAGCGAGAATATCGGGTGAATCGAGCGTTTGGGATTCCCGTTTCAGCTCTTCATCGGGCTTATTGAAGTCTTCTTCATTGGTAATGGCATAGCCGCTACCGTTCTGGAAATCGAGAAAATGAAAGGGCGCTCCGTAGGCGCTTCTTTTGTAACGGAGCCGTTCGCGCCGTACGATGGGCCGCCCTTGCTCCTCACCAATTTCTACGGAATACGTGACGAGACGGCTGGCTTTTGCAATGAGCATCCGGTATTGAATTTCGATGAGAATACTTTCTGCTTCATAGCCCCGGCTGACAACTTCCCTGAAACGTCCCCGTCCATCCAGCGCTTGCCGCACGTTGCCTGACAGGCAGTCCCGTAAAAATCCAAATACTTCGAAGAACGTGCTCTTGCCGCTGCCGTTCGCACCTACAATCACTGAAAGCTTAGGAATTTCACGGATATGCACATCTCTGAATACTTTAAAGTTTTTTAAATGAATTGCTTCAATGTGCATAGCATCTTTTTCCAAAAAAAAGCTTGGTTGGTCATATCAAAGCCTTGCCATCCTATTGATCTGCCGCTTCGCGCATGGACAACACCTGCCAGCCTTGCCTTCGGGCGATGTAGATATCCTCCTCAGAAATGGCAATCCCGAATCTCTCAAAAGGCCAAGCGAGTTCCAGCTGTCCCACAATACACTTGCCCGGTTCATGGATTTCGTAGCCCACATCCGGAGGATTCCATCCTTTTGAGCGATAATGATAGAGAATGCCGTGGACTCCCGGATCAGCCAGTTTGAAGACCTCACTCCAACCCATATCCTTCTTGACAATAGATTGCTCACGGCGCAGTCGGGTAATCAGTTGCATATCTGCATGGCGCACAGACATGTGATCATGAGAGGGTTGCTTACGATGACAATCCACGCATAGGGCCTGCAAATTGGATTTCCGGTTATCCGTTTTGACGCCGTTCTTGTGATGGGTATGCAGCAGATTTTTATGATTGGAAAGATTGACACTACATGATTCGCAACGAAAATCTCGGTCAGCTCGATATCTTCCAGAGATCATCGGCCAATCCGGTGTGTAGAGGCTATCGTTTTCACCTGCCAATCGACTAGGCATATGTGGAAAAAAGGAGCTGTATGTCGCAAAGAATGCTGTAAGAGAAAAGCGAGAAAAAATAGTTGATCGACTACCCTGCTTATAGCCCTGATAATTCAAATACTCCAAACAATTCTTGCAAACATTCAATTGTGTTTTGCCTTCGACTGGACTTCGAGTGTGAATGGATAGTCCGGAAATGAAAAATTCACCACTGGTATCATTGGTAGCCACATAACGCTCAAATTTTCCTTTTGACTGCATTTCGGTAAGTGTTTTGCAAAAGGCGACGTGATACTTGCGTCCGGCGCTGCGATTATCGAGAGCTTTCTGTACGTTTAACCCATGATCCTGAATGTACAATAAGACTTGTCGTCCCTTGTAGGCCAGTAGTCCAGTGTTGGTATTAACATCTTTCAGGCTGACATCGATACCTGTTTCACTCAGGGCGATATCGATGGGGTCCAATGCTGTTGCTTTCTGTCCAAGATGGAACTCTGGATCGGTCGCTTGCGCTCCCATTTGCCGGACTGTGGCATGCAGTGCGGAAAAATCAACGGTCAGGCGCATCTCTACGCCTCACCTTTCGAGAATCTTCCGGATCTGGGTTTCGGCATTGGTGATAACGCGAAACGAGACCCGGCGGGAACGCTCGAAATTTTCGGAGCCGTCATGGTTCTCGATAAGCCGCGAAGAAGAGAATCCCACCGCTGCAACGTGCTTCTTGACCCAACGACGTTCTGGTGCGACGCCCGGCAGCGTATAGACGTACTCCAATACGGATCGTGTCCGGCCCTGCGATAGCTCCATGTTATTGAAATAGGCCTCCTCTTCCGTGGATCGCTGGTTCCAGACGCTACTGGTATGACCTTCAATACGCACCTCGTCAATCGAATCACGAAATTGCATCAACACACTCAGGTAACGCGGAAAAAAGTCGCTCAAAATCGTCTGAAAAGCCGGTTTCAGCGTGATCTTTCCAGTATCAAACAGGACATCGGGTGATTTAAACTGGAACGATAAGGTCGCCTGTTCAATGTCGGCATCCCAACGTTGTAAATCGTCCTTGAACTCCGTCATGAGTGCGTCATAGAGCGCGACCTGGTTTTCCTGGTAAGTAATGGCCACCTCTTTAATTTTATCGCGTTCGATCAAGGCATCCCGCATCAAGGCAATCGACACGAACAAAAACACCATCATCAGGCCGGCCATGAGATCGGACACCGACAACCAATGTTCACCACTGTCCTCATCGGCTAAATGACGGACTCCGCTACCGAAGATCCGCTCTGAACCGGGATTCATCGGGCAGTCCGACCCGGTTTAGCCACTGCCTGTTGGCGAGCGGATTGCCCCTGTTCAGTGACCACTTGCTGCATGGCATGCACCAGCTTTATGTAATCACTGGTGAATTGGCCAGTAATTTGGGCCAAGGCTTGACCCATCTCATTCATCACTCGGTTGATTTCTTGCTGCATCGTCTGATCAATAGCGGAAAGCTGCTTGTTGACCCCCTCCCCAGTCCTCGATACTGCTTTACCCATTTCTTCCAGTACACCATCGACAGTCCGGTTGACCGCGCGCATTTGCGCAGTGGACACTTCCTCCAAGGTGCTCTCCAGGCGTTTCTGCATCTGGATGATACTCTCGGCCACCTGCTCTTGAGTGGCTCGTGTGTCGCGTTGCGCTTGTTCACCTGCCGTTTTAAGAGTTGTTGATAACCCCTTGGCATGTTCAAACAGGTTGTTGGCCATGTCTTTGGTATGCTCATGTATCTGGATGAATGCGCCTTCCAACTGTTTGTGCAGGGTTTCGTTCTGGGCAACCAAGCGATCGGCGGTCTTCGTCAGGTGACTTTGAAGATCTTGAACACTGTCGTCTAGTTTCTGCGCGCCTTGCTTAAGGGCATTCTCGACGGCGGTAGCACCACTTTCCAACCCTTCACGAACGCGATTGATACCCTGATCGGTAGTTTTGATAAAGGTATCAAGCTGTTTATGGGTCTTTTCGTCGTGGGCCTCAATGTAGGCATCGGACAGATCCAGCAGTTTGGTGTAATGCTCGCTGGCGGTTTGCACCGAAGCGGCTATTGCATTGACGGTCTGCTCAATCTGCTCGCGGATTTGCGGAACCGCTTCGACAGCTTTGTCGCGCATATCGCGGAATATTTCCAAGTGACGGCTCAATTCCTGGAGTTGATGCTGATTCACTTCCAGCACCGTCTTGAGCTGCGCCATGGTGGTGGGGATTTGTTGTGCTTCCTTGGCGATGTGAACCACAGAGGCTTCAATCTGGGTAATCGCACGCACTGCTTGTTCATACTGGGCGGACATCTGTTCGAGTTGCTGTCGATAATTGTTCTGCCACTCGACCAGCTTTTGGACGGAGGCATCCAGGGCCTTGAAGTTATCGCCGAACTGTTCCGTCAGGTTTTTGTTGAAGTCGGCAATCACCTCGCGCAAGGCATTCATCATCTGTTCCGTGGCAGATTTAGAAAGCATCTCCGCGAACTCATCCAGCTCCTGCCAGAGCTTGTTGGCAAACTGGTTGCGCGTGTCCCGATCCTCGGTGATGGCGCGCATAATTTCTTTATGCCGGTCATTTTCATCGCTACGAAGCAACTTCAACTGACCAACCAGGCTGGTTTCTTCTGTACCGGAAACAACCACACGCAATTCTACGACTGCATTTATCATCTCTTTGTGTTGGTCGTTTTGGTCAGTTCGCAAGAGCTTCAATTGACCGACCAGGCTGGTTTCCTCAGTACCAGAAATCGCGGTTTTTAATTCCTGGAACATTTGATTTTGCTCCAAAAGAGCGCCAAGAATTTCTTCAGGGCCAGCTCCAGAGACAACATCGTGCTTACGTGGCGGGGCAATGAGCAATGTCGTTGTCAGCACCTTGAACAGAATCGCGCTTCCCATGCCCGCCAAGCTGGTGATAAAAGCAGTTTTGAGACCTTCCAATAGTGCGGGAATGCTGGCGTCAATATCATCTGGCTTGAAGTGCATGAGCCCGATGACGATACCAACGAAGGTGCCAAGGATACCTAACGATGTTAGCAGTGTCGGTGCATAGCTTACAAAGCGGGGAGCGCGATCTTTGCGGGTCAGCCATACTGCGACACTGAAGCCAATCAGCAGTAGCAATAAAAAGATTTCGGTAACAGTCTTCGCTTGAGCATTCCACAAAAGGTTTTCAATCATTTGGCCAAAGAAAGTCAGTTTCTCCATGCTATTTATTTCCATGTTATAGTTGGCAACTATTTACAGCACACCTGGATGAGTTGTGGGATGTGTCGTGGCGAAAGCCCACAGCCGATGGCCTGATTCTACAACCAATTTTTGATTACTATATTATCTCCAACGTACTCAATTTTTATGTCTCATCATCTTGCTTGGTTTTTAGCACAGATTTCTGACAAGGATTACGGACGCTTCGATCATGCCCACCCTGCTCGATGGTAATACCAATGCCCCGATCATGGTGATCGAGGAGAAAGCGGCGGAGCTGCTGCTGAACGAATGGGCAATATCGGCCACCAAGGTGGCCTGATCCAGCGAGGGTTCAGGGTGTTTTAGTCGGCGCGGCGGGTGCGGGCGGTGCGCTTGCTGCCTGACCCAGCCCCCGTGCTACCGTACTGTTACCGAGAAAGCCGAAGACAGCGGCGGCGGCCGGTAGCGAACCCGCATCTCCTCCCTCCACCAGCACATTGGGTACTTTCACTGCATCGGGATTGGCGGCGATGAATGCCAGCACTTCCTTGACCACGGCCAGCTGATAAGTCAACTCCCGTCCCAGCACCCCGGCTTGAGCCTGCTGGCCCGCAGTGATTTCCTGCAAGCGCAGCTTTTCGCCTTCGCCGCGCAATTGGGCCGCAGTGCGATCCTGTTTGGCGACTTCCACCTGGATTTCCGCCCGCACCAGTTCCGGTTGTTGCTCCGCAGTGGCGCGGGCCTTTTCAGTTTTGATCCGCTCTTCCTGAGCCTGCTGTTCCTTGCGGAAGGTGGTAATCATTTGCTGAGCCAGTTGCTCGCGCTTACGGGCCAGCAGCAGTTCCGGAGGAATGACCGGGTCGCCGAAGCGCACTTCGCGGATCGAGACGCCAGCATTGCGCGCCTCGGGAATCAGCGCGTCGAGCACCGCCTGTTCCAGTTGGGGCCGCTTATCCTGTAAATCCAGCACCCGTCGCACGCTTTGCAGATTGCCGCCTTCCTGATCGGTGGCCACCGGTGCGGTAGAACCGGTGACGTTGCGGACGATGCTTCTCACGGTGGGTGTGATGATTTTGTCTTCCACCGCTTGCAAATCGCCGACCGACGCGACGACAAACGGCGCGTCTTCCGGCGTGACCTGAGCCAGGATGCGCAAGTCTTGGGGAATTTCCCAGCCTTCGACCCGCAATAACACCGCGTTGTCCGCCGCATTCTGGGGCGTCACCACCTCTTCCCGCTCGGCGGTCTGCTCAATCTGGCCGTTCTGGTTGAGGGTCAGGTTGATGCGCCGCCGGACATAGCCACCCTGGTATTGCCAGGTTTGGATGCGGGTATCGACCAGCGCAACTTCATAAGCGCGCCGGTTCAGATAATAGGTGCCTGGCAACAGTGGCTCGTTCCACACCCCGCGGCATTCTTTGGGTACCAGAGGAATTGACAGTTTGGCTGTTTGCCCTTCGCGGATAGGTTGACAAATATCAGCAGGCTTTTCCTGCACGTTGGATTTGATCACGGCTACGAAGCCGGCTGGTACTGAAGTGGCCCGCAGGGCATCGCCTTTTACATAGGTCTCGAATAAATATTGGTTCAGCCGGTAGCGGCCCGGTTTCAATACGGTCAGTTGCGGTCCCTTCTGGCCCTTGCCTTCGGTGAGAAAATAGCCAGCATCGAGCATCCGCTGCTCGTCAGACCAGGCATTGGCCAGGAACTGATCCGAACGCAGCGGCAGCCCGTCGCGAGCGACGATGAAGCCATAGTATCCTTCAGGAATTTCTGTCACCGGCAGTTGCTCGACATCGTACAGAATGTTCAGCAGCGGCTTGAAATTGAAACCGGGACCGAGGATTTCCGCTTGTGGTCCGGCTTCGCCGTTCATGGCGATGATGTGGCCAGGCGGTAACTTACTGGCTCCGTAGATCAATTTTAGATGCCCGACTTTGTCCTGATCGATGATCACGAACGAGGTCGCCAACGCCATGAATAGAGCCGCTAGCGACAGAGCGACGCGAGTGCCGGTTTGGAGCCAGCCGAGTTTTGCGGGAATAAAACGCGGTGCGAAGACGGCACTGAGTGCAAACAGGATGATTAGCAGCAAAATACTCATCAGCAGTCTCACTTAACGGTCGGATTTAATAGAGCGGCTACTGTTCATCGGCGCAAACCGGGAACCACCGTAAACGCTGTTGAGATCGACACCGGCGGGTTCTATCCGACGTGGTGACGAGTAGGAGCGAGAGCCTCTCTCGCGCCGGGTGTGGCGACTTCGTGCGCCATCTTTGTAACCATCACGATAACCATCCCGGTAGCCCCCGCGAGGGCCGTGGTAGGAATAGTCGCCAGCGAGCGCGCCCGTAGCAAACAGAAAGCCCAACAACAAACCGGTCAGTGTTTTCATGGTCGCGCCTCTTGAGTGAGTGAATTCTGTTCACTTTTGCAGGGGATTGGTTAAATTCTATCCTTATAAATCTACATTGGGAGTAAATTCCGCTATGTCCGACGCTGTCTCCGCATCCCAATGGCATTTCTGGATCGACCGGGGTGGCACTTTCACCGACGTGGTCGCTTGTCGCCCGGATGGCCAGTTGGTCACTCACAAGCTGCTGTCGGACAACCCGGAACATTACCCGGACGCCGCTCTGCAAGGTATCCGCGATCTGCTCAATGTTGCGGCAGATCAGCCCATTCCTGCTGAGCGCATCGCGGTGGTAAAAATGGGTACCACGGTTGCCACCAATGCGCTGCTGGAGCGCAAAGGCGACCGTACCTTGCTCTTGATCACGGCAGGATTCCGCGATGCACTGCGCATCGGCTATCAGAATCGGCCTAAGCTGTTCGCTCGCCATATCGTGTTGCCAGAACTGCTGTACGAGCGAGTGGCGGAGGTCAAGGAACGCGTTTCAGCCCAGGGCAGCATCATCGTCCCTTTTGATCCCGCCAGCGCCCAAGAACCGTTGGCTGAGGCTTATCAAGCGGGTATCCGTGCGGTCGCCATCGTTTTTTTGCACGGCTACCGCTATCCCGCGCATGAGGAGCAGGCGGCGGCGCTCGCTGAGGAAATCGGCTTTACTCAAATTTCAATTTCTCACCAAGTGAGTCCCTTGATGAAACTGGTCGGGCGTGGTGACACCACCGTTGCCGATGCCTACCTGTCGCCGGTCCTGCGCCGCTACGTCGACCGGGTGGCCCGCGAGGCGGGAGATGTGCGGCTGCTGTTCATGCAGTCCCACGGCGGGTTGGCTGATGCGCACCATTTCCACGGCAAGGACAGCATTCTATCGGGTCCGGCGGGCGGTATTGTCGGCGCAGCTCGCACCGCTGCTCAGGCTGGCTTTAAACGCATCATCACGTTCGATATGGGCGGCACCTCCACCGATGTGGCCCATTATGCCGGCGAATACGAACGTGCTTTTGAAACGCAGGCCGCCGGTGTGCGCCTGCGAGCGCCGATGTTGCATATTCATACAGTCGCCGCGGGCGGTGGTTCGATCTGCCGCTTCGACGGTAGTCGACTGCGGGTCGGCCCTGAGTCTGCCGGTGCTGATCCGGGACCGGCCTGCTACCGGCGTGGCGGGCCGCTGACTGTGACCGATTGCAACGTCCTGCTAGGGCGGATTCAACCCGCGTTTTTCCCTCACGTCTTCGGCCCCGGTCAGAACCAGCCTCTGGATCGAGAGGCCGTCATCCGCCAGTTCGCCACGCTCGCTGCCGACGTGCAAAACGCGACCGGAAAAATCTATACCCCGGCAGAATTAGCGGAAGGTTTTCTGCAGATCGCCGTTGAAAATATGGCGAATGCCATCAAGCAGATTTCCACCCAACGCGGCTACGATGTGACCGAATACACCCTCTGCTGTTTCGGTGGCGCGGGCGGGCAACACGCTTGCGCAGTGGCCGATGCGCTGGGGATGCCGGCGATTTTCATTCATCCCTTCGCGGGTGTCTTGTCGGCCTACGGCATGGGTCTGGCCGATGTCCGGCTGCTGAAGGAGCGGGCGATTGAAGCACCGCTGACAGCGAATTTAGCGCGGTTGCTCGAACCGGTCTTCGCGGAACTGGAGCAGGGCGGGCGCGCTGAAATGCAGGCACAGGATATCCCCGTCGAACAGATACGCACGATCCGCAGCGTTCGCCTGCGCTATGTTGGCAGCGATACAGTCTTAAGTGTTACGGCAGGTGATATTGACGAGCTGCAAACCCGTTTCGAGGCCGCCCATCGGCAGCGCTATGGTTTCGTCATGCCCGGCAAGGGGCTGATCGTCGAAGCGGTGGCGGTCGAGGTGATCGGTGGTGGTTTCGATGCCAATCACCCCGGTGCCGAGGCGCAGTCTCCGTTTGAAAGGCAGGAGGAAATCCAGGAACCTGCGCTGCAACCTACCGCCACGGTTCCGCTGCATATCGCCGGCATCGCCACGCCAGCGCCACTTTACCCGCGTATCGATCTACAGCCTGGCGACCGCATCTCCGGCCCAGCGATCCTCAGCGAATCCGGCGCCACCACGTTGATCGAACCGGGTTGGCAGGCCGAAGTGACGGCGCGCCGCGATGTGGTGCTGACCCGGTGCCAGCCACGCCCGCAACGGGTGGCCGTTGGCACCGAAGCCGATCCGATCCTGTTGGAAGTGTTCAACAATCTGTTCATGGCGATTGCGGAACAGATGGGCGTGACGCTGGCGAATACCGCTCATTCGGTGAACATCAAGGAGCGGCTGGATTTCTCTTGCGCGCTGTTCGACCGGGATGGGCAATTGATTGCCAACGCCCCGCATATTCCGGTGCATCTCGGTTCAATGGGCGAAGCGGTGCGGGCGGTCATTCAAGCCAGCAAGGGCCGGTTTCGGCCCGGTGATGTATACGCCAGCAACGCGCCTTACCACGGTGGAACGCATCTGCCGGACATCACGGTGATTACTCCAGTGTTCGACGAAGCCGGGCAGGCGCTATTGTTCTATGTCGCCTCGCGCGGTCATCACGCCGACATTGGCGGCATCACGCCGGGTTCGATGCCGCCCAATAGCATGACCATCGGCCAGGAAGGCGTATTGCTGGATCACTTTCTTTTGGTCAGCAGTGGCCGGTTCCGTGAGCAGGAACTCTTGGAACACTTGACCGCTGAACCGTGGCCGGCACGGAACCCGCAGCAAAATCTGGCCGATTTGCAGGCGCAGATCGCTGCCAACGAGAAAGGCGCTCAGGAACTGCGGCGCATGGCCGCGCATTTTGGATTGGACACGGTGTGGGCCTACATGGGCCATGTCCAGGACAATGCCGCTGAGCAGGTGCGCCGGGCGCTGGATCGGCTGCAGGACGGTGCATTCGCCTGCGAAATGGATAACGGCGCAATCATTCAGGCCGTTATCACCCTGAACCGGGAACAGCGCTCGGCCCGGATTGATTTCACCGGTACCTCGCCACAACAGAGCAGTAATTTCAATGCCCCTCGCGCCGTATGCGTGGCGGCGGTACTGTATGTGTTCCGCACGTTGGTGGACGACGAGATTCCGCTGAATGCCGGCTGCCTGCGCCCGCTGGAATTGATTATCCCGGAAGGCTCGTTGCTCGATCCTCAGCTGCCCGCGGCGGTCGCCGCCGGCAATGTCGAAACCTCGCAATGCATCGTGGACACGCTGTACGGGGCGTTGGGGGTCATGGCGGCTTCCCAAGGAACAATGAATAATTTCACCTTCGGCAACGATCGCTATCAGTACTATGAAACGATCTGCGGCGGGGCGGGCGCGGGGCCGGGCTTCGATGGCGCCTCAGCCGTGCAGACGCACATGACCAACTCCCGGCTCACCGATCCTGAAGTGCTGGAATGGCGGTTTCCGGTGCGTTTGGAGGCATTCCGCATCCGGGAGAACAGTGGCGGCGCGGGCCGGTGGCGTGGCGGCGATGGGGTGATCCGGTGGATTCGTTTCCTGGAGCCAATGACCGCTGCCATTCTCTCTAACCACCGGCGGAATGCGCCCTATGGATTGCATGGTGGTGAACCGGGGCAGGTTGGGTGCAATGCCGTGGAACGGATCGATGGCACGATTGAGGCGTTACCGGGTACCGCACAAGTCACCATGCAGGCAGGCGATATTTTCGTCATCGAAACTCCAGGAGGCGGGGGGTATGGCCGATAGATACTGCTATTCAAGTCTTTCAGCCATGCGCCTGGGGCAGGCGCTGAAATTTTTCAGATGGCCCATCATATGTACTACGCTTTAAAAGAATAACTAAATGAATTGATTATAAGTATCTTGATTGGAGCTCGAACGTGAACGGAAAACCGTCTATGCAGCAAGTGGGCGCAACGATAGGGGCTTGGGCGCTCATTTTCCTAAGCGCCGCTGTCGTGTTCGGTTGTTCGCCACCCGAGCCAATCCGCATTGGTTTTGTGGGCGGCACCTCCGGACGGGTGGCTGACCTCGGCATTGCCGGGCGAGACGCTGTCCTGCTGGCCATCGAACTGCGCAATCAGGCGGGTGGCGTGGCCGGACGCAAAGTGGAACTCCTGATTAGCGATGATGAACAGAAACCGGATGTAGCGCAACGGGTGGTGCGCGAACTGATTGCTCAAGGCGTCGTTGCTATCATTGGTCCGATGACCAGCGCCATGGCGACCGCCGTGGTTCCCATCGCGAACGAGGCTAAGGTTCTTTTGATGAGTCCCACCGCCTCGACTGACGAGCTTTCCGGTCGGGACGATTACTTCTTCCGGGTCAATGCGTCCACCCTGGACAACGCGACCCGGATTGCGCAATACCACCTGAACCAGCAAACCATGCGCCATTTGGCAGTGGCCTATGACCTGCGCAATCGATCCTACACGGAAAGCTGGCTTAATGGCTTCCGCGCCACCTTTGTTCAAGGCGGCGGCGAAATGATCAAAATCCTTCGTTTCGAGTCAAGCGGCGAAATGACCTTCCTGCCATTGGCCCAAGCGCTGCTAGACGCTCACCCGGACGGCGTGTTAATTGCCGCTAACTCCGTGGATACGGCCTTGTTGTGCCAGCAAATCCGTAAGCTCGATGACCGCATACCCATCATTACCTCGGAGTGGGCGGCGACCGAACGCCTGATCGAACTCGGTGGCAAGGCCGTGGAAGGGGTGATCGTGGCGCAAAATTTTAACCGTGACAGTACCGCTCCGCGTTACCAGGCCTTTTACCGGGCCTATCGCGAGCGGTTTCACCGGGAACCGGGCTTCGGTGGCACCATCGCGTTCGATGCCGCCAACGTGGTGCTGGATGCGCTCGCCCAGCGCCAGGGCCGGCAAAGCATCAAGGAAGCCGTGCTGGCCATACGCCGTTTCGAGGGCATTCAGGAGCCGATTGTTTTCAACGAATTCGGGGACATGAAACGGAATCTCTTCATTACGGTCGTGCGCGATGGTCAATTTGTGGTGGTCAAGTAAACGCACGTCATCCACCCGTCCCCTTTGGCTGTGGCTGGCGCTGAGAATCACGCTGGCGGGAATAGTACCGCTGGCCGTCGTCGCAGCACTGATCATCGGGGTGCTGTTGCCGCAATTGCGCGCAGACCTCGAAATCAGCCATGAGACGCTGGCGCGTGGCATCGCCAGCCAAATTGAGGTCCATTTGCTTGGCGCAAGGCGCGAATTGCGCGCTGTCGCCGAGGATATCCGCGATCCCAGTCTTCAGTCAGCGCCGCTTTGGTCCGGTTCACTGGACGCGCATGCCGGAAGAGGTGACGTATTTTCGGCGGTTTATATCACCGATATCAATGGCTTGGTGCATACTATTGGCTTGCCCCAAGCGCAGCGCACCCGGCGCGATGATTTGCTTGGGCTCGATCTTTCCAGGTGGGACATCTTGCTTGATGCGCGGAAGCAACTTGTCTTCAACGAGAGCGTGTGGTCGGAGACCTTCCTGTCCGTGGTGACGGGCCAGCTCGCCGTAGCCTTGGCGATCCCGCTTGCCCAGCAAGGACTGATGATTGGTGAAATTGCCATTAACCGGCTCTCCGATTTCATTGGCCGTTTACCTGATAAACCAGGGATGCTGGCCATGATTCTCGATCGTCAAGGGCAGATCATTGCCCATTCTCAAGCAGCTCTCAGCGGTCAACAGCTTAGTCTCGGTCATTTGCCGATTGTCCGCGCTGCCCTGCAAGGGCGTCTTATAACCCGCGACTTCAAGTTAGACGGCGAGAGATTTTTCGGCACGGCAGTCAATGTTCCGCAAGTCGGCTGGACTGTGCTGATTGCGCAACCGCACAGCGAGGCATTCCAGCCGTTTCTGTCCACCTTGTGGGCAGTGGCGGCTGGCGCGACGGTCGCCTTGATGCTGGTGATGATCACTGCCCTAGTACTGGCTCACAGCTTCGCAAGGCGCATCGGTCGCTATACGGCGCAAGTCCATGCCATCGCCAATGGCGACTACGACCAACCCTGGCCGGTTTCCAATATCCGGGAGTTCGACAGTTTGGCCAGCGATCTTGAGCGGATGTCGCTGGCCATTGGCCAGCGCGAGCGAGACCTGGTGGCCAGCGAAGCGCGCTATCGATCCGTCGTCTCCAATGCTCCAGTGATTTTCTTTGAGTACGATGAGCATGGCATCTTTACCCTCAGCGAAGGCAAGGGTCTAGCGCGCCTGGGATTGAAGCCCAACGAGGCGGTGGGCCGATCCCTATTCGAGATGTACCGCGATCATCCTGATGTCTGCGAACGTGCCCGCCGCGCCATTCAAGGAGAACTGCTTCAATTCACCACAAGAATCGAAAATGTTTTTTTTGATGCTTACTTCAATCCTGTGCGGGATGACGACGGCTCTATCCGAGTGATGGGCGTGTCGGTGGACGTTACGGAGCGCCAGCAGGCGGAAGCGAGACTGCGAACGTCGGAGGCATTCCTGGACGCTATCATTGAACACAGCCCCTTTTCAATGTGGGTTTCCGACGATAGAGGCACCTTGCTTCGGATGAACCAAGCCTGTCGAGATCTGCTCCACGTGACCAACGAAGAGCTGGTCGGGAAGTACAACGTTCTTGAGGACAATGTCGTTGAGCAGCAAGGGGCCATGCCGCTGGTGAAGCGGGTTTTTCAACAGGGCGAGAGAGTCCAGTTCACGCTCCGTTATGACAGTGCGCGGTTGCGGGCGCTACAACTGAAAGAGACGGCGCAAGTCGTTTTGGAGGTCACGATCTCACCGGTTCTGGATGCCCAGAAGCGAGTGATTCACGCGATCATTCAACACGTCGACATCACTGAGCGCATGCAGGCGGAAGAAGCCTTAAATCGCAGCAACCGGCAACTTCGGATGCTCAGCGAATGCAATCAAGCGTTGATTCGCATCGCTGACGAAATCGAATTGTTGACCGCGATCTGCACGATCACTGTGCAAGTGGGTGGCTACCTTATGACCTGGGCCGGTTACGCAGAACATGATGAGTGCAAAACAGTACGGCCGGCGGCACATGCTGGATTGGAAGAAAACTACCTGCAAAACATAAAGATCAATTGGGCAAACACTGAACATGGCAGTGATCCTATCGATATGGCTATCCGTACCGGACGCCCTTCCCTCATTCAAAACATCACGAGTCATTCGCAACTCGCATCTCAATGCCGCTGTGCGGCCATGTGTGCTTTGCCATTGATGTTCGATGACCAGGTCTTTGGGGTGTTAGGGATTTATTCGTCGGTACCGGATGCGTTCGATGCCGAGGAAGTTGCGCTTTTAAGTGAGCTGGCCGGTGATCTGGCTTTTGGCATTGCCATGCTACGTACACGGACCAAACGTGAGCAGGCAGAAAAGGCATTACAACTGGCACAACTTTCCATCATGCGGTCTGCCGATGCGGTGTTTTGGATCATGTCGGATGGACATTTCATCAATGTCAATGAACAGGCATGCCATAGTCTTGGCTATACGCATGATGAATTGCTGACCTTGTCCGTCTGGGATATCGACCCGAATTTCACGCCAGAAAAATGGCTGCCGCATTGGAAAAAAACCCGGCATCTGAAAAAACGCCGCCTTGAAACATTGCATCGGCGTAAGGACGGCACGATTTTCCCCGTTGAGGTGACCGCGAATCATGTTGAATACGAAGGTGAGAACTACGATTTCGCTTTTGTCCGTGATATCACCGAGCGTAAACAGGCGGAAACCGCGTTGCGGGAAAGCGAGGAACGCTTTGCCAAGGCGTTTAATGCCAACCCGGCATCGATGGTCATCTCTATCATCGAAACAGGCCGTTTCATCGACGTAAACGAGCAATGGCTGAGGATGGTGGGTTATACCCGCGAAGAAACCATTGGCCACACCTCTATAGAGCTTGGCATTTGGGTCGATCCAGATATACGCGAGCAAATGACCGCGCGACTCCACAGTAAGGGGTTTTTCCGGGAAGTGCCGATTCGCTTTCGAACCAAGACCGGCCATATCCTGGATGCGCTGTGGTCGGCGGAAACCATCCGGTTTGGTGAGCAAGCAGCAATGTTATCCCTCATCTACGACGTCACCGAGCGCAAGCGGGTGGAGACCGCGTTGCAGGAAAGCGAAGCGCGGCTACGTGCTGCTATCGAAAGCATCCCCTTCGATTTTTTCCTCATTGGCACCAATGGCCGCTATGTTCTGCAAAACTCGGCATCTAAACAACATTGGGGGGACGTGATTGGGAAATGTCCTGAAGATGTCACTGACGACGCGGCAATGCTAGCGCATTGGAATAGCAACAATCGCAGAGCTTTTGCCGGGGAGACCGTCGAAGAAGAGGTGCGTTTTACCGCCGGTGCGGAGGAGAAATTCATCTATAACATCATTACTCCTATCAAAGACCGCGATGGAATAAAAGGCATCGTGGGGCTGAACATCGACATCACCGAGCGCAAGCGAACGGAGGAAGAGCTGCAACGGTACCGGGAACACTTGGAAGAACTGGTCACCGAACGTACTGCTAAGTTACACCAAGCCATGGATCAATTAGTGCAATCGGAAAAGTTGGCCGCTTTGGGTCAACTGGTCGCCGGGGTGGCTCATGAACTCAATACCCCGCTGGGCAACGCACGCATGGTAGCCAGCACCTTGGGCGATGATCTGCGCACGTTCGCCGCCGCGGTCGAATCTGGGGCCCTGCGCCGCTCCCAGGTAGAAAGCTTCTTGAGCCGGGGCCATGAAGCCGTGGAGCTGCTAGAGCGCAATACAGTGCGTGCCGCTAGTCTGATCACTCAATTCAAGGAGGTCGCGGTGGATCAGACCAGCATGCGCCGCCGCCGTTTCGACTTGTGCCAGACTATTGAGGAGATTCTCGCCACCCTGCAACCTCAGTTCAAGCACACCGCCCACCGGATCGAGCTGGACGTGCCGGCTGGCTTGGAGCTGGATAGCTATCCTGGTCCGCTGGAGCAGGTCATCGCCAACTTGGTCGGTAATTCCCTCACCCACGGTTTTGCCGGGATGGAGGCGGGCTGTATTCAGTTTCAGGCCCATGCTCTCGGGTCAGCGCAAGTTGCCCTGCGTTATGCCGATAATGGCGTGGGTATTCCAGCGGCTACCCTCAACCGTATTTTCGAGCCGTTTTTCACCACCCGGCTGGGTCAGGGTGGCAGCGGGCTGGGGTTGTACATCGTTTACACGTTGGTCACGGGCGTGCTGGGCGGTACCATTCAGGTGGAGAATCCGCCTGGCCAAGGCGTTGCCTTCGCTTTCGTTTTACCCCGGACTGCTCCGGTTTGCCAGCCTATGCCGCATGGCTTTTCTTTGGAAAAACTGCTGCCTGGCAGGTTATCGGACCGCTAAGGACAGATGTGCGAGGGCATTGGGTGTTATGAAGAATCGCTCTGAAGCACCTGAGGATTGGGATGCGTTGCGAGAGAAGATCATTGGCCTTGGTGAGCGCTCGGTCCGCAAAAACTATTATCCTGAGCTTCAGCACCAATATGCAGAGCTGAGACGGTTCCGCCAACTGCTTGATCAAAGTAGCGAACTCATCCTCTTCTTTGATGTGGCCCGCTTGTATATTGTGGACGCCAATGATACGGCATGCCAGATGTTGGATCGCCCCTGGGAAAATTTGCTGGGAACACAGCTTGCCGGACTCCATCCTGCATTGAGTGAAGCAGCGCAGGAGGCAATTGCAAAGCCAGGCCAGTCAATCCCCGTGCGGGCTGCGTATGCGCGTGCCGATGGAGCGATGCATATTTTGGATGGCTGGGCCAAGATGGTTACAGTGGACGACCGGCAAACAGGAATGCTTGTCGTCCGGGACATCTCGGACCGTGTGCGGGCGGAAGAGGCGTTGCGGGAAAGCGAAATCAAATACCGCCGCCTCCACGAATCCATGCGGGACGCCTTCGTCAGCGTCGATATGGCTGGCAATCTTCAGGAATTCAACGCAGCCTATCAAACGATGCTCGGCTACTCAGAAGAAGAGCTTCGCCAATTGACGTACCAGGATCTGACGCCTAAACAATGGCATGCCTTCGAAGCCGGAATCGTGGAAAAGCAGATTCTGGAGCGAGGCTATTCAGATACTTACGAGAAAGAGTATCGCCGGAAAGGCGGGGCTATTTTTCCAGTTGAACTGCGCACATTTTTGCTGCGCGATGAGGCCAGCCAGCCAGCCGGTATGTGGGCTATCGTGCGCGATATCACGGATCGCAAGCGAGCGGAGGCTGCATTACGAGCGAGCGAGGAACGCTTTGCGAAGGCTTTCCACATCAATCCAGCCCCGATGGTGATCTCCGAGATTGAAACCGGCCGCTTCCTCGATGCTAACGAGCAAGCACAGCATTTATTGGGTTATTCTCGTGAGGAAATGATCGGCCACACCTCCATGGAACTCGGCGTCTTGGCTGATCCCGGCACACGTGAACGGATGATCGCGCAACTCCGCGCCGATGAGGTTGTCCGGGAAATGCCGATACGTCTTCGCACCAAAATCGGCGAAATACGCGAAGTGCTTTGGTCAGTGACGGTCATTCGCTTGGGTGAACAAAATGTTTTGTTGTCTCTTTTGTTTGATATTACCGAACGCAAGCGGGCAGAGGAGTTTCTGAAAGAGAGCACAGAGCGTTTGCGGTTGGCATTGCAGGCGGCGTCCATGGGTACATGGGAATGGGACATTACGAATAACCATGTCGTGTGGTCACCAGAGACCCAGAGCATTTTTGGCATCGGTGCGGGTGAGTTTGGAGAAACTTACGAAGCCTATCTTCGTTTTGCGGCCCCCGAGATCCGTGAGGATGTGGACGGCGGGGTTCAGGAATTTCTGAGCAGTGCTCATGCGCCAGCCGTCATTCAATACGAGCATGAAATCATCCGCGGTGATGGTAAGAGAGGCTGGATCGAGGTGCGAGGCACCTTGTTTTCGGACAAACAGAACTCATCAAATCGCATGACGGGAATCTGTGTCGATATCACCGGGCGCAAGCGAGTGGAGGCAGAGCTGCGACAGCACCGGGAACATCTGGAGGAATTGGTCGCTGAACGCACGGCGGCATTGCAACGGGCCAACGAAGATCTGCGCCAGGCCATGATCCAACTGGTGCAGTCGGAGAAGCTGGCAGCGCTGGGTTACCTGGTCGCCGGGGTGGCGCATGAACTGAATACCCCGCTGGGCAACGCCCGTGTGGTTGCCAGCACCTTTGGGGAGCATCTGCGCGTGTTTACGGCGGCGGTTGAATCCGGGGCCTTGCGCCGCTCCCAGGTGGAGGCATTTCTGCAGCAGGGCCAGGAGGCGGTGGATCTTCTGGAACGCAACACGGCCCGTGCGGCGGATTTGATAGGGCATTTCAAGCAAGTGGCGGTGGATCAGACCAGTATGCGGCGGCGGCGTTTCAACCTGCGTCAGACGATCGAGGAGGTGCTGGTCACCTTGCAGCCGCAATTCAAGCACACCACCCATCGCATTGAGCAAGATATTCCCGGCGATCTGGAGCTGGATAGTTACCCGGGTCCGTTGGAGCAAGTGATTACCAACCTGATGGGCAATTCCCTTTTCCACGGCTTCAGTGGGATGGAGGCCGGCTGCATTCAGCTTCAGGCCCATGCACAGGGGCCGGATCAAGTGATCCTGCGCTATGCCGATAATGGTATCGGTATCCCAACCAACACCCTCAACCATATTTTCGAGCCATTTTTCACCACCCGGCTGGGTCAGGGTGGTAGCGGACTGGGGTTGTATATTGTCTATAGTCTCGTTACAGGGGTACTGGGTGGCGCTATCCAGGTGGAGAGTTCACCTGGCCAAGGCGTCGCCTTCAGCGTGACCTTACCCCGCACTGCTCCAGACCGGCCAGCCGCTGGTTAGGTTGTTGGCGGGTTTCACCGGCTGACTGACACCTCACGAAAGGAGGTTTCCCGAGATGCTTGACGAAGCAACGGCCGAAATTCTGATCGTGGAAAGCATATCGGCTGACCTTGCGCTGCTGACGAACATACTCACTGGACAGGGATATCATGTGTGTTCAGCTTCAAGCGGTGTACTGGCATTATCGTCCATAGCCACCAAGACGCCCGACTTGATCTTGTTGGATGTGCAGACGCCAGAACAGGACGGCTATGCGATTTGCCGGCAATTGAAAGCCGAACCACACTTTTATCCGGTACCGGTGATTTTCATCACCGCCTTGCATGGAGCCACGGACAAAGCCCAGGGCTTCGCCGCGGGTGGCGTGGATTACATTGTCAAGCCCTTTGATCCGGCTGAAGTGCTGATGCGGGTCAAAACCCATCTGGAACTGCGACGTTTGCAACAACATCTGGCGCAAACTCAAGTTGAACGGGAACAGCGCATGGAGATGCGCACCACAGAACTAGCTACCGTCCATCACGCCTTGCAAGAGAGCGAAAATCGCTTGCGGCTGGTCATCGATGCCACCAGCGATGGGGTTTGGGACTGGAATGTGCGAACGAACGACGCCTTCTTCAGCAACCGCTGGTACACGATGCTCGGCTATACGCCTGGCGAGTTTCCAGCCAGATACGCCAGTTGGCGTGATCGGGTCCATCCTGACGATCTGGTCCCGGTGGAAGCGAGCATTCAAGCCCATTTTGAGAATCGGATCACTGAGTACAATGTTGAATTCCGCATGCGCACCAAGACGGGCGAGTGGAAGTGGATCAACGGCCGTGGCAAGCTCATTGAGCGGGATGCCGCCGGTCATCCGCTGCGGATGGTTGGCACTCATGTGGATATTGCCGAACACAAGCGAACCGAGGTGGCCTTGCAAAAACAAGTCTTGGCACTCACGCAGCCTCTGGATACATCCGCGGTCATTCAATTCACAGATTTGTTCAATCTCGAAGATGTCCAGCGTCTCCAAGATGCCTTTGCTGAAGCAACCGGCGTTGCCTCTATCATTACCCGGCCGGATGGCACGCCCATTACCCGGCCGAGCAATTTTTGCCGTTTGTGCAATGACGTGATTCGCAAGACCGAGAAAGGACTGGCGAACTGTTTTTACTCCGACGCTATTATTGGCCGCCACAATCTTGCAGGACCGACCATTCAACCTTGTCTCAGTGGAGGTTTATGGGATGCAGGCGCCAGTATTACCCTTGACGGCAGGCATCTTGCGAACTGGCTGATCGGTCAAGTTAAGAACGAAGCATTGGATGAAACCCGCCTGTCTCGATACGCTGCCGAGATTGAGGCCGATCCGGTTGAATTTCAGGCGGCGCTGGCAGAAGTTCCCATCATGTCCAAGGAACGCTTCGAGAAAATCGCCCAGATGCTTTTTCTTTTTTCCAACGAACTCTCTTTCAAGGCCTATCAAAATATCCAGCAGGCACGGTTTATCGCTGACCGGCAACGGGCTGAACGGGAACTCATTCAATACAGGGATCACTTGGAGGAATTAGTGCGGGAGCGCACCCTGGCGCTGGAGCGGGCCAAAGAAGCTGCTGAAGCGGCGAACCAAGCCAAGAGTGTGTTCCTGGCCAACATGAGTCACGAATTGCGTACTCCGCTGAATGCCATCCTCGGCTTTTCTGGGTTGATGCGGCGCGAAGCATCGGCCGATCGAACCTCCCTGTCAGCGGAGCAGCGCGACAGCTTGGACATTATCCACCGCAGCGGCGAACACCTGCTAGGCCTCATCAACGGCGTATTGGATCTCTCGAAGATTGAGGCGGGGCAGGCCATCTATCAGCCGGAAGACAGTGATCTGCACATGCTGCTGAGGGATTTGCAGAACCTGTTCCGGCATCGGGCAGCGGATAAACACCTGTTATTACAGGTGCAATGGACGCTTGACACCCCGCGTTACGTGTACACCGATGCGGCCAAGCTGCGCCAGGTGCTGATCAATTTGCTGGGCAATGCGATCAAATTCACTACCAAGGGCGGAGTGTGGCTCAACGTGGCCCGGCTGGACGAAGAAAGGGGCACTGCTGGACGCTGCCGGGTGCGGTTCACGGCCGCCGACAGCGGGCCAGGTATTGGTCTGGTAGAGCGGGAGCAACTGTTCCGGGCATTCACACAGACGCAGACCGGGCGGCGGACCCAAGAAGGCACCGGCCTAGGGCTGGCCATCAGCCGTCAATATGTGCACCTGTTAGGCGGTGATCTTGCGATCGACAGCCAACCCGGGCAGGGTAGCCGCTTCAGTTTTGAACTGGACCTGGAAATGAGCGCCGGGATCGAGCCGCCACCGGTCGAACGCACCGTTATTGGGCTGGCGCCCGGCCAGCCTGCTTATCGGATTCTGGTGGTGGACGATCAAACGTTCAACCGGCAGCTATTAGCGGGTTTACTGAAGCCTCTCGGCTTTGAGGTGTGCGAGGCAGAGGGCGGGGAAGCGGCGCTGCGGTTGTGGCGGGAATGGCAACCGGATCTGATCTGGCTGGACATCCGTATGCCAGGATTGGATGGCTATGCTGTCACCCGGCACATTCGTGCCGAGGAACCGGTACGGCGCACCAAAGTGCTGGCCCTTACCGCCAGCGTTTTTTCGGAGGAACGCGAGCGAGTGCTCGCTGCCGGCTGCGATGGCTTCCTGCGCAAGCCATTTCGTGAGGCTGAATTGCTAGCGATGCTGGGCCAGCATCTAAATCTGGCATTTCGCTATACAGACGCGCCTGAAGCCCAGGCGCCGGCGCTCGACGTGGCGGCGCCAGATGCCGCGCGGCTGTGCGCTCTGCCCGAACCGCTGCGGCGGGAACTCCATGACGCCGTGCTGTCTCTGGACGGATCGCGCGTCCATGAACAAGCCAGGCGTGTTGCTGCACTCGATGCTGAACTTGGTGCTTGGCTGCACGATCAAATCCAAGAGTTTCACCATGAGCGTGTACTGAATCTGCTCGACGATGTGGCCCGTATGTCTACGGAGTCCTCTTCATGACCGATCCTGCGCCAGGATTTGCCGGAGCGCTTGACGAAGCCGCCCCCGAAATTTTGGTCGTAGACGATATGCCCGCCAACCTCAAGCTGTTGGTGAATTTGCTGGTTGAGCAGGGATATCGGGTCCGTCCGGCGTCGAGCGGCGCGCTGGCGTTGCGCTCGGTGGCGGCCCATGCACCGGATTTGATCCTGCTGGACGTGCGGATGCCCGGCCTCGACGGCTATGCCGTCTGCCAGCGATTGAAGGCTGATCCGCACACCCATGCCATACCGGTGATCTTCATCAGTGCCTTGAACGAGGCTGCCGGCAAGATTCGTAGTTTTGCCGTTGGGGGTGTGGATTACATCACCAAGCCTTTCGAACCGGCGGAAGTGCTGGCGCGGGTGCGCACGCACCTGGAACTGCGGCGCTTGCAGCGCTGCTTGGAGCAGGCGCAGATTGAACTGGAGCAGCGTGTGAAGGCGCGGACTGCGGAGCTGGTCAAGGCCAATCTCGCATTGTGCGATGAACGGGATTTCAACCGGACATTGATTCAAACTTCCCCCATGTTTTTTGTAGCCATAGGGGCAGATGGCAAGACACGGATGATGAACGAATTCATGCTCGGCGCGCTGGGTTACGCTGCTGAGGAGGTGGTGGGTACGGACTATCTGCAAATCTTTGTGCCGGAAAGGGAGCATAGGATACTCACACAGGTTTTTGACCAGATCGTTTCTCTGAAGCAACCGCTGAAGAGTGAGAATCATATTCTGACTAAGGACGGGCAGGAATGCCTGGTCGAATGGCGCGGGTGTCCGGTGTTCAAGAATCAGGCATTTGATTATTTTTTTGGCGTCGGCATCGACATCACTGAGCGCAAACAGGCTGAGGAAGCGCTGATAAAAAGCGAATCTTTGCTGAATGAAACCCAGCATCTCACTCAGGCGGGCGGCTGGGAGTATGACCTCGTGTCCAAGAAGCTTGCATGGACAAACGAAGTCTATCGCATACACGGGCTGACGCCTGCGGAGTACGACCCGAATGATGTACAACAAAACATTGCGTTCTATGCCGCTGGGGATGCGGCCATCATCGGGCAGGCGTTCAAGCGAGCGGTCGAAGAGGGGGAACCCTACGATCTCGAACTGAGATTCAGGAGTGCCCAGGGGGACGAGAAATGGGTTCGTACCATTGGCAAGACCGAGTACCAGGATGGAAAAATTGTGCGTGTTTTCGGCAATATCGTCGATATCACCGAGCGCAAGCGGGCCGAAGAGGAACTGCAACGGCACCGGGAACATCTGGAGGAATTGGTTGCTGAACGCACGGCGGCATTGCAACGGGCCAACGAAGATCTGCGCCAGGCCATGATCCAACTGGTGCAGTCGGAGAAGCTGGCAGCGCTGGGTTACCTGGTCGCCGGGGTGGCGCATGAACTGAATACCCCGCTGGGCAACGCCCGTGTGGTTGCCAGCACCTTTGGGGAGCATCTGCGCGTGTTTACGGCGGCGGTTGAATCCGGGGCCTTGCGCCGCTCCCAGGTGGAGGCATTTCTGCAGCAGGGCCAGGAGGCGGTGGATCTTCTGGAACGCAACACGGCCCGTGCGGCGGATTTGATAGGGCATTTCAAGCAAGTGGCGGTGGATCAGACCAGTATGCGGCGGCGGCGTTTCAACCTGCGTCAGACGATCGAGGAGGTGCTGGTTACCTTGCAGCCGCAATTCAAGCACACCACCCATCGCATCGAGCAAGACATTCCCGGCGATCTGGAGCTGGATAGTTACCCGGGTCCGTTGGAACAGGTCATTGCTAATCTGATTGGCAATTCCCTTATCCATGGCTTCAGTGGGATGGAAGCGGGGGTCATTCGTATTCACGCTATGGCGTGCGGAGCGGCTTACATACAGCTCGACTATACTGATGATGGAGCCGGTATTCCGGAATTGATACTTGATCGCATTTTCGAACCATTCTTTACCACAAAAATAGGCAGCGGTGGTAGTGGATTGGGTCTCTATATTGTCTATAATCTAGTCATAGGAATACTTGGTGGAACGATTAAGGGATTTAATCGTGCGGGTAAAGGGGTTGCCTTTACACTTGTTCTCCCTCAAACCGCCCCTGAAAAGGCCACTTTAGGTGCGCTCATATGACCGATGAGTTAATTCAGTTTATAAACGATACAGAATCTCCAGACATTCGACAGGCCATCCAAGTCTTGCCATGGAAAATATTGGTGGTCGATGATGATCATGAGGTGCATAACACAACTCAATTTGTCTTGCGAGATCAGTATGTTTTCGGACGGCCCTTGTGCTTGCTGCATGCATATAGCGGCCTGGAGGCACACAAGCACTTACGCGAGCACCCTGACATTGCTGTAGCCCTGCTGGACGTGGTGATGGAAACTGAGCAGGCCGGTCTTGACCTGGTTGAGTACATTCGCGATGAACTGAAACTGACAGAATGCCGGATCATCCTGCGCACGGGCCAGCCTGGCTACGCGCCGGAATTAGCTGTTATTCACGAATACGATATCAATGACTATCGCACGAAGGCTGAGCTGACCCACACCCGGCTGATCTCCACCGTCAGTGCTGCTCTGCGCTCCTATCAGCAACTGTATGCCATTGCCCAAAACCGGCGAGGTCTGGAACTGATCGTCGGCGCGGCTGCCGATCTGATGG
>ERZ761602.1973-NODE-1973-length-34515-cov-5.987580_pt1 | contig 34515 bp, 41 predicted proteins | sample MGYA00512165_ERZ761602 | MGnify/ENA primary metagenome ERZ761602 (study PRJEB28899, sample SAMN02445085) | bioreactor sludge metagenome | biome: EBPR sludge; isolation source: Thorneside wastewater treatment plant | place: Australia: Brisbane, Thorneside...
AAGCGCAAGTGAAGTCGAGTGCAGGAGCCGGCCTTCACGCTTCATCTTCTTTTCGTAGTCGTCAGAGACGGCCAGATGAGAGACTCGCGCTGCCCTTTGTTCTTCCATCGCCGCTGGGCCGTACCAGGAATTGGGGTAAACTCTGCGTCAGCGATCGTAACGGGGCCGGGCGTCGGTGACGTTCTCTGCCGACTCGTGGGCTTTGATGACAGTAGAGATAGACGGCGAAGGTGTTTTACCCATCGCGTCCCGGCGCTGCGCTGAATTCAAGTGGATTAACCCGCCCAGTCCGGCGGAGACTGCGAGGTCTGACACCCAGTAACTACAGTAATTTCCCGCCGGCGGTGTCTATGACCTATTGACACACTCCGAACTATGCTTTTTCCACAGCCGCCAGGCCCGCGTCGGTTTGAGTCCGGCCAGCACGCCTGCCGCGATACCCCAGTCCAACGGCAAGCCGCTCGTCCCGACAGGCCTTTGGTCTGCAGGCCCGCCAGCAGCTCACGCCGTTCAACCGCGGTTACCGTTTTTTTGCCAGAAACTCCTTGATCCCACATTATCCGACTCGCCAAGCCATTGGGCGACCAGGGCTTGGATATGCCGCACCAGGGGTTCCACCTCCCAGGCGCCCTGGCCCATAAACTGCTGCACGGCTCGGATCAGGTGGGGCTGGGCCCCCAGCAAATTCAGCACCATGGTCTCGATCGTCTTGCATTCCAGGCTCGCCAATTGTCCGCACAGATAGAAGAACGACCACTCACGTTGTTCCCGGCGTTGGAACAGAGCTTGCAGACCACGATGAAACTCCAGCAGCGCTTCCAGGCTCAACGCGACATCTCGTTTCAGCAACCTGCCCGACGGTTTGCGCCCACTGGCCGGCGGCTTGGTGGAGCTACGGCGTTTCGACGACCGGTTTTTCTGGCTCATGGCAATCCTCTCCATGCAGAAAGATTGCCGGACAGTCTAAACCTGAAAGTCTCGTACTCAAGCAAAGTCTCGTTGTAGTACTAACCAGCTCCCGGTAAACAGGTACCGCCGACGAGTTGTTACCGCCCGGCCGATAATAGACTCACGCCGCGCTTGGTTCTTCCACCGTCGCTGGGTCATACCAGGATTTGCGGTAAACTCTACATCAGCAAGCATGATTGCGGAGTGTGTTAATGGGTCTTGGACACCGCCGGCGGCTTGGGTAGACCCATCTCGAAACGCACCGGTGGGCTTGATATGCTTGGTGCAGGACCCGCTGGCGCTGGGCAACGCGCCCAGGTCGGCATGCAGCGCCGCAGCAAGGCCCCGAGCTCCCCTGGGGCACACCAGTCGGCGGCCACCGGCCCAGGACCACGCGTCGGTGCGGCCGTCTTTGTGGCAGCGGCGCACCCAGTTGTCGCCGGCTGAATCGCTGACCTGGAGGTCTTGGCGATGGCCGTCAGACTTTGGCCGCCAGCTGTCACCGCGGTAATCACGCGCTTACGCAAAGCGTTGGAGTAAGGCTTGCCCGAAAGTCTACCCGCTGACCAGCATAAGTCACAGGAGCAGCAGCTCAAAAGAACGAAGCTGCTGCCTGCAACGAGTTCAGCCATGCACCGATTGCTTCTTGAACTTCCAACCCGGATCGATTCTGAGCGGCTCTATCTGCGGAGCTATCAAGCCGGTGATGGGCCATGGTACTATCGGATGAGCCAGGCTAACCGCCAGCATCTGGAACGATACGAAGCCGACAATCCCGCTCGTGGTCTCCAGAGCGAAGAAGAGGCCGAAATCCTGGTTCGCGATTTTGCAGCGGACTGGGTGGCTCGCCGAGCCTTTTTCCTGGGTGCGTTTCGCCAAACCGACCAGGTGTTTGTGGCCCAAATCTACATTGGAGCCGTAACCTGGGCATTGCCCGAGTTTCAGATCGGCTACTTCGTGGACTTCAAGTACGAAGGACAGGGCTACGTGACCGAAGCCGTCAGCGCCAGCTTGGGCTTCATCTTTCGAGACTTGAACGCCCATCGCGTGCGCCTAGAATGTGACGACACCAATCGACGCAGCAGGGGTGTGGCCGAGCGCTGCGGCTTGATCCAGGAAGGCCACTTGCGCGAGACCAAGCGCAACGCCGATGGCACTATCAGTGGGACGTTGTACTATGGGTTGCTCCGGCAAGAATTCACGCGAGCAGGATGATCGGACGCCACCCGCCCCTGCAGGCGACTGTCCTTCGTGCTGCCGCGCGCTGCTCGGGCAAGCCCGCTCGGCCGGCGGCCGAAACGCCCCATTAAGCCTAGCCGGGCATTAGACAGCGCGCCCATAGTCCACGTTATTTCTAACAACCACTATTACAGGACGGCGGCATGGACACCTGGAAGTTCTACGACATCACTCACCGTGAACACGTGGTATGCAATCCCACGAGCGAAGAAAAACTGACGCGCCTCGTGGAGCTTCTGCGCCTTCCGACGGGCGCGCCGGTGGTTGACATTGCGTGTGGTAAGGGCGAGTTCCTGATTCGCTTGGCGGAAGCCTATGGCGCTCGCGGCCTGGGCATCGACATTTCTCCTTTCTTCATCGCCGAGGCAGCGAGAAGGCTCAAAGCGCGGGCACCGAGTGCCGGCCTCACCTTCACCCAGATGAACGGCGCGGATTACAAGCCGGACGAGCCGCACAGCCTGGACCTAGCGTCATGTCTCGGCGCCAGTTGGGTCTTCGGAGGGCATGCCAATACTCTCGCAGCTCTGATCAGCATGGTGAGGCCCGGCGGCTGGGTGATCGTGGGAGAGCCATACTGGCAGCAGGAGCCTTCAGAGGATTATCTGAAGGCAGCCGGGTGCGCGCGAGACGACTTCGGGAGCCATGCCTCGAATGCAGAAGCCGGAGAGCGGCAAGGCGCAGAACTCGTTCACACCGTCGTGAGCGACAAGGACGACTGGGACCGGTATGAGGGCCTCCAATGGTTCGCGACAGCAGAGTATGCCCGCACCCACCCCGATGATCCGGACTTGGCGGAGGTGGCTGAGCGCATCGGCAAGGCGAAAGCGGCTTACCTGCGCTGGGGACGCGACACGCTTGGCTGGGCGATCTACATGTTCAGATCGCGCACCGCGTCCTGACAACGGCGTCGCGCGCGAGCGGGCGGCGACATCCGGCTGCGCGTAAAAGGTCTCACGCGTCCCCCGCGTGAATGCGGCCGTTTTGCGCTTTACGCCAGATTACTCAGCGGAGTCATCCTATGAACGGCGGTAGAAAAACCGGTCACACTGGGTTAGCCGTCATCGCGCTTCTCTGGGCGGTCATGAGCCCGATCTGTCTTGGATTGGGGCTGTTCTTTGTCGCATTCTACGACTCCCCAATTGACCCGCGGGCGGGAATGGGTCTGCTCGATTACCTGTTGATCTGGAGCGTCCTGGCTTTTCCCGTCTTCTGCGTCGTTTCGAGCCTCGCGGTTTGGTTCTTATACAAGAGAAGCACCCGGGCGGCGATCTTCGCCGCCCTGCTTCCGATCATTCCCCTGATCCCGATCTTCGCCATATTCGGCCGGGCCAACTCAGGACCAACCCCCAATCCCGGGAGTGGTGTTCAGGTGTCCGGGTGTGCGTCCGTTGTCTTCGACGGGGGAGATGGACTGGAGACCACCGGCTGCGGCACCCTTCCCGCTGGCATGACTGGGTCAGGCACCCTGTCCACGACAGCTGAAGCGCACAACTGGGCCTTTACGGCCCAATCAGGACAAGTCAGAATCACGCTGAAGAACGATGGCGATTCCTGTCCGCAGGTCATGGTTCTCGATTCCCAAGGCACAATCGCCGATGGATTTGAAGACGAAAACAGCCTGCGCCTCTGCCCAAGCGGCATGATCACAACCGGTTTCTTCGAATTTCGCCCGGCCAGCACAGGCGCCTATATCATCCGTGTGTTTAGCCCGGAGACGCCAGGCACATATTGGATATCCACCGAGTGACACCGCGCCTGACAAGCGGTGGCAGACGCCCTGGCTTGCGACTGCGCGTCCCCCTGATGGGAAGGATAGTCCGATGGTCAAGATACGTCCCTTTAGCCCCGCAGATTATCCGGCCGCGGTTGAGATTCACAATAGCCTGGGTGTGGTCTGGCCAGAGCAACCCTCAACCGCAGAGGGATGGGCGGAAGTCGATCGCGGCCGGAATCCGAAGTGCAAGTGGCGGCGCTGGGTAGCTGAGAGCGCCGGCGCTGTCCTGGGTTTTGGCGTCTACTGGCAAAGCGCCTTTGACTATCATCCGCAACGTTTCTATGTGAATGTGGAAGTGCGACCCGAGCATCAAGGCCAGGGCCTCGGGCAACGCTTGTACGATATGGTCATGACAGAGTTGGCCTCCCATGAGCCACGGGTACTGCGCGCCAACGCCTTCACAAATCTGCCTGCAGGGTATCAGTTTTTGGCGAAGCAGGGTTTCCGCGAAGTCTTTCGGGAAACACCCGTACACCTGGATGTACCGGCTTTTGTTCCGGCGCCGTACGCGAACCTCGAGGCTGAACTGCACCGAAGGGGCATTGAGATCAGGACGCTGCGAGAGCTGGAGGGCGAACTCGGGCGCGATGAGCGTCTTTACGCCTTGTATTGGGAGATCACTGCCGACGTGCCGCAAGAAGACACTCTCGTCGAACGGCAGCCTTTCGAGGAGTGGCTCAAGTGGGGCCTGAACGACCCGACGATACTTCCCGACGCTTACTTCGTTGCGACGAAGAATGGGGAATACATTGGGCTGCGGGAGTTGGGCCAAGACCCGGGCAGCCCAGTGCTTTGCGGAGGACTCCTGGGCGTGAAGCGCCAATATCGCCGGATGGGAGTTGGCCTGGCACTGCAATTGCGAGGGATCCGATACGCTCAGGCGAAGGGTTTTGCTGTCCTGAAAACGTGCACGGCTATTCAGAACCGGCCCATGCAAGCGATGTTCAACAGACTGGGCTATGTGCGTGACCCGGAGTGGCAACAGTGCCAGCGAGACCTGTAGGAACTGTGCTGAAGTGATCAATCGGTCCAGGCCACCCCGAAGGAGAACACACTGTGGCCCACCAATCTCAGCCGCAACCCGAGACGTCTGGGACGCGGGATGCCCGCCGAGCCCTATTAGCGCAGCTCGACGAAGTCGTGAAAGGCATCATCGGAGCTGTGGAAGAATCGGCCAACCCGGAGACCCTGCCAGTGGACAACTGGACCGCCAAAGACACCCTGGGTCACATAGCCTTCTGGCACGAGAGTTTCGCGCGCAACGCAAAAGCGCTTGTCGACGGGCGACAGCCGAAGGTGTTGAGCGGCAAATATCCTGACCTCAATCGCCAAGGCGTGGAACATTCCCGGTCTATGAGCGTGGGCCAGATCGCCGGCCGGATCAAGCGAGCCCAAGCCGTCATCCGGCGGTGCCTAATCCGGATGCCGGCGAATGTGATGATCCCGTACCGCCAGGGCTCGCGGGACTACTCACCCGATGAGCATATTGCGATTGTGCGGGATCACATTGTGGCGCATTGGCATCGGATAGAGAAGGCCGCCCGACGGGAACGCAGACGGTCCAGGGCCGCTGGATCGGCGGCACGGGAGGCACAATAGCCGCCAGGAGCGGTCGCCCAACAGGCGGCTGGCGGCGACCGGCCTCCGTGTTCACTTCGACAATCTCCGAGGTGTGCTCGGCCGGCGCCTGATGCGCCCCGTTAGGCAACCGTAGTTCCAGTGGGCTACTATCCACGTCCAGAAACGGCAGAGGGATTTGGTCATGGCAGCTGAAGCATTTGACATGTGGGTTGGCGTCCGCACCCGGAACGGGCTCCCGGCTGACGAGGTGATCTCCGCGCTCCAAAAAGAAATCCGGCGAGGCCACACTGAAAATGCCGCTTTCCTCGCCTATGAAATGCTCACGACCAGTGAAGAGCTGGAAGCCAAGCTCTGGCAACGGCTTCAGATTGTCAGCGTCGAGGATGTCGGCTTCGGTCAGATCGACGCTCCCGTTCTGGTCCACACGCTGTATCAGATGCACCACAACTTCCCCCGCCCGCAGGGCGACCGCTACCTGCTGGCACTCCATGCGGTGCGTTATCTCTGCCGCTGCACAAAAGACCGGTCGAGTGATGAGTTCTTCAACTGGGTAAAATACGCCATCGACACCGACGGACAGCGCCCCGTTGTGCCTGATTATGCCCTGGACATGCACACGGCTTCCGGGCGGCAACTTGGGCGGAGCCAGCGCCACTTTCTCGAACAAGGGGCCTTGGTTGCCCCCGAACTACCCGACCGCGAGACGGTGTATCGCCAGAGATTGCTGGCGCTCCTGGCTGCCAAGGAAGCTTGAGCGTTCCGCCCAGAGTGCATCGCCAGCCTGGCACCCGCAGGTCCAGGCGCGAACAGCACGCTGGTTCTCGGTTGGGCACCGGCGCGGCTTGATCCCCGCCCCACCCTGGCGGCCGGCACCGTCCGAGCCTGAAAGCGAGGCGAACGCATGCGCGCGCCCAACCTCACAACCGACCGCCTGCACCTGCGCGAGCTGACCGAAGACGACGCCGGCTTTGTCCGGAGGCTGCTCAACGAGCCGGCCTTCCTTCGTTTTATCGGTGATCGGGGCGTCCGCACAACGGCCGAGGCGCGTGACTACATCCGGCAGGGTCCGATCGCGAGTTACCGGCGCCATGGCTTCGGCCTATATCTGGTTGAGCTCAAAGGCCTCCCCACCGCGATCGGCTTGTGCGGGCTGATAAAGAGGGACAGCCTGGAGGACGTCGACATTGGCTACGCCTTCCTGCCGGAATTCTGGTCCAAGGGCTATGCGCTGGAGGCGGCTCAGGCCGTGCTGGCCCATGGGATCGAAGTCATCGGGCTGCGGCGCATTGTCGCGATCGTGTCGCCGGATAATGAACGCTCGGAGAAGGTGCTTGGCAAACTGGGGCTCCGCTTTGAGCGCATGCTCACCTGGCCAGATGATGGCTCTGAGCTCAAGCTGTACGGATTAGACAGCCCGGCTACCTGACACACACCCTTTTCTATGCCCTACCGTTTCGCCACCCAGCCGCGCGACTATTCCGATCTGGCCGGAGGCCGAGTGCTGTACAGCCGGCCCGGCTACCCGGCTTTTCCGGTCCGGCTCGCCAGCGAAATCTTTCAGCGCTGCCTGTCCCAGCGCGCCGGTCCCGCCTCGGCCCGGCCGGTGACTCTATATGACCCGTGCTGCGGCGGCGCATATCATCTCAGCGCCTTGGCTCTTGAGCATTGGGCCGCCCTTCAGATGATCATCGGCTCGGACATTGACCCGCAAGCGGTCCAGCTGGCGGCGCGCAACCTCGGCCTCCTGACGCCGGACGGCCTGGACCAGCGCATCCGGGAACTGACCGCGCACTACCAGGCCTATGGGAAGGATTCCCATCGCGCCGCACTGCAGAGCGCCCAGGCGCTGCGGGAGCGAGTTGGCGTCCAGGCCCGCCGCCAGCCGCTGCCGACCCGCGTGTTCCAGGCTTCCGCCTTTGATGCGTCCACCTTGCGTTCGCATCTGGGAGATACCGGCATAGACGTCGTCTTGACCGACATACCCTATGGCCGTCAGTCGGCCTGGGCCGACACCGCGCGCCAGACATCCGAAAGCCCCGTCAGCCGCATGCTCACGGCGCTGCGAAGCTGCCTGCACACCGAGAGCGTGGTGGCGATCGCGTCAGACAAGAGCCAGGTGATCGCGTCCGAAGGCTACGCGCGGGTGGAACGCTTCCAGGTGGGCAGGCGCCAGATCGTGCTCCTGCGGCCGCGGCCGGAATGAGCCCAGCGCCGGCTGCCGGAACGCACGCGCTCTCGGCCGGCTTCGCCTGGATGACTGACCCGCCGGCAGGCCATCGGCCAGTCGGATACGCCGGCCCGGCTGGCCGCACCGGCATGCGGCCGCCCCCTGGCGATCGCTCGCGCTCGACCGGGCGGCGTCCTGGAAGACTACCGGCTGGCGGGTGGGCCGACCTGGCCGCCAGCCGTCAGGGTCCCTTGGGGTAAGCATGCTCAGTGACCTACCCGCCCTCCCCGCCGGCAAACGCGCGCTGGTCGAACACCTGGTTGGCCAACTCAGTCAGGTCGCCGGCCTGACAGCCGTTGTGTTGGGCGGTTCCTATGCCAGCGGTACCCAGCACGAGGCTTCTGATCTGGATCTTGGCCTTTACTATCATGAGGCCACGCCGTTTTCGCTTGACCAGATCCGGCTGGTCGCGGAGGCAGTGGCGGTGCGGTCACCCATAACCGTCACGGGCTTCTACGAGTGGGGCGCCTGGGTCAATGGGGGTGCCTGGCTGCCCACGGCACAGGGCAAGGTGGACTTCCTGTATCGCAACTTGGATCAAGTCCAGCGGGCCATCACGGAGGCACACCAGGGCCTCACGCACCACGACTACGACCAGCAGCCTACGTTCGGGTTCTATAGCGTCATCTATCTGGCGGAGACGCAGATCTGCCTCCCCCTGTATGATCCGGAAGGGCGGATCGCCGACCTGAAACGTCAGGTGGCGGTTTATCCGCCCAGGTTGAAGCACAAGATCGTGGCAGATTCACTCTGGGCGGCCGAATTCACGCTCCTGCACGCCCGCGGCTTCGCGGCTCAAGGTGACGTCTACAATACAGTGGGGTGCCTGACGCGGGTTGTTTCCAATCTCACGCAGGCGTTGTTCGCCTTGAACGAGAGGTACTATCTGCGGGATAAGCGGGTCCTGGAAGTTATCGCGATGCTGCCGTTGGTGCCGCCTGGTTATCTTGAGCAGATTAATGGCGTGCTGGCCCAGCCGGGCAGCACGGCTGCCAAATTGACTGGGTCCGTCAGCGCCCTGGCGCAGACGTGGCGCAGCGTGGTGTCGCTCCCTGGGGTAAACTATCAGCCTAAGTTTCAGCTTTAGGGTTTCAGTTTATGCTCGACCTCCAAGCAGGCTTTCTCCATCGCCCGGGTTTTCAAATCCACTACTGGATCGGCGGTCCGGCCACCGCCCCGCTGGTCGTCTTCACCCACGGCGCGACGATCGACCACCGGGAGTGGGAGGCCACTCTACCCATCGTCGGCAAGACCTTCCGCGTCCTGGCCTGGGACGTGCGCGGTCATGGACGGTCGCGCCCAGCGCCGTTTGTGCTCAAGGACGCCGTCGCCGATTTGCTGGCCATCCTCGACCAGCAGCAGGTCGAGCAGGCCGTGTTCGTCGGCCATTCCATGGGCGGCAACCTGCACCAGGAGCTCGTGTTCCGGCACCCTGCCCGAGTGGCGGCGATGGTGTGCCTTGGGTGTACCTGGAATTTCCAGAAACTCTCAATCTGGGAGTCTTTGGGCTTAAGCCTGGCGGAGCCGATCTTCAGAGTCTATCCCTACACGACGCTGGTGGATCAGTCGCTGGCGATCAGCGCGACCTCGCCGGCCTCGCAGGCGGTGCTGCGCGCGGCCATGGGTCACCTGAGCAAGGCCGAGTTCGTCCAGATCCTGATGGCGACTGCGGCGTGTCTCCACTACGAGCCGGGCTACGTCATCAACAAACCGCTGCTACTGCTGGTCGGCGCCCAGGATCGGACCGGGAACATCCGCAAGATCATGCCGATCTGGGCCGAACGCGAACCGGATTGCCGGCTCGAGGTCATCCCCAACGCCAAGCACGCCGCCAATCTCGACAATCCGGCCTTCTTCCACACGACTTTGCTGAATTTTCTGATGGCGCGCTGTCTGCCGGAGGCCCATTAACGCGCCCGGCGCTGCTCGTCGTAGCGCTTCACGAGCGCGGGCGGAGCTTGGCAACGCCAGGCGTTGACCAGCAACTCTCTGAGATCGTCCACCGGAATGACCGGCAGCCGCACCAGCACGGCCGGATAGCCGGCGTAGTGCGGCTCGGTGAAGAGCGCCGTCGGATGCGAGGCCAGGAACATGTCTTTCTCTTCAATGTCACGGACGCGGACGGCAAGCACTTCGCGGTTCGGCACCCGGGGCTTCTTGGGGTGATTGCGTTCCAGCCACACCCAGGCCAGCCCCTTCCGCTTACCCTGACGCACCACGGCGAAGGCGGACAGGTCTGGCTCCACCACCGTCTCTGGGAGTGCCAACACGATCTGACGGACGTCATTCAGGTCAGCCATCAACCACCTTCCCTGCTCAGATCAAGGCTCTGGGCTGGCTCGCCAAGCGCGCAGATCACAAGGGTGTCCGGCTCTCAGAATACACGCAATCGCGCGGGTGTGTGCTGGACTTTTTCGCGACTGTCGTCCCACAGACTCAAACTGACCGAAGGCAGCGTCCACGCCGGATCACAGCCGGCGGACCAGCAAAGCCAGCGTCTCATCCGATGTCCAGCGACCTAACGTCCCCTCATCCCTTTCAACTCCGCCTCGCCGGCGCCGCCGACGACGTTCTGCTCGCCCAAATTGGGGCCGAGACTTTTGCGGACACTTTCGCGGCGGACAACACGGCCGAGAACATGGCGGCGTATCTGGCCGCCGCCTTCAGCCCGGACCAGCAGGCGCGTGAAATCGCCGATCCCGCCAGCCGCTTCCTGATCTTGGAAGCCCACCACACTCCTGTGGGCTACGCCCGCCTGAAATTCAGCCCAGCGCCCGAGGCGATCATCGGCCGCAATCCGGTTGAGCTGGCGCGCCTCTACGCCCGCCGGCCGTGGATCGGCCAAGGTGTCGGAGCGCGCCTGATGCAGGCCTGCTTGCGGGAGGCCGACCAGGCCGGCTGCGATACAATCTGGCTGGGCGTCTGGGAACGGAACTCCCGCGCGATTGCCTTCTATCGACGCTGGGGTTTTGTGACCGTCGGGGCACAGATCTTTGAACTCGGCCAGGATCCCCAGCGTGATCTGCTGATGGCCCGGCCGGTCGGCTCGGTCTGACCTGGGCCTCAGGCGCCGTGGATCAGCCCGGAGCGCCTGGCACATTTCCCGGCTGAACGGACGGAACACTGCCACGATGGACATCAAGTTCAAGGCCAAGATCTGGTACTGGCACGGGCCCGCCCCGTACTACTTTGTCACCGTCCCGGCCAAGCAGTCCCGCGACCTGAAGGTGATCTCGGAACTGGTGACCTACGGCTGGGGCATGATCCCGGTGACCGCGCGCATCGGCCAGACCGAGTGGAAGACGACCTTGTTCCCCAAAGACGGCGGCTACGTTGTGCCGCTCAAAGACAGCGTCCGCCGTGCCGAAGAACTTGGTGAAGGCGACCAGGTGACCGTCCGCCTCACCGTGCGCTAGGCGCGGTGCGTCGTCGCCGGGCACCCTGCCCGCACCAGCAGCTCACCCGTCCGCGGCCTGGATGGGCGCGGACAGACGGCGCAAACGCCAAGGGCCTTGGCCGGAGAGTGGCCGCTGCCACGCAGGGATCGCCAGCGCCGTCGCTGCGGCGCGGAGGACCGACCGATGGAAGTTGCCCGCTTCGAGGACATCCAGGCGGAGTTCATGCGGCGCGCGCAACAGGCCGTGTACTGCAGTGTCGCCACCATCGATCTCCACAATCGCCCGCGCTCTCGGATCATGCACGTCATCTGGGATGGTCCAACCGGCTGGGTGATCACACGGCCCGGTTCCCCCAAGACGCGCCACCTGGCGCAGAACCCGCATGCGTCGCTGGCCTATATCGGCGACCCACAGCGCCCCATGTATATCGAGAGCGTCGCCGCCTGGGAGGACGAGGCGACCGAAGAGCAGCGGATCTGGGATCTCCATCGGTCGACGCCGCCGCCCTTGGGGTTTGACCCAGCGCCGCACTACGGCACGACCAGGCATCCCTTGTTCGGGCTGCTGCGGTTCAGGCCCTGGCGGATTGAACTGGCGGAGCTGGGCCAGGCCAGCCTGATCTGGCGGCCCCGGTCGGCCGCCCCAGCCTCAGCGGCTGGCGGCCGGGAGGCGGAAACGGGCGTTAACTCGCTGCCGCAACAGGGGTTGGCGGATCGCCTTGGCCGAGATCCAGGGCGCGCCGAGAAAGGCGCCTAACCGCGCGAAACCGCTGGCCAGGGCCTCGGCAAAAGCCTCGTCCCGGCCCAGGGACGGCGCTTCCAGCCACAGGCCCAAGATGACCAGGGTCTGGGTCGCCCGGTCCAGCTTGCTATCAAAGCGCGCCACGAGCCGGTCGCCCCACAAGACCGGCAGCGCGTAGTAACCGAACTTGCGCTGAGGCGCAGGCTTGTAGACCTCCCAGACAAAGTCGAAATCGAACAAGTCCTTGGCGCGCCCGCGCGCGATGACGTGATCCAGCGGCGCCAGGAACACGGCCTCCTCCATCGTGGTCGTGTCCAACGGCTTCCAGGCTTTGGGCACCCGCCCGGCGCATAGGTCTTTCAGCAGCTTGGCGTCGGCGCCCAAGGCGTACTGCCCGGCCTTCCAACCGTCCACCCGCACTTCGATCAGTTCGCCGTCCGCCAGCAGCTCCTCCAGCACTTTCTTGGCCGCGCGGTCTGGCTCGCCGCGCCGAAAGGAGTCGCTCGTGCGGCTGATCCGCGTCAGGCCGCCGAAGGCGATTTCCTTCTTCACCAGAAAGCGGTCCAGTTCCGCCTCGCTGCTCTCGCCGAGCAGGTGCGCCGGCGCGACGGCCTCCGCGAGGGCATAGATGCGCTCAAAGCGGTCGCGATGGTGAGTCATCGCCTCGCCCGTATACCACAGGTAGTACAGGGCCAGGGCGCTGTCTTTGCGGCCGCGATAACTCTGCGTGCGGGTGCGCGTTGCCATCGCGAAGTCCCGGTTGCTCAGGACGCCGCGCTCGCGCAGGGCCGCGCGCATTTCGGCGATGGCGTCCGCGTGGTCGCGGGCCAGGCGGCGCAGGCGCGGGTCGCCGTAACCGCCGTCCCGTTCGCGGCGCATGACTGCGCGCCAATACGGCAGTTCCTCCATCGGCCGGACGGCCAGCCAGCCTCCCCAGTCAAAAAACCGGCGCTGCCGGTAGGTCACCGTCTCCCACTGCTCAGGCGCGTACCCGAGGACGCGGCTGTGCAGCGCTAGATCCTGGCTGCGAGCCACGCTCTGCAGCGGGTCCAACTGCAGGTACTCCATCGCGCGCATGGCCTGCACGGTGCCCGGGAGGCCGCGCCAGCGCCGTCCCGGCCACAGACCCTGTTTGCCAAGGATGAAGTGCCGTGCGGTTTCGAGGTCGATGGTCAGCATAGGGTTGCATTATAACCACGCGTTTCGACCCGGGCAGGAGGCCGGCGCTTCCCTGGCCGGGGCCGTTCCCTGAATGACGCAGGCTCGGCTCCGGCCCGCCTCAGTAGCGCCCCGGTACGCGGCCGCAGAAGCCGCCTCCTGCCTCAGCGTCGTCGATGAGCGGAGGCCAAAGGTTGCTCTGCGCTTGTCGAAGGGCGAAGGATGCGGCGCGACCTGGCCCGGGGGCGTCCCGGCGGCGGAAACGCAAGACGGCTTGGCTGTGACCTGAGCGGATCAGGCGCCGGCTAGACCCGGCCCGTGGAGATGAGCCAGGCCAGGGAGCGCCGCGCTGTCGTCGAGGAGAGATTGGCAGGCGGCCTTACTGCGATTTCCGCATGGGCTGGAGTCACCCCGGCCCCACTTCGCTTCGCTGCGGGGGCCATTGAACTCCAGCGGGTCCAGATCATGGTGGCGGGGTGAGCACAAAGAGGCGATGGCGGCTGGGCCGCCAGGGGATTGGCCGGATGCTTTCCACCCGCTCGACCTTGGCCCCCACCCGGCTGAAGGTCGCCTTCCAGGCCCGTTCGTGTTTGAAGCCGAAGGGCAGGCTCATTTCGCTGGAGACGGAGCGGTTGCCCGCCCAATCCAGCCAGCGCAGGAGGCCCAATTCCAGCGGGCTCTCGAAGACGTCCTCGGCGATTACCACGCGGCGCCGGGCGACCCGCAGACACTCGCGCAGCGTGGCCGCGGGGTCCTGAACGTGATGAAGAACAAAGATCAGAAAGACCGTGTCGATGCTGGCGCTGAGGAAGGGCAGCCGCTCACCCGCGCTCAGACACAAGCTCAAGGAGGTGCGATTCAGGTTGATGACGTCGGTCCCGTAGGCACGCGCCGGGGCCTGCTCGCTCAACAGCCGGGCGATACGCATCGAGCCGCAGCCGCAATCCAGGATGACTTCTCCCGGCGCGATGTGGCGGAGCAGGTAGCGGGCCATGCGGCGCGCCCGATACTCCTCAACGGTGGCAGTGGCCCAAGCCGGCAGCATGCGCCGATTTTACCAGGGTGCCGGGCAGCTTCTGCCTCGGAACGCGCCCACGGATAATGGTAGACTGGCCCCAGAGCCGCGCCCAGGCCAGGTGTCTTAACCGGGAGCCCTATGCTGCTTGAATCAGCGCTCGTCGTCCTCGTCCCCGCCGCCGAAAGTGTGGTCGCGTCTTTCCGCCGCCAGCATGATCCTGCGGCGGCGCTGGGCGTGCCCGCCCACGTCACCACGCTGTATCCGTTCCGGCCGCCGGACACGCTCACGGACGCCGACTTCGCCCGCCTGCGCGATCTGTTTCTGAGCGTGCCAGCTTTTACCGTCGTCTTCGCGCGGACGGCGCGCTTCCCGGGCGTGCTATACCTGGCGCCCGAGCCGGCCGCCCCGCTTCGGCAGCTCACCGAGCTCGTCCTCGCGCACTTCCCGGGTCTGCGCCCGTATGGCGGGGCGCATGCCGAGATCATCCCGCACCTCACCATTGCCCAGGTAGCGGACCCAGCCCTGCTCAATCAGATCGCCGCCGATTTCCATCAGGCCGCCAGCCCGCAGCTCCCCTTGCAGGTCAGCGTCGCGGCAGTAGCCCTGATCGACAACACGCGCGGCTCGTGGCAGGTCAGCCGGGAGTTCGCCCTGGGCCGGCCCGGCCGCGCCGCTTGACCCCGAGCCGGCCGCACGCTGGAGAAGGAACTGGATCGCCTATGCTGAGAGTCATGAGTTTCAACATCCGCTATGGCCTGGCCAACGACGGTGAAAACCGCTGGGAGCGGCGCCGGGAATTCGCGTTGGCGCGCATTCGAGCCTTTGCCCCGGACCTGCTCGGACTGCAGGAGTGCCGCGATGACGCCCAGGCCGCCTTCGTCCGGGCCAATCTGCCGGACTATCACTTTCTGGCGACCCATCGCGGCGGCGACGATGACACGACTTTGGAGATGGCCCCGGCCCTGCTCCACCAGGGCCGCGGCCGCCTCGTCCAGCACGGCCACTTCTGGCTCAGCGATACCCCGACCGTGGCCGGCAGCAAGAGCTGGGACAGCGTCTTCGCCCGGACCGTGACGTGGGCCCAGGTGATCCACATCCCGACCGGCCGGGCGTTGACCTTCGTCAATACGCACTTTGACTATCAGCCCGGGGCCATCGCCGGGGCCGCGCCGGTGTTGCTGGACTGGCTGCGAACGAGCCGGCCCGAGGCGCCCGTCATCGTGACCGGCGACTTCAACGCCGACAAGCGCTCCGGCGCCTATGACCTTCTGACCCACGGCGCCGGTCTCGCTGACGCCTACCGGCTGGCCCACCCGGACGACGGCGAGGACGCCACCTTTCATGGGTTTGGCCAAGCCCCGCAGCCAACGCCGATCGATTGGATCCTGGTCTCGGACCATTTTCGCGTCCTCGACGCCGCCGTCGATCGGTCACGCGCCGGAAACCTGTTCCCGTCTGACCACTACCCCATCACGGCGGTCCTGGACTGGAAAGACTGACTGGCCGCGGCGCCGGCCGCCCTACGCGGATCACTGAGCCGGCGCTACAATTCTCTCCATGGCGCACACCTGTCCCCTCTGCCGGGCGGTCTACGCCGGCGACGAGACCTGCCAAGACCGCTTCCACCTCAGCCAGCTGGCCGAGATCGAGCAGCCGGCGCGGTACGCCGTGCACCATCTCAGCGTCCCGTGTTACATGCTCCAGCACAACGCCTACTCGCGCGAGGGCTGGCTGGCTGTGCGTGACCTGCTGGCCAAGTTCGTGCGCGCCGGCTGGACCCCGGCGATGGCCAGACGCCAGGCGCGCGTCAGCGCCGCCAGCGGCCAGCGCACTTGGAGTTTCACTAAAGGCGCCAAGCTGGCCGGAGTGGACGCGCTCGTCTGGAGCCGGACCATCGCCGACGTCAGCGTGGATTCGGCCGCAGCGTATTGCGCGGACGTCCAGCTCTGGGCGGAGAGTCTCCTGACCGACTCGGAAGCCCTGATCCAGTCGTTGCGCCGATCGGCCCAGGTGTGACCGCAGGCCCTGAACACGCCGGGCGGGAAGATTGCGAGGCGGCATGCGACCACTCCCCAACCTCCCTCTCTGCGCCTTGGGACTCAGCCTGGCCCTTCTCGCCGCCTGCCGTCCCGTCCCACCCGCGACCGGCGCCGCCACCAGTTCGCCGCCGCCCGTAACGCAAAGCCCCACCTCGTCCCCGGCCTCGCCGCCGCTGCGGCCTGACCAGATCTTCGACTTTCCGGAGGCCGAGTCGATCTCGGTCGTGGCCGATCCGGCCGGCGCCCTGATTGTGGCCCTTGGCCAGGGGCACAGCTTATTCGTCGCGCGCTCCGCCGACGATGGGCGCACCGTTTCGGCGCCGGCGCTGGCGACAGGCGATCGAACCGCCCACGTGCTCGGCCTGGAGAGCCCGGCCCTCGCCGTCAACGAGGCCGGCCGCTTCGGGCTCGCCTGGCTGGAAATCCCGCCTGACTTCAATGGCGGCCAGGTCTGGTATGCGTTTTCCGACGATGGCGGCCGGACGTTCACGCCTGGCCAGTTGGCGGCCACTGACCGCAGTGGTGAGACCACCATGGTGGCGCTGGCGTTGACGAACACGGGCGACCCGATCCTGGCCTGGCTCAACGGCAGCCGCCTGCGCGTCGTGCGCTCGTTCGACCAGGGGCGGACCTTCCAGAGCGCCCAGAACCTGGACACCGGGTCATGCGAATGCTGTCAGCCGCAAGTTCTCGTCAACGGCGACAACGTTTACCTCGCCTATCGCAGCCTGGAACCGACACCCGAGGCCGGCGATATCCGCGACATCGTCCTGATTCGTTCGTTGGACGGAGGCCAGCGCTTTGCACCGATCACGCGGGTGAGTGACGCCCACTGGTATCTCTCCGCCTGCCCGATTGCCGGGCCGTCCCTGGCCGCCTTTGGCCAGGATCTGTATGTGGCCTGGATGGACGGCCGCTCGGCGCCGCCCGGCACCTTCAGCCGGGGCGACGTCTGGCTGGCCCGGTCTCGCGATGGCGGCGTCCACTTCTCGGCCAATGTGCGCGTCAACCCCGACGAGAGCCAGCACCACACCAAGCCGGCCATCGCCGTCGGGCCGGATGGCCGCCTGCACATCGTCTGGGAAGTTCAGGGCGACGCGGGCGCGGCCCTGTACTATGCGCGCTCGGACGACGGCGGCCTGACCGCAGCCGCGCCGCGCGTGATCGTCAGCGGCGCCGACGGCGCGTTCGGGCGGCCGCGCATGCCCATGCTGACGGTCACCCCGACGGGTCAGATCGCCGTGGCCTGGATCGATCAGCAGGGTGCCCACCTTGGCCTGTGGCCAGGGCAGAACTGATGAGACGCGGGTGCGCTCGGCCTTGCAGTCCAATCGGGCAGTCCGCCGACCCGCAACCGAAGCGTTGGCCGCCTGCCGGACCGCCCGAAGTGCGACCGTCTGGAAAACACACTGGGGTCTGGCCGCCATGCCAAACACGCTCTACCTGTTGATCGGTCCCAAAGGGGCCGGCAAGAGCCACATCGGGGCGTTGATCAGCCGCCACACGTCGATCCACTTCCTGCTGGTGGAGCCGCTCTGGCTCAGCCTCCAACCGGGCGAAGATGGCTGGCAGAAGGTGGAGGCCGCCATCGACACGCTGTTGACAGCCCATCCGACGGTGATGATCGAAAGCCTGGGCGTCGGCGACGGCTTCCGAGCCTTCCACGCCCGCCTGGCCCAGAAGTATCGGCTCAGGCTGATCCGGGTCAGAGCGGACCCAGAGACCTGCCTGGCACGCGTCCAGAGCCGCAGCCGCGCCGACCATATCCCGGTCTCTATGGAACAGGTGCAGGCGTACAACCGCCTCGCCGCGGAAGTCGCCTACGCCTGGGACCTGGAGATCGACAACAATCACCCCCAGCCGGAGGCCGACTTGATCAACGCCTTTTTGGCGCTGCAAGCGGCGGACGACCACGCCCACGCTGCGGGAGGACCAGCATGAAAACCAGGTCAACGGCGGCTACCATCGACGCCTATATCGCCGGTTTGCCGGCTGAGGTCCGGGCCGTGCTCGCGGAGCTCCGATCCACGATCCGCACCGCCGCCCCGGCTGCGGAAGAGACCATTCGCTATCAGATGCCGACCTTCACCCTCCACGGCCATTATCTGGTGTACTTCGCCGCTCACAAGCAGCACATCGGTTTCTACCCGGCGCCGGTGGGCGAGCCCGCCTTCGCCAAGGCGCTGGCAACCTATGGGGCCGGCCGGGGCACGCTGCGCTTCCCGCTGGATGAGCCGCTGCCAACGGCGCTGATCCGGCGTCTCGTCAGATACCGGGTCAAGGTGGTGACGGCTCAGATGGCGGCGAAGCGAAAGAAGGCCAAATGAACGGCGGGGTCGAGGTCGGCTTCGCCAGCCAGAAGAACTACAGCGCCCGGTACAGCCTGCGCCAGGAGGCCCTCCGGGCACAGCGGCCGGCGCTGAAGGGGCTGAGTTGCTAAACCGACGGCGGCGACCGGCCGCGCGCTCGGCCGAGACAGGAGTCCCATAGAGACGAGCGCCGATCTCGCTGTAGAATCAGGCCAGGCGCGGCGCAGCGGTCCGCGCCCGACCCACCTGCACCCAGCGGACCGACCAGGGGAACAGATGTCATGTCCACCAACACGTCAGCCTTGCCGGACCGGAAAGACCCGCCGACCGGGATAGTCCGCCTGGCAAATCTCCTGCCGCTGTGGCTGTGCTCCCTGGCCATCACGGTCGAGGGTTTTCCGCATCCGCCCATCTCGCCCGAGGCCGCCGTGGGCGCGTTCATCGGCGCCCTGGCCATCAGCGTCCTGCTCATCTGGCGCGGCTGGGCCACCGTGGAAGTAGTGCTGTACAGCCTGTTCCCGCTCTTGCTCTTGGCGCCCTTCGACGAAATCTCCACCGCTTACAAGACCCCGTTCATCGCCCTGTGCGCGCTGAGCCTGACCATCGGGCTGATGGTTTACCAGCGGGCGCGGGCGGCCCGGTGGCAGCGCCTGCTACTCTTGTTAGGGTTCGCCGGCGCGACTTATGCCCTGGCCCACCATGCCATCTTCAATTTCTGGGAGATGGCCGCGCAATTGGGCTACTCCCGCTGTTTCCCGGAGGCGCATGGATGCGCGCCCCTGCCCAGCCAGGCGCCTTCGTGGTTAGCCCTGTTCTTCATCCCCTGAACCGGCCCGCCGCCCGCCCCTGATCTCGACCGCCGCCTTCATCCAATCCCACTGGAGAGCGTCACCTATGCCGGAGCATGCCTGGCTTGACCCCGCCGCGTTCCCGTTCCAATCGCACTACTTGAGCCTGCCGATGGGCCGCCTGCACTACGTCGACGAGGGGGCCGGCGCGCCCGTCGTCATGGTGCATGGCAACCCGACCTGGTCGTTCTTGTATCGTCACCTGATCAAACAACTGGCCGGCCAGTATCGGTGCGTCGCGCTCGACCACATCGGCTTTGGCCTGTCCGATAAACCGGCCGACTGGACCTACCGGCCGGCTGACCATGCCGCCAACCTGGAAACGCTGATCGACACGCTGGGCCTCACGGGCATCACTCTCGTGGTGCAGGATTGGGGCGGCCCGATCGGGTTGGCGTACGCCCTGGCCCACCCCGAAAACGTCAAGCGCCTGGTCATTCTCAACACGTGGCTTTGGCCGGTCGACCAGGACTGGTATTACATCGCCTTCAGCCGCTTCACGGGCGGCGGCCTGGGCCGTTTCTTGATCCGGCGTTTCAATTTCTTCGTGACCGGCATCATGCCGCAGGCTTACGGAGTCCGGGCGCGCTTGACCGACGCCATCCACCAGCACTACCGGCAGCCGCTCGCCGTCCCGGCCGAGCGCAAGGGCTGCTGGACGCTCCCCGGCCAGATCATCGGCGCAACCGAGTGGCTGCGCGGCTTGTGGGCGCAGCGGGCCCGGCTGGCCGGCAAGCCGGCGCTGATCGTCTGGGGCATGCGAGACATCGCCTTCCGCGAGCGCGAGCTGAACACCTGGCTGGCGGCCTTGCCGAATGCCCAGGTGGTCCGGCTGAGCGACGTTGGCCACTTCGTCCAGGAGGAAGCCGTGGACGCGCTCGGCCAGGCCGTGCGCGCTTTCCTCGCCCCGGCCGCCTCCGCCCCCGCCGACTGAATCTGCGCTATCATCCGCGTATGTCCCGCTTCGCCCTGCTGGCCTTCGACGCCGATGACACCCTGTGGCAGAATGAGCGCCTGTACGCGGACACCCAGGCCCGCTTCAAGGAGCTCCTGGCGCAGTACCACAGCCCGGAGTGGATCGACGCGCGCCTGTACGCAGCCGAGATGCGCAACTTGCCCCACTTCGGCTATGGCATCAAGGCGTTCGCGCTGTCGATGATCGAAACGGCCGTCGAGCTGACCGAGGGCCGCATCGCCGGCCGCGATATCCAGGTGATCATCGACAGCGCCAAGGCCATGCTGGCGGCCGAGGTCGAGCTCCTCGAGCACGTCGCCGACACCCTCGTCCAACTGGCCAGCGCTTATCCGCTCATGGTGATCACCAAGGGCGATCTCCGCGACCAGGAAGCCAAGATCGCGCGCTCCGGGCTGGCCGCCTACTTCCGCTTCGTCGAGATCGTGAGCGACAAGAACCCCGAGACCTACCGCGGGCTGCTCCAGCGCCACGCCATCCCGCCGGAGCGCTTTCTCATGGTCGGCAACTCGCTGCGCTCGGACATCCTCCCGGTCCTGGCGCTGGGGGCCAGCGCCGTTTATATCCCGCACGCGTTGACCTGGGCCCACGAGGCCGGCCAGCCGCCGCCGGCGTCCCAGCCGGGTTTCTATGAGCTCACGCACATCGGCCAGCTGCCGGGCCTGCTGGCGGAGATTGACCGCTGACAGCCTCGCCCGCCGATGGGTTTGGGGGCCGGCGATACCCGCCCCAACCGCGTCCAGCGAGAGACCTGATTCCTGGAAACTGACCGGCTTTGCCAGGCGGGCCCTTCACCATGCAGTTCGTCGCTTTCCTGCGCAACGTCAATCTGGGGCAGCCCAAAAGCCCGACGCGCCCTCAACTCGAGTCCGCCTTTCAGCAAGCCGGGGCCGCGGCCACGGCCTCATTCCTGAGCAACGGCACGCTGGTCTACACGGCCGCTGGCGGCCGGGCGGCCGAAAGCATCGCGCGGCGCGCCGCCGTCCTGCTGCGGGCTGAATGCGGGCTGACCGAACCCCTCTTCGTTCGCAGCTTGCGCCGCCTGGTGGCGCTCGCGGCCGAGGACCCTTTTGCCGGCCTGGACGACGCGCCAGACACCCGGCGCATGTTCACCGTCTTCGATCCGGCCGGAGCGCCGCGGATCACGGTGCCGCTCGAATCTGCGCGCCGGGATTGCCTGATCTTGCGCCTCGATGCCGGCGAGGCATTCAGCCTCGTGCGCATGGTCGGGGGCCAGACCGGCTACCCAACGCCGGTGCTGGAAAAAGCGTTGGGCCGGCCGGTGACGACGCGCAGCTGGACCACAATCCTGCGCCTCGTTCAGAAACATGGATAGCCTATGGAGACACCTGCCGCGCCCGATGTCCACTTTCAACGCCTGACCGCGCGCACCGTTGTCCAGATCTGCCAGCTCAGCGAGACCTTATCGCCGGCCCAACGCGCCATGGTCAGCGACAATGCGCTGTCCATCGCCCAGGCGCATTGCTCGGAGGGCGCCTGGATGCGCGCCATCTATGCCGACGACGTGCCGGTCGGCTTTCTGCTGCTGCATACCGGCTCGGACTACGACGACGGCCTGGACTGCCCGGGCGTCTTCCTGTGGCGCTTCATGATCGCTGGACCCTATCAGGGTCTGGGCTATGGCCGCCGGTCCCTGGAACGACTGTGCGCCCAGTTGCGCTCGCAAGGCGTGCGCGAGCTGTACACCAGCTGCCATGTGGGCGCCGCCAGCCCGGAGGGCTTCTATCGGCGCCTAGGGTTTGCGCCGACGGGCGCGTATTACGGGGATGAGGTGGAACTGAAACTGGCGCTGGTCTAAGCCGGCGGCCAGCGCCCGGCCGAGGCTACAGGTTCTCGAGGACCCGGTCGAGGAGCCGCACGCCCGCCGCCAGCACCGTCTGGGACAGCAGCCACCAGACCGCGCCGCCGATCAGGTAGCGCAGCCAGCCGAGCGGCTCGAGCGTCGCCACCAACCAGACCACCAGCGCCAGGGAGCCGCCGTACAGCGCCACCCACCCCAGTGTCCGCCAGAAGGCCAGCTGCAGGGCTTTGTCGAAGAAGTAGCGGCGGTGGTAGCTGCCGAACGAGAACCAGAACACCAAGCCGCTCACCACCACCACGGTGATGAGCGCGACGATCCAATTCCACGGGGGCGGGAGTTCCCAGGCCATGGGCCGGCGCACCTTTCACTGGACTGAGCGCGAGACGCCCATTATCCACAACCAGGACCAGGAGCGACAAGAGCCGGTATGATCTTCGACCAACATGAGTTCGATCTCCGCTGCGAATGGGGCGAGCCAGGCGTGACGACCCTGGCCCCGATCAGCGACGCCGTCGTCATCGTCGACGTGCTGTCGTTTTGCACGAGCGTCGAGATCGCCGTGCGGCAGGGCGCCCTGGTCTATCCGTATCGCGGGCCTGCCGACGCGGCCGCCGCCTTCGCCGCCTCGGTCGGCGCGGAACTCGCGGACCGCCGGCGCACGCCCGGCCGCTACTCGCTCTCGCCTGAGTCGCTTCAGAAACTCGGGCCCGGCGCGCGCCTCGTATTGCCGTCGCCGAATGGCGCGACGCTGACGCTGGCCGCCCCGCCGACGCCGGTGCTGGCCGGCTGCCTGCGCAATGCGCGCGCCGTCGCCCGGGCCGCCCGGCGGTTTGGCCCGCGCGTGGCCGTCATCTCGGCCGGCGAACGCTGGCGGGCCGATGGCAGCCTGCGGCCGGCCTTCGAGGATCTAGTCGGCGCCGGCGCTATCCTCTGCCACCTGGAGGGACGGTTGGCCCCGGAAGCGCAGGCCGCGGTCGCGGCGTTTCGCGCGGTGGAGGCCCGCCTGAGCGAAGCGCTGCGGCAGTGCAGTTCCGGCAAGGAACTGGTCGAGCGCGGCTTTGGCGGGGATGTGGACCTGGCGGCGCAGCTCAACCTGAGCGAGTGCGCGCCGGTCCTGACGGACCAGGCTTACCAGTGGAACCAAACGCCATGAACGCCATCGTAACCGGCCTGCACGGCACCGTCGCGCCGGCCCTGGCGCAGGCCCTCGCGGCCGGCGGCCACACCGTCACCGCGTGGGATCGGGCCCAGACGCCGATAGACAGTGCCGCCGCGGCGCGCGCCTTTATCCGCGAGGCGCGCCCGGACTGGTTCTTCCACCTGGCCACCGGAAGTCCGGCCTGGGCCGAGTTAGCGGCCGCCGTTTGCGCCGAGCAAGGGGTGAAGTTCCTGTTCACGAGCTCGGTCTCAGTCTTCGCGGCCGCGCAACGCGGACCCTTCACCGTGGAGCACCCGCCGGAGCCCGCCGACGATTACGGGCGCTACAAGCTTGACTGCGAACGGCGTGTGCGGGCCGCCTGCCCGGAGGCGCGGGTGGTGCGCCTGGGCTGGCAGATCGGGTTGCAGTCCGGCGGCAACCACATGGTGGATTATCTGGAGCGCGCCTCCCAGGTGCAGGGCCACCTGGACGCCAGCGTCCACTGGTATCAGGCGTGCTCATTCCTGTCGGATACGGCCGCCGGCCTGGTAGAGGTCATGCAGGCACAGCCAGCCGGCCTCTATCACCTGGACGGGAACCCGGGGCTCAATTTTCACGAGATTGTGCTGGGGTTGCGGCGGCTTCTCGGCCGGCCCTGGGTTGTCCACCCGAGCACCAGCCCGGCCCTGGATAACCGCCTGCTGGATGAGCGCGTGCGCGTGGCCGCTATCACTCAGCGCTTTTAGGCCGGTCCAGCGGCGCGCGTCAGGGGCCGCTGACGACGGGGAAATAGGGCAGCCAGCGCGGGCTCGCATACCAGACCAGCAGGACGGCGGCGGCCGCGATCTCGATCGGCTTGTGGAACGGCCGATGCAGCTCTACGGTGGAGGCGGCCAGGCGCGCCCGGACCAGACGCCGCCCCGCCAGCAGCACGCCCAGCCCGACAATCGCCAGCAGCACTTCGACCGGGATCAACCGCTCTACCCAGACCGTGGCCAGGCCGGCGGCGACGCCGGTCACCAGCGCCGCCAACATCAACGCCTGCGCCGGCCGCGCGCCGATCAGGCTGGCCGTGTGCGTGACGCCGGCCGCCCGGTCGCCGTCCAGGTCACGCAGTTCGTTGAACAGCTGCCCATACAGGCTGATCGCCAGGACGAACAGCAGCGGCAGGACCCATCCGCCGGCGGCATTGCGCTCAGCGGCCAGCGCCAGGTAGGCGGCGCCGAATTGAAGGCCGGCGAGCATGAAGATGTGCGACACCAGATCGGCGACAGGCACCGCCTTCAAGCGCAGGGGGCGCGCCGAGTAGACGTAGCCGAGCACCAGGCAGGCCAGCCCGGCCACGAACGCGCCCCAGCCGAGCAGCGCATACAGGCCGGCCGCCGCCGCCGCCACACCCATTGACCAGGCGCGCGCGGCGCGCGCGCTGAGGCGCCCGGCCGAGACCGGGTTACGGCCGACCTTCTCCGGGTTCAGGGCGTCGTCGGGCGCGTCCTCCACGTCGTTCAGCATGAACGCGAAGCCCACCGCCAGCCAGTTGGCGGCCAGCACGCCCGCAAAGGGCCAGCCAAACGAACCGCGCGCCGCCGCCGCGCCGAGGATGGTCGTCACGACGACAAAAGACGCGTACTCCGGGAAGCGGGTCAGCTGCCACAAACCGTCCAGAGGCTCTTTCATGCGCGGGCCTTTCTTAGGGGTTGGCCGAGCCGGGCCAGGGCTGGCCGCCCATGCCGATGCGACCACCCCGCATCATAACACCGCCGGCGGAGCACCGGCGGCCGGCATAAAAAAAGGACCCCGATCCAGGTGATCGGGGTCCTGCGGTGTTTGGCGCGGCGCTTAGGCCTTGACGACCACCTTGGCGGCCTGCAGGCCCTTCGGCCCGTTCTCGATCGAGAACTCCACCTGCTGCCCTTCCTTCAGGGTGCGGTGGCCGGAGCCCTCAATCGCCGAGAAGTGGACGAAGACATCCGGCCCGCCTTCACGCGCGATGAAGCCGTAGCCCTTGCCGTCGCTGAACCACTTCACGGTGCCAACTGTTCGATCTGACATCTTACTTGCCTCCTTTGGGCAAAGCGGGGAATGGGTTAAGACACTTGGTACGTCCCATCGGAGTTGTCGAACAAAACAGCCCGCGGAGTGACCCGCGAGCCGCCGTCAGCTTACATCCAACGCGAACTTTCCTGGTATCCTGCGCCGGACTATAGCACGCCCGGTCTGGCCTGTCAACGCAACCACGCTGGCGCACGCGCGCCGGGAGGGTAAAATTCGGCTTCCGGCAGCGCGCCGGCCTCAATCGCCCAGGAGATCAGGAGACTATGCTTCCCATCCGCGGCAACGCCCTCGGCCTGGCCATGCTCGTCGTCACCGGCGCTATCGCCGCCGTGGGCGGTCTGGTCCTTCAGCTCGGCGACGCGCTCGTCATGATCGCCGTCGGCGGCGCGCTCATCGTCATGGACCTGGCGGTCCGCTGGCGGGTCCGGCCGGCGCCGGGCTGGCTCATGCAGAGCCACGCCGGCGGCTACCTGTTCTTTGTGCCGGTCTGGGTCGCCGGCGGCGTGGTCATTCTCATCAACGTGATCAACGCCCTGGTCGCGTGACCGGCCGCCTCAGGCCGGGCTGACCGTGATTGGCTTCAGCCCGGCTTCGATCTCGGCCCGGCGGGGCTCCAGGAAGGGCGGCAGGGCCAGCCGCTGACCGAGCGTCTCCACCGGCTCGTCGGCCGCGAAGCCGGGGCCATCCGTGGCGATCTCGAAGAGCAGGCCGTTCGACACACGAAAGTAGATCGAGCGGAAGTAGTAGCGGTCCACCAGCGGCGACACCGGCAGCCCGGTCCGCAGCAGCCGCTCATGCCAGGCCTGCTGTCCGGCTTCATCCGCGACGCGAAAAGCCACGTGGTGGACGCCGCCCGCCCCCAGCTGGGCGCTGCGCTCGTGCGGCGCCTCCGCCACCCACACTTCGCGGCCCGGCCCGCCGGCGTCGAACGCATACTGCCTCACCGCGTGGCCGTCCGGGAAAACCGCGGGCGGCCCCTGGCGCAACTGCAAGACCCGGGTGAGGATCGTGTCCAGGCGCGTCCAGGCCGGCACCGACAGCATGACGGCCTGGAAGCCGCGCAGCGCGTACGCGTTCGGCACGCCGCCGGCCTCCCACACTTCTCCCTCGAATCCGGCGCCGCCATCATCGACCAGCGCCAGCCGCTGGCCCTCTGGATCCTCAAAGCGCAGCAGCGCCCGCTCCGCGAACAACTCGGGCGCGTGAACCACCGCCCCCATCTCGGTCAGGCGCTGCCGCCAGAACTCAATCGCCGCTGGGCCATTCACCCGGAAGGCCGTCAGCACCACGCTGTCGGTGCCGCGCTGGTCCGGCCCGATCTGCGGCCAGTCGAAGAAGGTCATATCGGTGCCGGGGCTCCCGACCTTGTCGGCGTAGAACAGGTGATAGGCGCTGACGTCATCCTGATTCACTGATTTCTTGACCAGGCGCAGCCCCAGCACCCGGGTATAGAAGTCGACGTTCCGGCCAATCTGGGCGGAGACAGCGGTGACGTGATGCAGGCCCGTCAGTTTCATGGCGCTTCCCTTGCGTGTGAGCTGAGGCCCGGCCCACCTCGCCTATGCCTGTCCGGCGACGACTCTCTATTCCGACCAACCCGGTAAGTTTACAGCACTCTGCTGTCAGGTGCGCTGGCCCATCACAGCCATGTCACGGCGCCTGTCATCGCCTCCCGCCAGAATACCCTCAGCACCAACGCCTGCGCTTGCTACGCTGATCTGCCCCAATGGGCAGGCCTGGCCCGCTAACCGCCGCCAATCCGCGCCCGCCATACGGCCCGCAAGACCCGCGGCGGCGTTGCCGGCCTGGCCCGATATCACGGACTTGTCACACGCTTGACCGGAGGGCGTCACCCGCCGCCGCGCACCATGTCGATCCAGTTGGAGCAGCTCACCAAACGCTACGAGGGTCACCCGGTGGTCAACCAGGTGTCGCTGGAAATCGCCGACGGCGAGTTCTTTGTGCTGATCGGCCCCAGCGGCAGCGGCAAGAGCACGGTCTTGCGCATGATCGCGGGCCTGACCTCCGTGGACGCCGGCCGCATCTGGCTGCACGGCCGCGACGTCAGCCAGGCGGCGCCGCAGGCGCGCGGCGTCGGCTTCGTGTTTCAGCACTACGCCTTGTTCCAGCACATGTCGGTGGCCGACAACGTCGAGTTCGCGCTGCGCGTGCGCAAGGCGGCCCCGGTCGAACGCCGCCGCCGCCGCGACGAGCTGCTCGACCTGGTGGGGCTGGCCGGCCTGGGCCAGCGGATGCCCAACCAGCTCTCCGGCGGCCAGCAGCAGCGCGTCGCCCTGGCGCGGGCGCTGGCCCATCGCCCGTCCGTCCTGCTCCTGGACGAGCCGTTCGGCGCGCTGGACGCCAAGATCCGCGTGGACCTGCGGCGCGCCCTGCGGCGCATCCAGACCGAGCTGGGCATCACCACGATCTTCGTCACGCATGACCAGGAGGAGGCTTTTGAGCTGGCCGACCGCATCGGCGTGATGAATTTCGGCCGGCTGCTGGAGGTCGGTCCGCCGTCCGAGTTGTACCAGCGCCCGCAGACCGAGTTCGTGGCCACTTTCCTGGGCACGGCCAACCTGCTCGTCGGCCAGTGTGTCGCCGGCAGCGTCCGGCTGGGACCCGTGCACTTTCCCCTCAACACCGAGGCCCTCCCGCTCGACACACCCAACACACCCCAGCGCGTGCAGGTGCTGTTCCGGCCGGAAGACGTGGCCGTGGCGGCGGCGCCGGAGGCGCTCAATTGCCCCCAGCTCGGCCCAGGCGTCGTGGAGCAGTGCGTGTTCGCGGGCTCGTCCGAGCGGCTGACGCTGCGCCTGCCGCCGCTGCCCACCGTGCGCCCGATCGCGCCGCCGGTGGCCTTCGGCGACAACTCGCTGCTGGTGGAGGCCGCGCGTCTGCAGGACCAGACGCGGCGCCTGCCGCTGCAGCCCGGCGACCGGGTCTGGGTGGGCGTGCGCCGCATCCACGCCCTGGCGCACCCCGGCCTGAGCTTCCTGATCCCCACCGACGGCTCGCCGGCGGCCCTGGCCGCGCTCGAGGTCGGCGGCCAGATCGCGCGCCTGGCCCACGCCCGCGTCACCCTGCTGGGCTACGGCGCCGCGCCCACTGTGCTGGAGCGCCACCTGCAGACAGCCAAGGAGCGCCTGGGGAGCGGCCTGGCCGCACTGGAGCTCCGCGTGTCCGCCGAGCCATTGGGCGATGCCATCGCGGCCGAGGTGGAACGCCAGCCCGCCGACCTGGTGATCCAGGGCTTTCACCCGGCCGGCGGGGTCGCGCTGGCCGAGCAGACGCTGCGCGGCGGCGAACACCACGTCTTGCTGGTGCCGGCCGAGAAGAACCCCGGCACGCCGACCCGGGCGCTGGTGTGCGTCACGGGCAGCGAGCCGGCCAAGAACGACGTGCTCTTCACCGGGCGCCTGGTGCGGCACCTGGGCGCTGAGGCCACCCTGTTGTGCGTGTTGCCCGCCGCGCCGGTGGAGGCCGACGCGCACGAGCGGGCCGAACGCTTCCTGGCCGGCGGCGTGCGCACGCTGGCCGTGCTGGGCGTGCCGGCCGCCACCAAGCTGCAGACCGGTCCGGTCCGGGACGTGATCGCGCACGAAATGCAGGCCGGCCACCATGACCTGCTCGTGCTGGGCGCGCCCCTGCCGGAACGCGACGGCACAATCTCGCTCCGCGGGCTGGTCGGGCAGATGCTGACCGGGCTGAGCGGACACCAGGCCCTGATCGTCCGGTCCGAGTTCCTGGCCGCCTGAGACCGTGTCCCAGGCCGAAGTCATCACCTGGCCCATCGCGGGTCCGTTCGGAGGAATAAGCCTATGTCCCCTGCCAAACTCACTCGCTTCAGCCTGGCCCTCAGCCTGCTGGCGGCACTGACCGCGTGTGCCGGGTCGGCCGCCACGCCGACGACATCGGCGGATGAGGCCGCGGCTGTGCACGTCATTCTGGGCGCTTACACCACGCCGCGCGAGGCCTACGGCCAGCTCATCCCGCTCTTCGCCGAAAAATGGAAGGCGCAGACCGGCCAGACCGTGACCTTCGAAGAGTCCTACCAGGGCTCGGGCGCGCAATCGCGCGCCATCGTCGAGGGTTTTGAGGCCGATGTTGCGGCGCTGTCACTGCAGGCCGATATCGACCGGATCGTCGACGCCGGCCTGATCACGCACGCCTGGCGCACGGTCGGGCCGAGCCAGGGCATGGTCAGCACATCCGTGGTGGCCTTCGCCGTGCGGCCGGGCAACCCCGAGAACATCCAGGACTGGGCCGACCTGGCCCGGCCGGGCCTGGAGGTGCTCACGCCGAACCCGAAGACCAGCGGCGGCGCGCAGTGGAACATCTTGGCCCTGTACGGCGCCGCGCTGCGCGGGCAAGTGACCGGCGTGCCGGCCGACGACCCGGCCGCCGCCACGGCCTTCCTGCAGGCGGTGCTCAAGAACGTCACCGTCATGGACAAGGCCGCCCGTGACAGCATGACCACGTTTGAGAAGGGCGTCGGCGACGTCGCCATCACCTACGAAAACGAAGTCCTGGTGGGCCGGCAAGCGGGCCAGGAATACGACCTGGTGATCCCGCGCTCGACGATCTTGATCGAAAACCCCATCGCCGTGATCGACGCGCACGTGGACAAGCATGGCGCGCGCGCCGTGGCCGAGGCCTTCGTGGATTTCCTGTTCACGCCCGAGGCCCAGACCATTTTCGCTCAGCACGGCCTGCGCTCCATCGACGCCAGCGTCGCCCAGGCCACGGCCGCCCAATATCCGCCCGTGGCGGACCTGTTCACGATTGAGTTCTTCGGCGGCTGGGGCCAGGCCACGCCCAAGTACTTCGGCGACGACGGCGTCTACACGCACGCCATCGCCGAGATCCAGGCGCCATGACGGCCAGCCAAGCCCGCCTGCGCGGGGCCGCGCCCGAGCCCGGTTGGGGGACGTGGGCGGTGCGCGGCGCCGCCCTGACCTACCTGACCGTCCTGCTCATCCTGCCCCTGTTCGTCATCGCCCAAGATGGGCTGCGCGCCGGGCTGGCCGGGCTGTGGCGGGCGGTGACTCTGCCGGTGGCCTGGCAGGCCCTGCGCCTGACGTTGTGGACAGCCGCGTTGATGGCGATTCTCAACGCCGGCATGGGCACGCTGACCGCGTTCGTGCTGGTGCGCTATGAGTTTCCGGGCCGGGACTGGCTCAACCTGCTCATCGACCTGCCGCTGGCCGTTCCGACGCTGGTGACCGGCGTGATGCTCGTGATCCTGTACGGGCCGCAGGGTGCGCTGGGCGGCTGGCTGGAGAGCACCTTCGGCTGGCGCGTGATCTTCGCGCCGCCCGGCATCGTGCTGGCTCTGCTCTTCATCACGTTCCCGTTTGTGGTGCGGGCGCTCCAGCCGGTGCTGGAGGCCCTGGACCGCGCCCAGGAGGAGGCCGCCGTCACGCTGGGCGCCAACGCCTGGACGACGTTCTGGCGAGTGGTGTTCCCGCCGCTGCTCCTGCCGCTGACGACGGGCACCCTGCTGAGCTTTGCGCGCGCCATCGGCGAGTTCGGGTCGATCGTGATCGTGGCCGGCAACATCCCGCTCTTCTCGCAGACCGCGGCCGTCTACGTCTTCGGCGAGGTCGAGTCGGAGAACCGCCTCGGCGCCAGCGCCGTTTCGCTGGTCATGCTGGCGCTGGCCTTCGTCCTGGTGATGCTCGTCGATTGGCTGCAGCGGCGCCGCCGGTCGGTGTCGCCGCAGGCTTAGGACGTCCTGAGGAGAGACTATGCGTGCCCCCGCCAATGCCGCGCCGGTCCGGACCGGCACCTGGCAGCGCCGGCTGCTCATCGGCCTGGTGCTGACCTACGTGACGCTGCTGGTCGTTACACCGCTGGCCGCCCTGGTCTACGGCGCGTTCGCCGAGGGGCTGCCGGCCCTGGGGCAGGCTCTCAGCCAGCCGGTGGTGTGGGCGGCCTTCGGGCGCACCCTGATCGTGGCCGTGATCGTGGTCGGCGTGCACAGCGTCTTCGGCACAGCCCTGGCCTGGGTGATGGTCCGCCACCGTTTCCGGGGCCAGCGCTGGCTCAACGGCCTGATCGACCTGCCCTTCGCGGTCTCGGCCGTAGTGGTGGGCTACATGCTGCTGCTGGTCTTCGGGCGCAATGGGCTGCTGGCGCCGGTGCTGAGCGCCCTGCAGTGGCGGGTGGCGTTCGCGTTTCCGGGGCTGGTGCTGGCCACGCTCTTTGTGACCCTGCCCTTCATGGCGCGCGAGTTGATGCCGGTGCTGGAAGCCTTCGGGCCGGAACAGGAGCAGGCGGCGGCGACGCTGGGCGCGACCGGCTGGCAGACCTTCTGGCTGGTCACGCTGCCGGCCCTGCGGTGGGGCTTCGTCTACGGCGTGACGCTGACCTTTGCGCGCGCGCTGGGCGAGTTCGGGGCGGTGTTGGTGGTCGGCGGCGGGATCGAAGGCCGCACCGATACGGCCACGGTCTACATCTACCGCGCCCTGGAGGAGCGCCAGTACGTCAGCGCCTACGGCACGGCCCTGGCGCTCGGACTCCTGTCGCTGGCCGTCGTCTATGCCAGCACGTTCATCCGGCGCCGCTACCGGGGGGCGTAAGAACGCCTACAATTAGGGTGGTCTCCCCAGGCAGCTCTCGTTACTCACCCAGACTATGGCGCGTCCTCGTCTCAGCACCGTCCTGATCGCGCTCAACAGCGGCCTGGCCCTGGCTGCCATCGCCGTCATCGCCCTGGCGGCGGTTGGTCTGCTGCGCCAGCTGGCCGATGAGCAGGCCCTGGCGCGCGTGGCCCAGGCCGGCGCCAGCGCGCGCAACGCCATCGCGCGCGCCGGCGACAACGCGCTGGTGACGGCGCGGCTGCTGCGCGAGCGCCCCACCCTGTTGCGGCTGCTGCGCGACGGCGACTTCGCCAGCCTGCAGACCTTCCTGGAGCAGTATTGCCAGACGGGCTTGTTGGCGGGCTGCGCGGTCTGGCAAAACGGCCAGCGGGTGGCCGCCAGCGGCTGGGACCAGAGCTGGGAAGCCCTGTACGCCGCGCGGCCGGGCGACGACGTGTATTTCATCGCCGCGTCCGCCGGGCAGACACCGTTCCTGCTGGCGGCGTCGGCCGTCAGCGCGGACCCGGCGGGCGCGGTCGTGATGGTTGTCCTGGTCATGGACGATGCTTTCGCCGCCGACATCGCGGCCGAAGCCGGCTTGCCCGTCAGCGTGGTGGCCGAGGCCGCCCTGCCCGCGCTGGGCCTGGCCGCGCCGCAGATCACGCAGGCCGTGCGCGGTGAGACTGTGACGGCCCAGGCCGGCGGCCAGGAGCGCTACTTGTCCGTGCAGACGCTGCCGGCCCCGGCCGGCCAATCCGCCGGCTGGGTCGCCGTGAGCCTGTCCGCGGCCGCTATCGAGCAGTCGGTGCAGGGCCTGGCCCAGACGCTGGCGGCGCTGGCGCTGGGGGTCGGTTTGGCGGTGGCCGCTGGCAGCTGGTGGCTGAGCCGGCGCCTGAGCCGGCCGCTGGGCGCGTTGACCGAGGCCGCCGAGCGCATCGGCCGCGGCGACTTCAGCACACCGGTGCCGCGCGCCGCCAGCTCGGAGATCGGTTTGCTGGCCGACACGCTGGACGAGATGCGCCGGCGCCTGCGCCAGTTGACCAGCGACCTGCGCACTCAGCAGGCCGAGTCACGGGCGATCCTGGCCGGCGTCACGGAGGGCGTCTTCACCGTCGACCGCGAACGCCGGATCCAGTTCGTCAATCCGCAGGTGGCGCGGCTGCTGGGCGTCGAGCCGGAAGCGCTGCTCGGCCGATTCTGCGGTGAGGTGCTGGACCCGCAGGGGCCGGTGCGCCCGTGCGACGAGCAATGCCCGATCGTGCACGCCCGGTTCCAGGCCGGGGCGCGCGCCACCGAGCAGCTGCGCCTGCCGGACGGCCGGCGCCGCACCGTGGTCATCACCAGCGCGCCGCCGTCGGTGGATCTGGCCGGCGGGGTGCGTCAGATCCAGATGCTGCGCGACGAGACCGACGTCGAGGCGGTCCGGCGCCTGCGCGACGCGGTGCTGGCCAACATCTCACACGAGTTCCGCACGCCGCTCTCCGCCCAACTGGCGTCGATCGAACTGTTGCTGGACCAGCTGCCGGACCTCACTCATGCCGAGATCGAAGGGCTGGTGATCGCGCTGCAGCGCGGCACGCTGCGGCTGACGCAGCTCATAGACAACCTGCTGGAAAGCGTGCGGCTGGAGGCCGGCCAGGCCGCGATCCGGCGGCAGCCGGTGGCGCTGGGTGAAGTGGTGGCGCAGGCCCTCGAGCTGACGCGCCCCCTGTTGCAGCAGCGCGCGCAGACCGTGCGCCTGGAACTGCCGGCCGCCTGGCCGCCCCTGGTTGGTGATGGGCCGCGCCTGGTGCAGGTGCTGGTGAACCTGCTCGCCAACGCCCACAAGTTCGCGCCGGCCGGGTCGGTGATCGTGGTCGGCGGGGCCGTGGACCGTCAGGCCGTGCGGCTGTGGGTGGCCGACCAGGGGCCGGGGCTCCCGCCCGTCGACGCGGGCGCGCTCTTCGCGCCCTTCGTGCGTTCGACGAGCGAGGAGCCCGAGGCCAAGGGGATCGGGCTGGGGCTGTGGATCGTCAAATCCATCGTCGAGCGCCACGGCGGCCGGGTGAGCGCGGAAAACACCCCGGACGGCGCGCGCCTGACGCTCTGGCTGCCGCACACGGCCGCGTCTGAACACCCCGCCGCGCCGACGTAGCGTTGCCGGCCGGCCTCAACAACGCTGGCCGGCCGGCCTTTCCCAAAGTCGCCTAGATCGAAAAGTCCTCACCGTGCCAGGCGCCGCCCTCCGGCGCGTGCACGTGCGGCAGCGGGCGCAAGGCCTCGTGGTGGTGCGCGGAGAATTGCCGCTCCAGTTCATCCACCCGCTCCAGCAGCGACGCCACCGACACGCCGAGCGTGTCCGGCAGGTTGACGTGGTTGAGGTCCGGCGCATCGCCGGCGTGGTGGCGCAGGCTGCGCGTGACGATTTGCCCCGGCACGCCGACGACGACGGCATTGGCCGGCACCGGCTTGACCACGACCGCGTTCGCGCCGATGCGGCTGTCGGCGCCGATCAGGATCGCGCCCAGCACCTTCGCCCCCGCCCCCACCACCACGCGATCACCAAGCGTGGGATGGCGTTTGCCCTTGTTGAGGCTCGTGCCGCCCAACGTGACGCCGTGGTACAGCGTCACGTCGTCGCCGATCTCGGCCGTCTCCCCGATCACCACGCCCATGCCGTGGTC
>ERZ761602.1975-NODE-1975-length-34470-cov-11.961063_pt1 | contig 34470 bp, 36 predicted proteins | sample MGYA00512165_ERZ761602 | MGnify/ENA primary metagenome ERZ761602 (study PRJEB28899, sample SAMN02445085) | bioreactor sludge metagenome | biome: EBPR sludge; isolation source: Thorneside wastewater treatment plant | place: Australia: Brisbane, Thorneside...
ATGCCGCCAGCGTTCAATCTGAGCCAGGATCAAACTCTTCAGTTCGATCTTGAATGTTGCTCAAAACGGAATTGAAGTGAACTTCACTTCTGCTTCCATGAGCGTTTGAGACTTCGCATGTCTGCGAGGTCATGGCACTTGCCGTCAAACGCCCACGCTTATCGGCTGTATGTTGTTAAAGAACTTGCCTTGCGGCTGCTGACGCATTGCGATCAGCGAAGACAGCTATTCTGTCGCGTATCTCATATCCCTGTCAAGCGACAGGTCTTTGAGGCTTCGTGCCTCCGGTCGTCGACTGACGGACCACCCATGCCCTCGAGACGACGACGCACCTTGGCAGGGGCACAGAGTGTAGCGCATTCATGCACGCGTCGCGGCGTCCTGCCAAGCGCGCACGGCAGCACAAGGGTCGGCGGATGCCAGGGCCGATGGCCAGACTCGTGACAGCCTGTCGATGTCCGAGCGCAGGACCCGCTGCTTGATCGTCGGGATCTGTGCCGGGTGCATCGAGAAGCTGCGCAAGCCCATCGCGAGCAGGAGTTCGGTGAAGGCGGGGTCGCCGGCCATCTCGCCGCACACGCTGACGTCGCGGCCGGCCGATCGGGCCGCAGCGATGGTCCGGGCGACCAGCGCAAGCACCGCCGGGTGCCAAGGGTCGTAGAGGTCGGCCACCGACTCGTCAGAGCGATCGATGGCCAGTGTGTACTGGATCAGGTCGTTCGTGCCCAGCGAGACGAAGTCGAAATGCGGCAAGAGCTGCTCGATGCAGATGGCTGCGGCCGGCACTTCGATCATGGCGCCGATCTCGACGACCCCATACGGTCGGCCCTGTTCGTCGAGCTGCTCCTTGGCGCGCCGCAGCGCCTCCAACGTGAGCTTGACCTCGCGAGCCTGCGCAATCATCGGGATCAGGATGCGCATCTTGCCGTGCGCGGAAGCGCGCAGCATCGCGCGGAGTTGCTGGCGAAACATGCTCGGCTCCGACAGGCTCCAGCGGATCGCCCGCAGTCCGAGCGCCGGGTTCAAGCTGTGTTCGTGACGCAGCTCTTGCGCAGTCATGCGATCGAGTGGCTTGTCGGCCCCGACATCGATCGTGCGGATCGTCACCGGCAGCCCCTGCATCGCGATCACCGCATCGCGGTAGGCCTCGAACTGCTCGTCCTCGTCGGGCAGGGCGCCGTCACGGTTCATGAACAGGAACTCGCTGCGAAAGAGTCCCACCCCCACCGCGCCGGCGGCAAGTGCCGTGGCTGCATCCTCCGGCAGCTCGATATTGGCCAGCAGGTCGACACGCTGACCATCGAGGGTGACGGCCGGCGTGTGACGCAGCCGATCGAGCCGGGCACGCTCCACCTCCACCTGACGCTGGCGGAAGCGGTACTCCTCCATCACGATCGGCGACGGATTGACGATCGCGATCCCGGCTTCACCGTCGATGATGACCCAGTCGTCCTGACGGATGAGCCGGCTGGCCTCCCGGGCGCCGACGACCGCGGGGATGTCCATGCTGCGCGCGACGATGGCGGTATGCGACGTGCGGCCGCCGACATCCGTCACGAACCCCTTGAAGACGCTGCCCTTGAACTGCAGCATGTCTGCGGGCGAGATGTCCGCAGCGACCAACACCAGCTGCTCTTCGCCGACGAAGTCGCGCGCCTGAGCTCTCGACAGTTCCTGACGCCCTCGCCCACCGGTCTCGAGCATCGTCAGCAGACGTTCTACCACCTGCTCGAGATCGGCCTTGCGCTCGCGAAGATATGCGTCCTCCATGTCGTCGAACTGGCGGGCGAGCACCTCGAGTCGTGCCGACAGAGCCCACTCCGCGTTGTAGTGACGCTCACGGATCCACGCCGCCGCCGCCACCACCAGAGCATCGTCGTGCAGCAGCATCATGTGCACGTCCAGCAGCGCCGACAACTCGTGCGGCGCGTCCGGAGGCAGCTCCCGCTGCAGAGAGGAAAGCTCAGCCGCCACGGCATCCCGCGCATCCGTCAGTCGCCGCACTTCCGCCAGGGTCGAGTCCTCAGAGACGTAATAGTGGGCAACGTCGACCCGGCTCGACGCAATCAGCACCGCCCGTCCGATGGCGACCCCTCCGGACACCGCCACGCCGAAAACCTGGATGCTCATGTCCGCACCACGCCAGCGCTCAAGAGCCCTCGCCGAACTTGTCGTCGACCAGGGCCTTCAGGCTTCGTGCCGCCTCCGCCTCGTCGGGGCCCTCGACTTCGAGTTCGAGCTCGCTGCCCTGCCCTGCGGCCAGCATCATCACACCCATGATGCTCTTCGCATTCACCCGCCGCCCGTTGCGTGCCAGATGGACCTGGCTCTTGAAGCTACCCGCGAGTTTGGTCAGCTTGGCCGATGCCCGGGCATGCAAGCCCAGCCGGTTACTGATCGTGAGCGTCGAGCGGATCATCGCAAGACCCCTTGGGGGATTGGTTCTGCGGGCGAGTCGTCGCCACCTGCATGACGCCGTGGGTCGCGCCGGCCACAGCCATGCCGACCAGATCGCTGAGGGCCGCATCGCCGTAACACAGCGCCCTCCAGATCATCGGGACATTGACACCCGTGACAACGCGACAACGCACGCCGTCGGCGACCCGCAGCGCGGCGTTGCACGGCGTCGCTCCGAAAACGTCGGTCATCAGCAACACGCCACCCGACCTCGGCAGCATCGCTCTCAACCGGATCTCGACGTCGTCCGGACGGTCACCCGGATCGACGTCAAGCGAAGTGACGCGATCCGCGCACTCGGCGTACGCATGGCGCGCGACCTGCCGCAGCGCCGAGGCCAGCGGAGCGTGCGCGACGATGACCAAGTGAACCATGACGCATGGTACCCGGGACCGCCTGCGGCGGCACGAACACCCCGGCTCAGTCCGCAGCGGCGCGACGCCAACGTCCAGGGAGCACGAACCACAGGTACGACAACAGGCAACCGATGCCGAACACGCCGAACGCGAGCCGGAACGCGTCGGCATCCCCGAGACCGAAGCCGCGCGCCGCGTCGATGAGAAGTCCCAGACCCCACTGGATCGAGAAGACGCCGGCAAAGATCACGAGGTTGAATGCCGACAGGGCCCGTCCGGCCAAGTGCTGCGCAAAGGCCTGCGCAACCGCAGGCTGGCTCAAGGAGACGAACGTGCAGCCGACACACCACGCGGCCCACGCGACCGCGCCCGCCGGCACCGGCGACAGCACGATCGCACCCAGGATCGCGAGCGACACTGGCAAGCCTCGACGGATCAAGGGCTCGACGCCGATGCCGCGCGAGGCGAGCCGCGGCATCACCATGCCCCAGACCATGAAGGCCACGAGCATGCAGGCGTTGATCAGGAACAGGCCCTGCGCCGCCTCGTCCGCTGTGCGTCCTGCCACGCGTGTGAGCCAAGGCCCTGCCCACAGCGCCTGAACCGCGACCATGCCGCCGTAGACGAAGAACCCGAGTGGCGCACTGCGAACGAAAGCTGGATGTCCGATGACCGTCCGATACCCCCCATCGCGAGACGAAGAGGCTGCGGTGACCGTGGCCTCGTCGCGCGGCACGATCAGAGCGATCAGCACCGAAGCCACGATCAGCAGCCCCCCCAGGAGCACGAACAGCCCGCGCCAACCCCACAGGGGAAGCATCCACTGCACCGGCAACGTGGACGCCAGCATGCCCAGCGAACCGGTCATCAGCATCCACGAGTTCGCGCGCAGTTGAGCTGCCGGGCTGTACAGCCGCCGGTAGCATGTCAGTGGCGCCATCAGGCATGCCGACACGCCCATGCCGATCAAGACTCGGGAGGCGAAGAGGCTCGCCAGGCCATCGGCCCTCGCGAACGCGAGGCAACCCACCACCGCGACGCCCAGCAATGCCAGCAACACACGCTTGGGGCCGAAGCGATCGAGCGCGGCACCCAACGGCAGCTGCAGAGCCGAGAAGCCCAGGAAGTACGCCCCTGCCAGCAGTCCGAGGTCAGCGGCCTGCAACCCGAGCTCCGAGCTGAACGCCGGAGCCAGCGTGGCTGTCACCGCGCGCAGCAACGCCGACAGGAAGTACGCTCCGGCGAAGGCAAGAAAGACAGCCGCAGCAAAACGCGCACCCGTGCGCGTTGTCATGTTCACGGCGGAAAGCGCAGCGCGCCGAAGAAGTGGTCGGCTGCGGCCGCGTCCGGTCGGCCGGCCAGCATCGTGGCCTGGAAGACGGTCGTGCCCCGGCTGAAGACAGCGACTTCCTGGACAAGGGAAGAGCCGTCGGGACGGCGCCCTGCGGCGCGCCAACGTCCGGCCTGCAGGTTCGGCGTCGCACCCGCCACCTCGTAAACCACCGGCGCCGCCACCCCGGCATTCACATTGGCCAACGCGCGCCGCCGCCAGTCCGACATGACGCCTGCAAGCTGCGTCGCATCGACGCCGGCAACCCAGGCGAGCGCCCAGGTCGCGTCCCCGGCACTGCAGCTGAGCAGCGTCATCTCCCGTGCGCTGCCGCCCAACTCCACTTTGCGCGCGTGGGTCGAGGGCCGGCAGGGCAGCTGGGCGTGCAGGCCTGTCGCATCCGCGCGCACGTCCCGCCAGTTCAGACGGGGAGAGCACGCCGTCGCCAGCAGGATGATGAACCCTCCAAGGCCGATGACGAGACCTGTTGTCACGCGCGCTCGCGCGGTCGCACTGGCGTGCCTGCTCATCCGGACATTATCCCGGGCGGTCACTCCGCTTGGCCGGGGCCGCCGGATGGCGAGCCTTGCAGCACCGGCGGCCCGGAACGGACCAGAATGTCGCATGACCGACTCCTCCACCTCCTCCTGCGGCGCCCTGCGCGGCCTGCGCGTGCTCGACCTGTCGCGCGTGCTGGCCGGGCCGTGGTGCACCCAGACCCTCGCCGATCTCGGGGCTGACGTCATCAAGGTCGAGAGACCCGTTGCCGGGGATGACACGCGTGCATGGGGCCCGCCGTTCCTGCACGATCGCTCCGGCGAAGAGACAGGCGAATCGGCCTACTACCTCGGCGCCAACCGCAACAAGCGCTCGATCACGATCGACATCAGCAAACCGCGAGGGCAGGACCTCGTGCGGCGCCTCGCCATGACGAGCGACGTGGTGATCGAGAACTTCAAGGTCGGGGACATGGCACGTTATGGCCTCGACGAGTCTCGACTGCGCGAACTGAACCCGCGCCTGGTGTATTGCTCCATCACCGGCTACGGCCAGACCGGTCCGTACCGCGCTCGCGCCGGATACGACTACGCGGTGCAAGGAATCGGTGGCCTGATGAGTGTCACGGGGGAACGCGACGATCAGCCGGGAGGCGGCCCGCAGAAGGTCGGCGTCGCGGTTGCCGACCTGTTCACCGGCATGTATGCAGCCGTCGCGATCCTTGCCGCGTTGCGCCACCGTGAGCGGACCGGCGAGGGGCAGGCCATCGACATGGCGCTGCTGGACACGCAGGTCGCGATGCTGGCCAACCTGGGCGCGAACTACCTCGTCTCCGGCAAGGTGCCCGGACGCGCCGGCAATGCTCACCAGAACATCGTGCCCTACCAGGTCTTCGAGGTCGCGGACGGGCACTTGATCCTGGCCGTCGGAAACGACTCGCAGTTCCGCAAGTTCTGCCACGTCGCCGGCTGCCCCGAACTCGCCGACGACCCACGATTCCAGCGCAACGCCGATCGCGTTCGTCATCGCGCGGCGATCGTGCCGATGATCGCTGCGCTCATGCGGCAGCGCACCAAGGCCGACTGGCTCGCGTCACTCGAGGCTGCCCAGGTGCCGTGCGGCGCCATCAACTCGCTCGACGAGGTGTTCGCCGATCCGCAAGTGGTGGCGCGCGGCATGACGATGCCCGTGCCCCATCCCCTGACCGATGCGCTGCGCCTCGTGGGCAGCCCGATGAAGCTCTCGGCGACGCCTGTGGAATTGCGTCACGCGCCGCCGCTGCTGGGGCAGCATACCGAGGAGGTGCTGCTCGAGGCGGGGCTGTTGCCCGCCGAGATCGAGGACCTGCGCGCCGCCGGGGTGATCTGACACGGCGCCGACCGCGGCGCAGCATCCGACCGAACGTCTCGTCAACTTCCGAAGACGCGACGCAGGACGGCGCTGCCAGTGCCGATCGGGTCGCGACGGATCTTCTTCTCTTCCTCTCCGATCATCAGGTACAGGCCGTCCAGCGCCTTGCCTGTCACGTACTGCTGCAGGTTCGCATCCTGGGCCTTGAGCAGGCCCAGCCCGGCGGCCTTGCCCGCCACCGCGTTGTACTTGTCGGCCAGCGCGACCTTCTGCGTCGCCTTCGTCACGATCGGCAGGAACTTCACGGCCAGCGGTTCCCGCGTGCGGCCGGCGAAATACTCGGTGACGGAGGTCTCGCCTCCCCGCACGATCGCCAGGGCATCCTTCACGGTGATCGACTTGGCTGCGTCGACGAGCAGGCTCCTGGCTTGCGGAACAGCCGCTTCGGCAGCGCGGTTCATCGCCCTGACGAGTTCGTCGACACGCGCGCCCTGGCCGGTAGCGCGCAGCAGCTTGGCCGCGTCGTCGAGGAATCCAGGCAACGGGATGCGCACCCGCGGGTTGTCGAGAAAGCCGCCATCGCGACCGAGCAGCCCGACGGCGGCGATCGCTCCGCGCTCGAGAGCGGTGCGCACGCCCGCCACCGCATCGCGCTCGCTGGCTCCTTGAGCCTGAGCGCCCGAGCCGAGAAACCCGCCGAAGCCGGCAACGCCGAGCCGGACCATAAACTGCCTGCGATGCATGCTGAACCCCACCTTTGCCGGTATACGCGACGCGATGTTGCCCGCAGCACGGTCGGTTTGGCAATGCTGCCCGTTGCGGCCGCGCTGGCCGGCTGCGCACGCAGCCCGGCCGCGCCGCGCTTTGCCTACACGCTGCTCGACGGGAGCCGGCACCACAGCCAGGCGTTGCGTGGACATGTCGTGCTCGTCGACTTCTGGGCCACCACGTGCACGGTGTGCCTCGCGCAGATGCCGGGCCTGGTCGAGCTGCATCGCGAATACGCCCCAAGAGGCCTCGTTATGCTGGCCGTTGCCATCAGACAGGATCCGCCCGCCCGCGTTGCGCACTACGCGCAGTCGCGGGGTTTGCCGTTCGGCGTCGCGATCGACAACACCGGAGCCATCGCGCTGGCGTTCGGTGGCATCGACGCGATACCCAGCGGATTCCTCCTGGACCGTCAGGGCACGGTGGCCCGGCGCTGGACCGGCGCACAGAACCTCGGCGAACTTCGCGAGGCGATCGACTCGCTGTTGCGCCGGGTCTGATCGCAGTGGCGGCTTCCTGCGATGGACGTCCGTGATGAAACGCGACGCGGCCGTGCACTCAGGCAGGCGCGTCGCCGATGCCGGCCGCGTGGGCTTGCTGGTCGGCGTGGTAGCTGGAGCGCACGAGGGCGCCGACCGCAGCATGCGTGAAGCCCATGGCGGCGGCCTCGCGTTCGTACAGGCGGAAGGTATCCGGATGCACGTAGCGACGAACCGGGAGGTGGTGCCCGCTCGGCGCCAGGTACTGGCCGATGGTCAGCATGTCGATGTCGTGGGCACGCATGTCGCGCATGACGGCCAGGATCTCCTCGTCGGTCTCGCCGAGACCGACCATCAACCCGCTCTTCGTCGGCACCCCGGGCACCAGCGACTTGAACTGCTTCAGCAATGACAGGCTGAACGCGTAGTCGGAGCCGGGCCGTGCCTCGCGGTAGAGGCGGGGCACCGTCTCCAGGTTGTGGTTCATGACATCCGGCGGCGCCTCGCGCAGGATGGCCAGCGCCCGGTCGAGTCGACCCCTGAAGTCCGGCGTCAGGATCTCGATGCGCGTGCGCGGCGATCGCTCGCGCACGCGCCGGATGCACTCGACGAAGTGGGCGGCGCCACCGTCGCGCAGGTCGTCGCGGTCGACGCTGGTGATGACGACGTACTTCAGCTGCAAGCGCTCGATCGTCCGCGCGAGGTTGTCCGGCTCCTCGGGGTCCAGCGGGTCGGGGCGGCCGTGGCCGACATCGCAGAACGGGCAACGGCGCGTGCACTTGTCGCCCATGATCATGAACGTGGCGGTTCCCTTGCCGAAGCACTCGCCGATGTTGGGACAAGAGGCTTCCTCGCAGACTGTCACGAGCCGATGCTCGCGCAGGATGTTCTTGATCTCGTAGTAGCGCGTGGTCGGCGACCCGGCCTTCACGCGGATCCACTCCGGCTTGCGGAGGGCCTCGGCAGCCGGCACGACCTTGATCGGGATGCGCGAGGTCTTCGCGCCGGACTTCTGCTTGGCCGTGGGATCGTAGGGTGGCGGCGGTGTCGGGTTCATGTCACGGCGCAGCGGAGCTCGGATGCGGGATTATCCCGATCGGGGAGTCCCTGCCGGGAGTGCCGGATCTCCCGCAGCCCTCAACGGCTGAGCAGTACCCGCAGCCGCTCCGCCAGCCGATCGGCGGCATCGTCCCAAGCCAGTCGCACGCCCAGGCCGCGCAGGTCGATCGTTCTCAAGCCGGCATAGCCGCAAGGGTCGATGCGCGAGAAGGGCTCGAGATCCATGTCGACGTTGAAGGCGAGGCCGTGGTACGCACAGTGGTTGCTGACCTTGATGCCCAGTGCCGCGATCTTGCCGAGGCCCTCGAACGGATCCCGCCCCGGTCGCGAGGGCGCCAGGGCAGCGTGATCGAAGGGGTCTGCCAGCCGCACGTAGACCCCGGGCGCTCCTGTCACCCGGTGGCCGGTGATGTCGCAGTCCTGCAGCACCTGCAGGACCGCGGTTTCGAGCCGGTAGACGTACTCCTTGACGAAGATGCCGAGTCGACGCAGATCGACGAGCGGATAGGCTGTCACCTGGCCGGGGCCGTGATAGGTAACCTGGCCACCGCGCTGCGTGGCGACAACCGGAATGGCACCCGGGTGCAGCACGTGCTGCGACCGGCCCCCGATGCCCTGGGTGAAGACCGGGTCGTGCTCGACCAGCCACAGCTCGTCCGGCGTCTCCCGGGTGCGTCCGGCCGTGAACTCGCGCATCTGGTCCTCGATGCCAGGGTACGGACGGCGGCCTAGGACAAGCACTCGCATGGCAGCCAGTCTAGGGCCTGGAAAGGCGGCCGCGCGACCCCGACGTTCCGGTGCGCGCCGTCCGGGCAGGCCGGCGTATGCTGCGCCCGATGCGGTCCAGCACCCTCAGGTCCTTCGCCTCGCTCGCGCTCGTGCCGGTTGCGCTCGCGTGCTACGTCACGTCGGCTGCGGCGCCGACGGACGCTGCCAGGCCGACGCCGCTGGAGCAGGCGATTGCCGCGTACGAGCAGGGACGGCTCGACGATGCCCGAAGGGCCTTCGAGCGGCTTGCGCAGATGGGCGTCCCGGCGGCGGACTACAACCTCGCGGTCATGCACATCCGGGGAGAGCGGCCGGATGCCTCGATGCACGAGGCGTTGCGCTTGATGACCCGTGCCGCCGAGCGCGGCTTCGTCACGGCGATGGTCGGGCTCGGCCAGCTTCACGAGAGCGGCTCGGCGGGCAGCCGCCGCGACCTGGCGGCCGCACATCACTGGTACCTGCGGGCGGCTCAGGCGGGCAGCGTCCGCGGGCAGGTCGAGGCCGCCACGGGCTTCTACCTCGGGCGCGGTACGCCGAAGGACCTGGCGGCCGCGGCGCACTGGTACCGTGAGGCCGCGCGGCAGGGTGACGAGGGCGCGCAGTACCTGATCGCCTCGATGTACGAACACGGCCTGGGAGTCGGGCGAGACCTGCGCGTGGCCCGCTACTGGTACGAGGCTTGCGCCCGAAGCGGCGACGTCGCGGCACGCGGCAAGCTCCGCGAGATCGAGGCGCTGCTGCCCCAAGGGTCGCCCGATTGACCTTGCGAGTCGTCGCTCAGAGCACGACCTTGACCATCGGATGCGTGCTCAGCGTGCGGTACAGCTCGTCGAGCTGATCGCGGCTGGTCGCCGTGATGGTGATCGTGACGCCCAGGTAGTTCCCGGCGCGGCTGGGCCGTGTCTCGATGGTCGCCGGGTCGAACGTCGGGTCGAACTGCCTCGCGACGGCCACCACAGCCTCGACGAATCCCGCGACGTGCAGCCCCAGCACCTTGATCGGGAATGCACTGGGGTAGCGGATCAGCGACTCTTCGGACGGGATCGATGTCATGGACGAGACACCAGCGGTGTGCGTCACCGCGTCGGATGGCGAACCAGCCAGGAGGCAGCGGACTCCACGGTGGGTCTGGTCGGACTCAGATCGACTGTTCGATCTTGGCTCGCTGGTAGGCCTCGTGGAGCCGGGCGTAGACCGGGCCCGGCTTGCCGCGCATCGCGCCATGGCCGACGGGCTCGTTGTCGATGCGCGTCACCGGCAGCACTTCCTTGGTGGCCGATGACAGCAGCACCTCGTCGGCGGCCCGCACGTCGCTCTCGGCGATCGGGCGCAGGTTGTAGGCCACGCCCACCTCCTCGCACAGCTCGCGCAGCAGCTCGTAGCGGATGCCCTCCAGCACGTGCTCGCTCTTCGGCGGCCCCAGCAACGCGCCCTCGTGGACGATCCAGACGTTGCTGGCCGCGGCTTCGGTCAGCTGGCCGTCGCGGAACAGGATGGTCTCGACCGCCCCCGCATCCGCGGAGATCTGGCGCGCGAGCACGTTGCCCAGCAGCGAGGTGCTCTTGATGTCGCCGCGCTCCCAGCGGAAGTCACGGGCCGTGACGCACGCCACGCCGTGATGTCGCTGCTCGGCCGTCGGGGGCCTCATCGCGTTGACCATCATGAAGACCGTCGGCTCGATGCCTTCGGGCATGACGTGGTCGCGCAGCGAGACGCCGCGTGTGATCTGGATATAGACGACCTGGTCTTCGACCCCCTGCTGCTCCGCCAGCGCCTGCACGAGCGGCCGGATGCGCTCGAGCCAGCCGTCACGGCCGTGGGGGTCGGCGATCCGCAACTTGGCCAGGCTACGGCCCAGTCGCGCGATGTGGTCGTCGAAGCGGAACAGGCGGCGGCCGTATACCGGAACCACCTCATAGACACCGTCGCCGAAGATGAATCCGCGATCGAGCACGCTGACCCGCGCCTCCGCCAGCGGCAGGTATCGACCATCGAGGTAACACGGTGTGCGGGGGAGTTCGATCGGCATGGCCCTGGGCTCCTGTGGGTGCGGCAGATCCGGGTGGGTCGGTCGCGGCGACGTCCAGCTTACTTGATCCACAACCTCACGCTGTCCCACGCGCGGCCGACGATGCCTGCCAGCTCGACCGGTTTCTGCACCACCAGCGGCAACGTGGCCACGACCGTCCCGGAGGCCGTGGTCACCTTGATCGTGCCGACCCGCTGGCCCTGCGCCAACGGTGCAACCAGCGGATCCGTGCGTTCGACGGAGGTGCGCAAGTTGCCGGCGTCACCCTTGGGGACGGTCACGAAGACCCCGGCCGGGTTCGGTGCGCCCAGGTCGGCCTGCGACGACTTGCCCTTCCAGACCGGTACGCTGACGACGGGCTTGCCACCCTCGAAGAGCTTGACGGCATCCCAGGCCTGGTAGCCCCAGTTCAGCAGCTTCTGGCTCTCCGCGGCACGGGCTTCGCGCGATGCCGTGCCCAGGACGACGCTGAGCAGCCGGCGCTTTCCTTGCGGCATGTCACGCACGGCACTGGCCACCAGGCAATAGCCGGCAGCTTCGGTGAAGCCGGTCTTCATGCCGTCCACGCTCGGATCGCGGCCGAGCAGCAGGTTGCGGTTGTCCTGCTTGATGTTGTTGAACGTGTACTGGCGAACCGAGTACAGACCGTAGAAGTCCGGATGATCCTGCACGATGCGCGCGGCGATCGTCGCGACATCCCGGGCGCTCGCATGGTGTCCCGGCTCCGTCAGGCCTGTCACGTTGCGAAATGCGGTGTTCTTCAGTCCCCAGGCCTGCGCCTGGCGGTTCATCATCGCGACGAAGCCCTCGACACTGCCGCCGACGGCCTCGGCGAGGACGACCGTGGCGTCGTTGCCGCTCTGCACGATCATCCCCTTGAGCAGCTCGTCGACGCTGGGGCTCATCTTCGGGTCGACGAACATCAGCGACCCGCCACCCTTGCGCTCGGCCCATGCGCGCTCGGACACGCGCAGCGTCTGGTCCGGCGCGAGCTTCTTGTCGCGCAGCGCGTTGAAGACGAGGTAAGCGGTCATCAGCTTGGTCAGCGAGGCCGGCTCGGCCGGCACGTCGGCCTCGCGCTCGGCCAGGACCTGGTTGCTCGCCAGGTCGACCAGGATGTACTGCCGCGCAGCAATCTCCGGCGGCTGGGGCGCCTGGGCCCGGGCCGGGGGCGCCGCGAGCAGCGCACAGACGAGCAGCAGGCAATGGCGAATGGTGGGAAGCATCGGGTCAGGTCCTCGGGGAGCGACGGGCGTGCAGCACGCGCGGAGGGATCACGGAATGTGACGGGCGGGCGACGGTCAGTCTCGGCAGCGGTCCAGCACGATCTGCTTGAGCAGGCCGAGCTGGCCATGGAAGAAGTGTCCGGCGCCAGGCACCACCGTCAACGGCAGCGACTGCGGCCGCGCCCAGTCGAGCACCGCCGACAGCGGCACGACGTCGTCGAGCTCGCCGTGGATCACGACGGCCTGCCCACCGACCGCCACGGCCGGGAAGCTGCGCACCGCCGGGCCGACGAGCACGACGCGGCGAGCCGGCTCCCCGCCTTCGGCCAGGCGCTGCGCGACATGCGTGGCCACGAAGCCGCCGAAAGAGAAACCGCCGACGGCAACCGCCTCGCCAGCCACCCGCTCGGCCTGCAGCACCGCCCACGCGTCGTCGATCTCTCCGGCGCCATGGTCCCACTGGCCACCCGACTCGCCCACGCCCCTGAAGTTGAAGCGAACGGCACGCCAGCCGAGTTGAACGAAGCTGCGCGCCAGGGTCTGCACCACCTTGTTGTCCATGGTCCCGCCATGCAGCGGGTGCGGATGGCACAGGAGGGCGACGCCGCGCGACGGCGGGCTGCCTTCGGGTTCGTCCAGCGCGCACTGCAGCGGCCCGGCGGGGCCCGCCACGGTGCGCCTGAGGGTCCGCAGGTTCATCAGCGACCGACGTGCTCCGGCAGGACCAGGCGGTCGACGGGACGGCCTTCCTTCAAGTGCGAACGGACGATCTCGTCGATGTCGGCCTTGTCGACGTACGTGTACCAGACGCCTTCGGGATACACGACAGCCACGGGTCCGCCCGCGCAACGATCGAGGCAGCCCGCCTTGTTCACTCGCACGCCACCGGGGCCCGCCAGGCCCGCTGCCTTGACCGCTGCCTTGCAGTGGTCGAACGCGGACTGCGCGTCGTGCTGCGCACAGCACGCCTCGTGTCCGTCCCTGCGGTTCAGGCAGAAGAAGATGTGGTGGCGGTAGTAGCTCATCGGGAAATTGTAGGCAGGTCGTCAGGCTCGCCCCCGGCAACCGGGTTGCTCAGCCCCCCGGGCGACGCGCTCGCCGCATGGGCCGCTAATCCCGACGCCCCAGTCGCACGACCAGCCAGGCCATGACGAGATAAGGCCACAACAGCCCGACCCACTGGGCGAGCCCCGAGAAGCGGATGAAACGGCCACGTTCCCAGGCCTGCAGGCTCGCCGCGTAGTAGGGGTCGGCCGGCGCCTGCGAGACCAGGGCTGCCAACGCGGTCACCGCGACCAGGCCGAGAGCGGCACTGGTGCGCGCCGAGGCCGCGCCGAACAGCATGCACAGCACGACGGCAGCACCCAGGACGCGCGATGTACCCGGCGTCATCCAGGTCCACGCATGGTCAGGCCCGAAATTCAGGGCCGTCGACAGGGTGACCACGGCGGCAGCCGCGATCCCCAGCGCCGGCGCCAGGATCCACCGACGCCAGCCGGCGCGGGTCACGACACCCGCCAGCAGACAGGGCGCCGCCAGCCCGGCCGTGATGGCAGCCGCTTCCTGCAGGGGTGGGAGCGGGGCAACGCCTGTTCTCGACGCATCCGACGCTGCGAACCAGGTCTCCAGCGGCGTCGAGGCAACGGCCCACTCGACGGCGGCACGCCACTCGGGTCCGATCTGCCCCAGACCCAGCGGGACGGGTGCCGGGAACAGCAGGCCCACCGGCCACAGCATCAGCAACACGATGCCCACCGAGCTGCGCGGCACGAACCAGCGCTCGCCGACGCGGCGCAGCCTGTCGGCACTGCCACTGGACAGCGTCAGCCAGGCCATCACGGCCCCGAGCGCCCCCCCCGCCGTGTTGTTGACCCAGTCGCGCAGCGACGGGAAGCGCCCGGGCACGAAGTGCTGCAGGAACTCCAGCGCGTACGACAGCGCGGCCGAGCCGGCTGCCGCCCACAGCACGGCAGCCGGCGCTGGCCACCTTCGACGGACGGCGGCGAGGAAGAGCAAGGCCCCGAACGGCACGTAGCCGAGCAGGTTGGCCCACTCGTCGAAACGATCGCGCCAGGGCGGCCATGTCAGCCGGCCGAGCTCGCCGAGCGTTGCGCCGCCCGGCCAGCGCAAGCCGTCGAATGGAAACAGGCTCGAATAGACCAGCAGCAGCAGGTAGACGCCGGCGAGGAGACCCGACAGGCTGCGTGCGGCCGCCATTCAGAAGGGCTTGACGACCACCAGCACGGTGATCGCGATGAACAGCACGACCGACAGCTCGTTGAAGACACGATACCAGCGGTGACTGCGAACCGGGTTTCCGCGCTCGAAGGGCACGAGCAGCCGGCGGCAGGCCACGTGATAGGCGATGCCCGCCGCCACCAGCAGGAGCTTGGCATGCATCCATCCCTGGCCCGGTCCGCGGCCGACGCCGTAACCGAGCCACAGCACCAAGCCGAGCCCCAGCGCAACCACCATCAGGCCCGTGCCGAACCGGTAGAGCTTGCGCGCCATCAAGAGCAGCCGCTCGCGCTCCGCGACGCTGTCGGGCGCCACCATGGCGAGGTTGACGAGAATGCGGGGCAAGTAGAAGAGCGCAGCGAACCAGCTCGCGACGAAGACAATGTGAAAGGCCTTGACCCAAAGGTAGGCGGACGTCATCGTTCGATTATGGAACTCCGACGCGGTCTCACGGCCGGCAGGGCACCAGCGGCGGGTGGCGGCGAGGGGAAAAAGAGAGCCCCAGTCGAGACTGGGGCTCCAAAGCCTTACCGCTGTCATCACGCTAAGGCACCTGCTCAGGGAGGAAAAGCAGGGGACGACAGCCTCGCGGCTATCATCCAGAATCAACTCTATCAGAGAGCTATCAGTTTGTGAAAGTGCTCCCACCCATGCCGGGGTACCCCGGCAGTCGCCCGCGGCGCCTGCGGCGTGACCGATTCACGCGCGATCTGGTGCGCGAAACCCGCCTGGACCCGGCGGATCTGATCCTGCCGGTCTTCGTGCTCGACGGTCGTCAGCGCGTCGAACCCGTGGCCAGCATGCCCGGCGTGGCCCGACACAGCGTCGACGGCCTGCTGCCGATCGCGGACGAGTGCATGCGCCTGGGCATACCCGTGATGGCGCTCTTTCCGGTCATCGATCCGGCGCTGAAGACGCCGGACGGACGCGAGGCCACGAATCCGGACGGCCTCGTCCCTCGCGCCGTGCGTGAGCTGAAGCAGCGCTTTCCGGAACTCGGCGTGCTGACCGATGTCGCTCTCGACCCGTTCACGAGCCACGGCCAGGACGGGTTGCTCGATCCGACGGGCTATATCCTCAACGACGAGACCGTCGAGGTGCTCGCCCGCCAGGCCCTCGTCCAGGCGCAGGCCGGGGTGGACATCGTCGCGCCCAGCGACATGATGGACGGGCGCATCGGTGCGATCCGCAGCACGCTGGAGAGCGCAGGGCACGTGAACACCCGCATCATGGCCTACAGCGCCAAGTACGCGAGCGCCTTCTATGGTCCGTTCCGGGATGCGGTCGGCTCGGCGGCCAACCTCGGAAAGGCCGACAAGAAGGTCTACCAGATGGACCCGGCCAACACCGACGAAGCCCTGCGCGAGGTCGCCCTGGACATCCAGGAAGGTGCCGACATGGTGATGGTCAAGCCCGGCATGCCCTACCTGGACATCGTGCGCCGGGTGAAGGAGACCTTCCGCATGCCGACCTTCGCCTACCAGGTCAGCGGCGAGTACGCGATGCTGAAGGCCGCGGCGGCCAACGGCTGGCTCGACCACGACGCGGTGATGATGGAGTCACTGCTCGCCTTCCGCCGCGCCGGCGCCGACGGGGTTCTGAGCTACTTCGCACTCGACGCCGCGCGGCTGATGCGCGCCTCCTGAGACCCGGCTCGGCACACGGTGCGCTTCTTCGCCGTCGGGCCGGACCACTTCCGCGAGCTGCCGGCGGCCCCGGCCGAGCTGCCGCAGACCGGATTCCTGTGGATCGGCTCGGGGCGTCGGGAGTTCGAGGTGCGCCACGCGGAACTCCAGGGCCTGCTGCTCGACTGGACCGGCTCGCACCTGGTCGACCTGCACGTCTCGGACCTGCTGAACAACCAGCTGCCCAGCCACCACGACTACACCTCGGCCTACGACCTGATCGTCTTCCGGCGACTCGCCGCGCATCCGCAGCTCGTACCGGCGACCGCCGAGAGCCCGTCCGCGACGGCCACGCTCGCCCGCGGCGTCCAGGAACTGGTCGACACGAGCCCCGTGGGCTTCGCGGTCTTCGACCGCGTCCTGCTGACGGTTCACCCGGCGGACTGTGCGGTGCGCGAGCACTTCGCGCACCGCCTGGCCGAGCAGCAGACCACCGGCCCCGAGGGCCGCGGCAGCGGCCGGCTGCCCACCAGCCCGGCCGACCTGATGCTACGCATGATCAATCACATGGTCGACAGCTACCTCGAACTGCGGCGCCTGCTGACGCGCCAGCTCGGAACGCTGCAGAAGGACCTGCTCGACCCCAGGAGCCGATTCGACGACTGGCAGGTGCTGCTCGACTCGCGAAACGGCCTGCACCTGCTCGAGGACATCTGCGAGGACCAGCGCAGCGCCGTGCAGGAGTGGATCGATGCGCTCGACGAGTGGCCGCAGGAGGCCGAGGCAGAGCATCGCCGCGAGCGGGAGCTGCTGCGCGTGCGCTCCCGCGACGTCCTCGAGCACGTCGAGCGAGTGCTGGTTCACGTGCGTCGGCTCGAGCACTCGACCGAGTCGGCCGTGCAGATGCACTTCTCGGCACTGGCCAACCGGACCAACGAGATCATGCGCACGCTGACCGTGCTGACCGCGGTGTTCCTCCCGCTGAACCTGATCACGGGGTTCTTCGGGATGAACTTCGACGGCTTGCCGCTGATCCACTCGGACACTGGGGTGTGGATCGCTGCCGGGATGATGACGGTGATTGCCGTCGCGCTGGGTGGCTTCTTCTGGAGGCGCCGCTACCTCGGTTCCTCGCTGCGCCGGTAGGGGTCGGCGATGCCGAGCCGCGCGAGCAGCTCGGCCTCCAGGCGCTCCATCCGGCGAGCCTCGCGGGCGTGCCGGTGGTCGTGGCCGGCCGCGTGCAGCGCGCCGTGCAGCACGAGGTGCGCGTAGTGATCCCCCAGCGGGATGCCCTGCGTGCGCGCCTCGTGCTCGACGACCCCGGTGCAGAGCACGATGTCGGCAACGACGGCCGGCTCGCGCGCGTAGTCGAAGGTCAGCACGTTGGTCGCGTAGTCCTTGCCGCGGAACTCGCGGTTCAGGCGCCTCGCCTCGGCGACATCGACGATGCGCACCGTGATCTCGGCCGGACCGGGCAGGGCCAGCGAGACCCAGCGAGCCACGCGATGACGCGGCAGCCAAGCCCTGTGGCGGCCATCGGGCATCTGCAGCGACAGGCGCAGCAACCCCCTCATCGGCCGCTGCCCGCGGCGCGTGCCGCGTCGTAGGCCTCGACGATGCGTGCCACCAGCGGATGACGAACGACGTCGTGCGCACCGAAGTCCGTGAAGCCGATGCCGGCCACGCCGGCCAGCACGGCACGGGCGTCGACCAGGCCGCTGGGCACTCCGGGCGGCAAGTCGATCTGGCTGACATCGCCGGTGACCACGCAACGGCTGCCGAAGCCCAGCCGCGTCAGGAACATCTTCATCTGCTCGCGGGTCGTGTTCTGCGCCTCGTCGAGGATCACGAACGCGTGGTTCAGCGTGCGTCCGCGCATGAACGCCAGCGGCGCGATCTCGATCAGCCCCTTGTCGAACGCCTTGCCGACCCGCTCGAAGCCCATCAGGTCGTACAGCGCGTCGTACAGCGGGCGCAGGTACGGGTCGACCTTCTGGGCGAGGTCTCCCGGCAGGAAACCCAGCCGCTCGCCGGCTTCCACGGCCGGCCGGGTCAGCACGAGCCTCTGCACGGCGTGGCGCTCGAGCGCATCGACCGCACACGCAACGGCCAGGAAGGTCTTGCCGGTCCCGGCCGGCCCGATGCCGAACGTGATGTCCTGCGACAGGATCTGGCGCAGATACTGCATCTGGTTCGGCGTTCGGCCGCGCAGCTCGCTGCGCCGGGTGTGCAGCACCGGTTCCAGGGCCTCGACGCCACCGGGGTCCCCACCTTCGGCCGACGGCCCGTGCGCGACGACCTCGGCCAGGGCGAGCTCCAGCGCCTGGCCGGACAGGGGCTGGTCTGCCTGGGCATACAGCGAGCGCAACAGGGCCAGCGCTCGTTCCGCGGCGTCTCGCGCACCGCGCGCGCTGAAAGCCCTCCCGCGCCGCCCGATCACCACGCCCAGCGCCTGCTCGACGCGGCGCAAGTGGCCATCCAGCGGTCCGCACAGGTTCGCCAGGCGGACGTTGTTTTCCGCCTCGAATTCGTGTCGAAGCGTCACAGTTGCTGCAAGGTTATTCATCGAGGCTTCCGCCGCGCCGACTCGGCCGGATTCGTGATTGTCGTCGCGTCGGCGCGCGCGCCGCATCCTGCACAATCGGCCGTTGATGCTGACCCGTGTTCTGTGCTCGCTGTGGGCGATCGGGGCCCTGGGCATCGGGTGCCCCGCGCCGGCAGCTGCCGAGACGGTCCCACCCGCTGCGATCACGTCGGCCCTGTCCGTCGAGTCCGATGCGCGCGCCTTCCCCCAGGAGCCGGCCGCGCGCACCGTCATGCTGCCCGACGACTGGTGGCGCTCGCGCCCGGAGGCGGCGGGCCCCGTCTGGTACCGCCTCGTCTTTGCCGTGCCGGCGACACCACCGGGCGGTGAAATGGCCATCTGGTTCGAGCGCGCCTGCGGCGACGTCGAGATCCAGCTCAACGGCACCCCATTGGCGGGCGGGGGAGCCTCGAGGTCGAGCCTGGCATCGTTGTGCCAGGGCGGGCATCTGGTCAGCCTGCCGGCGCCCCTGCTGCAGCCGGGCTCGAACCGGCTGGACCTCAAGCTCTCGGGGCGGCCTCTGGAGCGCGTGGCCTCGCGGGAGCGCGCCGCAGGCTTGTCGGCGGCCACTATCGGCCCCGCCGCGGACCTCTCACAGCGGCACACCCAGCACGAACGCCTGCGAGCCGGCCTGGCACAGAGCCTTTCGGTTGCGCTCGCGATCGTCGGCATGTTCCTTGCCGCCCAGTTCCGTCGCAACCGCCGCGACAGCGCACCGGGCTACGCCGGGCTGGCCCTGGTCGCCCTCGCCGCGGCGATGCTGCCTCAGTGGTTGCCGGCGCGCCTGGGCGATGGCCTGCTCGCCGAGATCGTCTTCGCCTCGCTCTGGTCGGTGGCGACGCTCGGGGTCGTGCAGTTCCTGCTGCGCCAGGCCGGGCGCCGCGAGCGCATCGTCGACATCGTGCTGCCGCTGCAGTGCGTGCTGATGCCGCTGTCGCTGGCGGCGCTGGCCCCCGATCACCTCTTCGGCACCACGCAGGCATGGATCGCGCTGTTCGTGATCGAGATCGCCGCCGCCGCGGCGCTGCTGCTGTCCACGCTGTGGTCCGCCAACCGCCGCGCGTTCTGGTTCATGTCCTGCCTGCTGGCCGCAGTGGTCGCGGGGGAACTCCTGGCCTACGCCGGCGTGCATGCGTCCGTGGTCTGGGTCGCGACGTCCGGGCACCTGGTCTTGCCGGCCCTGTCGCTGCTGGCAGGGCTGCGCCTGGTGCAGCAGGGCGGGCGGGCGCTGGAGTCGGCCGAGGCCGGCCGTGCGTTGCTCGAGCAGCGTGTTGCCGAGGTCAAGGCCGAGATCGAGGCCAACTACCGGCAGCTCGCGGAGCTGCGGGTCGTGCAGGTGACGGACCGCGAGCGCAAGCGCATAGCCGCCGATCTGCACGACGACCTCGGCGCGAAGCTGCTGACCATCGTTCACACCAGCGAATCCGAGCGCATCTCGACGCTGGCGCGCGAGGCGCTCGAGGAAATGCGGCTGTCGGTGCGCGGGCTGACCGGCAAGCCGGTCCGCCTGGAGGATGCGCTGGGCGACTGGCGGGCCGAGGTGATCTCGCGGCTCGGTCAGGCCGGCATCGAGGCCGTGTGGAACATGCCGACCGATGAGCTCGAGCAGACCCTTCCGGCACGCGCGTTCGTGCAGACCACGCGCATCATCCGCGAGGCGGTCAACAACATCATCAAGCACAGCGGCGCCTCGCAGTGCGCGGTCCGCAGCCAGGTCGCCGACGGCGACTTCCAGCTGGTGATCCAGGACAACGGCAAGGGCATCTCGGTCGAGGTCGACGGTCGACTCGACCGCGGGCACGGCCTGTCGACGATGAAGGGCCGGGCCAAGCAACTGCACGGCCAGTGCCTGGTCGAGTCCGGGCCCGGCTACGGCACCGTGATCCGGCTCACGATTCCCCTAGAACCAGCCGGGCTGGCCGCCTGAAGCGTTTTAGTATCTTCTGTCCGTGCCGATACCGGATCGGGAACGGCAAACAGGGCCCGCCATGAAGAACATCCTTCTCCTCGAAGACCTCCCGCAGATCCGCGCCTGGATGCGCGATCTGGTTCTGCGCGTCTTTCCGACGGCGCAGATCTCCGAGGCAGCGCGCGTGCACGACGCGCTGCAACTGGTCCAGGCCGTGAAGTTCGAGCTCGCGCTGATCGATCTCGGCCTGCCCGACGGGTCGGGCGTCGACGTCGTCGCGAAGCTGCGTGACGTGCAGCCCGAGGCCCAGTCCGTCGTCGTGACCATCCACGACGACGACGAGCACCTCTTCCCGGCGCTGCAGGCCGGCGCCTACGGCTACATCCTGAAGGAACAGGCACGCGAGCTGATCGCCGAACAGCTGCAGCGCATCAGCTCGGGCGAGCCGCCCCTGTCGCCGTCGATCGCCCGGCGGGTCCTCGCGCATTTCACCGCGAAGGCCAAGCCGCAGCCGCAGTCGATCCTGCCGCACGTCTCGCTGACGGAGCGCGAGTCCGAGGTGCTGTTGCGCGTGGCCAAGGGCTTCACGCTGCCCGAGATCGGCGTTCAGCTCGGCCTGAGCCGGCACACGATCGCCGACTACGTCAAGCAGATCTACCGCAAGCTCAACGTCAGCTCCCGTGCCGAAGCGGCGCTCGAGGCGCAACGCCTGGGCCTGTTCGGCCGCTGAGCGGGCGTGCCGGCGGGAGCCGGCCACGCGCGCTAGCATGCGCGCATGATCGGCCGCTTGCAGGGCACGCTGGCGGGCAAGAGCCCGCCGCAGGTGCTTCTCGATGTCAACGGCGTCGGCTACGAGGTCGACGTGCCGATGAGCACCTTCTGCAACCTGCCGTCCGTCGGCGAGCGGGTGACGCTGCTGACGCACCTGGTCGTGCGCGAGGACGCGCAGGTGCTGTTCGGCTTCCTGACCCCGGCCGAGCGGCAGACCTTCCGCGAGCTGATCCGCATCAGCGGCGTCGGTCCGCGCACGGCACTGGCCATCCTCTCGGGGCTGAGCGTCGACGATCTCGCGCTCGCCGTCCGGCAGCAGGACGGGGCGCGGCTGACCAAGGTACCCGGCATCGGCCGCAAGACCGCCGAGCGGCTGCTGCTCGAGCTCAAGGGGCGCCCGGGCGCCGAGGCGGGAGCCGCGCCGGCCGCGGCGGCCGACGTGAGCCTCGCGGACATCGGGCAGGCGCTGCTGGCTCTGGGCTACAACGAGCGCGAGGCCGCCGTCGCCCTGAAGCAACTCCCATCCGGCGTGGGCGTCAGCGATGGCATCCGGCTCGCGTTGAAGGCGCTGAACCGCTGAGTCGCGCCCGCCCCGCGGCCTCGGCCCCCGAGCGCTGCCGGAGCCCGTGGCACCCACGCCGGACTCCCGGATAATCACTGTATGGCCATCCAGACTGACGGTTTCGAACCGCGCCGGCGCGTGATCGCCGCCGAGCCGGTGTCGCCGAACGAGGAGGCCGTCGAACGGGCGCTGCGGCCCAAGGGCCTGGCGGAATACGTCGGCCAACCCAAGGCTCGCGAACAGCTCGAGATCTTCATCGGCGCCGCGAGGCACCGTGCCGAGTCCCTGGACCATGTGCTGCTGTTCGGGCCGCCGGGCCTGGGCAAGACGACGCTGTCGCACATCATCGCCGCCGAGCTCGGCGTCAACCTGCGCCAGACCTCGGGGCCGGTCCTCGAGAAGCCCAAGGACCTCGCCGCGATCCTGACGAACCTCGAACGCAACGACGTGCTCTTCATCGACGAGATCCACCGGCTGTCGCCCGTCGTCGAGGAGATCCTCTACCCGGCACTCGAGGACTTCCAGATCGACATCATGATCGGGGAAGGTCCGGCGGCGCGCTCGATCAAGCTCGACCTGCAGCCGTTCACGCTGGTCGGCGCGACCACGCGCGCCGGCATGCTGACGAACCCGCTGCGCGACCGCTTCGGCATCGTCGCGCGTCTGGAGTTCTATTCCGACGACGACCTGACACGCATCGTGCGGCGATCGGCCGCGCTGCTCGAGGTGCCGATCGACGACGACGGCGCCCGCGAGATCGCCCGCCGGGCACGCGGCACGCCCCGCATCGCGAACCGGCTGCTGCGCCGGGTGCGCGACTACGCGCAGGTGCGCGGCTCGGGCCACGTCGACCGGCTCACGGCCGACCGTGCCCTGCACATGCTCGACGTCGATGCGAGCGGCCTGGACTTGATGGACCGCAAGCTGCTCGAGGCCGTCGTGCAGCGGTTCGACGGCGGACCGGTCGGCCTGGAGAACCTCGCCGCGGCGATCGGCGAGGAGGCCGGGACGATCGAGGACGTCATCGAACCCTACCTGATCCAGCAGGGCTACCTGCAGCGCACGCCGCGGGGCCGCGTCGCAACTGCCGCGGCCTGGAGGCACCTGGGGATCGCGCCGCCGGTGCGGGCCGGCGACCTCTTCGACGGCCGCTGACTCGCCCGGCTGCCGCCGGCGGGCCGGTGCGGCGCTACAGGCCCTCGAGATGCTGGCCGTCGTTCCAGCCGACGAGCATCAGGCCTGCGTCGGCGACCAGCAGCCGGTTGATCGCCGCGTTGGCGAGTTGCCAGGTACGCGGCGCCTGGATGCCCGCCCGGCTGGCCTTGCGGTACAGGGCGTCGAGCACGCCACCGTGGGACACGATGACGATGGTCTGTCCGGGATGCCGATCCGCCAGGCGCATCACGGCCTCGACGCAGCGGGCCTGGAACCGCAGGAGCGTCTCGCCCCCGGGTGCGGCGAAGTCCGGGTCGCGCCGGCGCCAGGCCTGCGCACCCTCGGGCCAGCGTTCCTCGATCTGCGCGTAGGTGTGGCCCTCGAACGCGCCGAATCCGCGCTCGCGCAGCGCGGGTTCGAGCAGGATCGGCAGCCCGAGCGCGCGGGCCGCCGGTTCCGCGGTATCGCGGGCCCGCGACAGGTCGCTGCTGTAGATCGCGTCGACCGGCTCGCCGGACAGCGCCACGCCCAGCCGCTCGGCCTGCGCTCGCCCCAGTGCGTTCAGCGGGACGTCGGTGTGCCCCTGAAGGCGCTTGTCGGCATTCCATGCCGTCTCGCCGTGCCGGATGGCGAGGATCCGGGTCAGGGCTCCCAGCGCTTCCCGCGGCGGCGGCCGGTCGGTCATGGCCTCGGCACCGCCGTCTCGAGGCGACTCGTCGGCCGCAGCCGTCACGTCATCAGCCGACGGTTCAGCGTGTAAGTGCCTGAATGCGTCGCCGCATCGAGCATCACACCCGCCAGCGCCGCGCGCACCTGCTGGCCGTCGAAGTCCCCCTCGACCGCCAGGCGCGGCACCGAGACCGCATACAGCGTGAACACGTAGTGATGGATGAGCAGATCGTTCAGCGGTGGGTACGGTCCGTCATAGCCGTAGTAGCGGCCGGCCATGTCGGGATGACCCGCAAACCAGCGCGTGTAGTCGTTCAGGCCCTGGCGCGCGCCCCGCAGGGCCTGCGGCCCCGGCTTGCCACGCACCGTGAAGCCGCGGCTGAACTCGCCTTCGGCGATCTCGCTGGGTGTCGGGGGCAGGTCGACGAGCAGCCAGTGGAAGAAGTCCACGCGGGGCAGGTCGGGCTGCAGTTCGCAGCCGGGCCGGTTGACGTCGTCGCCACGGCTGGGCACGTCGAAGTCGTGGCAGACCAGCACCAGCGAACGGGTCCCCGCCGGCAGGTCGCTCCAGGCGAGGTGGGGATTGAGGTTCTCGGAGAAAGCCGGGCTGCCGTCCGAGGCCAGGTGTCCCGCCGCATAACGCGACGGGATGCGTTCGCCGTTGGGCCAGCTGTGACTCGTGAGTTTCATGGCTCCTGCCGGTGATATCGGGGGAGGCGCGGCATCACACGCCCCAGACGATCGGTTCCTTCGCGGCATGTGCCGCGCGCATCATCTCGACCATCGGCCACACGCGCTGGCGCAGGCCGACGCTATCCTGCGGCTCCACGGGCTCGTCCGGTGCCGCCGGCTCGCCGCGCCTTGCCGCGTCTTCCTCCGCGGCACGTTGCAGCGCGCCGATCGCCGCGGGCATCGCATCGACCTCGATGATGCCCTTCGGCGCAGGCTCCCGGCCGATCAGGCGCAGCAGCAGGTCGCCGTGCGGGCCGAGCATCAGTGTGTCGCCCGTGGCCTTGCTCCTGAACCGGTAGATCATCCGTGTCCCCTGGGTGCGCAAAACCGCACGACCCGGGAGTGATTGTGCATCGGACGACAGGCCCGGCCGCTCCCGCCGGGCGCGGGCTCACCCCGACGTGGCGCTCGCGAACGGCTGCCGCAGCCGCCACAGGCGCTCGAAGCGCGCGGCGTCCACGGCCGGCGCGAACAGGAAGCCCTGGTAGTTGGCGCAGCCGGCCGCCTGCAGGAAGCGGCGTTGGTCGTCCGTCTCGACACCCTCGGCGATGACATCCATGCGCAACGCGCGAGCCATCTGGATGATCGCGGTGACGATGCCGCAGTCGCTCTCGTTGCCTGGCAGCCCGCTGATGAAGCTGCGGTCGATCTTGACGAGCCGCACCGGCAGCCGCCGCAGGTACGCGAGACTGGAGTAGCCGGTGCCGAAGTCGTCGATCGACAGCCGCACGCCGAGTCGCGCCAGCGCGTGCAGCCGGGCGAGGCTGTCCTCGGCGTCGAAGACGAGGATCGACTCGGTGACCTCGAGCTCGAGCCACTGGGGCGGCAGCCCCTGTGCGGCGAGCACCCCGGCGACCTGCTCGACGAAGCCCGGCTGCTGGAACTGCAGGGCCGAGACGTTGACGGCCACCGGGACGGTGATCCCCTCGCGCAACCAGCGGGCCGCCTGCTCGACGGCCCTGGCCATCGCCCAGTTGCCGAGCTCGACGATCAGGCCGGTCTGCTCGGCGACGGGGACGAAGCGCGCCGGCGGCACCTCGCCGCCGAACTCGGGATCACGCCAGCGCAGCAGGCACTCGGCGCCGACGATGGCGCCGCTGCGCAGGTCGACCTGGGGCTGGAAGTGCAGCCGGAAACGGTCCTCGGCCAGCGCCTGGCGCATCGCGTGATCCATGCGGATGCCCAGGCGCGGGTCCGCCGCGCGGCGCAGGCTGTGCAGGCGCCAGCTGCCGCGGCCGGCGGCCTTCGCCCGACGCAGCGCCTCCTCGGCGCCGGCGAAGAGCTCGTCGAGCCCCCGTCCATGAGCCGGGCAGACGGCCACGCCGATGCTGCAGGTCAGCGTGAACTGCAGTCCGTCCATCTGCGCCGGCGCCGCCACGGCTGCGAGGATGCGGCGCGCGGCGGTCTCGGCCGCTGCGGCATCGGCGTCGTGCACCAGCAGCGCGAACTGATCCCCGCCGACCCGCGCGACCAGGTCGCCCTGGCGCAGGGTCGCGCGCAGTCGCCGCGTGACGTCGAGCAGCACCAGATCGCCGAGGGACGCGCCCAGGGTCTCGTTGATCGCGCCGAAGCGGTCCAGGTCGACCAGCATCAGCGCGAAGCCGCCACCGTGTGCCGCCGCTCGCGCCGCGTTGTCGACGGCAGCGGCCAGCTCGGCACGGTTCGGCAGCCCGGTGAGGGCATCGGTTTGCGACAGCTCGGCCAGGCGCCGATCCGCCGCCAGCTGCTCACTGAGGTCGCGGAAGCAGTAGACGCGGCCCATCGGAACGCCGCGGAACCACAGCGGCTGCGCCAGGCGTTCGAAGACCTTGCGCGAGCGCAGCTGCAACCGGTCGGTCGCCGCGGCCAATGGCGCGTGTCCGAGGCTGCGCAGCCGGGCATCGTAGGCCTCGACACCGTCGACACTGCTGCGCAGCCATTCGTGGATCGCGGCGTCGTCGCGCTGCTCGAGCAGGGCGCGCGGGACGGCCCACATCTGCGCGAAGCGCCGGTTGAACGCGCGGATGCGTCCTCGCGAGTCGGTGACCAGGATGCCGTCGGCCGTGCTCTCCAGCGTCGCCTGCAGCTCGGCCAGCGCCTGCTCAAGCCGCTCTTGCACCCGACGGCCTTCGCTGAGGTCGGCGACGGTGACGGTGTAATAGCGCCGCACCCCCAGCTCGAACGGGCGCACGCTCCGCTCGACCGCGAGTTCGCGGCCGTCGGCCGTCACCAGGAGCGACTCGCTGCGCAGGGCGCCTGCCGTGCCGGCGGCCGCCTCGGCCCAGTACGCCGCGTCCTCGGGTGTGCTCAGCAGCGCGTCGGCCCGCTCGCCGAGCAAGGCCGGGTCCTCGCGGCCCAGCAGCGCCCGGGCGGCGGAGTTGGCCGCGCACACGGCCAGCGAGGTCCCGTCGACGATCCAGGTCGCCTGCGGCAGGCTCTCGAGCCAGGCATCCCACCCGGGCAGGTCGCCTGCCGCGCCGGCGGGCGCCAGCAAGGATGCGACGAGCGGATCCGGCGCGCCCATCAGGAGACCGCCGCCTCGGCCAGCGCCGACAGGGCAGGCCGAGGCTCGAAGAAATACGTCACCCGTTCCCCCGGCGACAGGTAGGCCAGCACCGGTGGCGGCAGCTGCGTGGCCCGCAGGCTGCGCCGGATTGCCAGGTCACCCGCACGCTGCAGGTCCAGGTACAGCGCATCGTCTCGCGCCACAGCGGGGTCGTGGACCAGCACCTGCGGCTTCAGCGGGCGGTCGGGGTCGACGCTGACGACCATCCCGTAGCGGTCGTCGCTCAGCTGCACCAGCGAGCCGGCCGGGTAGACGCCCATCATGCGGATGAACGCGTGGAGCACGCCCGCGTCGAAGCGCCCACGGTGGTGGGCGAACAGCGAAGACAGCGCCTCGTGCGGCGTCATCGGCTGCTCCAGGACCTGCGGATTGCACAAGTTGTCGAAGCGGTTCACCAGCGACACGATGCGAGCCGCCACGGCGATCGCGTCACCGGCCAGCTGTCGCGGGAAGCCGCTGCCGTCGGCCACCTCGTGGTGCTGGGCGATGATCGCCAGCGCCGTTTCGTCGGCCCCCATGAGCCGGGCCTGTCGGAGCCCGAGCTCGACGTGGCTGCGGTAGGCAGCCTGTTCGGCTGCACGCGCTTGCGCATCGGGCTTGCGCAGGGCCATCGGCAGCTCGAGCTTGCCGATGTCGTGAAGCAGGGCACCGGCCCCCAGCCGCGCGATCTCGTCGCCGTCCAGCCCGAGGCGGCGCCCCAGCAGCATCGCGACGACCGCGACGTTCATCGGGTGCGTCGTCGCGCGGTCGCCGGCCGCCACGTTGAGCATGCGGATGCACAGCTCCCCGTCGACGAGCATCTTGTCGCGCAGCGCACGGCTCAGCGACTCGATGTCGCCGCGAGCGGCGCGAGGCTGCGCGAGCACGCGCGAGAACGCCTGATCGAGCGCCCGCCCGGCGTCCTCGTACTGCGCATGGCACAGCTGATCGGCCTCTCGCTGCCTGCGCAAGGCCTCGCGCTGCGCGGCCTGCGGGTCGGGACCGTCGGGAGCCGCGCCGTCATCCGAGGGATCCGGGTTCGCCTCGTCCGTGGCGGCCGGCGCGGGCGACGTCGAGCCGATCGTGCTGAGCGCCGGATCCCAGCGCAGGCGCTGCAGGCCGAGCTGGCGGATCTGCCGGATCTGCTCGATGTTCCCCACACGGAAGCTCGAGCGCGGGAACGGGTGATCCATCCACCCGACATCCAGGTGGACGTACATCCCGACCTTCAACTCGTCGACGCTCACCGTCTGCGACATCGCCGCGCGCTCCCGGACAGGCGCCGGCCGCTGAATCGGCGACGCCCCAGTCCCGCATTTCGACGCGCTCAGGCGAGGACTTGAGCATGCGGCCCGGCGCGGTGCCGCCGCGTGACGGTTGTCACGCGTGGCCAGCCGCGCGGCGTCGATCCGGGTTCAGTCGACCCGCGGACCGTCGCGCCGCACCTGCGCCCGGTCGCCGAAGTCGAAGTGCCACCATTCGGTCGGGATGCCGCGGAAGCCGCCGCGCACCATGGCCGCGTGAAGCCAGCCGCGCTCGGTCACCTGCGCGGCGCTCAGCGCGCCGAGCGCAAGGTGCTCGTCGTTCATCGCCGGGTGGGACAGCTCGCTCATCTCGTCGAAGCCGCTGCCCATGTCGGACTCGCTGCCCTGCGGCGACAGCAGCGTGACGTCGACTGCCATGCCGAAGCTGTGGATCGAGCCCCGTGCCGGATCGGCGAAGTACATCTGCATGGGCGTGCCGACGACTTCGGCCCAGATGGCCTCCTGCACACGCTGTGGCCGCAGCGCATCGAGCAGGCGGATGCGCCAGCCGGGACGCCGCGACGCCAGCCACGCCGCGGAGGCCTCCAGCCCGGCCGCGGCCTCGGCACGCAGCCAGGCGCAGTCGTAGCCGCGGTACAGCACGCGACCGGCGAAGTTGTGGGCCGTGGTGTAGCGCAGGTCGACGTCGATGGACGGGTGCAGCGTCGACAGGTGACGAAAGGCCGGGTGGCCGGCGATGTCCTCGACGCGGATCGTCGCGAAGCCCATGCGCCGGGCGCTGCTCAGACGGCGCGCCGCAACTCGCCGCGCATCGCGGCGACGACGGCTGCGTAGTCGGTCTGGCCGAAGATCGCGCTGCCGGCGACGAAGGTGTCGGCACCGGCATCGGCGACCCGGCGGATGTTGTCGACCTTGATGCCGCCGTCGACCTCGAGGCGGATGTCGCGCCCGCTGCTGTCGATCAGCCGGCGTACCTGCTCGATCTTGCGCAGCGCCGAATCGATGAACACCTGCCCGCCGAAGCCTGGGTTCACGCTCATCACGAGCACCAGGTCCAGGCGATCGATCGTCCACTCGAGCACGTCCAGGGGCGCGGCCGGGTTGAAGACCAGGCCTGTCCGGCAGCCCGCCGCCCGAATCAGCTGCAGCGTGCGGTCCACGTGCGTGCTGGCGTCGGGATGGAAGCTGATCAGGTCGGCGCCGGCCTGCGCGAAGGCCTGCGCGAGCGCGTCGACCGGCTCGACCATCAGGTGCACGTCGATCGGCGCGGGCGTGCCGTCGGGCCTGACCGCATGAGGCTTGAGCGCCTGGCAGACCATCGGGCCCAAGCTCAGGTTCGGGACGTAATGGTTGTCCATCACGTCGAAGTGAATCCAGTCGGCGCCGGCAGCCAGCACGGCGCGGACCTCGTCTCCCAGCCGGGCGAAGTCGGCCGAGAGGATCGATGGAGCCAAGCGGAATTCACGCCGTGGGGACATCGCGCCATTCTAGGAGCCGTGCCTAGAATCAGATCGATGTCAAGACCCGAGTTCACCAACAGCGTCCAGGTGCAGTACCTGCCGGACCAGTCGCAGCCGCCCGACGGCCCGTTCGCGTACGCGTACACGGTGACCATCCGCAACACCGGGGACATCGCCGCCCAGTTGATCGGCCGCCACTGGATCATCACCGACGCGAACGGCAGCCTCGAGGAAGTGCGAGGCCTTGCCGTCGTCGGCCACCAGCCGCTCCTGCAGCCGGGCGAGAGCTTCGAGTACACCAGCTGGACACGCATCCCGACCCCGCACGGGACCATGCACGGCAGGTTCTTCTGCATGACGGCCGATGCGCACCCGTTCGAGGCCGTGGTCGAAACCTTCGTGCTCGCCCAGCCCAAGTCCCTGCACTGAGGTCGGGCGGCGGGCCCCGAGGCGCCGCAGACGTCGACCGTGTGCCGTGAGCGCGGCCCTTGCCAGGCTCCGAGCCCGCAGCGGCGACGCCCCGGACCCTCGCGCGTTCAGTCTTCACGAGCGGGCGGTGATCCCTCGTCGTCGGCAGAACGCCGGTCCCCGGGCTCTCCGCGGCGGCGGCCCGAGAACATGGTCCACCAGACGATGAACAGCAACAAGGCCAGCGCGAGCAGCGCCTCGAACAGCAGCAGAGCCATCCGCCGATTCTGTCGGGCTGCGCAGCACGCGGCGGCGGCATGGGCTCTGGCTGCGCTGGCGGCGTGCTCGACACCGCCTGCCCAGCCGCCGCCGGCTCGCGCGCCCGGGCCGACGGCAGCGCCGCGCCCGGCCCCCCCTCAAGCCGCCGAAGGGGCTGCGCGCTGGTCACGCGCGAGCTTCGCGGACCTGCCGGGCTGGCAGCAGGACCGCCATCGCGAGCTCTGGCCGGCGTTGCTGCACGGCTGCGCCCGGCCGAGTCCGCCTTGGCGCGAGTGGTGCGCGAGGGCCGCACTCGCGGCTCCGGCCGACGACGATGCGGCCCGCCAGTTCCTGCAGGCGTGGCTCCAGCCTTGGCGGCTGCAGACCGTCGACGGCCGCGTCGACGGGTTGGCCACCGGCTACTTCGACCCGGAACTCGAGGCCACGCGCGTGCCCCGCGAGGGCTTCAGCGTGCCGGTCCACGCGCCGCCGGCGGACCTGGCATCCCGGCGACCCCACTTCACGCGGGAAGAGCTGGACACGTTGCCGGCCGCGCAAGCTGCCCTGACCGGCCGCGAACTGGTCTGGATCCGCGATCCGGTCGACCTTCTGCTGCTGCAGATCCAGGGGTCCGGACGTGTGCGCATCCTCGAAGCCGACGGCCGCGTCACGTCGATGCGCCTGGCTTTCGCCGGGCACAACGCGCAGGCCTACCGATCGCCGGGACGCTGGCTGCTCGAGCAGGGCGAGCTGCGCGGCGAGACGGTCACCTGGGGCGCGATCCGCGCGTGGGCCCTGCACAACCCGCAGCGCCTGCGCGCGCTGATGTGGTCGAACCCGCGGGTGGTCTACTTCCGCCTCGAGCCCTTGAGCGACCCGTCGCTCGGCCCGCGCGGGGCGCAGGGCGTGCCGCTGACGCCGATGCGCTCGGTTGCCGTCGACCCGCGCGCCGTGCCCTACGGCAGCCCGATGTGGATCGCGACGAGCGATCCCGCCGGCGCGCCGCTGCAGCGCTCGGTGGTTGCGCAGGACACCGGCGCGGCCATCGTCGGCGCGGTGCGCATCGACCTGTTCACCGGCTGGGGCGACGAGGCGCTGGTCCTCGCGTCGCGGCTGCGCCAGCCGCTGCAGGCCTGGGTGCTGTGGCCGCGCGGGCTCGAGCCGCCGGTCGATGTGCGCTCGCCCTGAGCATGGCCGCGAGTCCGCGTCCGCCGACACCGGCGTGCGGCACGGCGGCCGCGCGCGGATGCGCCCTCAGCTGCCGCGCGGCAGATGCCCCAGCGGCAGCGCACCGCCCGCCTTGACTTCGCCGAGCGAGAAACTGGTGTGCAGGTCCTTGACGTGCGGCAGGTTCAGCAGCGTCTCGACCGCCAGCTTCGAGAACGCGTCGAGGTCGGTCGCGACGACCTGCAGCTCGAAGGTGCCAGCGCCGCTGATGTAGTGGCAGGCGATAACCTCGGGCAGGCGGCGGATCGCGTCCTCGAGCTCGCGGGTCGCGAGCCCGGTGTTGCGCTCGGCATCCAGGCGGACGAAGGCCAGCACGCCGAGCCCGATCCGTCGCCGATCGATCACCGCCCGGTACCCGGTGATGTAGCCCTGCTCCTCCAGCCAGCGCACGCGGCGCCAGGTCGGGGCCGCGGACAGGCCGATGCGGTCGGCCAGCTCGACGTTGGTCAGGCGTGCGTCGTGCTGCAGTTCGCGCAGGATCGCGATGTCGTAACGATCCAGGCTGGCGTCGGCCCGCTTCGACGCTTCGTCGGCAGCCGTCGTCTCGCTACGGGGTTTCCCTGATGTCGACTTCTCTGGCATCGATGTGTTTGCTCGGTGTTCGATCGCGCAAGATTCTTGCGCAGAGTAGGCCTTGGCGGCCACCAAACGCAAGGACATGCCCGAGCCCGCCGGCCTACACTGCGTCGCCATCGCGCGGGCGGTGCCGCCCGTGGCCGCGCCGCCCGACGTCACCCTGGGAGCCCCGATGAACGCACCCCTGCCCGATGCCGTCCGCAAGGCGCTGGAGACCGTCAGCCTGGACGACAAGTACGCCCTGGACAGCGGGCGTGCCTTCATGAGCGGCGTGCAGGCGCTGGTGCGCCTGCCGATGCTGCAGCGCACGCGCGACGCGCTGGCCGGGTTGAACACCGCGGGCTTCGTCAGCGGCTACCGCGGCAGCCCGCTCGGCGGCTACGACCAGGCACTGTGGCAGGCCCGGCGCCACCTCGACAAGCAGCACGTGGTGTTCCAGCCGGGCGTCAACGAGGAACTGGCGGCCACGGCGGTGTGGGGCACCCAGCAGCTCGACCTCTTCCCGCAGAGCCGCCGCTTCGACGGCGTGTTCGGCATCTGGTACGGCAAGGGCCCCGGCGTGGACCGCTGCTCCGACGTCTTCAAGCACGCCAACATGGCCGGCACGGCGCGGCACGGCGGCGTGATCGCCGTCGCCGGCGACGACCACGTCGCCAAGAGCAGCACCGCGGCCCACCAGAGCGATCACATCTTCAAGGCCTGCGGCCTGCCGGTGTTCTTCCCGTCGGACGTCCAGGGCATCCTCGACATGGGGATCCACGCCTTCGCGATGAGCCGCTTCGCGGGCGTCTGGACCGGCATGAAGACCATCCAGGAGGTCGTCGAGTCGTCGGCCAGCGTGACGGTGGACCCGGCGCGCGTGCGCATCGTGCTGCCCGAGGACTTCACGATGCCGCCGGGCGGTGTGCACATCCGCTGGCCGGACTCGGCACTCGAGCAAGAAGCGCGGCTGATGGACACCAAGTGGTATGCCGCACTCGCCTACGTGCGCGCGAACCGGCTGAACCACAACGTCGTCGCAGGGCCCGGCGACCGCTACGGGATCATCGCCAGCGGCAAGGCCTTCAACGACACGCGCCAGGCGCTCGTCGACCTCGGGCTGACCGACGAGGTCTGCCGGGGCCTGGGCATCCGGCTGCACAAGGTCAACGTGGTCTGGCCGCTCGAGGCGACCATCACGCGCGACTTCGCGATGGGACTGCAGGAAATCCTCGTCGTCGAGGAGAAGCGCCAGGTCATCGAGTACCAGATCAAGGAGCAGCTCTACAACTGGCGGCCCGACGTGCGACCGCACGTGCTCGGCAAGTTCGACGAGACCGAGGGCGACACGAGCGGCGGCGAGTGGAGCATGCCCAATCCCAGCCGCAACGCGCTGCTGCGTGCCAAGGCCGACCTGTCGCCGGCCTTGATCGCCCGGGCCCTCGCCCGGCGCCTGAAGAAGGCCGGCGTCGTGCCTCCCGGCAGCGAGGTCGAGGCCCGCATCGACGCGCACCTGCGGGTCATCGAGGCGAGCGAGCAGGCCCTCTCGACGATCGACGTGCGCGGCGTCGAGCGCCAGCCCTGGTTCTGCAGCGGCTGCCCGCACAACACCAGCACGCGCGTGCCCGAAGGCTCGCGCGCGGCGGCCGGCATCGGCTGCCACTTCATGGCCACCTGGATGGACCGCAGCACGGTCACCTTCAGCCAGATGGGCGGCGAGGGCGTCAGCTGGGTCGGCCAGGCGCCCTTCACCAGCGAGAAGCACATCTTCGCCAACCTGGGCGACGGCACCTACTTCCACAGTGGCGCGCTGGCGGTGCGCCAGGCCATCGCCGCCAAGGTCAACATCACCTACAAGATCCTCTTCAACGACGCGGTGGCGATGACCGGCGGGCAGCCGGTGGACGGCACGCTGCGCGTGCCCGAGATGACCCGCGAGCTGCACGCCGAAGGGGCGCGGCGGATCGTCGTCGTCACCGACGAGCCGGCCAGGTACGAGGCGGTGCCCAACCTCGCCCCGGGCGTCACGGTGCACCACCGCGACGAACTCGACGCCGTGCAGCGCGAGCTGCGCGAGGTCGAGGGCTGCACGATCCTGATCTACGACCAGACCTGCGCGACCGAGAAGCGCCGCCGCCGCAAGCGCGGCACGATGGCCACCCCGGCGAAGACGGTGCTGATCAACGAGGCGGTCTGCGAAGGCTGCGG
>ERZ761602.1977-NODE-1977-length-34419-cov-5.424136_pt1 | contig 34419 bp, 29 predicted proteins | sample MGYA00512165_ERZ761602 | MGnify/ENA primary metagenome ERZ761602 (study PRJEB28899, sample SAMN02445085) | bioreactor sludge metagenome | biome: EBPR sludge; isolation source: Thorneside wastewater treatment plant | place: Australia: Brisbane, Thorneside...
GCCTGACGGCGACGCTCACGTGACGTCGGGTCGCTCGGCCTGGCGGCCGGCTCCTAGAAACGTCAATTCGCGACGGTCGCCGTACCTCGTGTCTGCGCGCCTTCGGCCCATCGCGCGGCGCTCGTGACGTCGATTCTCGCGGTCGCTCGGCCCGCGACGTGGTCGCACGTCGTGTCGCGCGCGAAGATCAGCCTTCGCCGAGCACGAACCACGCGGCGCCGAGGAACGCGCCGATCGCGACGACCGCCGCCACCACCCAGAGCACGACCTCGCCCGGCTTCTGTCCCGCGGGCGCGCTCTTCGCGGCGGCGGAACGGCCGGTCTTCGGAGCCTCGACGGTCGGCTCGGGCAAGATCAACTTCCCCGTCTCGTCGCGACGCACGCGCGGAAGCGTCGGCTCCACGAGGTCGATGCCGGCCGCCTGCGCGAGCTCGGGCGGCAGCGCGCGCAGGCTCGCGAGCAACGCCTCGCCGAGCACGTCCTGCATCAACGCGGCGAGCGACTTCGCGCCGTCGAAGCCCTCCGGGGCGCCGCGCAGGAAGTCGTCGAGCTCGTGCCACATCACCTCGGCGGTCTGCGGCCGCTCCTCCGGTTTGGCGGCGATGCAGTTGAGCACGAAGCCTTCGAGACCGGGCGGGATGTCGGTCTGATATTGGCTCGGTCGCTCCGCGCGCGGATCGCGGATCGCCTCCAGGAGCTCTTCCTGCGAGAGGCTCGCGTAGAGGCGACGCTGCGTGAGCATCTCCCAGAGCACCACGCCGAGCGCGAAGAGATCCACGCGGCGATCCTGCGGGCCACCCGCGACCTGCTCGGGCGCGAGGTAGCGGATCTTCCCACGCAGCTCGCCTTCGCGCGTGCGCTCCGCGCGACCGCGGGCCTTGGCGATGCCGAAGTCGACGAGCTTCACCTCGCCCTCGTGCGAGAGCAGCACGTTCTGCGGGCTGATGTCGCGGTGGATCACGCCGAGAAGCTCACCCTCGTCGCCGCGCAGCTCGTGCGCCGCGTGCAGACCCTCCGCGATGCGGGCGACGATCCATGCGGAGAGCCAGGGATCGAGCCGCTTGCCGCGCCGCCCGAGGGCCGCCAGGAGCTGCGCGAGCGAGGCCCCGTGCACGTACTCCATCACGAGGTAGTAGAGGCCGCTCTGCTCCCCGAGCTCGTCGACGCGCACCACGTTCGGGTGTCGGATGCGGATCGAGATCAGCGCCTCGTCGATGAACCAGCGCATCGCCTCCCAATCGGCGGAGAGGTGCTGGTGCACGACCTTGATCGCGACGGGCACGGGCGTGGGCTCGTCGGCGCGGCGCGCGACGTAGAGGGTCGCCATGCCACCCGCACCGAGCCGCCCGACGACCTCGAAATCGCCGAAACGCTCGGGTTTTTGCGCTTCCTCGGACACGAAGGGCGTCTATAGCAGCACGGCGCGCATCGGGCTTCCCGGGAGGGCGATCGGCCCCGGCTTCGCTCTCGCTCGACGCGCGCAGCGGATGGGGCCACATCGCATTTCGTGGCCACGGTGATGGCGACGAGCCCTCGGAGAAGCGGATTGGAAGGACCGACGCGCTGAGGGAGCGTCCACGCTTCTGATCAAGGCTCGCTTCGGCGGGCCTCTTTCGTGCAGGAGCAGTCGCGCACGAGCCCTTGCTGGAGGGGAATCGGGCGGAATCCGCCCATCCGCTCAATCACGATTTGTCGTGACTCTGGCCCGATTCTGGGGCACATCCGTCGGCGATGGCGCGAGTCTCCGCGCAGCTCGTGCTGCTGTTTGCCGTCGGTGCGAGCGTGAGCGTTCGAGCGCAGTCGCTCGAGGCAGACGTCGCACCGGCAGACGTCGTACCGGCAGACGTCGCACCGGCAGACGTCGCACCGACCGACGGCGCACCGACCGACGGCGCACCGCACGTCGATGCCCAGGTCGCCTGGCCCGACCGGCTCCCCTTCCTCGCACCAGGCTGGCGTCCGATCGCAACCGCGGGCTACCGCTTGCAGATCGGTCGCCAGCCGTTCGACCACGTGGACGTCGTCGACGTTCGCGTCGCCCACGGGTTCACGGCGGGCCTGCTCTTCCCGCTGCTCGCGAGCGGGACCGCGAGCTCCCGCACCCGCCTGGCGATCGCGCTGGGAGTGGGCGCGGACTTCGCGGTCGGACGCTACGTGGAGACCTACCCCTACCGGTCCGACGAGGGGCTTCGGTTCCAGGTGCCCGCGTACGCCGAACGCACCTCGTACCTCTACGGCCAAGTCGCGGCGGTCCTGCGCGCGCAGCTCGGCGCGCGCGTCGCGCTCACGACGAGCCTCGCGTGGCTGCCGGGCGCGCGGCTGGTGCGGATCGGCGGCGAGGACGCGCCGAGGCGCAGGCCCGGGACGTTCTTCGGGAGTCTCCCTCCCGTGCTCGTGTCCCGAGAGTGGGCGCGGAGCTTCGAGCGCGCGCGCCTCGGCATCGGCGTCCAGGTCGGCGCGCTGCACGCTGGGGTGTTCGTCGGCGCGACGGCACGCGACGGACTCTTCTTCGGCCGTCGTCAGGAGCTCGATCTCGGCGCGCAGCTCGGAGCGGGGTGGTGATGGCGCGCTGGTCGCAGATCGTCGCGATCATCGGCCTCGTCGGTGCGATCGCCGTCGAGGCGCGCGCTCAGAGCTCGGACGCGAACGCGAGCGCGCCGGGGCCGGAGGCGGAGACGGGCGCGGAGACGGAGACGAGCGCGGAGACGGAGACGAGCGCGGAGACGGAGACGAGCGCGGAGACGGAGGCGGGAGCGGATCCGGCGAACGCAGATTCCGTCGCGAACGCGGACCTGGCGAACACGGACTCCGTCTCGAACGCGGACCCGACGGACTCGGAATCAGTCACGACGTCAGGTCCAGAGAATGCAGAGTCAGTCGCGCATACGGACGTGACGACCCCGGATTCAGCCTCGATCTCCGAGGTGACGGACGCCGACGCGACCATGGACGCGGAGCGGGAAGGAACCGGCGCGAGCGTGGATGCGCATGCGGCCGGTCGCGAGTTGCCGTCGTGGCTCGCGCTCTCCTCGCCCGACTGGATGCCGATCGTCACCGTGGGCTATCGCGCGGAGCGACTCTGGACCCGAGGCGGGCGGCTCGCCCTCGCTCCCACGCTCGACGAGCCTCCGTCGTCGCTTCACGGCGTCACCGGAAGTCTTCTCCTGCCGGTGCTGGCCTCGGGGCACCCTCGGTCGAAGGTGCGCGTGGCGCTCGGGCTCGGCGCCGGGGTCGACTTCGCGATGCGCCGAGGGTTGTTCCTCACGCAGCCGCGCGCATACGAGCCTGGCCGCGAGCCCGAGCCTCGCCCCGAGACGCAGCGCGTCGTCGCCATTCAAGTCCACGCACAACTCGGTTTGATCGTCCGCGCCGCGCCGCGCGGACGCGGACTCTTCGGTGCGCTGCTCTGGCTTCCCACGAGCCGCAACCTTCGGTACGCGGTGACCGAGATTCCGCGCGCCCGGGATCGTGTGCGCACGGTAGCGCGCGCTCGCCTCACGCTCGGCTGGGTCCACGACCACGTGCAGGCGGCGGTCTTCACCGGCTTCGCTCAGTCGGGGTCGGGCGAGCGCCTGGCGGGACGCGAACGAATCCTCGAGGTGGGCCTACAGCTCGGCTCCGGCTGGTGAGCGAACACGGGTTCTTCCGGCGCGAGTCCGCTCGACTCCTAGAGCCTGATCCAGGATCGGTGTTGAGTGATTCGTGGTCTGGGTGCGTGCCCTGGGGCATCCGCTCGCCGAAGGAAGTGCCGGGTATTTCGAGCGCGAGTGGAGGCCTCAGGGTGCGTGCCCAGGGCGCGAAGCGCCGACGCCGATCCTGGATCAGGCTCTAGCGTTGATCGGCGAGCGCGGCGACGACACGCTGCCTCGATGGCCGGTTGGCTGTGGAGCATGGACGTCGCGACGTCGCTCTCGAGCGGTGCCGCGATCGTCGATCGGGCGATGGTGGCGTCGGGACGGTTCGCGCTGCGCGCGGTGGGGCGCCTGCGATGGCCGGAGCTCCACGGAAGCGCGGCAGCCGAGTGGGAGTCCTTCGGAATCTCGCCGGAGGAGGCGGGGTACACACGCGACCACGATCTGAACGAGGAGGCCGTCGCGTCGCTCGACGACGCCATCGCCACACTCGATCGGTGGACGGGGGTCGCGCTCCACTTCGACGTTCCGCCCCACGCGTTCGACCCGAGCCCGACGATCTACGGCGCGTGCGGCTGGCGCGTGTGGTTCCTCGATCGTTGGTGTGTGCGCGTGGTGGTGGAGTACCCGATGCGAAGCGACGCTCCCTCGCCCGCGTGGGTCGCGGCGCTCGAGGCACGCATCGCCCACGCGTTCGCGTGAGCGCGACGCCCACTCGGCTCAGCGCTTCTCCAACGTCACGAGCTCGTAGCGACTGGTCGTGAGGAACGCGTCGGGTGTCTCGTTGCCGGCTTCCAGGATCGCGATGCTGCGCTCGCGCACGCCGTCCCAGCGGGCGCCGAGCTTCGCGCGTCCGAGGCGCCACACCGGGTGATGTCGCTCCTGCTCGTCGAACCACGCGGTGGCCGACTCGGCGCGGAACGGGAGACCGTGCTCCTCGAACGACACGTCGACGCCCTGGTCGGCGAACAGCACCGTCACGTCGTCGCGCACGCCCCAGCGCGGCGTCGCACGGTTCGCGGCGGCATCCCCGAAGAGCTCGGTGACGAGCAACGTGCCGATCGCGGCGATCGGCCCTTCGTTCTTCCACGAGGTGAGCGCCGCGCGGCCGCCGGATCGCAGGACCCGCACGAGCTCGCGCGACGCGACGACGGCGTCGGGCGCGAAGATGATCGCGAAGACGGAGACGACGCGATCGAAGGAGGCATCGTCGAACGGGAGCTGCATCGCGTCGCCGAGCACCCAGCGCACGTCGAGGCCGCTCGCTTCGGCACGAGCGCGCGCGGTCGCGAGCAGGCGCGGCGCGGGGTCGAGCCCCACCACGCGCGCCCCCGCGCGCGCGGCCTCGAGCGCGGCGTTGCCGGTGCCGCAGCCCAGGTCGAGCACGTCGAGCTTCGGCGTGAGGCCGAGGCTTTCGCACGCGAGCGCGGCGGCCGGAGTCAGGGTGCCGGCCGTTCGCTCGTACTCTCCGTCGTCCCAATCGAGCATGGTCGAGAGGTAGGCGGGTCGTGCACGCGATTCAAGCGTCGAGGACGAGGTCGGCTCTCCGCGCGCGCGATCCTGCACGCGAGCGTGCGCCGTCGCGCGTATGCTCCGTCCGTGGCGCTGGTGGAGACACATCCGCTCGGGAACGGAGAGGTCGAGCTGCGCGTGGAGGACGGCTACCTGCGCGTGATCGAGCGCGGCGATCCCGAGAGCGTCGACGCGATGCTCGCGTACGCGGCGGCGATGGAGCGCGCGCGTGTGCGCGCCGCCGTCCCGGGTGTGCTGGTGGTGGCACAGCGGGCGGCGCAGACCGCCGCGGTGTCGGACTGGCAGGCGATCCGCGAAGCGCGGTGGCGCTCGCTCGCCGCGAGCGGCGCAGAGCGGATCGCGGTGATCGTCGACGACGAGCTCGCGGTGGCGCGTGTGCGCATGGCCGCGATCGCCGCGAAGGCGAAGGTCCGCGCGTTCGTCCGTGAAGACGACGCGATCGCGTGGCTTCTAGGCCACCCGCCGCGCCGGGCGTGACGACGCTCAGCCGAAGAAGCTCTTCACCTTGCGCAGGCCCGCCGCGAGCGCGTCGAGGTCGTGCTTCGAGGTGTAGATGCCGAGGCTCGCGCGCGCGGTGCCGGTGACGCCGAAGTGATCCATCACCGGCTGCGCGCAGTGGTGGCCGGTGCGGATCGCGATGCCCTCCGCGTCGAGGATCGAGCCGGCGTCGGTCGGGTGGATGCCGTCGAGCAGGAACGCGAGCACGCCGCTCTTGTGCTTCGCGGTGCCGACGAGCTTCAGGCCGTCGATCGCCGCGAGGAGCTTGGTGCCGTGCGCGAGCACGTCTTGCTCGTGCGCGAAGGCGGCGTCGAGATCGAGCGCCTCGAGCCACTCGATCGCGGCGCCGAGCCCGATCGCCTGGGCGATCGCGGGCGTGCCGGCCTCGAACTTGTACGGGAGATCGTTCCAGGTGCTGCCGTCGAAGCTCACGCGGTCGATCATGTCGCCGCCGCCCTGCCACGGAGGCATCGCGTCGAGGAGCGCCTCTTTGCCGTAGAGCACGCCGATGCCGGTGGGCGCGTAGAGCTTGTGTCCCGAGAAGACGTAGAAGTCCGCGTCGAGCGCGCGCACGTCGACGCGGCCGTGCACCACGCCCTGCGCGCCGTCGATCAGCACCACCGCGCCCGCGTCGTGCGCGAGCTTCGTGAGCTCCGCGACGGGGAGCACGGTGCCGAGGCTGTTGGACACGTGCGCGAAGGCCGCGATCTTCGTGCGCGGCGAGAGCTTCTGCGCGAACGCTTCGAGCGTGACCTCGCCCTCGTCCGTGATCGGGACGACGACGATCTTCGCGCCGCGCTCGTTCGCGAGGAGCTGCCAGGGCACGATGTTCGAGTGGTGCTCGAGCTCCGTGAGCAGGATCTCGTCGCCTTCGCCGACGTTCGCGCGGCCCCAGGTCTGCGCGACGAGGTTGATGCTCTCGGTGGTGCCGCGCGTGAAGACGATCTCTTCGCGCTTCTTCGCGCCGAGGAAGTCGCGCACCCGATCGCGCGCGCCCTCGTAACGCGCGGTCGCGCGTTGGCTGAGCACGTGCACCGCGCGGTGGATGTTCGCGCAGTCCTCCGCGTAGACGCTCGTGACCGCGTCGATCACGACCTGCGGCTTGAGCGCGGTCGCGGCGCTGTCGAGGTAGACGAGCGGCTTCTTCGGATGCGCCTGCTGGTGCAGCGCAGGGAACTGCCGGCGGATCGACTCGAGGTCGAAGGCGGTCGTCGTCGCGGGGGGCGCGGCGAGCGTGGGTTCGGAGGTCACGCGTCGTCCTCCGCCTCGGTGGGATGGTCCTCTTCGAAGTCGAGCGCGTCGTCTTCGAGCGCACGCACCAGCTCGCCGCCCGGGAGCTGCGAGAGCAACGCGTCGCGCATCGCCGTGCGCAGGGCCGGATGCTCGATCGCGTCCACGAGCTCCTGCAAGAACGCGTAGGTGAGCAGGGTCTTGGCGTCCGACTCCGAGATGCCGCGCGCGCGCAGGTAGAAGAGCGCGTCCGCGTCGAGCGCGCCCACCGTGGCGCCGTGCGAGGCCACGACCTCGTCGACGTGGATCTCGAGGTGCGGCTTGGTGTGCACGGTGCCGCGATCGGAGAGCAGCAGGTTGCGGCTGTGCTGGTGGGCCTCGCAGCCCGCCGCGCCCGGCAGCACGTGCGCTTGTCCGTCGAAGACGCTCGTCGCGCGATCGGAGACCACCGCGCGATGGCGCATGCGGCTCGTGGTGCGCGGCGCCGCGTGATCGACGCGCACGTGATGATCCGAATGCACGTCGCCGGCCACGAGCGCGACTCCGTCGAGCGAGCACTCCGCGCCTTCGCCTTCGAGACGCACGCGCAGGTCGAGCCGGGTCGGCGCGCCGTAGAAGGAGAGCGCGTGCGAGACGTAGCGGCTTCCGCGCGCCTGCCGCACGAAGACGCTGCCGACGAGCGCGCCTTCGTCCTCGTGGGTGCGCAGGTGCACGAGCTTCGCGTTCTCGCCGAGAACGATCTCCACCACGGAGTCGGAGAGCGCGCTCGCCCCGCGGTAACGCTCGACCAGCACGAGCTCGGCGTTCGCGGCGAGCTCCACGCGGATTCGCGCGTAGGCCGCGGTGTCCGCGCGCTCGTTCTCGAAGGCGACGTGATCCACGAACACCGGCCGCGCCGCGACGCCCATCACCTTCACGACGAGCGCGTCCGAGAAGAGCGCGGTGTTGAGCGCCGCGAAGGGATGCGCGGCGTCGAGCGCCTCGGCGCCGAACGGTCCGAGGTGCGACACGCGCGCGAGCGACACCGCCGGCGAGCGCGGCGCGGTCGGCAGGACCGGGTGACCTCCCACGAAACGCACGACGTCGGGGTGAGGCGGGGTGAGGCTCGTCGGCGCGACGGGAAGCGCACGCTCGGCGATCGCGCGCACGCTCGTGAAGCGCCACGCCTCGGTCTTCTTGGTCGGCAGTCCCGTCGAACGCAGGAGCGCGATCGCGGCGTCGCGCGCGTCGGCCGCTGACCCGGCCGAGCCGCGGGCACCGTCGCCGGTCGCCGCGGGCAGCGTGTCGAGCAAGCTCACGACGCGGCTCCGGAGATGGCCGCGCTCGCGCGGATCTTCTCGTAGCCCTCGTCCTCGAGACGCAGCGCGAGCGACTTGTCGCCGCTCTCCACGATGCGTCCGTCGACGAGCACGTGGACTCGGTCCGGCACGATGTGGTCGAGCAGGCGCTGGTAGTGCGTGATGACGAGCATCGCGCGCTCGGGCGAGCGAAGCGCGTTGACGCCGCTCGCGACCACGCGGAGCGCGTCGATGTCGAGGCCGGAGTCGGTCTCGTCGAGCACCGCGAGCTTCGGCTCCAGCATCGCCATCTGGAAGATCTCGTTGCGCTTCTTCTCGCCGCCCGAGAAGCCGTCGTTCACCGCGCGCTTCATCAAGTCCGCCGGCAGCTCGACGAGCTTGCCTTTCTCGCGCGCGAGCTTCATCAGCTCCGCCGCCGAGAGCTCCGCTTCGCCGCGCGCCTTGCGCTGGGCGTTCAGCGCCGCGCGCACGAAGTGCAGGTTCGACACGCCAGGGATCGCGACCGGGTACTGGAAGCCGAGGAAGAGCCCCGCCGCCGCGCGCTCGGAGACGTCCATCGCGAGCAGATCCTGCCCGAGGAAGGTGATGGATCCGGCTTTGACCTCGTAGCCGTCGCGGCCCGCGAGCACGTAGCTCAGGGTGCTCTTGCCGGCCCCGTTCGGGCCCATGATCGCGTGCACCTCGCCGGCCTTCAGCTCGAGCGTGAGGCCCTTGAGGATCGGCTTGCCGCCGACTTCGACGTGGAGGTTCTGGATCGAAAGCATGGGTGTTCTCGGGTCGCCGTTCGGCGGGGGGCTCGTCGGGATGGCTCGCGACGAGCGGGTGCGGGCTCGCGGATCGCGCTTCGAGGGGCTCGTCGCGCGGTGAGGACGTCGGATCGAGAGCGTCGGGTTTGGAGTCGGCTCGCGATCGGAAGAATCGAGGTGGTGGGGCTTCAGCCCACCGCGCCTTCGAGGGAGACGCCGAGGAGCTTCTGCGCTTCGACCGCGAACTCCATCGGCAGCTCTTGCAGCACTTGTTTGGCAAAACCGTTGACGATCAAACCGACCGCGTCCTCTTCGGAGAGGCCACGCTGACGGCAGTAGAAGAGCTGGTCCTCGCCGATGCGCGAGGTCGTCGCTTCGTGCTCGAGCTGCGCGCTCGGCTCGTGCACCTCGACGTAGGGCACGGTGTGAGCGCCGCAGCGATCGCCGATGAGGAGCGAGTCGCACTGCGTGTGGTTGCGCGCGCCGACCGCGCCCTTCGCGATCGTCACGCCGCCGCGGTAGGTCTGCTGGCCGCGGCCGGCGCTGATGCCCTTGGACACGATGGTCGAGCGGGTGCGCTTGCCGAGGTGGATCATCTTCGTGCCGGTGTCGGCCTGCTGCGCGTGGTTCGAGAGCGCGACGCTGTAGAACTCGCCGATCGAGTCGTCGCCTTCGAGGATGCAGCTCGGGTACTTCCAGGTGACCGCGCTGCCGGTCTCGACCTGCGTCCACGAGATCTTCGCGCGCTCCTTACAGACGCCGCGCTTGGTCACGAAGTTGTAGATGCCGCCGCGGCCGTCCTCGTCGCCGGGGTACCAGTTCTGGACGGTGGAGTACTTGATCTCCGCGCCCGGCAACGCGACGAGCTCGACCACCGCCGCGTGGAGCTGGTTCTCGTCGCGCTGCGGCGCCGTGCAACCTTCGAGGTAGCTCACGTAGCTACCTTCGTCGGCCACGATCAGCGTGCGCTCGAACTGCCCCGTCTTGGCCGCGTTGATGCGGAAGTACGTCGACAGCTCCATCGGGCAACGCACGCCCTTGGGGATGTAGACGAAGCTTCCGTCCGAGAAGACCGCGCCGTTGAGCGTCGCGAAGAAATTGTCGGAGAAGGGCACCACGGATCCGAGGTACTTCTTCACCAGCTCGGGGTGCTCGTGGACCGCTTCGCTGAACGAGCAGAAGATGACCCCCGCGCGCCCGAGCTCTTCCTTGAACGAGGTGTGCACGCTGACGGAGTCGAAGACCGCGTCCACCGCGACCTTCGGGCGCTCGCGCGCTCCGTCGGCGCCGTCCTCGATCGGCCGCTGCACGCCCGCGAGGATCTCCCGCTCGTGCAAGGGAATCCCGAGCTTCTCGTAGGTCTCGAGCAGCTTCGGATCGACCTCGTCGAGGCTCTTGGGCGCGCTGCCCGTCTTCGGAGCCGCCCAGTAGTACAAGTCCTGGTAGTCGATCGCGGGGTAGCTCACCGCCGCCCAACGCGGCTCCTTCATGCGGAGCCAATGGCGGTAGTTCTTCAAACGCCATTCGAACATCCACGCGGGCTCGGACTTCTTCTCGCTGATGAAGCGGACGATGTCCTCGGAGAGCCCCTTGGGCGCGTACTCCTGCTCGATGTCGGTGACGAAGCCGGCTTCGTACCGCTTGGCGAGGACGTCTTCGATCTCGGAGGTGGTCATGGAGAAACGCTTTCGTCGAGTCGGCGTCGCGCGGATGCTTCGGCGCGGGAGCGCGCGAGTTGCACGAGCGGCGGTGCGGAAGACGCGGCCATCTCGGCGAGGCTGATGGCCTGCAGCGCGTTCTGGACCGCGAGGTTGATGCGCTGCCAGTTGGTGCGGACACCGCAGCTCGGTTCGTGCACGCACGCGTCGGAGCTCTCGTCCGTGCACTCGGTGACCGCGATCGGTCCTTCGAGCGCCGCGATCACCTCCGCCACGTTCGTCTTCTGCGCGCCCTTCGCGAGCGCGTAGCCCCCGCGCGCTCCTCGCGTCGCCGTGACCACGCCCGCCTTCGCGAGCGCCTTGAGGACCTTGCTCACGGTCGGCTGTGGGATGCGCGTCGCGTCGCCGAGCTCACGGACGGATTGCGCTTCGTCTCGCGCCGCGAGCTGGGTCGCGACGACGACGGCGTAGTCCGTGAGCTTCGAAATCCTGAGCATTTGCGGCCGTTTGCGACACGGTTCGCAAATCGGACCGCATCGGTCCGGTTTATGGAGCGAGCGGCAGGGAGCGTCAAGCGCGCGCGGGCGAGCTCGCGACGCGTCTGGAGTCGCTCCCGAGAGCTTGCGTCGAGTCGAGCTCGCACGGCTCGCGTGGAGTCGCAGCTCGCGGCTCAGAACGTCAGCCGCAGGCCCATCGCGGGGCGCAGCGCGTCGGTGTAGCTCTCGCGCCAGAGGCTGACCGCAGGAGCGAGGTCGGCGGCTGACCCCGCCGACTGGGTCGAGAGGTTGCGCTGAGCTTCGTTCGCGCGTGTGCGGGCGCTCTTGCCGGCCACCAAGGCGTCGATGCCGAAGCACAAGAAGCTCGTCCCACCGAGCGCGGCGGCCGCGAAGATCGCGGGCGAAGGCACGTCGGCTTCGACGCCCGCTGCCGCGAGCATCGCGACGCCGCCCACGAGCGTGAGCGCGTAGGAGATCCATCCGATGGCCCGCAACGCGCCGATGCCTTCGCCGCCCGCGCGTCGTCCTGCTCGCCCGCCGCCGCTCGCGATCGGCCCGACGATCGCGGTGAAGATCACCATCACGCCGCCGATCGCGGCCTCGGGCAAGGGCGAGTCGTCGCAGTCCGTGTAGAAGCCCTCGACGCAGTTCTCGTCCTTCAATCGGTACGCGCCCGATGCGAAGCCGAGGCCCCACGCGATGCCTGCGGACACGAGCGAAAAGACGCCGCGGCTCGTCGCCTTCGCGGCCATGCGACGGTCGAACGTCGGCACGATCGGCGCCGCGGGCGCGTACGTGGGTCCGACGATCGTGCCGGGCACGACGCAGGTCCCCGCGGGCGAGCAGACCATGCCCGCCGGACACGCAGGGCTGCACATCGCGGCGACGGGCGCGTTCAACACCGCCTCGGGGATGCACGTACCGTCAGACGAGCAGACGTGGCCCGCGGGGCACGCGGGGTTGCACGCGGACACACACGCGCCCGAGACACACGTGAAGCCGGCGCGGCACTGCGGCATGCAGCTCAGATCCGTGACCGGCACCTCCGGCGGAACCTCGACGAAGGGGCTCTGCGTCGTGTCGTTCGCGTCGTCCGGAACCGCGAACGGATCGGGCGCCTCGCCGGCGTCCTGCGCGAGCGCGACGGACGACGACAACCACGCGACGGCAACCCCCCAGAGCAGTCCACGCATGCGCCGAGGATGCGCGCCGACGGGCCGGGACGCCAGACGGAGAACCCCGACCCGCGCTTCGTCTTCGTCTCCTTCACCAACACCGTCACCGTCTCCGACGCCATCGCCGCGGCCGTTCGTTTCCCCACGCGACCTCTCGCCCACCGTTCGCGACCGCTCGTCGTGACCCTAGGCGCGCACGTCGCCGCCGACGCGCAGCGTGGGGTCATGACCGACCTCCGACTTCGTCTGCGTCTGGCGCGTCACCTCGCGGTGGCGCTCTTCACGCTCCCCTTCTTCCTCTGGCCCGGGCTGATGCTCGTGCGCGACCTCGCCGATCCGGCGATGGCGGGGCCCGGCATCCCCGTACGCGCACACGAGCTGCACGCGCGGCTCTCGGAAGAGCTCGTCCCGTGGGCGCGCGAGCGCATCGCCACCGGCCGCGCGGCGAGCGCGCCGCTGCACGACGTGCCCACCACCGAGTGGCCGATGTTCAGCGCGGTCTTCTATTTGATGGCCACCGAGAACCTCGTGAACGCCTGGGAGAGCGCGGGCGGCGAGGGCGACTCTCCGATGGTCTACGCGCGCCCTGCGGTCGACGCGGCCAAGGACCTGATCCTCGATCCTTCGCACCACACCTGGGTCCGCACGCATTGGGGCGACGACTACCTCCACCAGGAGAACGTCTTCTTCCGCGGCCTGCTCATCGCGGGGCTCACGAGCTACCACCAGGTCACGGGCGACGACGAGGTGCTCCCGATGCTGCGCGATCAGGTGCGCACGCTCTCGGACGAGCTCGACGCGTCGCCGCTCGGCTTGCTCGACGACTATCCCGGTGAGTGTTACCCGATCGACATCGTCGCCACGATCGCGTTCATTCGACATTCCGATCGGTCTACCGGCTTCGACAGTCGCGCTTTCGCCGCGCGATCCCTGCGCGCCTTCGAGGGTGAGCGCCTCGACGAGCTCGGGCTCGTGCCCTTCCGGGTCGATCTCTCGCCCGACCGCACGATCGCTTCCGACGTGCAGCCGGGTCGCGGCATCGGCAGCTCGTGGATCGCGATGTTCACCGCGGAGGCCTACGGGCTCGAGCGCTCTCGGGCCTGGTACGCGATCCACGAAGCGCACTTCTGGCAGCACCAGGGCTGGGCGGAGGGCTTCCGCGAGTGGCGCCGCGGCAGCGAGGCCGAGTGGGGCTTCGAGATCGACGCCGGTCCGGTGATCGACGGCTTCGGCACCGCGGCGAGCGCGTTCGGGATCGGCGCCGCGCGCGCACACGGTCGCTTCGACCACGCGTACTCGCTCTCCGGACAGATGGCGGCCGCGAGCTGGACCCTGCCCGACGGAACGTTGCTCCTGCCACGGCTCGTCTCGCACGCCGCCGATGCGCCCTACCTCGGCGAGGCCGGCATCCTCTACTTCCTCACCGTGCAACCCCACGAGGAGCTCCTGCGCAGCGGGACCTACGTTGCCGCGTCGGAGGTGCCGCCGCTCGCGAAGATCGGGGTGTTCGTCTTCTTCGGCTTCCCCGCCCTCGCGTGGTGGCAGCTCGTCCGCACGTGGCGACGCATCCGAGTCGGCGCGCGGGCAGCTTCCCCGCGCCGGCCGGTGGTCGCGCGGCCCGAGCTCGCGTGACCGAAGCGGTCGACGCGCGCGTGTGGCTCGATCGTCGCGCGCTGGCGTCGTCGGGCCTCGCGCTGCTACGTCTTCGTCATGCGCCTCGTGTGCTCGCTCCTGATCTGCTGCGCGTGCGGTGCGTCGAGCGCGACCGCGCGGCGCTTCGGCGGCGAGGCGATCGACTGTCCCGAGCAAGACGTCGAGGCGACGATGCTGGTGCACGACGTCTTCGAGGTGACGGGCTGCGAGCGCACCGTGGTCGTGCACTGTCACGGCCGCGAGGTCTGCGAGGCGGTCGAGCCCGGCACCGTGCCGGAGCCGCCGCGCTCGGTCGGACCCGACGAACGACGCGCGGAGTCGGGCGAGGCGCTCGGATCGCCCCGGTCCGGAGCGACGAGTCCAGTAGCGACGAGTCCCGCAGCGACGAGCCTCGCAGCGACCCGTCCAGGCGAGCCCGACGCTCGAGACCCCCGACGAACGGCCCCTCGATGAACGACCCCAACGTCCTGATCCTCCCCACGCACCCCGGCGTTCAATACCACTTCTGCCGGTCGAACCTCCCGATCCACTTCCTCGGTCATTGGGATCAGTTTCATTGGTGGCGACCGAAACCGCCCAACGTCCGAAACGTCCTCCCCGCGTTCGAGGATGCGCAGATGGCCTACGGACCCGCCGACTTCGCGCGACTTCTCGACGATCCGATCGTCGACTACCCGGCGCGCTACGACGTCGTCTGGCTGATGTTCAATTGGCAGTTCAAGCTCTTCCGCGAGCGGCGAGAGCGCAAGAAGCTCTACCGCGTCGCCAAGGTCGCGGAGCTCGAACCGCACGAGTGGGACGAGCTGTTGTCACGAGACGACTTCGCGGTGGCGAGCTTCTATCCGAACACGGTGGGGTGGCTCCGTGCGGAGAAGAAGGTCCACGTACCCTACGTGCCGCTCGGGCTCGATCCCGACGAGTATCCGCCGTCGACTCTCGAAGGCGGCGTGCTGTCGATCATCCACTCCTGGCACGATCGCGGCTGGCACTTCCGCGCCGGAATGGAAGCTACCGAGGGGCTCCCTTTCCTTCACGTGGATCATTTGAATCCCGAGCAGCCGCCCTACGAGTACGCGGACTTGAAACGTGAGCTCGGGCGCGCGCGCGTCTACCTGCACGACGGAGAGCAGGAGTACACGATCACGCTGATCGAGGCGATGATGAGCGGCCTGCCGCTCGTGTCGTTCCGCATCCCCGGCATCGAGCGCTACGTCGTGCACGGCGAGAACGGCTTCGTGGGAGAAAACGCGTCCGAGATCCGCGAGCACCTCCGGCTGCTCCTCGCGGACGAGACGCTCGCGACGAGGATGGGCGCCGCCTCGCGCGCGAAGGCGGAGCGCGAGTTCCACGAGACGCGCTGGCGCATGCAGTGGCAGGACATCCTGCGCGGACTGGCGGCGCGGTAGCGCGGACTGGCGGCGCGGTAGCGCGGAGAAGCGGACGAGAACCGGAGACGCCTCGCGCTCGCGTCGACGTCGCGCGAGGGACTTCGTGGGGAGGCTCACCCTCCCGCATCGACTGGGCGTATTCTCGGCTCCGATGCGTCACGCCTTTGCCTCGCTCGGGCCGACTCTCGCCGCCCTCGTCCTCTCGCTCGGAGTCGGCTGCGGGGACGACGCGCCACCGCCTCCCGGCACGGTCGACGGCGGCGCCACCGCGTGTCGATCTCATCGCGACTGCGACGACGGCGTCTACTGCAACGGCGCCGAAGCGTGTGATCCGAGCGCGCCCTCCGCGAACGCGCGCGGCTGTCGACCCGGCGCGCCTCCGTGCGCCATCGAGGTTTGCGACGAAGCGCGTGCGCTCTGCGGAGACACGTGCCTCGACGTCGACGACGACGGGCACGCCGACGTGCGCTGCGGCGGTGACGACTGCGACGACTCCGACCCCGGGATCCACCCGGACGCGACCGAGGTCTGCGACGCGGAGGGCATCGACGAGGACTGCGATCCGAGCACGCTCGGCGGCGTCGATCGCGACGACGACGGCTTCGTCGACGACGCGTGCTGCAACGGCGATCGCTGCGGAGACGACTGCGACGACGACGTCGCCAACGTGCACCGCACCGCGCCGGAGGTCTGCGACGGAGTCGACCAAGACTGCGACGGGCGCGCCGACGAGGGCGTCGTCGTGCTCGCGTGGCCGGACGTCGACGGCGACGGCTACGGCGACGACTCCGAGGATCCGGAGCCCTACTGCGAGCTCCCTTCGGGTGCGGCCGATCGTGGCGGCGACTGCGACGACGGGCGGGACGACGTGAGCCCACGCGAGGTGGAGCGCTGCAACGGGCGCGACGACGACTGCGACGGGACGATCGACGACGGAACGGACGCGGCGTGCCAGGCCACGATGCCTCCCGGCACGATCGGTGGCTGCTTCGCGCCCGCCGACGGGAGTCCGCCGAGCTGCCGCGCGCTCGCGTGCGAGCCGACGTACTTCGACTGCAACGCGAACCTCGCGGATGGCTGCGAGCAGGCGCTCTGCTCGAGCCGCACGAGCTGCGATCGCTGCGGGCGTTCGTGTGGTCTCGGCTGCGATCTCGGCATCTGCGCCGGCCTCGAAGAACGCTTCACGCACGAGTTTCGGGTCTCGACCCTGGACGGCGCGCCCGTGTCGGAGGCGTCGGTCACGCTCGTGGACACGTGCCGCGCCACGACGTCGACCACGGACACGATGGGGCTCGCGAGCGTGGTCGTGATGGACGCGCGGCAAGCGCGGGCGACCGCCGACGGACATCCACCAGGCCTCTTCCCGTTCGACGAACGGGTCGCGCGTGGTGTGCTCGTCGACGACGCCACGATCGACGCGTGGTACGCCGCGATGGGGCTCACGCGCGACGCGGACAAAGGCACGCTGATCGTGGTGGTCCGCGACCGTGTGGGCTCGTTCGGGATCGATGGGGCGACGGTCTTGCTGCCCACCGTCTCCGGACCGAGCTTCCGCGTCTTCGGCGACACCGTGGAGGCGGCGACGACGCTCGGCTTCGGCGCGTTGGTCTTTCCGAACGTGACGCCCGGCCTCTTCACCGTGGAGCTCGACGCGGGGCCCGCGTGCTCGTGGCTCTGCAGCGACGGCCACGCGACGAGCGAGCTCCTCGTCGAGCCGGGCGCGCTCACGTCGTTCGTGCTCGGACGTTGCTACATGGCGTGCGCCTGACGACGACGCGTACACACCGAGCGCAGGAGAGCACTACCGCCCTCGCGTGACGCACCGATCACGCGTCCGGCAGCACCTCGTCCCAGCGGAAGCGCCACGTCGACCACGTCCCGTCCGCGCGCCAGCCGCCGGTGTCGAGGCAGATTGCGCGACCGCCGTGGGCGTTCGACTCGCGGTGCGGCTCGCGCGGATCGACCACGTCGTGCCCGACCACCACCGTCACGCCGGCCGGGATCTCGCGCACCCACTCGCGGCTGCGCACGGGGAACTTCTTTCCTTCGACCTTCTTCCCGACGCCGTAGAGCGCACGATCGTGGAGCGCGCGGTTCGGGCGCGGCGCCTCGTCGAGCATCGCGCGGTGGAACGCGGCGTGCGCGAGCACGAGCTTGGGCGCGCGCGCGAAGAGTCGGCCCTCCGCGATGCGCGCGAGGTACCACTCGAGCAGCCCGTCGCCGAAGTCGGTCAGCTCGCGCAGCGTCTCGACGCGACCGGGCGCGGCGCTGCCGCCGCCGTTCGCGAAGCGCGCGAGCTTGTGCTCGTGGTTGCCGCAGAGGAACGTGCCTTCGCCAACGTCCTCCAGCTCGCGCATGAGCGCGACCGCCATCGCGGAGGAAGGACCGCGGTCGACGAGATCGCCGAGCTGGACGAGAAAGAGACCTTCTTCGCGCGCACGCGTCGCCGCCGCGTCGAGCGCGTCGGGGTGCGCGTGCACGTCGGGCACGACCAGCAGGCCGCCGAAGCGTGTGCGGTCGAGGGTGGTGAGATCGAAGTACATGAGGGAGGCACGCGCGAGCCACGGGGCACCACTGCGGCGGCCGGACGGTAAGTCGCATCGTTCGTGTGGGAAGAGCGACACCTGCGCTTCGCCGATGTTGCGCGGCGGACACGTCGCCAACGGACGGCTCCTTCACCGCGATCGACGCGCGTCGCGCACACCACGGACGCCGCCCACCGCCGCCCACTGCCACCACGCTCAATGCACGACCCCGGAAGCGCACCCAGCGCGCCGCGGTGCTCCTCGAGAAGCGCCGAGGGTAGCCCGCGCGGCGCGATCGACGTCGTACGTCACGCGTTCGTGCTCCTTCCTCGCGTGTCGTGCGTGACGGACGCGACTGCCAACGCTGTCACGCAACGTGCGCGTCTCGGCGAAGCACACGCGAATCGGCGCGGCACGAGACGTGGAAAAGGGGGACTCGTCGCGCCGGAGGACGGCGCTCGAACGAGGAAACTCCCATGAATCGAATCGGCAGCTTGAACCCCAACTTCGTCTGGCTCTTCGCGCTCGGCGCCACCCTGCTCGGCGTGGTCAGCGGCTACGTCACCCAAGGCGCGAGCGCGAGCGTCGCGAGCGCGGTGTACTTCGGCATCTTCACTGCGAGCGCGTTCGGCGCGACGTTGCTCACGAGCTCGGGCGTCGGCCGCACCGTGCTCGCGTTCTTGGTCGCGTCGCTCCTGAGCGCGGGCGGCTACTACTTCGTCGTCGCATCGACCGCGCAGGCCGCGACCGAAGCGCTCGGCGGCGGTGGCGAAGGCGCGGGCATGATGGGCGCGGTGATGGGTGGCTTCGTCGCGGGCGTCGTGCTCCTCGGCACCTTCGTGGCGGGAGTCACGGGCGCGGTCGCGGGCGGGCGGTTCCGCGCAAAGCTCCAGTCCGCGTGACCCGAAGCGCGCGACACGGACGACGCGTGTCTTTGTGAGGCACGCGTCGTCCCCAGCCCTGCGCAGCGCGGCACCGTGCGGGCGCCGCGCGGCGTCGTGCTTCGCGCTCGCGGACGAGTCGTCGGTGGCGAGTCGTCGGTGGCGAGCGGTCGGTGGCGGGTCGCCTCACGTCGAGACGGGGTCTCGACCGTCCGATCGTACGAGTCGTTTTACGCAAGCCTTACCGAAGGCGAGTCGCCCGCGCGTCTACTCCTCGTGACCACGACGAGGAGGTTGGCGATGAGGTGGCGGATCGAAGGGAGTTTGGCGGTGCTGCTCGCGCTCGGAGGATGCGCGCAGGATCACCCCGCACATCAAGCCGCACCGGACCGGTCGCAGGACGCCGATGGCACCGTCGACGGTCGCTCGCGTGACGCGGACCCCACCGTCGACGCCGACGCACCACCGTCCGCGTCGGCGGACGAGTCGGTCGCGAATCCGACGCAGCGCGTGAGCCCTCTTCGACCTCGCGTCGCCACGGCAGTCGCGATCGAAACGCCCACGCACGCGGCGGCAACCGAGGATCCGAGCGTGGCGCCGCGAGCGGAGGTTGCGGCGGCCGAGCGCCTCGCCGTCACGCGAGCGTCGCCCGCAGGCGACCGAGCGGAGCCAGCCGACGTTCTTGGAGCCGGCCACCGAGCCGAGCGACCCGACGTCCCGCGAGCGTCGCCGTCAGGCGACCGAGCCGAGTCGATCGCCGCTCACTGCGCACGCCTGCGCTCGCTGCCGAGCTGGTGCGTCGAGCGCGAGCGGGCGCGGGTTCGCAAGCGAGGGACGCCGTGAAGGCGGACCGAGGTTCGTGCTCACGCTTCTTCGATCGTCCGCGGCGGCTGCGCGCGTACGTGGACGACTCGCCGTTCGTCGCGCGGCGTCCCGAGCTGAGCCGGGCCAGCGACGCCGACCGCGAAGCCGCGTTCTTCGGGTGGGCGAGCCGCGTGGTCGACGAGCAGGCGTCGGTGCTCGCGTTCGCGGAGCTGCTCGGTCACCTCGGCGCGATCGCCGCGCCGCTCGCGGCCCTCGAGACGGTGCACGGTCTGCTCGGGGACGAGCTGCGGCACGTTCGACTCTGCGCGGAGGTCGCCTCGTGGTTCGGCGACCTCGACTCGCTGGAGATCGACGTAGAGGATCTCTGGCTCCCGCCGACCGACGAGCCACGCGCCTCGCGTGCGCTGGAGATCGTGGTGCGCGAGCTCGTGGTCGGCGAGGCGGAGTCACTGATCGCGCTGCGCGCCTACCGCGACGCCACGAGCGATCCCGCGGTGCGGGAGGCGTACGCGATCCTGCTCTACGACGAAGCGCGCCACGCCTCGGCGGGCCGAAACCTCGAGGCCGTGCTCCGCGCGTCGTTCGAGGACGCGGCGTTCGAGCCCTTTCTCTCGCGACGTGACGACGTCGCGGAGGCCGATCGCCGTCATCACCGCGCGGTCCATCGCGCGGGCGCGACTGGCGGTCCGGGGCGCGCGTTCGGGGTGTCGATCTTCGCGCACGAGATCCCCGCGCTGCCGTCGACCGCTCCGCCGACGGCGTCGTCTTCGCACCCGTGCTCCGGCTCATGCGATCCGATCCCTACCGACACCCTGCTACCGTGAGCGTCGTGTCCGAGCCTGCGCGCATCCTCGTGGTCGAGGACGAAGAGCCGATCCGCGAAGGGCTGGTGTCGCTCTTCGAGGGCCAGGGTCTCCCCGTGGTCGCGGTGGACGACGGGCCGAGCGCGCTGGCTCGCGCGAGCCGCGAACGCTTCGCGCTGATCGTGCTCGACTGGATGCTGCCGGGGATCTCGGGGCTCGAGGTGCTTCGACGACTGCGTGAGCGCGGCGATCCGACGCCGGTGCTCGTGCTCACCGCGCGCGGCGCGGAGGACGACGTGGTGGCGGGCCTCGAAGCGGGGGCGGACGACTACGTGACGAAGCCGTTCGGCGTGCGCGAGTTGCTCGCGCGGGCGAAGGGACTCTTGCGTCGTCCTCGCGTGGAGGTCGAAGGCGCGACGCGCGTCGCGCAGCGTCGCATCGGCGAGGTCGAGCTCGATCTCGACGCGCACGAGGTGCGCTGGGCGGGAGGCTGCGTGCGCCTGACCACGCGAGAGTCCGATCTGCTCGCGCACCTCGCGACCCACGCGCCGCGCTTCGTGCCGCGCGAGGAGCTGCTGGTGGAGGTCTGGGGGTACCGCGACGGAAGCGTCCGCACGCGCACGGTGGACGTCCACGTGCAGCAGCTCCGCGCGAAGCTGCGCGCGGTGCCCGGCGGCGACGCGTGGATCGGCACCGCGCGTGGACGCGGCTACCGCTTCGAGGTCGCGTGAAGCGCTCGCTCGTCGTGCTCGCGCTCGCGCTCGCGTTGCCCGCGGTGCTCCTCGCGGGGGGCTGGCTGTCGGCGAGTCGCAACGAGCGCGCGTCCAAGCTCGACGCGGAGTCGCTACGAGCCGCACGTGCGCTGGCAGCGGCGCGCGAGGCGGTCGCGGGAGGCCTGGAAGCGCTGCGGGCGCGCGAGGACGAGCGACCGTTCTATCTCTACAACCACTACTACAGCCCACCCGAGGTGCTCGCGGTGAGCGATCCCGTCGCGGTGTCGCCGCTCGCGTCGGAGCCGAGCGATCCGCGGGTGATCGGGTGGTTTCAGATCGAGCCGGACGGGACGGTGCGCACGCCGCGGGAGGTCGAGGCGATCGGGCGAGTACGGACATCGGAGTCCGAGACGGAGACCGCGACGGAGACCGAGCCGGAGACCGCGACGGAGACCGCGACGGAGACCGAGCCGGAGACCGCGACGGAGACCGCGACCGAAACGGCAACGGACACCGAGGCCCGCGACGCGGTGTCGGCGCGACTCTTTCGGCTCGCGGGCTCCGAGGCGTTCGACGATCTGCGCGCGCTGGTGGCGGCGAGCGAAGGGGCGTTGGTCGTGAGGGCGACGCCGCGTATCTCCGAGGCCTCGCCCGCGACACCGACGCGGCGCGTGCGGCCTCGGGCGGTCGTCGCGGCGTCCGAGCCCGTCGCTCCGCCGAACCAGGTCACCGTCAGCCTCAACACGATCGACAACCTGTTGGCGGACGAGATCCGGCGCGCGCAAGCGGGCGATCCGGAGGCGCTGGAGCGGGTCACTCAGCGCGGTCGGGCGGCGCCCATCACACGCCGCGAGACCACGGATCTCGCGACCATTCAATCTCAACAAGCGGCGTTTCAATCGTCGAACGTGGGCCCGCCGAACGTCACGAGCGCGAACGTCGCGAACGCGAACACCGCGAACGCGAACGTCGCCAATGCGAACGTGGCGAGCGCGAACGTCGCCAACGCGAACGTCGCGAGCACGAACGCGACCGTGGCGAACGCGAACGTCGAAACCACGAACCGACCTCCACGCGTTGCGCGAGCTCGCGATGCGGTCGAGGTGGCCGACGGGCCCGGGGTGTCGCTCACGCCGGTCGAGATCGACGTGCAGTACACGCCGATGACGTGGCGCGACCGGTCCCCGAGGTCGGCGGGGTCGACCGCCGACGGGTCTTCGAGGTCGGCGGGGTCAACCACCGACCGTGGCGACGTGCTCGCGCTCGCGCGCGTGGTCAGCCACGAGGGCGCCGCGATCGCGCAGGTGGTCGCGCTCGATCGTGCGCGCGTCGAGGCGTGGGTCGACGAGACGATCGCGCGCGCGACCGCGGGCAGCGACGTCACGGTGCGCCGCGCGGGCCGCGACGAGCTCTGTCTGCACGAGGCGCGCGCAGACACCTTCCCGAGCACGCTGCGCCTCTGCGTCGCACCCGACGCACACGACGCGCTCGCCGCACGGCTCGACGACGAGGCGACGAAGGAGCGCGTGATCCTGCTCGCGCTCCTGGCGCTCGTGATGCTCGCGGTCGTGGCGTCGCTGCGCGCGATTCGACGCGAGGAGGAGCTCGCACGCGCGAGGAGCGAGTTCGTGACCGCGGTGAGCCACGAGCTCCGCACGCCGCTCACGACGTTGCGCATGCACGCGGAGATGCTCGCCGACGGGCTCGTGCCGGAGGCGCGACGCGGCAAGGTGCACCACGAGCTCGTGCGCGAGACGCAGCGCTTGTCGCGGCTGGTGGAGAACGTGCTCGAGACGTCGAGGCTGGAAGCTGGGCGTCGCGTGGTGACGCGCGCACCGACCGACGTGGTGGCGCGCGCGCGCGAGGTGCTCGAAGGGTTCCGCGAGCTCGCGACGAGCCGCGACGCGGCGATCACGCTCCAGGCGCCCGAGCACCTTCGCGTCGACGTCGACGCGGACGCCTTCGAGCGCATCCTCGTCAACCTCGTCGACAACGCGCTCAAGTACGGCCTGCCTCCGGAGGGGCCACGCACGATCGAGGTCTCGCTGGCGGGCGCGAGCGCTGCGTCCGACGACACCTCACGATCAGGCACGAGCACCGCCGACGACGTGTCGCGCCCGAGCGGCGCGCGTCACGCGGAGGTCGCGTCGCCGAAGGGCTCGGCGCCGAAGGGCTCGGCGCCGAAGGGCTCGGCGCCGAAGAGCCTGGTGCTCCGCGTCTGCGATCGGGGACCAGGCGTTTCGCCCGCCGATCGCGAGCGTGTCTTTCGTCGCTTCGTCCGAGCGGCCCGCGCCGACGCCGCCCACCGACCCGGCACGGGGCTCGGGCTCGCGCTCGTGCGAGAGCTCGCCCGCGCGCACGGCGGCGACGCACGTTTGGAAGCGCACGAGGGTGGCGGCGCGGCGGTGGTCGTCGAGCTCGCGTGATCGACGATCAAGGATGGGATCTCGACGCTCGTGAACGCCACGACGCGTTCGCCTCGTGGCCGAACCATGGACGAAGGCGCTCGTGCTCAGCGACAGACCCTCGAAGAGCGGACGGAATGAAGAAGGCGCCCCGGAGGGCGCCTCGTTCAAACCGGGATCCCCGCGGAGTTCCGGTCGTTCATTCGGCATTCACCGAGATCACTCGGTGATCGCCTCGATGCTCCAGCCGTTCAGGGTGCCTTCGTCGCCGCCCGCGGTGTCCGCCACGGTGAGCGTGTAGGTGCCCGCCGCCGCCTGACCGTCGAGCGCCGTGACGGTGAACGTGCGGACGAGCATCGTGTCGTCGACGTACTGCTCGCGCATCAGCTCGACCGACGCGCCGCCGTCCTTGCGGAGGCTGACCGTGAGGTCCGCCATGAAGGGGTGCGTGAGGTTCACGGTCACGCGCAGGGTCGCGATGTTGCCCGCGCCGGTGAGCGTGATGTCGCTCGACACGCCGGTCGCGTTCGCGTCCGGGATGACCTGGAGGGTGTCGTTCGAGCCGGTGAGGGTGGTCGGCATCGAGCCGCAGTCGCCACCCGCGCAGCGCGTGATCGAGAGGGCCCAGCGGTTGAGGCGACCGACGTCCGAGCGCGCGCCGTCGACGACGCGGAGCGTCCAGGTGCCCGCCGCGTCCTCACCGTCGAAGTCCGCGACGTCGAAGGTGCGCTTGATGTCGTCCGCGCCCGCGCCGGTACGCGCGTGGAGCGTGACGGTGGTGTCGCCCTTGCTGAGGGTGACCGTGAGGTCGCCGACGTAGGGATGCGTGATGTCGACGTCGACGCTGAGGCCACTGATCGTGCCGCCCTCGGCGACCTCGATCGTGCTGGAGACGCCAGCCGGCGTGTTGTCCGGGATCTCGACGACGGTGGTGTTCTCGTACGAGCCCGCGGGGTCGATGCACGCGCGGTCGCTCGTGCAGTCGGAGTCGGCGCAGTCGGTGAGACCGTCGAAGTCGTTGTCGCGGCCGTCACCGCACGACTCGCGGAGCATGAGCTCGGGGACGCTCGAGGCGACCGCGCTCATGTAGCGCTCGACGTACTCGTAGCTGATCCAGCCGTAACCGGCGCCCATCGGGTTCCGCGTCGCCCAGCTCGTGCCCCAGCTGTTCTTGAAGAGGAAGAAGCCACGCTGCATGACGGGGTTGCCGCTCGCGTCGACCGCGAGCTGACCCATCGCGTCGACCGCCTGAACCTCGAGGTCGTCGTCCCAGCCGACCACGAGGATCGAGTGGCCCGCGCGGTGCTCGAGCGAGGAGCGGATGTCCTCCGCGTTCGGCGTCACGACGTAGCCGAAGTCGCGGTAGGCGGTGTGGCGCGGGATGCGCGAGGCGCCGTGAACCCACGCCTGATAGTAGAAGTCGCCACCGATTTGCACCGCCGTGTTCGTGTTGAACATGTGCGACTTGATGCTGTTCGCGCGGCTGTTGATGTAGCGCGAGCGGCCGATCCGGAAGCGCATCGCGGCCAGCGCGCTCGCGGGCGGCTCGCCGTTGGTGTGGCAGACGACCGGCTGCGTCTCTTCGTCACCCGTGCAGCGCGCGTCGTCGCTCGCGCCCCAGGGACGGCTCTGGTAGGGCCAGTCGGCCTCGAGCGGCACGCCGAAGCGGCTGAACGCGTCGATGTTCACCTGGGCGCTCGACCCGCTGGTGTTCGTGAAGCGGCCGAGCTCGACCTTGGTGGACCACTGGAGGAACTGCTCGGAGAAGTCCGGGTTCGGGATCGTGCCCTCGATGAGGTAGAGGTGCTCGGCGAGCGCGGCGGTCGCGAAGATGGAGCACACGCCGCGGCTGCCCTGGCTCTGCACGGGCGACTGGGTGTCCATCAGATCGAACTGACGGGGGAGGACCTCGTCGGCCTTGCCCTCTTCGGGCAACACGTCGTTCGACGGCGCGTCGGCGCGCTGGGTGTCGAAGGAGTCGACGGGGAACATGTCGTCGCCGTACGACGGGGGCGGGGGCTCGGAGCCGTCACCACACGCGATGGCGAGGAGGAGCGCGGGGAAGAGGCGCTTCAGGGCAGTGCTGGACATATTTCGCTACTTCAGCACGGCACGTGCCACGAGGGAAGAACCCTGTTCACGTCGAGATTCGTCGAGAAAATCGAGGGTTCGATGGCGACGAGGTAGGACAGGCCACACCACTGGCGGATGGTGTAGCCGGCGCCTTCGGGTGGAGTGTCCCCGTCCATGAGTTGCACAGCGCGTGCGTCGTAGGACTCACGAGCAGCGCCTCGGACCCCGCCGACGGAGCGGAGCGACACGACCTGCGAGCTTCGTTCGAGCCTCACCACCGTGCGTGACGACCCGTGATGATGGCTCGCGGCTGGAACCCCGCGCGCGCCGTACTACGATCGCGCGTTCGATCGTCGGGTGCGGCCGCTCGCCCCCCTCGTCCGTTCTCCCGCTTCGCACCAGAACACGCTCTCCATGAAGGTCACCGAGCATCTCGCGCGCGCCGATCGGCCGCTCATCAGCTTCGAGATCATCCCGCCCAAGCGCGGCGGGAACATCCGCGAGGTCCTCGGCCTCGTGGACGAGCTCGTGAAGCACCGGCCGCCCTTCATCGACATCACGAGCCACCCGGCCGAGGTCATCTACGAAGAGACCGACAGCGGCATCCAGCGCCACGTGAAGCGCAAGCGCCCCGGCACGCTCGGGCTCTGCGCGCTGATCCAGAACAAATACCAAGTCGACGCGGTGCCGCACGTGCTCTGCAACGGCTTCACGCAGCAGGAGACGGAGGACTTCCTCATCGAGCTCCGCTACCTCGGCATCGACAACGTCCTGGCGATCCGCGGCGACGACAAGGGCTACCGCAAGCCGCTGCGCGAGGGCCGCACCGTCAACGGCTACGCGGTCGATCTGATCAAACAGATCGCGCAGATGAACAAGGGGCGTTACCTCGACGCGTACCTCGACGCGACGCCCACCGAGTTCTGCGTCGGCTGCAGCGGTTACCCCGAGAAACACTTCGAGGCGCCGAACCTCGACGCCGACATCCGTCGCACCAAGGAGAAGGTCGACGCGGGCGCGGAGTACATCGTGACCCAGATGTTCTTCGACAACCGGCACTACTTCGACTTCGTCGCGCGCTGCCGCGCGGTCGGGATCACGGTGCCGATCGTGCCGGGCCTGAAGGTGCTCACGAGCAAGAAGCAGCTCGTCAGCATCGCGCGCACCTTCCACTGCGAGATCCCCGAGAGCTTCACGCGCGAGATCGAAGGCGCGAAGCCGGAGCATCAGCAGGCGGTCGGCGAGCAGTGGGCGCTGCAGCAGACCCGCGAGCTGCTCGAGAAGGGCGTGCCCTCGGTGCACTTCTACGTGATGAGCAGCGCCGCACCGGTGAACGCGGTGCTCCGCCAGCTCGACCTCTGATCGAGTCGCGCCTCGAGACAGTCCGGACCCCGTCTCGGACTCCGTCTCCGTCTCCGTCTCGGACTCCGTCTCCGTCTCCGTCTCGGACTCCGTCTCCGTCTCGGACTCCGTCTCCGTCTCCGTCTCCGTCTCGGACTCCGACTCCGACTCGGACTCCGCGTCGGATGCTCCGTCGCGCCACCAAGGCTCGCCGTTCGGCTCGACGGCGTCGGTCCCCACCGACAGCCCCGCGCGCTGGACTCACGCGATCTCCCGTGATTCTCGGGCGTTCGTGTGCTCTCCCGACCCGCGTGTGCGAGGTACGAAACCTGCGTTCGCGTATGGGAGTGTCGTGCGTCGAGCCCCGGGGGACCCCATGAACGAAACGATCGCGAAGCCGACCCACCGCCGTCCGAGCGCACCCCTCGAACGCGGCTCGGTGCTCCTCGCGAGCCTCGCGACCTGGCTCGTGCTCTCGACCGCCGCCCAACCCGCCGCGGCCCAACCCGAGGCTTCGCCTGCCCCCTCGACCACGGAGCCCTCCCGCGTCGGCGCCGGCTTCTTCGCCCGCACCGAGACGCTCTCCGCGCCGTCGGCCGCCTTCCACCGCGTGCGCCTCGACCTCGGCCTTCGCTTCCGCCCCCTCGAGCACCTCGCGATCGACGTCGGCCTCGGCGTCGGCGGCGGCCGCATGCGCCGCCCGAACGGGCAGGACCGGGCCACCGAGATCGGCGTCGCGGTCGACGTAGTGGGCTACCTGAACCCACGTTCCACCGCGCAGGTCTTCGTGCTCGGCGGCGTCGGTCTCGGCGCGGTGGGCAGCACCGAACAAGTCGGCACCGTCGATCCGGACTGCCCGAGCGACTCGCTCTTCTTCGGCGACCTCGTGCTCGGCGCGGGCCTGGAGGTCGAGCTGAGCAAGACCGTCAGCCTCGTCGGATCCACACGCCTCGTCCGCCGCACCGGATTTCTCGGCGAGCTCGAGTTCTTGAGCGACGCGACGAACCCGCCGAATCAAGCGATGCGAAGCATCCTGGCCGTCGCGGTGGACGTGCGATTGATCGTGGGGCTCGGAGCACCGCCGCCGGCGCGCTGACCCCGGGAGCCTCACGACCCGGCGCGCGGAGCACGGAACCTCACGACGACCCGCGAAGCGCAGCAAACTGGAAAGCCGTGACCCCGCGGCGCCAGCGGGCGGAGCTCAGAAGATCTGACCGCAGTAGACGTCGCGGAAGATCGTCACGTTGTTCGCCTCGCGGCACTCGCGGGCGAGGTTCTCGTCGTCCGCCACGACCCAGACGTCGGGACCGGGCGCGGAGGTCGGCGCTTCCGGCCACGGGCACTCGACGTTCTCGCAGACGCCGGGCAGCAGATCGCCCACCGCCGCGCCGGTGCAGATGCGCGTGCCGCCGGCCGCCGGATCGCCGACGTAGAAGCCCACGCTGACCCCGCTGCCGACCGGCTCGGTGCCGCGGTTGCACACCCGCGCCGTCAAACGCGCGATCTCTCCGTCACAAACGAGCGGCGAACCGCCGGTAGTCAAATCGGGAGACGCACCCGGGATGGCGTCGCCGGGCACGTTCTGACGGAAGTTGTTCAAGGTCGGTTCCGACCAGTTGTCGCGCATCGTCGAGGTGCGCGGGATGCGTCCGTCGTCGTCGACGTTGGTGACGAAGTACGCGTGTTGGTTCCAGAGCATGCGCGAGCGGACCCAGTTGTCACCCGCGTCGCGGTAGACGCGGATGCCACGCGTGCCGGCCGGTCGCGAGGCGCGACACGTGTTGCCGGTGCCCGCCGTGCCTGCTGGCGGCGCCTCGCACACGTATGCCGCCGCCGCGCAGCCCGCGCCCGCGCAGCACTGCTCGTCGCTCGTGCAACGACAGAGCCCCTCGTCGCAGACGCCCGAGACGCAGTCGGCCCCGCTCGCGCAGCGCAGGCCCGCGAAGAGCGGATCGGTGTTGCGCGGCCCGAGTCCGGGCCCGCGGCTCGTGTCGGAGCACACGACGCCGGTGTCCTCGGATCCGCAATTGAAGTTGTCGCCGATCACGATCTCCGCGTTGAAGTCGCCGTCGAGATCCGCGATGACCGGGTTCTCGTACCAGGTGCACGAGCTGCGGCGCTGGCTGAACACGACCTCGCCGCTCGCGCCGTCGTACACGCGCAAGAAACACTCGTCGCCGTAGACCGCCTCCGCGCGTCCGTCGTCCTCGAAGTCGAACACGCTCGAGCCGGTGACGTTCGACGAGCCGTCCTGCGAGGGCGACGACCAGAGCACACCGTCGGTACGCCCGCTCGCGCAGGTCCCGATGGGGCTCGCGGTGCAGTCGAGATCGAACACGCTGTACGCGCGCGCGCCCGCCGCCGCGAGCTCGGGGCGATCGTCGCCGTCGAAGTCCGCGATCGTCGGAGGGCCACCGTTGCCACCCGCGGGGAGCGCGATGGGCCCGAAGACGATCGTGCCGTCGAGGGTCTGCACGCGCGCGGTGCCGTCCGCGATCACCGCCACCTCGGGTGTCGCCGCGGGCCACGCCTGCGTGCCGGGGAAGTCACCGAAGTCGGCGATCGCGACGTGCCCACGCGTGGTCGCGGTCGACGCCCAGGTCTCGCGCGCCCAGGTGGCGCCGACCCACTCCCACACGCCGTCGCCGCTCACGAGCTCCATGCGTCCGTCCGCGTCGACGTCCGCGACCACGGGGAACACGCCGTTGTTGTACGCGTGGAGCCCGAGCGAGGCGTCGATCACACGACCCATCGCGTCGAAGACGATGCCGCCGCGCATCACCTCGGGCACTCCGTCGTCGTCGAGATCGACGAGGCTCGGGCCCGCCCAACCGCCGCCCACCACGTCGTAGGCAGCGCCCGCGAGGGTCGAGCGCCAGAGCACCGTCCACGCGTCGTCCGCGTAGGTGAAGGCCACGAGGCCGCCGCCCGCCTTGAACGCGACGATCTCCGGTCGACCGTCGCCCGTGAGGTCGCCGATCGCGACCGGCGCGCTGTGCGCGACGAGCTGGAGCGAGCCGAGCTCCGCCGTCTGCGTGCAGGTGGCGCCGTCGAGGATGCGGATCACACCGGTCGGCTCCTCGCTGCTGCCGTCGACGCCGTCGTCGAAGACCGCGACGATCGAAGGACGCGCGGGCATGTCCGGGCCGCGGCCGATCGCGAAGTCCGCCACCATCGGGGTCGCGAGCACGTGGAGGTGCGCGGGCCACGCATCGCCCGCGGGCGCGTCGGTGAAGGCGCACTGCACGGTGGGCGCGAAGACGCCGGAGAGGTCGAGGCGACGACACGTCGGGTCGGTGATCGTTCCGGGCGGCACGCCGTAGGGAACGCACGCGCCCTCCGCGCAGTAGGTGTCGCCGGGGCAGTCGTCGGTGGACTCGCAGGTGCCGACGTCGGGCACACACGTGTCGAACGCGCAGCGCTCGTCGTCGTCGCAGCACGCGCTGCCGCAGAGCGCTTCGCAGTCGGCGTCGGGGCTCGCGTCGCCGCTCGCGTCCGAGACCGCGCCATCCGTGCCGGCGCGACAGCGACCGTCGAGGCAGACCTCGCCGGGCGCGCAGTCGCTCACCGTCTCGCACACACCGCCGCCACCGCCGCCACCGCAGTCGCACGCGGCGACGAAGAAGAGGAACAAGAGGGCTCGGTGAGACTGCGCGGACATCGTTCGCAGCATACGTCAGCGCACCGCGCCTTCGGACACTCGCGTGAGCGAGATCGCGCGCTGCGAGAGCCGTGACGTGTCGCACGTGCGAGAGACGCGCGATCAACCGTCGTCGAGGGTGCGATGAAGCCATTGCGCGAAACCCTCGCGCACCGCGGGGGGAATCCCGTGTCCACCGTCGAAGCTGGTCCACGCGACCTCGGCGCCCGCGCTCTCGAGCCGCGCGCGCAGGCGCTCGGCGTCGTCGAAGGCGAGGATGTCGTCGCGCGTGCCGTGCGACGCGAAGACCGCGAGGCCACGCGCGCGTTCCAGGTTCCAACCGGGCAGCGCACCGCCGCTGAGGAAGCCCACCCCACGCACGCGCTCCTCGCCGCGGAGCGCGACGTCGAGGCTCATCATCGCGCCCTGGGAGAAGCCCGCGACGATCACGCGACCGGGCGCGATGCCGCGACCACGCAGGGTGTCGATCACGCCTTCGAGACGATCGCGCGCGTCGTCGATCTCGCGCTGCGCTTCGCGGCGCGCGTCCGAGCCGTCGATCGCGGAGGCCGGCGGCTCGAACCACGCGCGCCCGCGCCCGAACGAATTGGTGAGCGGCGCCGACGGAATCACGAAGAGCGTCTGCGGCACGTCGACCACCAGGCGGTTGGCGAAGTCGACGAGATCGTCGCCGCGCGCGCCGTAACCGTGCAGCAGCACGACCGCGCGATCGCCCTGCCCGCGCTCGGCGACCTGCAGGCCACCCCAAGGCGCACGCACGGGCGCGTCGTCGCGTGGGGAGCGGGGCGCTTCGGCGGTGGGGAATGCCTCGACCGCGCGGGGCTCCGGGCGCGTGGCTTCGCAGGCCGCGAGCCCGAGGAGCACGAGCACGAACCAGCCCACGCGCGACCGACTCGACACGTCCGCGCAGCGCTTCAAAGTTTGCTCACTCCGTCGCCGCCGAGGGATCGACGAGCCCGAGGCGCACCGCGTGGCGCACGAGGCCCGCCACGTTGGTCGCACGCAGCTTCACCATCAGACGGCTCCGGTGGCCCTCGACCGTCTTCACGCTGAGGTGCAGGCGCTCCGCGATCGACGCGCTGGAGTGTCCTTCGCCGACGAGCTGGAGCACCTCGCGCTCCCGCGGCGTCAGCGTGCCGCCGCTCTCGTCGTCGCTCTCGAGGAGCAGCGACGCGACGGCGGGACTGAAGAACGCCTCGCCGCCGGCCACGCTGCGGATCGCGCGAAGCAGATCGGAGAGCCCCGAACCCTTCAGCAGGTAGCCGCGCGCGCCGGCCTTCAGCGCGGGCCGCACGTGCGCGGCCGTCGCGTGCATGCTGAGCACCACGACCTGCGTGGACGGGCTCGCGGCGCGGATGCGCGCGGTGGCGTCGACGCCGTTGAGCTCCGGCATCGCGAGGTCCATCACCACGACGTCCGGCTTCGTGCGCTCCGCGAGCTGCACCGCCTCGAGGCCGTTGCTGGCCTCGCCGACGATCTCGATGCCGGCGTCGCTCGCGAGGAGCGCGCGGAGCCCTTCGCGCACGATGGTGTGATCGTCGGCGAGCAGTACTTTCAGCACGACGCGGAGCGTAGCTCGCGCGCCTGACCAATGCCGCGGGACGATTCGTTCCCGCGAAAGATCCGGGAAAACCCTCGAAGCGCTCCGCGCAGAACCACGGTCGAGTGGCGCCGCGCACGTTCGGCGCCAAGCTCCGGCCCCATGACGCTGCCCCGCCCGCACGATCGTTCGCGCCGCTTCGACGTCGTCCTCTTCGGCGCCACCGGATTCACCGGCCGCCTCGTCGCCGAGTACCTCGCCGAGCACTACGGCGCTTCTTCCGACCTACGTGTCGCGCTCGCGGGCCGCAACCGCGCCAAGCTCGAAGAGATCCGGCGTGGGCTCCCCGCCGCCGCCAAGGATTGGCCGATCCTGATCGCGGACAGCCACGACCGTGCGTCGCTCGACGCGGTGGCGAAGGACACCTCGGTGGTGTGCACCACCGTCGGCCCCTACGCGAAGTACGGCGCGGAGCTCGTCGCGTCCTGCGTCGCGCACGGCACCGACTACTGCGACCTCACGGGCGAGACGCAGTTCGTGCGGCGGATGATCGATCAGCACCACGAGCTGGCGAAGAAGACCGGCGCGCGCATCGTGCATTGTTGCGGCTTCGACTCGATCCCGTCCGACCTCGGCGTGCTGATGATGCAGGAAGCGAGCAAGGAGCGCTTCGGCGTTCCGCTGCAGAAGATCACGTATTTCGCGGGCGAGACGAAGGGCGGCTTCAGCGGCGGAACCGTCGCGAGCATGTTGAATCTCTTCGAAGAGATCGCGCGCGACAAGAGCGTCTTGAAGATCCTCGGGAACCCCTACGCGCTCAATCCGGAAGGCGAACGCAAGGGGCCCGACGGCTCCGACCAAAAAGGGGTGCGCTTCGACCGCGATCTCGGGCAGTGGACGGCGCCCTTCGTGATGGCCGCCATCAACACGCGCGTCGTCCGGCGCAGCAACGCGATCCTCGGCTATCCGTGGGGCAAGGACTTCCGCTACGCGGAGGTGATGAGCACCGGCAAGGGCCCGCGAGGGCTGGCGCGCGCGACCGCGATCACGAGCTTCCTCGGCGGGTTCATGGGCGCCGCCGCGATCGATCCGATCCGAAAGATGCTCGCCGCTCGCGTGCTCCCGAAGCCGGGCGAAGGTCCGAGCAAGGAAGCGCGCGATCAGGGGTTCTTCGTCACGCGCTTCGTGGGCAAGACCGCGGACGGACGCGAGCTGCGCGGACGCGTGGCTGGCACCAGCGATCCCGGCTACGGCGAGACCGCCAAGATGCTCGCGGAGAGCGCGCTCTGCCTCGCCCTCGGCGGCCCGAGCGAAGGCGGCGTCCGCACGCCCGCGTCGACGATGGGCATGTTGCTGGTGGAGCGGCTTCGGAAGGCCGGGATGACCTTCGAGGTTCGCTGAACCGCGTTCTCGCAGCCGTCACGCTCGCGAGGTCCCAACAGCCCCGACCGTGTCGTTCACGAGAGCTCGACCACGTCCACGTCGACGACGACGTCCACGACCACGATCACGTGAGTTCGCGACGAGCTCGGGCTCGTACGTCGTGGCGTGCTGCGAGTAGGCTCGCGCTCGATGGCGAACGAAGCCTGGCACGCGAAGAGCGCCGACGAGGTCGTGCGCGCGCTCTCGAGCGATCCGACCCGGGGGCTCGACGAGGCGGGGGTGCGCGCGAGCCGCGCACGACACGGCGACAACGCGCTGCCGAGCGCGCCGCGCCCGTCGGCGATCCGGCGCCTGCTCGCGCAGCTCCGGGATCCCCTCGTGGGCACGCTCCTCGTCGCAGCCTGCATCGCGGCGGGCGTGGCGATGCTCGAAGAGAGCGACGCGTCGTGGGCGGTGCGCTTCGGCGACACGATGGCGATCGGGCTCATCGTCGTGCTCAACGCGCTGCTCGGCTTCTGGCAGGAGCGTCGCGCGGAGGCCGCCCTCGACGCCCTCGCGTCCATGGTGGCGAGCCACGCGCGCGTGATCCGCGCCGGCGTCGCGAAGGTCGTCGACGCGCGCGAGCTGGTGCCGGGCGACGTGGTGGAGCTCGAGGCGGGCGACGAGGTGCCCGCCGACGTGCGGCTGCTGCTCGCGCGCGAGGTCGCGGTCGACGAGGCGGTGCTCACGGGCGAGTCGGTGCCGGTGCGCAAAGACGCGGCGCTCGAGCTCGAAGCGGCGACGACGCTCGCCGATCGACAGAACCTCGCGTTCATGGGCACCAAGGTCACGCGCGGTCACGCCACCGCGATCGTGGTCGAGACCGGCGCGCGCACGGAGGTCGGACGCATCGGCGCGCTGCTCCGTACGGGCGAGCGCGAGCCGAAACGCGTCGCGGGCGCGGTGGGCGACGGCGGGATGA
>ERZ761602.1978-NODE-1978-length-34404-cov-41.876590_pt1 | contig 34404 bp, 26 predicted proteins | sample MGYA00512165_ERZ761602 | MGnify/ENA primary metagenome ERZ761602 (study PRJEB28899, sample SAMN02445085) | bioreactor sludge metagenome | biome: EBPR sludge; isolation source: Thorneside wastewater treatment plant | place: Australia: Brisbane, Thorneside...
GCTGGCCATCATCTTGATTTTGGGCTTGGATGGTCCAAAAAGCTAGCTCACCTCACCAGACCGATTCGACAGGGTTGATCCGCCGAATCAACCCTGTCCGATGAGCCCTTCCCCCTTCGACCGCATCCAGTACGGCCACGCCCCCGCCGGGTTCGCTTGACAAAACCCGGACGTGGCGTCAGCCTTGGGAGTCCCGTTTTCCCGTGCGCGCCCTTGCCTGCGGGGCCTTTGGCGGGCGCGTCCCCATGGAAGACCGAGACGATGCACTCCACGAACTGTTGAGCCGGGCTTTCCTGCCGGGGGGCGGGCTCCTCGATGCGGAGACCTTCGCGGATGTCCTCGCCGAAACCCGCCGGGTCCATCTGAAGGGGAAGGAGGTGCTCTTCGCCCGGGGCGACGCCAGCGACTCGCTCTATGTCGTTGAGAACGGCCGCCTCCGCGCGTCGGGGCCGGACCAGTCGGGCAAGGAGATGAGCCGCGACCTCGTCGCCGGGGAGCTGCTCGGGGAGATGGGGGTGCTCTCCGGGGAGGCGCGCAGCATGACGGTCTACGCGGTGCGGGACAGCCGGCTCGCCGCCTTGTCGAAATCCGCCATCGAGGGGCTGATGTCGAGGCGTCCGCAACTGATGATGGGCGTCCTCAACACCCTCATCGCGCGGCTGCGCGGCGCGGCCCCGGCGAGCCGGGCCACGGGGTCGTGTTTCGCCCTCGCGGTCGTGCCGCTCGGAAAAGGGGTGGAAACGGAGGGGTTTTCGAGACGGATCGCGACGGCGCTGGAGGAGATGGGGCCGACCCGGCACCTCGACCGGGCCGCGGTGGAAGGGCGCGGCGGCGGCGACCTCGACGACTGGCTCAACCGGCAGGAGGACGCCCATCGTTTCCTCGTCTACGCGGCCAGCCTCGACGACGAGGAATGGACGAGGCGCTGCGTGCGGCAGGCCGACCACGTCCTGCTCGTCGCCGGGGCCGGCGACGAACCCGCCCCCGGCGAAAAGGAGCTCGCCCTGATTTGGCGGGACCACGGCCCCACCTCGGCCCGGCGCAGCCTCGCCCTCGTCCATCCCGACGACGCGCCCTGCCCCTCGGGCACCTCGCGCTGGCTCGCGGGGCGCGACCTGCATCGGCACTACCACCTCCGCCCCGGTCGTCCCGGGGATTTCGGGCGGATCGCCCGCTCCCTCGCCGACCTCGCCGTGGGCCTCGTCCTCGGCGGAGGCGGCGCGAGGGGCTTCTCGCAGATCGGGGTGATCCGCGCCCTGCGCGAGAACGGCATCCCCATCGACTTCGTCGGCGGCACGAGCATGGGCGCGATCATCGCGGCGGCCTGCGCCATGGATTGGGACGCGTCCACGATGATCGCCCTCGGGAAGGAGGCCTTCGTCGAGTCGAAAGCCTTCCGCGAATACACCCTGCCCCTCGTCTCCCTGCTGCGGGGACGCCGCCTCGAACGGGTCACCCGGAAGATTTTCGGCGAGACGCAGGTGGAGGATCTGTGGCTGCCTCAGTTCAGCATCTCCTGCAACCTCACGGCGGGCGAGCCTCTGGTGCATCGGCGCGGCCCGCTCTGGAAGGCCCTGCGCGCCAGCGGCTCCCTGCCCGGCGTGCTCTCGCCGGTGCTCGACGACGGCCAGCTCCTCGTGGATGGCGGCGTCCTCGACAACCTGCCCGGCGACGTGATGCGCTCCCTCTCCGGCGGCCCCATGATCGTCGTCGACGTCACCCCGGACAGGGATCTCAGCCCCCGGTGCGAATCGGTCCCGTCGCCTTGGCGGATCTTGCGCAGCCGCCTCCTCTCGCGGGACGACCTCGGGATGCCGGGCATCCTCGATATTTTGACGCGCTCCACCACCCTTACCAGCGCGCGCGTCGCGAGCGAGGTGAAGGACGACGCGGATTTGCTCTTCCGGCCCGACGTGAGGGATTACAAAATGCTCGAGTTCGAGGCCATCGAGGAGCTCGCCGAAATCGGCTACCGGCACGCCTTGGACGTGATCGAGAGGCGCGGCGGGGCGGCGCAACTGCTCGCGGATCTTTCGCAAAGCAGCCACTCCGCTCCGGCTTGCGCTTGAGAGGGGGGGCAGTCGGTGTGGGGAATCGACGCCCGGATCTCGTCGAGCAGGGCGCGGGTGCCGTGCTCGGCTGTCCATCGGTGGATGTAGTCCCAGTCGAGGGCGTCTTCGCCGAGGACGGCGATGACATTTCTGATGTCGTCACCATCCTTTCCTCGCTTCGCGATGGAGAACCAGCGCAACTTCATCACGATCACATCTTCGGCCGTCGGGATCATTGTGCGCATCCCCAACTGTCGCGAGGGGAAGGCGCGCCTGCGCTTGAAGCGCTCAAGGTCATGGGCGTCGTCGCTGAGGAGAAACAGTTCGATTTCAAACCGCAGCGATGGCACGCGAAGGTGATACCGGGATGTTCCCGTGACCATTTCGAAGCTCCCTTGGGAATCGAGGTGGAATTCGTCCCCGAGCTTTTCCGCCAACCGATTCAATCCGGTGCCATCGACAGCGAGAACGAGATCGGCGTCTTTGGTCGTGCGTGGATTCCCATAGGCCATACTGGAAAGGCCGCCCACGACCATGTAGGGGATTTCAAGCTCCTCGAGAGCTGCGGATGATCGCCCTCGTTGCCTCGAACCCATCATTCATCCAGAAGAGGGCCTTTCCGGTAGAGACCGTGCTCTTGAATTTTCCTCAAGCGGGCGAGGCGCTGCTTCAGTATCTCCTCGACGGCAAGGTCGTCCGCTTCGGGATGCTGCATGCGAATCCCGTCTCGCATGATTCCCAAGCTCGCTTCGAACAATTCGATTCCAGCCTCCATCCGCTCACCCGGCGTCATCGTCCGCGCCCGCCGCACCTTCTCGACGTAGATCGCGTCGGCTAAGTGTTGAATCTGCTGATCTTCCATGAACTCCCCGCACCGTAGCACAGCCTTCTTTTCCGGCCAAGGCGCATTTCCCCGGCACGCTCGCTGGCTCTGTGTCAAGACAGGTCAGCTTCCTCGCATCCAGCGGAGCCCTCACCGCCGTGCCGCCATCAGGCGCATCACGAAGTAGAGCAACTGCCCGATCGAGGCGATGGCCGCGACGGTGTAGGTCATCGCCGCCCAGAAGAGGGCGTTCTTTGCCTTGCGATGGTCGAGGCTGGCGAGGGAGCGGGACTGGTCGAGCCAAGCGAGGGCGCGGCGGCTCGCGTCGAACTCCACCGGCAGGGTGATGATGGAGAAAAGCGTCGTCGCCGAGAAGAGGATCACGCCGATCCAGAGCGTCAGAGTGTGCCCGTTGGCGGCGAGGATGAGGCCGAGGGGGAGGACGAACTGGAGGAAGCCGCTCGCGAGGTTGACCACGGGGACGAGGGCGGAGCGCATCTTCAGTGCGGCGTAGGCTTTGGCGTGCTGCACGGCGTGCCCGCATTCGTGCGCGGCGACGGCGGCGGCGGCGACATTGGCCTCGTGATAGACCGCTTCGCTGAGGTTGACGGTCTTGTGGAGGGGATGGTAGTGGTCGGTGAGCCGACCGGGGGTGGAGACGACTTGCACATCGGTGATGCCGTGGTCGCGCAGCATCTTTTCGGCGACTTGGGCGCCGGTCATGGGAATGGGGCGTTGCGAATACTCGTTGAAACGCCGCTTCAGCATGAAACCGACCGCCCAGCTCGCCAGCATGGCCCCGAGGGTGACGGCGAGGTAGAAGGGATGGAGTCCGTAGATATGGGGCAGGGTCGTCTGGGCAAACAGTTCGGTCATGGCGGGGAATGGGCGCGGTGTTCCGCATCGATACGACACCCGGACGCCCCCGGCATTCAAATTTTGCTCCGTGTCGCAGAACTTTTCTGGATTTCCCGGGAAACGGCCCGGCGCGGCTACGGGTTCTCGCGAACGATGGCGAGGCGGAACCCCAAGTCGGAATTGCGGTCCTCCGGCGGCCCCTTGTGGCGGCAGGCCGAGCGGCAGGAGGAGGGATCGTGGTTCCAGGAGCCGCCGCGGCGCACGCGGATGGTCCCCGTCCCGGGGGCCGCCGGATCCTCCCCGCCGGGCAGGCTGGCGCCGTGCCAGTCGAGGCACCATTCCCGCACGTTCCCATGCATGTCGTGCAGACCCCACGCGTTGGCCTCGTAGCCGGCGACTTCCACCGCTTCTGCGGCCTTGCCCCCTTTGATCTTCGCCTGGGATTCGTCCAAGGTCTCGCCGCAGGAATAGGCCGTCTCCGTCCCGGCCCGGCACGCGTATTCCCATTGCGCCTCGGTCGGCAGGGACCATCTCCAGCCTTCCGGCAGGGGGACGCGCTGGCTCCACTGTTCGATGAAGTCCTGCGCCTCGGTCCAACTGACCCTCTCCACTGGCAGATCCGCCCCTTTGTGGTAGCTGGGGTTGTCCTTCCGGACCCTTTCCCATTGCCGTTGGGTCACCTCCGTCCTCGCCAGCCAGAACCCGCTGCCGAACCGCACTTTCACTTGGTCCTCGTCGTACTGCCTCTGCGGCTCGTCCGTCGGGCTGCCCATCGTGAAGGAGCCGGGCGGGCACCAAGCCATCGGGATGCCCCCGATCTCGCGCAGCTCCCCGGCCTTTTTCCCCTCGAAGTCGCCTGTGGCTCCAGGCCCGGTCGGATCGCCGACGAGGTAGCCGAGAGTCTCCATCTCCCCGGCCAATTCCAGGCGATAGTCCCGTGTCGTCTTCGCGTCGTCCAAGCGCCCGGCTTTGGTGAACTCCGCCTCGATCTGGGCGAGGCGCGCATCGAGCGGATCGACGAGGGCGTTGAGGCTGGCAGCGCGGATCGATTCCAGCTTCGCATACTCGGCGCGATAGATTTTGCGCAGCTCCACGAGGCTTGGCAGGGCCTCCTCCTCGTCCTTCTCGGGCAGGGCTTGCTTCTCCTCGGCCCGTTTTCTCTCCGCCTCCAGCGCCAGCACCCCGTCGAGGCGACCGGCGGTCTGCTCTGTCGTGATCGCCCGCGCGATGCCGCCCAAGTAGGCGGTGTCCAGCTTCTCGAGACCGGCGGCGAAGGAGCCGGTGACACGCTCTTTGAGCAGCTGCCGGAAACGTAGATCCAGCTCGCCGACTTCGGGCGGTAGCACCCCTTCGGCGGAAGGGGGAGTGGAAGGATCGGAGGGGGAATCATCCGCCGCGCCACAGACGCAGCAACCCACGCACCACAACGCGGCGAGGAGGATGGGGGAACGGCGGATCATGGCGGGAGTGTGTTCTTTTCGGGAAGGATTGGCAAGGGAAATCGGGTTGCCCGCTTATAGTCGGCCCTGTCGCACGTCCCCGGAAGCGCACAGACAAAGCCACCCTCACCGGGGGCGATACCTGGCTCGTATTTCTCACACTCTTTCGTCGCGAGACGCGGCGAGGGCTGTTCCGGCAAGGCGCGGCCGGATTTCCCCGCCGGATTGTATGAGAACATACTGTCCAAGGGGAAATCCGGGCGGAACGAAGCCGGGGCGGGCCGCAGCAAGCCGTAGCAGAAAGAGTGTGAGAAATGCGGGGTAGGCTACAGGCACCCGTACGAAACGCCGGATCTCGTCTTTTACTCATCCTCATCCTCCTACTCATACTCGCCAGGTTTTGAGTAGGAGGATGAGGATGAGTAGGAAATAAGAGAAGGCGGAAATCTCACGCCTGACCGCCCTCCTCCCATTCCGCGGGATTCAGCCCGTAGAACTTCGCCAGTTCGTTGTAGAGTTCGGGATGCTCCGCCTCCAGATCGAGCGGATCTTCGAAGAAGGCCTCCGAAGCCACGGCGAAGAATTCGCAAGGGTGGGTCGCGCCGTAGGGGTCGAGGAAAGGCTCGGGGTCGCGGGTTTTCGAGGCTTCGACGAGCTCGTCGTAGTGTCGTCCCATGACTTGGCTCCAGCGGGCGTAGTCCTCGCGCGACTTCAGACGGGGCACGCCGTCGGCGACGCCGTTGTGCTGGTCGTGCTGGTGGGCGAATTCGTGGATGACGACGTTCATCCCGTCGTCGGAGCGGCGGCCTCCGGCGACGACGTTGTCCCACGAGAGGATGACCGATCCGGTCTCCCACGATTCGCCGTAGAGCACGCCGCGCTGCTCGTCGTCGATGCCGAAGCGACGCTGGCCGCGGTCGCGGAAGCCGCCGGGATAGACGAGGATGGACCGGAGCCGGGGGAAGAAGCGATGGTCGTCCTTGCCGAGAAGGGTCAGGGCGGCCTGCGCGGCGATGAGTAGCTTCATCTCCTCCGTCACTGCGGGCAGGCCGCCGCAGGCTTCGTAGTTTTTCTCCTCCATGAGCGCGCGGGTGTGGCTGGCGTGGCGCTGGCGCAGCTCCGGGGGCAGGTCGCGCCAGCGGGGGAAGTCGCGGTCGAGGATGGCTTCCTCCGTCGGATCGAAGGGGCGCGAGAGGCGGGCTTCGCGGGCGCGGTGGCGTTCGGCGCGGCGCTTGAGAAGGATCGCGATCCAGCCAAGGAGGAGCAGTGCGATCCCGCCCTCGACCCAGATGGCCAAAGCCGCCGCGATCATCCCTTCGTTTTGTCGAACGGGCTCGGGGAGAACTCGTAGCCGCTGTTCCGGTCGTGGAGGATGCCGGTGAGGTAGGCGGCGGGCAGGAGGACGAGCCATTGCCCGTCCTGGTCGAGGGCGAGGGCGCTGCCCGAGGGCAGGGAGAGCGGGGGCGCGTCGAGCCGGTTCGCGCCGGACTCGGGGTTTTTCTCGCGCACCCATTGGGCGACGGACCAAGGCGAGCCTTCGAGACGGCAATCGACGTTGTATTCGCCTTCGAGCCGCGCCTTCATCACCTCGAACTGGAGGGGACCGACCGCGCCCAGCAAAGGCACGCGCTGGGCGCTGCCGTGGACCTCGTAGGCCTGCGCCACGCCTTCCTTGAGGAGCTGCTCGATGCCGACGCGGTAGCGTTTGATGTTGGCGGTGTCGTTGTTGTAGAGATAGGAGAAGCACTCGGGCCGGAAGCGCGGCATCTCGTCGTAGACGATGCCCGACTCGCTCGTGAGGGTGTCGCCGATGAGGAACTCGTAGTTCCCCACGAGCGCGAGGATGTCGCCGGCGTAGGCGGTGTCGAGGGTTTCGCGGTCCTGCCCGAAGAGCTTCTGCGCGTTGCCGAGGCGCACCTTGCGGCCCGACTTGATGTCCGTGACCTGCATGTCGCGCTCGAAGACCCCGGAGACGATGCGGATGAAGACGGCCCGGTCGCGGTGGCGCGGGTTCATGTTCGCCTGGATTTTGAAGACGAAGCCGGAGAAGCCGTTGCGATGCGGATCGACGGGGCCCTTGGCCGACTGTCGCGGCGCGGGGCCGGGGGCGAGGGCGAGGAAGCGGTCGAGCATGAGCTGCACGCCGAAGTTGTTCATCGCGCTGCCGAAGAAGACCGGCATCTGGCCGCCGGCGAGGGTCTTCGCGGGATCGAGCGGCTCGGTGACGCCGTCGAGCAGCTCGACCTCCTGCTTGACCCGTTCGTAGATTTCGGAATCGAGGGCGGCTTTCACCGTCTCGTCGTCGATGCCGCCGACGGAGAGGGGGGCTTTGTAGGAGCCGTGCGGGGTGCGCTCGAAGAGGTTCACCTCGTTCGTTTCGCGGTTGAAAACGCCTCGGAAGCGCGGTCCGTCGCCGAGGGGCCAGTTCAGCGGCACGGGCGGCAGGCCGAGGACGCGCTCCAGCTCGTCGAGCAGTTCCAAGGGCGGGCGCGAGGGGCGGTCGAGCTTGTTGATGAAGACGAAGATGGGAACGCCGCGTTTCCGGCAGACTTCGAAGAGCTTCAGGGTTTGCGCCTCGATCCCTTTGCCTGCGTCGATGACCATCACCGCCGAATCGACTGCCGAGAGGACGCGGTAGGTGTCCTCGGAGAAATCGTGGTGGCCGGGGGTGTCGAGGAGGTTCACGCAGTGATCACCGTATTCGAACTGGAGCACGGTCGAGGAGACGGAGATGCCGCGCTCCTTCTCCATCGCCATCCAGTCGCTCGCGGTGGCGTTCTGGTTGCGACGCGCGGTGACGCTGCCGGCGAGGTGGATCGCGCCGCCGTAGAGGAGGAGCTTCTCCGTCAGGGTCGTCTTGCCCGCGTCGGGGTGGGAGATGATCGCAAAAGTGCGCCGACGGTCGATCTGGCGGGCGGCTTCGGGCGGGGCGGTTTTGAAGACGGCGGACACGGAGGGGAGAGAGGGTTGGGGATGGGAGCCGACACGGTGCGGTCGCGGCGCGATTTTGCCACTAATATACTTCGCTGCATCATGTTTTCGGATTCAGCGGAAGCGTTGCGGCAGGTATGGCGGAGAATTTCGTCAAAACTCCTCCCTCTGCGCCAATCCGCGTTTCATCCGTGGAAATCTGCGTTCCCCATTTTTTGACGCAGATGGCCGCAAATTTCCAGATGAGGCGACTGTCCCGAATTCCGACATGACGATGCGGAGGAATGGAACCCGCTCCCGGTTCGGAATATGGAACACAGAACACGGAAAAGGACCTGCCTCACTTCCCGCGTTCCGGCAAAGTGGAGAGGTATTTGGCGCGGAGTTCCTCGATGAGCTTCTTCTGCGTCGTGAGGGCTTCCTCCTGGCGCTTGCGCTCGGCCTCGGCATCGGCGAGTTCCTTGGCGGCGGCCTCCGCGGCCCTGGCGCGTTCGGCGATGACCTTGGGGGTTTCCTTGGCGACTTGGTCGGCGGCGAGGACGGTCGATTTGGTCTGGCTCGCCTCGACGTAGCTGCTCGCGAGGAACTGCTCGATCTCGGAAAGGCGGTTCTTCAGGCTGGCGACTTCGTTGCCGATCTCCTCGGGGGTTTTGTAGGAAAGGGCCTCGGAGGCGACTTTGACTTTCTCGGCCTCCTTGGGGGCGGGGATGGCCGCGGCGGCAGGGTCGGCGGGGCTCTGCTGCAGGGCTTCCTCCTTCAACTGGGCGACGGCTCGGCTGGAGACGAGGGCGAGGGCGCGCTCAAGGACGGAGGTGGATTTCTCCTCGAGGGCGGCGGTGCCCTCCTCGACCGTCTTCTGCGCGCTGGCGAGGGTGGCTTCGGCCTCGGCTTTGGCTTTGGTGGCGGCCTCGGCCTCCTGTTTTGCGACGGTCTCCTCCTCCATCATGCCGTCGAGCTTGGCGGTCATGTCGTCGAGGTTTTCGGATTCTTTGTGGGCGGTGAGGTTGATCGCGGCGGCTTGCCATTTGCGCTGGAGGAACTGGGTGCTGGCCAGTTCGCTCTTCGCCCGCTCGACGGATTTTTTCGTCTCGGTCTCCTTGGCGACGACGGCGGCGACCTTGGCGGTGGCGGCCTCCTTCTGTTTCGTCGCGGCGGCGATTTGTTCCTCGCCCTGTTTCGCGGCAGCTTGGGCGGCGGCGAGGGCGGCGCGGGTGTCGGTGAGTTCCTTCTGCTTCGCGGCGAGGGCGGTGTTGGCTTGGGTGGCGGCGGCTTGGGCGGGGGGGAGGTCGGCCTTGCCTTTCTCGATGGCGGCGGTGGTCGCAGCGACCTTGGCCGTTGCTTGGCCGGAGGCGGCTTTGGCGTCGTCGCGGGCTTTCGTGGCTTGGGCGAAGGCGGCGGTTTTCGCGGCGGCGTCGGCCTCGGCTTTCTTGACGCGTTCGGCTCCGGCGACGACGTCGTCGCGCAGGGGCTTGAAGGCGGCGTCGGCTTTGGCGAGGGCCTCGGTTTTGGCACTCTGGTCCTGCTTCAGCGCGGCGAGGGCGGTGGCGATGGTGGCGACTTTAGCTTCGAGCTGGGCGACGACTCCGGCGGCTTGGGCGCGGGTGCCGTCGGCGGTGGTGAACGCGGCGGCGGCAGCCTGGTGGGCTTTGGCGGCGGCTCCCTCGCGGGCGACGGCGGCATCGCGGGCTTGGACGAGTTCGGGGGCCGGGGTCTGTCCGTCCTTGGTGGCGGCGAGGGCGGCTTCGGCTTGGGTTTTCGCGGCAGTGGCATCGGCGAGGGCTTTCTGCGCGGCGTCGGCGGCCGTCTTGGCTTGGGTCGCGTTGGCGGTGGCAGCGGCGGCGACTTTCTTCGCTTCCTCCAGTTGAGTGGCGGTGGCGCTTTGTTCGGTGGTCTTCGCGACGACTTGTGCGTCGGTCCCTTCCTTGGCTTTGGCGGCGGTGCCAAGGGCGGCGATGAGGGCGTCGTGTTGGGTTTTCTGCTCAGCGCTCAGGGCGGGCTTGGCGGCTTCGGCTTTGGCCGCTGTGAGGGCGGCGGTGGCGGCTTGAAGGGCGGTCTCCCGGGCGGCGAGTTCGGCACCGAGGCGCGCGGCCTCGTCCTGGCCCGGTTTCAGCGCGGCGTTGGCGGCGGCGAGGACGTCGTTGACGGCCTTCAAGGCGGCGTTCTTCGCCGCTGCGTCTTTTTGCAGGGCCTCGACGGCCGGAGCTAGGGCTTTGACGGCACCGTCGAGCTTCGCGACTTCGGCTTGCTTGGCGTTCCGGGTCTGGGTGGCGGCGGCGAGAGCCTTGTCGACTTCGGCGAGGGCGTTGCGCGCGGCGGTGAGTTCGGCGGAGGCGGCCTTGATGCCTTCCTCCAGTTTCGGAAGCTGGCCGGTCAGCTCGCCGATGCGCTGTTCGGAATTGGCGAGCTGCTGTTCGATCGGAGGGGGGTTGGGGTCGATGCGAGCGAGCTCCGCGCCGGATTCGACGTCCCAGACCTTGATGTTGCCGTTGAGGTCGCCAGTGAAGACCCGCTTGCTGTCCTCGCTGAAGGCGACGCTGAGGACGACGTCGTCGGAGGCGGCGATGGTGCGGATGGCGGTGCCGTCGCCCTTCCAAATTTTGACGGTCTTGTCGCGCCCAACGGTGGCGAGGTTGCCGTCGGGGGCGAAGTCCACGCCCTGAACCCCGCCGGGATGCGCGTCCCATTGCTTGATCTGGGAGCCGTTGTTCATTTCCCAGAGCATGACTTTGCCATCCTCGCTGCAGGAGGCGAGGACGTTGCCGTCCATGCGCCAGTCGACGTCGGTCACGGCGAGGGTGTGGCCCTTGAGGGTGTAGAATTCGTATCCGGTCGCCGCCTCCCAGACGTAGAGGCCGCCGTTGCGGTCGCCGGTGGCGTAGATGACCCCGTCGGGGCTGTAGGCGGCGGTGAGGAGCCAGTCGGTGTGCTTCTTGACGGAGTTGAGCTGCTCGCCGGCGACGGTGTCCCAGAGCTTGATGACGCGGCCGGGGCCGCCCATGACGGCGTTTTTAAGGTCGGGGGAGACGTCGGCGCCGAGGACGATGTCGTATTCCTTGCCGACTTCGATGACGCGCTCGCCGGTCTTGATATCCCAAGCGACGACATTGCCCGACTTCCCGGCGCGTCCGCCGCCGCAGAAGAGGTAGGCGCCGTTCGGGCTGAAGTTGAGGGTCTGTGGGAAGCCCTCGGGGTAGGGGAAGACCGCGAGCAGGTCGAAGTCGGAGGAGTGGTAGAGCAGGATCTGCTTCTGCCCGGCCACGGCGACGATGGGTGCCCAGGGGCTGTGGGCGAGGGCGGGGATGGCGTTGGGGCGGGCGGTGACGACGGAGGGTTCGAGGAGGAGGTGCTCGGGCATCGCGGCTGGGCCGTCGGGTTTCCCGGTGGCCGAGACGGAGGTGAGGTCGAGCTTCGGCTTGTCGGATTTCTTCGCCTTCGAGGTCTTCGTCTCAAGGAGTCCCCCGGCGATCCAGTCGGAGATGACCTTCAGTTCGGCGTCGCTCGCCTTGGTGCCGCGCGGGGGCATGATGGGTTCCGCGGTGTGGGCGGCGAGGGTGTAGAGGCGGGAGCCTTTCGGATCTTCGGAGACGACCACGGCCCCGCCGGAACCTCCGTTCAGGGTCGCGCCGTAGCTGGCGAGGTCGAGACCGCCTTTCGCCTCGTCGGCGTTGTGGCAGTTGACGCACTTCGACTCGAGGATGGGCAGGACGTCGTCGGCGTAGGTGACTTTCGCGGCTTCCTCGGCGGCGCGTCCGGCGAGGGGGGCGAGAAGGACGAGAGCGGCGGCGAGAAACGGGGTGGTTTTCATCATCTCTTTCTGCATCGGGGGAAGGAGCATCGGGGGAAGGAGCATCGGGGGAAGGAGGAACGGGGCGTCCGGTCGCGGGTTCTTGGAGTGGAGGCGATCCCCCGCTCCGAAACCCTGCCGGGACGATATGGCAATTCTACAACGATTCCGGCGATCCGTCTTCCGGAAATGCGTCGCGAAAAAGCGGCGGCGGCATGGCTCGAAATGGCCCCCCTCCCTTCCCGTATAGCCTTCTACGTGAAAACGCCTCTTGAGATGCGGGGCCAACCGGGGAATCTTGTCCGCATCACCGTAACCGCATCGAATATTATGAAAGGCTGCTCTGGATTCATCAACAATGGCATGGCGAACCGCCGCGAGTTCCTGCAAGTCGGCTTCGCCGCCGGCCTCGGACTCTCCCTGCCGGAACTCCTCAAGGTCGAGGCCAGGGCCCAGGCCAAGTTCTACGAGTCGAAGGAAGGGGTCGCGAAGTCCCTCATCCACATCTACCTCCCCGGCGGCTCGGCCCACCAGGAGACTTGGGATCCCAAGCCCTACGCCCCGGTCGAATACCGCGGCCCTTACAACGCGATCAACACGAACGTGGACGGCCTTCAGTTCAGCGAGAACTTCAAGCACCTCGCCAAGGTCGCCGACAAGATGACGGTGATCCGCTCCATGACCCACGGCGAAGCGGCCCATGAGCGCGGCACCCACAACATGTTCACCGGCTACCGCCCCAGCCCGGCGATCCAGTTCCCCAGCTTCGGTTCGGTCATCTCCCACGAGTTCGGTCCCCGCAAGAACCTGCCTCCCTACGTCTGCGTTCCCAACGTCCCGAACGAATTCGCGGGCACGGGCTACCTCAGTTCGATGTATGGCCCCTTCTCCGTCGGCAGCGACCCGGCGCAGGACAAGGCTTTCACCGTGCGCGACCTGACCCTGCCCGGCGGGGTGGACAATGCCCGCTTCGAGCGACGCCGCACCCTCCTTGAGGCGGTGGACAGCCACTTCCGCAACATGGAGAGCTCGGACAACATCGACGCGATGGACAGCTTCTACCAGAAGGCCTACAGCCTCATCGGCTCCGCTGAGGCGCGCGAGGCCTTCGACCTCCAGAAGGAGGACGACAAGATGAAGGACCGCTACGGTCGCAACACGGCCGGGATGCGCATGCTCCTCGCCCGCCGCCTCGTCGAGTCCGGCGTCCGCCTCGTTACCCTCACCTACGGATCGTGGGACATGCACGACCGCATCCAGCAGGGCATCGCCAGCCAAGTGCCCTCCTTCGATCAGGCCCTCGCGACGCTGCTCAGCGACCTCGACGAGCGCGGTCTGCTCGACTCGACCCTCGTCATGGTCTCCTCCGAGTTCGGGCGCACCCCGAAGATCAACAAGACCGACGGTCGCGACCACTGGCCCAAGGTTTTCTCCACCATGCTCGCTGGCGGCGGGATCAAGCGGGGCTACGTCTACGGCAGTTCCGATTCCCTCGCGGCCGAGCCCGACGAGAACCCGGTCGATGTCCAGTCCTTCGCCAAGACCGTTTACGCCCAGCTCGGGATCAACGCGGACAAGGAGCTCATCGCTCCCGGGCCGCGCCCGATGGAGATCGTGGACGGAGGCAGCGTGATCGCCGACATCATCGACAAGGCTTCGGCCTGAGAGTCCTCCCTCCTTTCGCTATGAGACGTATTCTGACCCTTCAGAGTGCGGTTTCGAACCCTCTTCCCAAGCGGGTGTCGGCAGTCTTCGGGCTGGCGGCGCTCCTCTTCATGGGAGGATGGTCGAAGGCCGCTTCGCCCGATTTCGTCACGACCATTCCGCGAGGCGGCAAGGCGGGGGCCGAGGTCAGCATCCAGATCACTGGCAACCGTCTCTCGGACGCCGAGGAGATCCTTTTCCACGGTCCGGGCCTCGCGGCGAAGGAACTGAAAGTGGTCGACGACAAGAAGGTCGAGGCCGTCATCGTGGTCGCCCCCGACTGCCGCGTCGGAGTGCATCACTTCCGCATCCGCTGCCGCAGCGGGATCAGCTTCGCCCGCACCTTCTGGGTCTCGCAGTTCCCTAACCACGACGAGGTCGAGCCGAACGACGACTTCGCCGCGCCGCAGAAGATCCCGATGAACGTCACGGTCGAGGGCGAGGCGAAGATCGAGGAGACGGACTACTACCAAGTCTCCGCGAAGAAGGGCGACCGACTCTCCGTCGAGATCGAGGCGCTGCGCATCAACAACGGCGTGGGGAACGACATCGCCATCGACCCCTACGTGGCGATTTTTGACAAGGAGCGCAACGAGATCGTCTCCGCGGACGGCTCCGCCCTGCTCAAGCAGGAGTCCCTTGTGTCCATCGAGGTGCCCGAGGACGGCGACTACATTGTGGAGGTGCGCGACTCCGCCTATCGGGGGCGCGGGCGCTACCGCGTCCATATCGGCAACTTCCCTCGTCCCACCGCGATCTTTCCCGCCGGGGGCAAGGCCGGTTCCGAAGTGGAGTTCACCCTGCTCGGCGATGTGAAGGGTCCCTACAAATTCAAGACGAAGCTGCCGGAATCGGCGGACAACGATGAGTTCGGCATCCTCGCTCCCAATGGCGGCATGGTGCCGCCCTCCCCGAACCGGGTGAGGATCAGCGCGGTTGACAACCTCTTCGAGAAGGAGCCGAACAACGCCCACACCGAGGCCACCGAGGCCGGGGCCTTCCCCTTCGCGCTGAACGGCATCATCGAGAAGGAGGGCGACATCGACTTCTTCAAGTTCACCGCGAAGAAAGACCAGGCCTTCCAGATCCGCGTCTTCGCCAACGCCCTCGGATCGCCCCTCGATCCCACCATCGTCGTCTACAACTCGAAAATGGGCGGAGTGGGGTCGAACGACGACGCCGACGGCACGAAGGACAGTCGCTTCGACTTCAAGGCGCCCGAGGACGGCGACTACTACATCCGCATCACCGACATGCTCTCCCGCGGAGGGCCGGACTACGTCTACCGCATCGAGTCCGTCTCGCCTCCGCCCTCCATCGAGGTGACGATGCCCGAGATGCTGCGCAACACCCACCAGCACCTGAAGCAGTTCAATATTCCGCAGGGCAGCTACTACACCATGGTCGTCAGCACCACCCGCAAGGGAGTCGCCGGGGATCTGAAGTTCGAGATGCCCGCGCTGCCGCCGGGCGTCACGATGGAGGCGGGCATCGTTCCGAAGACGATCGGCCAGTTCCCCATCCTCCTCAAGGCCGCGCCCGACGCGCCCGTCGGTGGCGGGCTCTACGACCTGCTCGTGAAGACCGTCGAGGGCGACAAGCCCCATGTTGGCAAGTTCGTGCAGAGCCTCGACTTCGTTCGCGGCCCGCAGAACGGGGACCGCATCTACTACGGCGGCACCATCGACAAGCTCCCCGTGGCCGTGACCGAGCCCCTGCCCTTCACCGTGACGATCGACCAGCCCAAGGTGCCCATCGTCCGCAACGGTTCCCTGAGGCTCAAGGTCCGTGTCCACCGCAAGGAGGGCTTCGACAAGAAGGTTACCGTGCGCTTCCCATGGATACCGCCCGGCATCACCGCCCCGGCCACCGTGATCTTCGACGAGAAGGCCAACGAGGTTCTCTATGAGCTGAACGCCAACGCCAACGCTGAGCTCAACACTTGGAACCTCTCCGTCCTCGCCGAGACCGACGAGGGCAAGGGCGTGGCCCATGCCGCCTCCCCCTTCATCAAGCTCGCCGTCGAGGAGCCATTCCTGAACATCAAGTTCAGCATGGCCACGGCGAAGCAGGGCGAGACGACCGAGATGGTGGCGGAGATCGAGCACCTCCGCGACCTCCCCGGCGACGCCGATATCCAGCTTTTCGGGCTTCCGGCCAATTCCACCGCCGAGGTCCAGAAGCTGAAGCCCGCCGTGGAGAGCCTCGCCTTCTCCATCGTCACCACGGACAAGACGCCTGTCGGCCAGCACAAGGGAGTCTTCTGCACCGCCATCGTGGTGAAGGACGGCGAACCTATCGTGCATCGCCTTGCGATGGGGTCGGTGCTCCGTGTCGATCCCAAGCCCAAGGAGGCCCCGGCCCAGCCTGCGGTCGCCGCCGCCCCGGCCCCCGAGAAGAAAGAGAAGCCTCTTTCCCGCTTGGAACAGCTCCGCCTTGAGGCGCAAAAGGAGGCCGCCGCTCCCTGACCCCGTTTTTCAACGCAAGATCTCCGACTGGTGTCGGAACTTTCCAACGATCATGAATCCCAGATCCCTCCTCCTCGGTTCCACGGTCCTCCTCGCCGGCATCGCCGCCTCGGGCGAGGACGCGAAGATCGACTTCGTCCGCGACGTCCAGCCGATCTTGGAGTTCCATTGCGTGGGCTGCCACAACGCGGACGAGGCGAAGGCGAACCTTCGCTTCGACAAGGCCGTCCATTTCTTCGCCGGGGGCGACGGGGGGGCCTCGTTGGTGAAGGGCAAGCCCGACGAGTCGTTGATGATCGAGCTCGTCTCGCTCCCGGAGGACGACTCCGACGTGATGCCGCCGAAGGGCCGCACCCTCAACGAGAGCGAGATCGCCAAACTGCGCCAGTGGATCGCCGAAGGTGCCGTCTGGCCCGAGGAGTTGACGCTCGTCGCCAAGAAGGAGGAGGACTTCAAAGGGGCCGAACCGCTCAAGGATCTGGGCAAGAAGCTCGTCAAAGTCGAGGCATTCCCCGAGGACATCGTGCTGGAGAAAGCCCGTGACCACCAGTCCGTCGTCGTGATGGCGACCTACGAGGACGACACTACCGTCGACGTCACCGCGAACGCCTCCTTCACCTTCGCCGATCCCTCCCTCGTCGGCCTGAAGACCCGCAGCATCTTCACCCCGAAGAAGGACGGCGCGACCGAGCTCGAAGTGAAGGTGGCCGGCCACGCCGTGAAGCTCCCCGTCACCGTGAAGGAGGTCGCTACCGACCGTCCCATCGACTTCCACCTCGACGTTATGCCTGTCTTCATGAGCGAAGGCTGCAACATCGGCGCTTGCCACGGCTCCGCTCGCGGGCAGGACGGCTTCATGCTCTCCCTCTTCGGCTACGATCCCGACGGCGACCACTACCGCCTCACCCGTGAGATGGCCGGCCACCGCATCAACCTTGCCATCCCCGAGGAGTCCCTCCTCGTCGAAAAATCCATCGAAGCCGTGCCGCACACCGGCGGCAAGCTCTTCGACAGGGGGAGCGACGCCCACAAGACCTTCGTCGAGTGGATCGCCAATGGGGCCACGAAGCGGCCCACCACCGAGGTCCCTACCGTCACCTCCCTCCACCTCTATCCGCCGAAGCTCGTTCTTGAGGGGGCCGGAGCGACGCAGCAGCTCACCGTTCGTGCCAAGTTCTCCGACGGGCACGACCGCGACGTCACCAACCTCGTCGTCTTCATCACCAACAACGAGCCCACCGCCGCCGTCACTCCCGAAGGGCTCGTCACTGCCGGGAAGCGTGGCGAGGCCTTCATCATGGCCCGCTACGACACCCACACCGTGGGCATCCAGACCATCGTCATCCCCGAGGATCTCGAATACACCAAGCCCACCCCACAGGAGAACAACTACATCGACAGTCTCGTCCACGACAAGCTGCACAAACTCCGCGTCTTGCCCTCCGGACTCTGCGGCGACGACGAGTTCCTCCGCCGCGCCTCCATCGACATCGTCGGCCTCCTTCCGACCGCCGAGGAGTTTCAGGCCTTCGCGGTCGACAAGGATCCCGCCAAGCGCAGCAAGAAGATCGACGAATACCTCCAGCGCAAGGAGTTCACCGAAATGTGGGTGATGAAGTGGTCCGAGCTTCTCCAGATCCGCTCCGCCCCCAACATCGCCCTCGGTATCTCCTACAAGGCCGCCCTTCTCTATAACGGCTGGCTTCGCGACCAGATCGCTGCGAACCGTCCCTTCAACGAGATCGTCATCGACATGCTCTCCTCCGAGGGCGGCAGCTTCGCGAGTCCCGCGACCAACTTCTACCAGGTCGAGCGCGACACCCTCAAGCTCTCCGAGAACGTCGCCCAGGTCTTCATGGGGATGCGCCTCCAGTGCGCCCAGTGCCACAACCATCCCTTCGACCGCTGGACGATGGACGACTACTACAGTTGGGCCGCCTTCTTCGCCCAAGTCGGGCGGAAGGAGGGCGTCGATCCCCGCGAGCAGATCGTCTACAACCGCGGCGGCGGCGAGGTCAAGCACCTCCTCGGCGGACGCAACATGGAGCCCAAGTTCCTCGGTGGCGAAGTGCCTGATGTGAAGGGCAAGGACCGCCGCGAAGTGCTCGCTCACTGGATGGCCTCCCCGCAGAACATCTACTTCTCCCGCAACGTCGCCAACATCGTCTGGTCGCACTTCTTCGGCGTGGGCATCATCGACCCCGTGGACGATGTGCGCATCAGCAACCCCGCATCCAACCCCGAGCTGCTCGAATCCCTCGCGACCCGTTTCCAAGGCGATTACGAATACGACTTCCGCCAGCTCGTGCGCGACATCTGCAACTCCGCGACCTACCAGCGCACCACCAAGGCGAATCCATCGAACAAGGACGACCTCAACAACTTCGCCAAGGCCCGCATCCGTCGCCAGCGCGCCGAGATCATGCTCGACACCATCACCCAGGTGACCGAGACGAAGAACAAGTTCACCGGCCTGCCCCTCGGTGCTCGCGCCGTGCAGATTCCCGACGGCAACACCACCGACTACTTCCTCACCACTTTCGGTCGGGCCACCCGCGAGACGGTCTGCTCCTGCGAGGTGAAGATGGACCCCAGCCTCTCCCAAGCCCTCCACCTTCTCAACGGACCCACCGTGACCCAGAAGATCGAGCAGGGTGGTGTGGTGAAGCGCCTTATCGCCGAAGGCAAGACGCCCGAGCAGATCATCGAGGAGATCTACGTCCGCAGCTTCACCCGCAAGCCGACCGCCGAGGAGATGAAGCAGCTCATGGCCCAGGTCGCTGCCGTGGGCGGGGACGCCGCGCAGAAGGAGTTGGTCCTCAACGACGTTTTCTGGGCGGTGCTGAACTCGAAGGAGTTCATGTTCAACCATTGAAAAACGCGCCAGCGCTGTAGCCGGCCGCACTGAGGCCGGGCCGGACGCCAGGTTCCTTCAAGCCAAGATCTCGCGGATCATGTGCCCTTCCACGTTCGTGAGCCGCCGCGCGATCCCGTTGTGCTTGAAGGTGAGACGCTCGTGGTCCAGCCCGAGCAGGTGCAGGATCGTCGCGTTGAAGTCGTAGAGAGGATGGACGTTTTTGACCGCCTTCTGCCCCAGCGGATCGGTCTCGCCGTGGCTCACACCGGGCTTCACTCCCGCGCCCGCCATCCAGCAGGTGAAGCCGTCGGGATTGTGGTCGCGGCCCTGAGCCCCCTTCTGGAAAAAGGGCATGCGCCCGAACTCGGTGCACCACACGACGAGGGTGTCTTCAAGCAGCCCCCGCTGCTTTAAGTCGCGGATCAGCGCCGCGGCGGGTTGGTCGAGGATGGCGGCGTGGACATCGTATTGCTTCTTCAGCGCGTTGTGCCCGTCCCAGTTCAGATCGCCGCCGCTGGCGTAGGCTCCGTTGAAGAGCTGCACGAAGCGCACCCCGCGCTCGATGAGCCGTCGCGCGAGGATGCAGTTGCGGGCGAAGGCGGCTTTGTGAGGATTGGAGACATCGTCGGCCCCGTAGAGCTTCAGGATGTGGGCCGGTTCGCTGCCGAGATCGGCGATGCCAGGCACGCTGAGCTGCATCCGCGCGGCGAGTTCGTAGCTGGCGATGCGGGCGGCGAGCTTGCCGTCACCGGGATTCGCTTCGAGATGGCGGGCGTTGAGACGCTGCAAAAGGCCCCGCGCGGCACGGTCGGCGGCTTCGGAAACGCCCGGCGCGGCGAGATGGCGGACGGGGCTCTTCGAACTCATGACCGTACCTTGGAAGGCGGCGGGGAGGAAGCCGGGACCCCAGTTGTTCGCCCCGTTCTGCGGGACGCCGCGCGGGTCGGGGATGGCGACGTAGGAGGGCAGGTCGCGACTTTCGCTGCCGAGGGCGTAGCTCGTCCATGCGCCGAGGCTGGGGAATCCGTCGAGGACCGATCCGGTCGAGAGAAAGTTCTCGGCGGGGCCATGCGTGTTCGACTTGCTCGTGAGGGAGTGGACGAAGGCGATCTCGTCGGTCAGCTCCGCGAGATGGGGGATCATGTTGCTGACCCATTTGCCCGTCTTGCCGCGCCGGCGGAATTCGTATTGCGGCCTCGCCAGATTGCCCGCCGGTCCTTGGAAGGTCACAGACGGACCACCGGGAAGCGGCTTGTCGTCCCACTGGATGAGCTCGGGTTTGTAGTCCCAAGTTTCGAGCTGGCTCACCGCACCGGCGCAGAAGATCACGACGACATTCTTCGCCTTCGCCGGGTAGTGGGAGCGACGCGGGGCGTAGGGATTGGCCGGGTCGATCACGGGAGAGGACGAAGGAGCCGCAAGGAGTCCGTCGCGCCCGAGTAGGCTCGTCAACGCGACCGATCCGAGAGCCGTCGCGCTGTCGGAAAGGAAGCGGCGACGGTCGAGGAGGAAGCGTCCAGAGGGCGAGAGGCGTTCGGCGGGAGGGGTCATGGAGCGGGGATGGCTTTCCTGAATCTCCGCGAAGGGACGGGATTTAACGGAGTTTTTCGATTTCATTGATTTCGCAGCCGGATCCGATTGGGCATGATGCCAACGGCTTGCGAAAAGGGAGCGCGGACACTCCTGTCCGCACCTTGAATCCACCTGCTTTCTGCCTCCTTCCGAAGCGGGCAGGAGTGCCCGCGCTCCTCTCCCGCTTGACGGAGGCCGCCATGTCTGTCAAGTTTGTCAGACATGAGTGATGATCGCGACATCGCCGTGTTCACCCTGCGCGACCTCAACCGCCAGCCGGCGAAGGTGCTGGAGGCGGTGCGCAAGCATGGCCGCGCCGATATCCGCACGCGCAGCGGGGAGATGTTCTCCTTCATCCCCAAAGTCGAGAAGCGCAAGAAACCGGTCCGCAAGGGCTTCCCGGATTTCGAGGCGCATTGGAAGAAGCTCCGCGAGTTGGGCCTCGTGCCGCCTCCGCCTTCCGAAAACGAGCGCATCAACCGCATCATCGCCGGCGAGGAATGAAGGCCTACGTCGATGCGAATGTGCTGATCCGCCTCTATCTGGACTTCGACGGCAGCGGGACGGCCCGCGATCTCCTGACCGCGTCGGAGGCCCGTTGCTCGTGGCCCCTGCCCTGCTGTGCTTCGAGGTGGCGAACGGCTTGCAGCGCATGGTCTTCGAAAGCCGGACCGGAGGCCAATGGAGGGTGACGCCCGAGGCGGCGGCTGCGGCGCAGGCGAAATTCTCGGAGCACCTCGGCGACGGCGTCTTTCTCAAACGAACTCCCCTGGCGCTCGAAGACATCGAGACCGAGTTCAACACCCTCGTCGCGCGGCACACCGCCCGGTCCGGGTTCCGCACCTACGACATCATGCACGTGGCGGCGGCGCGGACGCTGCGCTGCAAGCGCTTCCTGAGCTTCGGCGAGCGGGCGAAACGACTGGCGAAGTTCGAAGGCTTGGTGGTGGATTGAAAGCGGACGGACGGAACCACCGGATCTATCCGGGTTGACTTCGGCCATTTTCAGGGCAACCCCATCCATGGATGAGCCAACTGGTCCGAATGGCACGGACTGAAGGACTACTATCGGCATCCTGGCTGAGAGCCGCCCAAAAACCCAGCGCCGAAGGCGCGGTCCATCGCAGCCCAGGCCGGCGGCCTGGGAAACCGGACCCGAAAAGCGGATGAGGGCTGAAGGCCCGGCCCATCCGCGTGGATGCCGAGCAAGATAGGTCGGGCTTTCAGTCCTTCGTCATGTTGAACTCCGCAGACCTGGGCCACTGACCCAGGCTGCGATGGACCGCGCCTTTGGCGCGCATGATCCGGGCTTCGTTCCCCCGTCCCTACCAGCGCCGCTTGTTTCGTCGGACGCATGCCTTGATCCCGTGCCCTTCGACGTGATTCCGCAGCATGTCGTCGGTCGCATGGAGGCGCTGCGTAAAGCGCGTTTTGTGGCATCCGATCAAGAGTCGATGGCGCGTTGGATCGGAAGAGAGTGTTCTCCGTGGGAAGAGGCTCATTGGGGCGGTTCGCCCTACCTGCCAGCCGGAGGCGAATCGTCGGCGGAGAGCCAGAGGAGGTAGCCGATCAGCCGAGCAGGTACTATCGTACGGAGTCATGGCAGCATTGCTAACTTGCCGTGTTTTTTTCGTCAACGGCAAAATTTTGCGGGCGATGATGGGATGCGAAACCATGTAGCATCGGCATCCTGCCGATGCCCTCGACGGGGAGGACGGGCGACAAAGAGAGGAGCGCGGGCACTCCTGCCCGCCTCATCGGTAGAGGCAGTTGGCGGATAGGCTACGAAGGTGCGGACAGGAGTGTCCGCGCTCCCTTTTCACAACCGTCGGCATCATGCCTGATCGGATCGGCTGAAAAATCGTTCCGTTCTAAAACGACCTCATGGCAAAAACAAAAACTCGTTGCTGTTGAACAAGGCCCGACCGAGCACAGCCATCCCGTGCCCGGCGACGACAGGGACGGTCTCGGCGAGCTCTTCGGACGAGGGATCACGGAGGAGGGTCAGCCGGAAGGCACGCCGCACCTGCGCCTCGACGGAATCGCCCGTATCCTTGCCCACCCGCCGCGCGAAGGCCTCGGCCTGCTCCAAGGTGAAGCGGCTGTTGAACAGATTCAGCGCCTGAATCGGCGTGGTGGATTCGCGGCGCTGCCCCACTCCCTGTCCCGCGTCGGGACAGTCGAAGGCACCGAAGACGGACTCCGGCTCTCGGCGGACTTTGTGGGCGTAGATCATGCGGCGCAGACCCTGTCCAGTCGGTGACTCGACAGGGTGGAATCCGCTCAGCCCGCCGCGCTTGTCGAAGAGGTCGTAGCCGCGTCCGTGCATCGTCAGGTCGAGCTGCCCGCTCACGGCGAGGAGGCTGTCGCGGATCGCCTCGGCCTCGATCCGGCGCGAGGGGAAACGCCAGAGGAAACGGGTTTCGGAATCGCGCTCCATCGCCTCGGGACGGGCGGAGGAACTCTGCGCGTAGGTCCGCGAAAGCACGATGAGCCGGTGCATCGCCTTCACCGACCAGCCGGAGCGGATGAACTCGGAGGCGAACCAGTCGAGCAACTCGGGATGCGAGGGGGGCAGCCCGTTGTTGCCGAAATCGTTCGGGGTCGGGACGAGTCCCGCGCCGAAGTGGCCCTGCCAAATCCGGTTGACCATGACGCGCGCGGTGAGGGGATTGCCGGGATGCGCGATCCAGTCGGCGAAGGCGAGGCGGCGGCGCTGCTCGGGCGTGGCCGGATCGAGTGCCAAGTCGCCAAGGGCGGCGGGCACGGCGGGGGCGACCAGCTCCTGGGGCTGCTCGGGGTCGCCGCGACGGAGGAGCCGGATCTCGTCGGGTTCGCGGAAGACGCCGGCGAAGGCGAGGCGGTCGTGGTCGGTGGCCTTGAGACGGTCTTCGAATTGGCTCCGCGTCTTCCGCAGGGCCGCCGCCTCCTTGGCCTCCTCGGGGGGGAACCCGGAGAGATCGAGCTCGTCGGGCTGCTTCGCGGCGGGATCGAATTTCTTCCGGTCCGACGCGTCGGCGACGCGACGCCATTCTCCGGAGTGGTCGGCGACTTCGATGCGGTAGTCGATGGGGAGACGGTCCTTGAATTTGCCTTCGCGGTCACGGCCCCAGACGACGCGGTCGATGGTGGTTTCGTCAGGGAATTCGATCTCGACCCAGCCTCCGCCTTTCTCGTTCGACAACCAGCTCCGCGAGTTGCCGTAGCGCCCGTCGTTGAGATAGGCGAGGTCGTGACGGTCGGCCACGATGTGGTCGCCCGAAGAGCTGGCCTTCGTTCCGCGCGAGGCGAGGGCGAGGTTTTCACCGCTTTCCCCGAAGGCTTCGAGTTCGTCGAGGCAGGGTTCCAGTTGGTTGGTCGCGAGGATGGTGAAGCGCAGCCGCTTCGCTTTCACTGGGGCGAAGCGGTCCGTGTTGCGTCGCGGATCGACCATGGGGCGCGTCGCGCCGGAGTCCGCAAGGGGGACGAAGCCGAGCAGCCTGCGGTCGATCCCGGCGATCTCCTCACGCAGGGCCTCGGCCTCGCGTTTCGCCGCCTCGGCGGCAGCGGTGCGCAGTTCGCGGTCCTTGTATTCGACTCCGGCGACGAAGGCCTGCATGGCGTAGTAGTCCTTCGCGGTGACCGGGTCGAACTTGTGGTCGTGGCAGCGGGCGCAGCCGACGCTGAGTCCGAGGAAGGTCTGGCCGATGTTCGTCACGATCTCGTCGAGCGAGTCCTGCCGGGCGAGGCGCTTGGAGGCCTCGTCCTTGCCGATCTGGCCGGGCAGCAGGACGGAGGCGGTGACGAGGAATCCGGTGGCGGCGTCCTGCCCAAGGGCGTCTCCCGCGATCTGTTCGCGGATGAAGCGGTCGTAGGGCGTGCCGGCGTTGAAGGCGTTGATGACGTAGTCGCGATAGGGCCAAGCGTGGGGGCGCTCGGTGTTGACCTCGAAGCCGTGGGTGTCGGCATAGCGGACCACGTCGAGCCAGTGCTGAGCCCAGCGCTCGCCATAGCGGGGCGAGGCGAGGAGGCGGTCCACGACGGCGGTGCGGTCGCCTTCCGCGAGAAATGCCTCGACCTCCTCCGGCGTCGGCGGCAGCCCGGTGAGATCGAAGGTGACCCGGCGCAACCACGAGACCGGATCGGCGGGAGGGGAAAGGGCGAGGTCGTTTTCGGCGAGTTTTGCGGCGATGAAATGGTCGATCGAGGCGTCGGCGGGAGCGGGAAGGAGCGGCTTGAAACTCCAATGGTCGCTCGGGTCTTTCAGGGTGACGGCATCGACGCCATCCGGCCAGACCGCGCCTTCGGCGATCCATCGGGTGAGGATCGCGATCTCCTCGGGCGAAAGCCGTTCGCCTTGCGGCGGCATGATCTCGTCCTCGTTCTCGGTCGTGACGAAGTGGATGAGGGGGCTTTCCTCCGCCTTGCCGGGCAGGATGTCGGGGCCGTGGTGGTCGCCGCCTTTCATGGCCGCGGATTTCACGTCGAGACGCAGGCCGGACTTGCGGTTGTCGCCGCTGTGGCAGTCGTAGCAACGCGCTTCGAAGATGGGGCGGACATCGCGGACGAAATCGACGGGGGCGGCGGGTGCCGCAGCCGTGATCATGGAGAGGGCGAGGAGGGCTGGAAAACACTTGGGGAAGCATCCCGCACCTGTCTTGATTCGCGCAAATTCGCGGCCATTCGTGGTCATTCGCGTCAAAAAAGGAATGGGGAACGCGAATGACCACGAATGGAACGCGAATGGCCGCGAATGAAGTCTTTGCGAACGATTTGGGAGCATAGAGGCCGCTTGGTCAGGATCGATGGCGTCAACGATAGGGCGTTCCCGCCTCGTGCAGTTCTTGGATCTCCGCATCGCTCAGCGCCCGTCCGATCACGGCCAGCTCGTCGATGCGACCGCTCAGCTTGCGGTCCTGCTTGTCCCAGTTGCCGATCTGCGCGGGACCGAGGCGGGCGGGATGGGCGACTTGCTGACGAACCTCGCTGTCGAAGCGCCCGTTGAGATGGAATCGCACCGTGCCGACAGTGGAATCGTAAACCACGGTGAGATGGACCCAGCGTCCTTGCTCGGGCAACACGGGGGTGAGAGAATCAGGGAAACCGTGCCGTCCGGCGGCTCCGGGGAGGAGGGTGTTCCCCCGCAGGGCCAACCGCATCGTGGCGTCACCGTTGATCATCCAATGGACTTGGCCGGGATTGTCCTCGCTCCAGCCGTCGGTGTGGAGAAGCGACTGGTAGGGCGCACCGAGCCGGTCGAGACGCACCCATGCCGCGAGAGTCAGTTGCGCGAAGTCGCGCCCTTCGCCGAGGGTGAGCCGGAGGTGGTCGCCGACTTCCACGAACTCGGCGGCGCAGGAACCGGGCCAGCGCCCCTGCACGAGTCGATAGACGCCGGGATGGTCCGCATCATCCTCGAAGGTGATCAGCGAGACGAGGGCGGGATCGCTCCGCAGCGATTCGGCGGCAGCGGCGGAGCGGGTTTCCTGCCCTGCCGCGAGGGCGGCGCGGAGCGAGGGCAGTTCGTCGGGCTGGATGAAGGCGGCGCTGCGCAGCTCGCGGGCGTCGCCGCCTCCTTCGCTCATGGCGAGGGCCTCGCCTCCGCGCAGACTGCGCGGGTCGCCGAGTCCGGGGGCGCGGGCGACGACCTCGCCCTCGAAGACGTGGATCTCCGATCCGCCGTTTTCGTTGACGTCGATACCGAAGCGAGTCCCGAGATCGATGGCGTCGCCGTCGGGAGTGACCACGGTGAATCCCTTCGCCGGAGGCGGCACGTCGGCGGCCAGCCGACCTTTCACGAGACGCAATCGCTGAGGTGATTCGAATCGGAAGACGGCGGGGGCCTCGATGACGACTTCGGCTCCGCGCCGGGTGCGCAGTTTCACAGTGCCCTCGGCGATTTCGCGGGTTTCGCCGCGCAGCCCTTCGTCCGGGGAGAGGCCGGTCGCGCCGGTGCTCGCCTTGACGAGGGCGAAGGCCCGCGTGGAACCCTGCCAGAACCACAAAGCGCCCGCCGCCAGCGCGACCGAGGCGGCGAGGGCGAGGGCCGCTTTCCACGTTGCCGCCGGAGAAACGCGGCCCGCGACCGCTTCCACCTCCGCCGCGCGTCCCTTGGCTATCGCCCCGAGCGAGGCGTCGAGGTCGAGCCATTCGGCGAACTCGCGTCGCGCTTCCGGGTTCGTCTCAAGGGCGGAGTTGAGCTCGGCGAGTCCTTCGCGGGAAAGGGTGCCGTCGAGATACGAATGGAACAGCCTTTCGAGCGAACCGTTCATGACCATTCCTCCTTCGCGAGGGTGCGCTGGATGCAGTCGAGGAGCAGTTTGCGCATCCGGTAGAGCCATTGGTAGAAGCCCGGCTCGGTGCGACCGCTCTCCCGCGCGAGCGCGGCGATGCGCGCACCGGGTTCGTAGGAGCGCAGGAGCAGGTCGCGTTGCGCGGGAGCCGCCTCCGCGATGCAGTGTTCGAGGGCCTCGCGGCGGCGTTCGAGACGGGGTTCATGCTCCGCCGCTTCGCTGCCGAGAAGCTCGACCGCCTTCTCGCTGAGGACGAGGCGGTCTCGCCCTCGGTCGCGCAGCCACGCGAGCACCTCGTAGCGAGCCACTCCGAAGGCCCAAGCCCGGAAATTCCCGTCCTCGCGGAAGGTGTCGAATTTTTCCCACAGCACCACGGAGACTTCCTGCATGATGTCGTCCGCGTCGGCGCGGGCGGGCACGAGACGGCGCACGAAGGAGCGGATCGCCGCCTCGTTGGCGGTGAACTGGCGCAGGAAGACGCGGTGGCGTTCGGCTTCGGAGGGGGACATGACGGGTTTCGTCTCTTTATCTCCGGTTTTGTGTGGGTTTTAACGGAGAAAATGGTTCGCGGGAAATGCAATTTGACGAGCAAAATGCGCGTAACTACAGTAGTCACATGATAGCGAATCTGCGGGAAGCCAAAAGCCGTTTCAGCGAATTGGTGCGCCGAGCCCTCGGAGGGGAGGAGATCGTCATCACGCTTCGCGGCGAGCCCGCCGTTCGTCTCACTGCGGTTGCGTCTGCGGAGAAAGGTCCCGATGACCGCCATGCATGGGTCGAGGAGCTGACCGCCGCAGCCAAGGCGGCCTCCACCGGGACAGTGGCGACGACGCCGCAACACTATTGGGACGAGGCGCGCGGTGGACGATGAGCGCGGCTTTGTATTGGGACACCTCTGCTCTCCTGAAGCTCTACGCCCAGGAGTTGGATTCGTCAGCCTATCGGCAGATGCTGATCGCAAGGAAGGAGCATCCGGTCGTCTCGTTCCTGCACCGGGTCGAACTGTTCTACGCTCTCCGCCACAAGGAGGCGAGGGCGGAGATTGCGCCGGGTGCGGCGGCCCGTCTCTTTTCCGATTATTCGAGACATCTCTCGGAAGGGGGATTCCATGTGATTTCGTGGAGGGACGATCTCGCCCGCGAATCCCATGAACTGCTGGATCAATGCCTCGGGTCACCTGCTTCCGTGAGTCTTCGGTCGCTCGACGGTTTGCATCTGAGCGCCCTCTGCATGTCGGGGGCTTCCGGACTCGTCACGACGGATGCCGGGATGCGACGGGCGGCGGGAAAGCTCGGGATTCGCTTGGTCGATCCTTGACCCGTGCCCCTCATCCCTGCCCATACCACTCCCCGCCCAGCGCCGTCCCGCACACCCGCCCGGCCAGCGTCTTCCCGAGGAAGGGCGTGACGGGGCTTTTCGTCTTCATGGTCTCGCGGGTGACGGGCGTCTCCGATTCGGGGTCGAAGACGAAGAACTCCGCTTTCTCCCCCTCGGCGATGGCGACAGGAGCGAAGCCGGCGAGGCGGCGGGGGGCGGCGGAGTAGCGCTCGATGAGGAGATCCCAACCGAAGACTCCGGCGCGGATGAAGCGGTCGTGGATCACGGGCACCGCCGTCTCCAGCCCGGCTGCGCCGAAGGGGGCGCTGCCGAAGTCGCTCGATTTCTCGAACTCGGTGTGCGGGGCGTGGTCGCTGGCGAGCACGTCGATGCTGCCGTCGATGAATCCGGCGACGAGGGCCTCGACATCGGCGGCGGGACGCAGGGGCGGGTTGAATTTGAAATGGGTGTTGTAGTCGCGCAGATCCTGCTCGGTCAGGACGAGGTGGTGCGGCGAGACTTCACAGGTGACGAGGGTTCCCGCCTCCTTCGCGATCTGGACTGACTTCAGCCCGCGAGCCGTGGAAATCTGCTGGAGGTGCAGCCGCGCCCCGGTGTGCTGGGCGACGCGGATGTCGCGGTCGATGGCGATCTCCTGGCTGATCGCGGGGATGCCGGGCAGGCCGAAGCGGTAGGAGACGTTGCCCTCGTTGACCGCCCCGGCCTTGCTCAGCGCGGGTGTGTCGGTGTGCGAGGCCACGAGCAGGTCGAAGTCGCGGGCATACTCCATGCAGCGCCGCATCAGGTCCGGGCAGGGTACGGGACGGTCGGCGTCGGTCAGCAGGGGTACGCCACGCGAGGCCATGCCGGAGAAGGCGGCCATCTCCTTGCCTTCGCGCCCTTTGGTGAGGCAGCCCGACTGGTGCATCGGGATGGGGCTGAGCTCGGAGACGAGGTCCATCGCGCTCTTCACGAGCGGGCCGGAATCGATGGGCGGCGCGGCGTCGGGCATCAGGACGACCCCGGTGACTCCGCCCCGCAACGCGGCGGCGGCGCAAGTGGCGAGGGTCTCCTTGTGCTCCTGCCCCGGCTCGCGGGCGTGGACGTGGAGGTCGAACATGCCGGGTACGAGGACGCAGCCCGAACAGTCGATGAGTTCGGCGTCCTCCGGCGCGGAGAGCCCTTCGCCGATGGCGACGATGACGCCGTTTCCATCGACGAGGACATCGGCAGCGCGAAGCTCGGGAGAGGCGGTCGAGGCGATCCGCCCATTTTGGAAGAGTCTGGGTTTCGCGGAGGGCATCGTCTCAGTTCGTGTCCGTTTCCGGTTGCAGCCAGTGGAGCACCGCCATGCGCACGGCGATGCCGTTCTCGACTTGGGTGTTGATGAGGCTGCGTTCGTAGCGCATCGCCTCGTCGGTGATCTCGACGCCGCGGTTGACCGGGCCGGGGTGCATGAGGTAGGCGCCGAGCTGCCGCATCCGGGCGAGGCGCTGGGTGTTCACTCCATACATCTTGTGGTATTCGGCGATGCCCGGGAAGAACTGACCCTCCTGCCTCTCCAACTGCACCCTCAGGAGATAGACCGCGTCGGGCTTCCAATCGAAGACCTCGTCCCAGGAGCGGAGGCGCTTCATGAAATCGTGCCGTCCCCCGGGGACGAGGGTGCCGGGGCCGAGCACCGCGACCTCGATGCCGAGTTTGTTGAACAAGGTGCTCGTTGACCGTGCCACGCGCGAGTGGAGGATGTCGCCGACGATGACCACTTTCCGCCCCTCGTAGTCGGGATGGACTTCGCGGAAGGTCATCGCGTCGAGGAGGGCCTGCGTCGGATGGGCGTGGTAGCCGTCGCCCGCGTTGACGACCGAGGCCCCGGTGTGTTTGGCGACAATGTCAGGGACGCCGGCGGCTTGGTGGCGGATGACGATATAGTCCGAGCGCATCGCCTGGAGGGTCTCGATGGTGTCGAGGAGGGATTCGCCCTTCACCACCGAGGAGCTGGAGACGGTGAAGTTCGTCACATCGGCGGAGAGCCGGTTCGCCGCGACCTCGAAGGAGCTGCTCGTGCGGGTGGAGGGCTCGTAGAAGAGGTTCAGCACCGTCTTGCCGCGCAGGGCCGGCACTTTCTTGACGGAGCGCTGGAAGAGCTGCTTGAAGGGGACCGCGTTGGAAAGGACGTGCTCGATTTCGGGCAGTTCGAGGCCCTCGATGTCGAGCAGATCCTTGCGGGGCTTCAGTTCGCTCATGCGGCGGTGGATTTATGCGGAGTTTCGAGGGAAACGCCCTCCTCGCCGTCGTCCTCTTGGAAGCGCACCTTCACATGCTGTTCGCGGGTCGTGCCCAGCGTTTTCGCGACGTAGTCGGGCTGGATGGGGATTTCGCGGTGACCGCGATCCACGAGGACGGCGAGCTCGATCTTGGCGGGGCGACCGTAGTCCATCAGTCCGTCGAGGGCGGCGCGGATGGTGCGACCGGTGTAGATGACTTCGTCGAAGAGGACGACGCGGATGCCGTCGAGGGAGAAAGGCACGTCGGAACCCGCGAGCGAAGGCAGGTCGGGACCGCGGCGGTCGAAGTCGTCGCGGTAGAGGGAGACGTCGAGGGTGCCGACGGGATAGCGCAACCCGTGCCCCTCCAAGGCGGCGGCGACGCGACGGGCGAGGGTGACGCCGCGCGTGTGGATGCCGACGAAGGCGACTTCGTCCCCTCCGCAGCGGTAGGCGATCTGTCGGGCCAATTCGCCGACCCCCTCGGCGATGGCTTCAGGGTTGAGGATCTCTTCGATGTCGCGGGGTTCGTTCAAGGGAGTCGCGGGGCGCTTCCGCCGTGTCCACCTTTAGGCGCGAAACGCGAGGCTGCATCAAAAATTTCGGCTGCCTGCGGCCCTGAAGGTGGAGGCGGCGTTCCCCTAGAAATTCCGCGTCCCGATGTCCGAGCGCCGCTGCCGTCCGGGGAAGTCGATCTTGTCGCTCTCGGCGTAGACTTTGGCCACGGCCTCGGCTCGGGTCGGGCCGGAGGCGGAGACGACGAGGACGCGTCCGCCGGCCGTCTCGTATTGCCCGTCCGCGTTCCTTCGTGTCCCGGCGTGGAAGACTCGGGCGCCTTCGACCCGTTCCAAGCCCGTGATCGCATCCCCGTTGCGCGACGAGGCCGGATAACCCGCCGAGGCGGAGACGAGGCAGACGCTCCAGCCCTCGGAGAAGGAGATGAGGTCGGGGCGCAGCGTCCCTTTCGCCCCCTCCAGCAGATAGTTCGCGAAATCGCCCCGGATCATCGGCAGCACCGCCTCGGCCTCGGGATCGCCGAAGCGGCAGTTGTATTCCAGCATCTTCGGCCCGTCCGGTGTGAGCATGAGGCCGAAGTAGAGGAATCCGCGGTAGGGCAGCCCGTCCGCGATGAGCCCCTCGACGGTGGGGCGGACCATCTCGTCTTCGATGGTGTGGCGCAGGTCGGCGTCGAGCATTTCCAGCGAGCTCACCGCGCCCATGCCGCCGGTGTTCGGCCCCTCGTCGCCGTCGAAGATGCGCTTGTAGTCCCGCGCCGGGGCGAGGATCTGGTAGTCGCGGTCGACGATGGAGACGAAGATGGAAATTTCCGGCCCCTCAAGGAACTCCTCCACGAGGAGACGACCGTCGCCGAATTTCCGCTCGACGAGGACTTCGTTCAGGAACTCCTCCGCCGAGCTTTCGTCGGGGCAGACGGCGACGCCCTTGCCGGCGGCGAGCCCGTCGAATTTCAGGACAGTCGGATATTTCCCGGCGATGGCGGCGCGGGCTTCGTCGATCGTCTCGACCGCCGCGTAGCCGCCCGTGGGGATGCCGTGGCGCACCATGAACTCCTTGGCGAACTCCTTGCTCGCTTCGAGCTGCGCGGCTTCCTTCGGCGGTCCCCAGCAGGGGATGCCGGCGGCGGCGCAGGCGTTGGCGAGGCCCTCGTCGCGCACGAGGTAGCTCTCCTCGCCCGCGACGCAGAGGTCGATGCCCTCGCGTTGCATCGCCGCGACGAGGGAGGCGACGCCGTCGATGGGATGCGCTTCGTCGGCGAGGGGGCGGGCCAGTTCGAAGATCGCGTCCGATCCGGGGAAGGAACGCAGTTGGGTCTCCGTCGGAGACTCCGAGATGGCGGTGAGGATCGCGTGCTCGCGTCCTCCTTTTCCAACGACGAGGATGTTCATAGGGCAGCGGGAGCTTGGCACAGATTCGCGGAATGCCAAATGCCCAGCCCCGAAATGCGGCCCCGTCCCGGATCAGTCCGCCTTCCCCGTCCTCGCGAGCTTCCGCGCGGCGCGCTCGCGACGGACCTTGGCCTCTAGTTCGCGGAGGAAGCGGAGCCGCTCGGCAGGAATGGCGAAGCCACCCTTGGAGAAGGCGGTGCGGGTGTCGAAGTTCGAATAGACCATGCTAGGAGGATCGCCCCTTCCCGGAGACCCGCTCGCGTCTCCCTGTCCTCGCTTGCCGCCGGATTGCGAAAGGCAAAGACACGCCACTTCGGCGCAAGGGGGCGGGAGCGGCTTCGAGGCGGCGGCGTCAAAGTGAGCGCATGATCGCCGCCCCCCCTTCCGCACGCCTCGCCTCCGTCGCGCCCGCCGCCGCGGTCGAACTCGACCTCGCCCCGTCCACCTTCCTCGGGTTCCTCGCGGAGCTGGAGGAGGCACGGATGGTGGTGCGCGGCGGAGGCCTCACCCTCTTCCGCCAAACCCGCTTCGGGGAGTTCGGTGACGCTCCCGGCGACGACGGCGGCCTGCGACGCGACGACTTGAGCGGGCTGTCCCTCGATCCCGGCCGCCTCCGTCGCGTCTGCCTGCTGCACGGCGGCGGGCTGCCGCCCGCGTTCGAGATCGAACTCGCCGGCTGCGGCTTCGCCCTCGCGGTGTGGCCGGGGCAGGGGAGGGGGGACCTCGCCGCGACGCGAGACCTCCTCGCCTCGTCCGGGACGAGTGCCCTCGCCTACGAGGCGGTGCGGCGTGCGGGGGCGGCGGCCTGGCTCGACGAGCTCGGCACGGAGGACGCGCCGAGCTGGAGCAACCGCCTCGTCTTCGACCGCGACGCGGGCACCATCTCCGTCGTGATCGCCTCCGCAGCCCTCGTCGTCTCGTCGCGCTTCCGCCCGGCCCTCGTCGATCGCGACGGCTCCACCTTGCGCCTCTCCGACGCGGCGGGGCGTCATGTCCTTCATTTCCGCGCCGGCGAAGGGCCGGAATTCCCCGTTTCCCCAGCCAATTCCCATCACTCCCGCCCATGAACCCGATCTTCCCGCCGCAAGCCGTCCCCGCCGCCGCCCGTCTCCTTCGTCTCCGCGACGGTCTCGCCGCTCTTCCTGATTTCGGACCGCTTTACCTCCAAGCACGAGGCATCGGGGGAGGTCTTGGCAAAGCGATCCGGACCTTCCAGCCGATCTTCGTCGAGGGCTTGGATTTCGCCTTCGATCCCGACGCCGGGGCCGGTTTTTCGATCCGCGACCTTTCCGCGATCCATGCGGTCAAGGCGGGGGATGGCAGCTACTTCTCCGGGTCGCTGGAGTTCGAGTTCGACGACTGGCCGCAGGGGCTCGGGCTGCATCTGATGCCCGACGAGGAGGGGGCGCGGCGTCTCACCATCGGGGAGTTCGTCGCCTCGGTCCCCTCGACGCCACTCGAAGAGGAGGCGCTGGAGGTCTGGCGCGAGTCGCGGCGGAAGCCCGCGCCGATGTGTCCCTGCTGCCGCGAGCGCGCCCGCCACCGCGCCCGCTTCCCCGAGCGCCATCCCCTGCACGCCATCCTGCACCACGCTTTGGTCCATCGGCTCGATCTGGAAGTCCGCCTCTCCGCCCCGCATGCCGACCTTTCCGCGACCTTCTCCCCCGGTCGCATCGAGGTGCGCGACGGCTATCTCGTCGTCAGCGACGCGCCCGCCCTCCATGCCCTGCATCTCGACATGGCGCGACTCCACGCCCTCGCCATCGACACGACGCGGCTCGACGGATGCGACTACGCGTTCCTCCGCCTCTTCGATCCCCGGGGAATGGCCACCTTCCAGATCCTCTGCGAGGACGCCTCCCTCGCCACGCTCTGGCGCGAGTTCTGCGAGAGCGCGGATTGAAAGAGGGGGAAGGCCCGCGGAACGCACGGAATCGCACGGAAAGGGATTCTTCGTGGGCAAAGCCCCCTCGCCGGACCGGATTCGCGATCATTCGCGCTCATTTGCGGCCATTCGCGTTCAAAAAAATGGGGAACGCGAATTTTCGCGAATGGCCGCGAATCATCGCGAATAGAAAGGAGTTCGCCAGCACCCCCAAACTTCGGATTTCGAGCTTCGGCCTTCGGATTTTCCCCTTGCCAGCGCTTGCGGAA
>ERZ761602.1979-NODE-1979-length-34378-cov-3.897212_pt1 | contig 34378 bp, 24 predicted proteins | sample MGYA00512165_ERZ761602 | MGnify/ENA primary metagenome ERZ761602 (study PRJEB28899, sample SAMN02445085) | bioreactor sludge metagenome | biome: EBPR sludge; isolation source: Thorneside wastewater treatment plant | place: Australia: Brisbane, Thorneside...
CCCGATCCGCCGCCGCCGAGCAACCAGCCGGCAAAGCAATTGGACCAGACCGTGGGCAGATTGGAAACCCGGCCGAGGATCAGCAGCGCCCGCCAGAACTCCGCGCGTTCGGTCATGGTTTCCCCAGCCGCATCCACGCCACGACGGGGAAATGATCACTGGGATACTGGCCGTCCCGCGCGCACTCGATGATCTGCGTGGCCGAGGTTTGCACCGCTCCGCGCGTCAGAATCCAGTCGATACGCTTGGACTCACGCACCGCCGTCCGGAAACCATTGAAGGTGTTGAGCGTCGGGTCGCCCTTGCGTTCCGCCGCCGTCGCCCAGGTGTCGGCGAAATAACCGTCGCCCACCAACGTATCGTAGGCGGGGTTGTCGCCCGCCACGGCATTGAAGTCGCCCACCAGAATGACCGGCAGCTCGGCGTTGAGCTTGGCGACCCGTTCGCGGATCAATTGGGCGCTCTTTTCCCGGGCCTCCTGGATCTGGTGATCGAAGTGCGTGTTCATGAAATAGAATCGCTGATTCGTCACGCGATCCAGAAACTGCACCCAGGTGACCATGCGGCGGTTGGAATTCCCCCAGGTGGTCGAGCCGATGACCTCCGGCGTGTCGCTCAACCAGAAGTGATCGTACTCGATCGGCTCGAACCGTTCGCGCCGGTAGAAGACCGCCATGAACTCGCCCCGGCTGCCACCATCGCGGCCGAGACCGATCCAGGCATACTCGGGCAGGTCCGCCGCCAGGTTCTTGAGTTGAGAATACACGCCCTCCTGGGTGCCGATCAGGTCGGGCATGAGTTCGCGCAGGCAGTCGCTCATCAACGGCCGGCGATCCGGCCAGGCGTTCGGCCCCTGGTCGCTGGCGTAACGGAGGTTGTAAGCCATGACGACGATCGGTTCGGCGGTGGCGGGGACCATCCCCAGGCCGAAGAGCAACGCTCCGAGGCACACCAGGCGGAGAGAAAAAATTTTCATGATCGTAAATCGAACAGGTTGATCAACGGGCCACGAGCACGGCGCGGCGGGATGATGGGCATTGTGGGAAACACGCTGGAAGCCGTCAAGTTTTGCCACTTGTTTTCCCGTGAAACTTCATCGGAAATGTCCGCATGTTGCGCCAGCACCTCGACGAACTTGCGATCCGCACCCGCGGCCGCGGCTTGCGCATGATCACCGCCGAAATCGCGCAGATCGTTTCCGCCGCCAACGTGCAGACCGGGCTCGTCACGCTGCACCTGCGCCACACCTCCGCGTCGCTGCTTATTCAGGAGAACGCCGACCCCGACGTGCGCCGCGATCTGGAGGCGTTCTTCCACCGACTGGTGCCCGATGGTGATCCGCTGTTTGTGCATACCTGCGAAGGAGACGATGACATGCCCGCACATGTTCGAACCGCGTTGACGACAGTGAACCTGAGCATCCCCATCGCCGATGGCCGGATGGTGCTCGGCACCTGGCAGGGGATTTATCTCTGGGAACACCGCACCCATCCGCACGCGCGGCAGCTCGTCGTGCATGTGATCGGAGAATGAGGAGTAACCAGTGGCCAGCAAGCAGTAAACGGTAAGGGGTGAGCCGTCAGCAGAATTCGGGAAGCAGCCGCAAGTGTGGCGCGAGCCGGCCACCGCTCACCGCCGACTGCCTGCTACTTACGGCTTACCCCTCACTTTCCACCCGCCTCCCTACGACACCGGCGTCAGGTTGCTGGCGACATCCGTGCGGTAAGCCTTGAACGCGGGCACCACACCGGCCAGCGCGGCGGCGGCGATCATCCCGAGCGGCGCCCACAACATCACCGGATGCCAGGCGAACGGATTCAGCACCACGCCGGTCTGCGCGCGGATGACGTTCGCGGCCCCGCTCATGATGGCGAGGTAGATCGCGAAGGCGATGGCCATGCCCAACGCGGCGATCACGGTCGATTCGAGGATGATCGTGGCGAACACCGTGAAACGCCGGGCGCCCAGCGCGCGGAGGATGGCAAAATCGCGCCGCCGTTCGTTCATCGAGTTGTAAATGCTCGCGAGGATCGAACCCGTCGCCACGGCGGCCACCAGGTAAGCGACGATCGCGAGCACGCGGTCGAACCAACCGATCTTGTCGAAGAGCTGGGCCATGATCGTGCCGATGGGCCACGCGAGCGTCAGCCGGTTGCCCTGGCGGTTGTAGAGCGTTTCGAGCTGCTGGCCGGCGACCGGTGTGCGCAGCTTCACGAGCACCGCGCTGATGTCGGTCGCGGTCTTGGGGTCATGGCCGGCCATGTTCTGCACGCCTTCAAGGGGAATCCAGATCACGCGGTCCATCGGGGAGTTCGACGGTTCCAGCACGCCCACCACGACGTAGGTTTCCTCGTGTTGATCGGCGGGGTTGAAGATCAAGCCGTGATACGGCTGGAAGGTGTCGCCCACTTTCAAGCGCAGGCGTTGCGCGGCGAAACTGCCCAGCGTGGCCTCGCGATAACCCGCGTTGAAAACCCGACCCGCCGCGGGGACCAGCTTGCGACCGGGTTCAACCTCGATGTCCGTGAAGAGATTCGTCACCGTGCCGACGATGCGATAGCCAAGGTAATTGTCTCCGACCGCGAGCGGAATGGCGTGCTGCACGGCGGGTCGCGCGGCCAGGTCGAGGTAATCCTGCCAGGCGAGGTTGCCGGGGGAGGATTCGAGATGATAAATCGCGTTGAGCACGAGCTGCAGCTTCGAGCCGCGCGCGCCGAGCACGGCGTCAAACCCGCCGGTGATGTTGGTGAAGGTCTGGCTGGATTGCGTCTTCACCACCCAGACGGACATGAGAAGGCCGCCCGCGAGCGCGATCGAGAGCGCGGTCACCCACGTGGACAACGCGTGCTGGCGAAGACTCTTGAGAACAAGATGGAACAGGCTCATGTGATTGGTCGAACAGCGACGAGGGTAACGGACGTTGCCGGGGCGGGCAATGTTCAGGTGCCGCCTGGGGAGTCGACTGGAAGCAGGGGACGGGGAGAAATCCGCCGAAACCGCCTCGAGCGCTTTGCGCCCCTGAACCCGGAAAAGCCGGTATTCCCGCGCGCCAGCGTCTTGGAAGTGCGAACGCTACAATGAAGCCACACAATTTCGGCAACTGGAACCGCGCGGCACGCTCACCCGGGCCAGTTGCAGCCCGCCCCAACCGAGTGAACAACCCTTATGAAACGCCCCCTCGCAAACCAGAGAATTTCCTTTTGGCAGAACCTGCTGTGCTTAATCGAAAAACCAGCTAATCACGAAACTGCAGGGAGTGCAGCTTCTGGTAAAGCCCGCCCTGGGCCAGCAATTCGTGGTGCGTGCCCATTTCGGCGATTCGGCCCTGGTCCATCACGACGATGAAGTCCGCGTGCTGCACGGTGGACAACCGGTGCGCGATGCAGAGCGTCGTCCGGCCTTTCATCAACTCCTCGAGCGCCGTCTGCACGGCGCGTTCGCTCTCGGTGTCGAGCGCGCTCGTGGCCTCGTCGAGGATGAGAATCGGCGCATTTTTGAGGATCGCGCGGGCGATGGCCAGCCGTTGCCGTTGACCACCGGAAAGATTGCCGCCGCGTTCGCCGATGACGGTGTCGTACCCATGCGGCGTCGCGAGAATGAAGTCGTGCGCATGGGCGTGTTTCGCGGCCGCGATGATTTCCGCTTCGCTGGCACCGGGCCGGCCCAGCTCGATGTTCCGGCGGATGGTCTCGTTGAAGAGGATGGTTTCCTGGGTGACGACTGCGATCTGGGCGCGCAGCTCGCGGCTGTGGGCCTCGCGCAAGTCCACGCCGCCGATGCGCACCGCACCGCCTTGCGGATCATAGAAGCGTAGCAACAGGTTCGTGAGCGTGGTCTTGCCGGAACCGCTCGCGCCGACGAGCGCCACAAGCTGGCCGGGGCGCGCGGTGAGGTTGAAGTCCTCGAACAACCGCTCCCCATCGTAGCCGAAAGTCACCTGCTCAAACTCGATCGGCTGGCCGGCCGCTGAAATCGGCCTGGGCTGGGCCGGCTCGGGCAGATTGGAAGGCATGGCCAGTAGTTCAAACACCCGCTGACTCGAGGCCTGCGCCTGCACGAACTGGTTGCCCAGCCGGATCAAGTGTTTGATCCGCATGTAGCTCATCTGGACCGCCACCACGAAGGTCATGAAGTCCACCGCCGCCAACTGACTTTTGTTCAACATCAGCACCGCGAGTAGTCCAACCAAACCCACGGACCCGACAAACTCGATCATCGGCGAGGAAATCTCGGCGGCGCGAATCATCCGCATGTAGCGGCCGTTGTAGCGGCTCAAGCGTTGCCGGAAGTCCGCCAGCAGCACCGGCTCGAGATTGTAGGCCTTGACCACGCGTGAACCGGTCAAGCCCTCGTGCATGGATTGGAATACGCCGGCCTGCTGTGTCTGAGCCTCGCGCGCGGACTTGCGCAGGCGCCGCGCGAAGATCGCCGCCGGCACGACGCTCACCGGCAGGATCAGCAGTGACATCAAGGTCAATTGCGGCTGCAACATCACCTGGCTGCCTACCAACGCAATGAGTGTTACCGGATCGCGGATGAGCGTCACCAACGAGGTGGACAGCAAGGTGTGCAACGAGGTGATGTCGTTGCTCACGCGGGACATCAGTTCGCCGGTGCTGTGCCGCTGCAGGAAGCCCGGCGGCATGTGCAACAGATGCGCGTAGAGGCGCGTACGCAGGTCGCCGACCGCGCGCACGCTGACCCACTGCATGTAATAGACGTAACCGTAGTTGAACAACGCCCCGATCAGCATGGTGAGCGGCAGGACCGCCAGCAGCGAAAGAATGATTGCCAGCGTGGGCTGTTGGATGAGCTCGTTGACCATCCGACCCAGCCAGTCGGCAAGCCCGGGCGCGTAAGCGGCCACCTTCTCCAGGAACTCGGCCAGCTTCTCGCCGCCTTCCTTCGGGAAAACCACAATGAACACAAAATAGACCGAGGCCAGCAGCATCGGATCCTTGAGACCGGCCAGCAACCCGAGCAGCACCCCGCCGGTGAAGCGCCCACGATAAGGGCGGACCACCTGCCACAAGTTGGAGAAAAACGCACGCATCGCGGTGCGGCGAAGAGTAGGCCAACCGACGCTCAAGGGAAGCGAAGAGTGACGGCCACGCAGCCGGACGGTGCATCCGCCCAAACTGCACCACCGTTCACCGTCTTCGGCCTTGCCCTTGGCGACGTGCGGCGGAGAATTGTTGTCCGGTTCCAGCCGTGGCGGCGGTTATTCAGTGATTATGAACACGGACGATTGGGAATTGCTCGGGCGCTATGCGCGGCAAAGCGACGAAACAGCGTTCGCCGAACTCGTGGCGCGCTACCTCAACCTCGTTTATTCCGCCGCCCTGCGGCAGACCGGCGATCCGGAGGCCGCGCGCGACGTGGCGCAGGAAGTCTTCACCAGTCTCGCGCGCAAGGCCCGGAAGCTCGACCGCGCTGTCATTCTTTCGGGCTGGCTGCATCAGGCCACCCGCTTCGCCGTGCAACGGGTGCAACGCGGTGCCCGTCGTCGTCAACAACGCGAACAGGAGGCTGCCATGCTGAAACCAAATGAAGAACCGGATCGCTGGGCCGAAATCGCCCCGCTCTTGGACGATGTCGTGAACGATCTCGAAGCAGACGACCGCTCCGCCGTACTGCTCCGTTTTTTCGAGCGCCGGCCGCTCGCGGAAGTCGGCCAAGCGCTCGGCGTCACTGAGGAAGCCGCCCGCAAGCGCGTCAGCCGGGCGGTGGACAAGCTGCGTGCGCTTTACGAGCGACGCGGCATCGCGACTACCTCGGCCGGATTGGCGGCGGCGTTGCTGGCGCATACTTCATCCGCCGCCCCGGCCGCGCTGGCGACCGCCATCGCCTCCGCCGCGACGAGCGCCGCGCCGGGCCTGCTCGCGTGGTTCACCCTGCCCAAGCTGGCGACCAGCGTCGCCGTGGCGGCCGTTGCTGCCTACTTGACCTTCAGTCCGCGGGAAATTCAGGAACCGGCGATCGACCCGCTTGATCAGGCGGGCGTCACCGCGGTTGATTACACGGAATCGCCAATCGCGGCGATTTCCGCAGGCACGCTGGGCGACGGCCTTGAGAATTCCATCGCAACTGACGCCAGGGAGGAAAATGGGGAAGTTCGTGCGGACCTGATGCTGGAGCTGCGGTCCAAGACCACCGGCGAACCGGTGGCGGGGGTGGAGATAGAGTATCGGGTTTCGGGGATAGGCCGTTATTTCGACTGGCAAACTCTCTACGCAGACGCGGAGGGTGTTTGTGGTGTGATGCTGCCGGAGAAACCGATCCGCATTACCCTGATCACCAAGAAGGATGGCTTCGCGGACACTAAGTTGGAGTGGGCACCTGAGCAGGGTGAAGCCGTGCCGCCGAAGTATGAGTTGTTGCTTGAGGACGCCGTCGCCATCGGTGGCACGGTGTTCGACGATAGAGGAATTCCGCTGGCCGGAGCCAAAATTGGCTTTCACACCGAGCCCGCGCCCGCCGCTCTGGACACGCCTGCCAGCCATCTGCCAGCCCAGAAGGAAGCGGTCACCGACAACTTGGGACGCTGGCAGATCAAACGCATGGCGGATGGCGTTATCGGCAAGGTGACCGGCACTGTGAAGCACCCTGATTATGTCGAGACGCTTTCGGTGGTGACTTCACGGGATCGGTCGGCGGAAAAAGCCCTGCGCGAAGGCCGGCATCAATTTCGGTTTCAACCGGATCATCAAGGTGTCGAGGTGAGCGGCGTTGTGCTGGATTCATTCGGATTGCCGCTGCCCTACGCGCATGTCTTGGTGGGTTATGCCGGGGAATCGAAACGTCGCGAAGGGATGGCATCCGCCGATGGCACTTTCATCATCAAGGGCTGTCAATCTGGAGAGAATTTGATCAGCGCCTGGCGGGAGGGCTACGCGGCGGAAACGATCAAAGTGAAGCTGGGTGCCCGCACCAAACCGGTCGAGATCAGGCTGCCGCAACCCAAAACATTGTGCCTTCGGTTGGTGAACGTTCACAACGAGCCGGTGGAGGGGGCTCGTGTCACCTTCGACGCCACCGGACACTGGTTTCAGCCCAAGGTCGTGTCGCCGGTGCAGGCGCGGTTTCACAAACCAGTGATCGGCAAGACCGGGGCGGACGGCCGGCTAGTATGGAATGAGGCTCCCGATGCGCTCATGAGTTTTGATTTCGACGGGCCGGGTGTCATGCAGCGTAGCATGATTTTACTTCGGCCGATCGATCAGGAATATGTGATCACGATGCAACCACCGGTGAATGTTTCCGGAACGGTCGTGGATGCCGAAACGGGTCAGCCGATCCCATGGTTCCGCATCGTTACCGGAGCCCCTCTCTCGACCATGCCCGGACCGGATCAATTCTTCTGGGATAGTTACGACAGTTATACCTACAGATTTGCGGACGGCATCTTCCAAATTAGCTACACGTCAACGATGGTCCAGGGGAGTGACCAGAGAGGCTATGGACTGAAGTTCGAGGCGAAGGGTTATGAGTCTTATGTTTCCCGCTTGATCCGACTCGACGAAACCAACGCTACGCTGGACGTGAAGCTCAAGCCGCTGCCAGGAACAACCGTCACCGTGCTGACCGGGGATGGTCAACCTGTGGCGGGAGCGGATTACGCCCGGACCTCCGACCGCTCACTCTATCGCCCTGTCTCTTATACACATCTGACGGCTACACGGTGGATCGTGCCGACGCTGCCGGTCAGATTCATCTGCCCGCCGATCCCGAGATCAGCGGCCTCCTGATCGCCACCGAGGATGGCTTTGTTGGGCTGCGCAGGCATGACTTCCAACCGGAGATCAGTACAACGCTTCAGCCCTGGTCATCGCTGTCCGGCGTGCTCGTCGATCAACACGGTTCACCCGTGCCCAGGGTTGTATTGGAGGTACATTCGCGAACCGCCCCCGGCGGCATCCTCACGCTGAAGACTGATTGCACGACGGACGCGGAAGGCCGCTTCAGCTTTGAGTCAGTTCCTTCCGGCACCATGGCGGTCGTCGAGAAAGTCTCGACCACTGAGGATCAAGCGAGACCCGGATGGAGCTACCGCACGCTGGGTGATGTCGAAGTGAAACCAGGCCAGTCCGTTTCAGTCACGATCAACCGGGACGAACGGAAGCATCGGTGACAAGCAAGCCGCTGGATGAGGGCTGGCTTTGCTCAGATAGCCAAGCCCGCCCGGCCGGCTCGGAGAGGCCATCCCGCCAATTCGTTCAGGAGCACACGAACGACTTGAACCGCTCGTCGGGATCGGCTGAAAAGCGGAAAACTTCGCCCGTCAGTTCAAACCGAACTGCGCCCGCGTGCAGCGCGTGAAACGGCAGAATCAGTTTCGCGCGCTGCTCGTCCGTCAGGCGGTCCTCCACGAGCGCGAGGTAGCAATCCTCGTCGTGGTCGTAGAGCTTGTCGCCCACGATGGGATGCCCGGCGTGCGCGAGGTGGATACGAATCTGATGCTTGCGACCGGTGCGCGGGGTCACGTTCAACAAGGCGAACTTCCCCTCCGCCCGCTCGAATCGCCGCTCCACCGCAAACTCCGTCTGCGAAGCCGCGCCATCCGGCCGCACGCAATCCTTGATGGTCACGCGGCTGGACTCGTCCTTGCCGAGCGGCGCGTCGATCACGGCGCGGTCTTCCACCGGCCAGCCGTGGACGATGGCTTGATAACCCTTCACCACTTCCCGCGATTCCCAAAGTTTGCGCAAGGCGCGGGCGAAGTCGTCCGTTTTCGCCACCAGCACGAGGCCGCTGGTTTCGCGGTCGAGACGGTTGACCATGTGGGCGGTGGCGCTTTCGCCGAGGTGCAATCGCACGCGGCCGATCAAGCTCGACCAGGCATCGGTCTTCGTCGGGTGGCAGACGAGGCCCGCCGGCTTGTTGAGCACGAGCAGGCGGTCGTCCTCGTGGACAATGCGCAGCAGCGGCTCCCGCGGCACGAGCATGTCGAAAGGTTCAGCCACAATCGGCCGGCCGGCTAAGTCGGCTAAGTTGCTCAAAGTTGCGTGCCTTCCAAAGCGGGTTCATCCCGGTTGATATGGACGATGTTCCCGGCGGTCACCCGCGCGATCTCGGTGAGCGCCTCGTGTGTCAGGAACGCCTGATGCGAAGTGATCAGGACATTGGGAAAGGTCAGCAGCCGGCTGAGTTCGTCATCCTGCAACACGACACCGGAATGGTCCTCGAAGAAGATGCCTTCCTCCTCCTCATAGACATCCAACGCCACCCCGCCCAGATGACCGCTCTTCAACGCCGCGATCAACGCCGTGGTGTCGATCAACTTGCCGCGGCTCGTGTTGACGATGTGCGCGCCGGGTTTCATCCGGGCGATCGTTTGCTCGTTGAGCAGATGGAGGGTCTCGGGGAACAGCGGCACATGCAGGGACACGATGTCGGATTGCTCGAGCAGTGCGTTGAGATCGGTGTAAGTCACTTGCTGCGCTTGCGCCCAGGCGGGATCGGTTTGGGTGTCGTACGCCAGCACGTGGCAGCCGAAGCCGCGAAAAATCTGCGCCGCCAGCCGGCCGATCTTGCCGGTGCCGATGATGCCCACCGTCTTGCCGAAGAGGTCGAAGCCCACCAGCCCGTTCAGGGAGAAGTTCTGTTCGCGGACGCGATTGTACGCGCGATGAATCCGGCGGTTGAGGGTCAGGAGCAACGCCAGCGTGTGCTCGGCCACGGCATGAGGGGAATAGGCCGGCACCCGGGTGACCACCAGGCCGAGCTGCTTCGCCGCCGCCAGATCGACGTTGTTGAAACCGGCGCAACGCAGGGCGACATGGCGGACGCCCTGCCGGTGCAGCAGTTCCAGGCAGGCGGCATCCACGCGGTCATTCACAAACACGCAGACGCTGTCGGCCCCGGCGGCGGCCGGCGCGGTCTGCGCGCTCAATCGAAATTCGTGGAACGACCACTCGATCTTTCCCGGAGGCCGCGCCGCCTGCAGGTAATTCCGGTCGTAAGGTTTAGTGTCAAAGACGGCGACAAGCATGCGTTGATGGAACGCTCCACGCGTCCGCGAGGGAAGCTCAAACATGCAAGGGCCCAAGGTAGCCCCAGCTTGATACCGCCCCGGGACCAGTGATAACCGCCCGTTCGTGCCTCACAGGGAGAGAATACGCCGAAACCATGTTCCGCACTTTGCTCTCCGGACCCAGGAGGAACCCGCATCCGCGCACACAGAATCCGGGGAGTTCTCGCTGTTTACTCCTGACCGGGCTGACGGGGCACCTGCTCCTGGGTGAACGGCATCTGCTCCGCCGAATGCACCCGGTTGCCGGCGGGGTCGATGATCGTGGGCGTGATGAAGACGAGGCTACGGACGTTCTGATCTGCGATTGATCGACCAGTCCCGGCTCGCCTGGTCCTTTCGACTTTCGGGTAAACGATGACAACCGTCTGCCCGTCCCAAACATTCACGGTGGAAGCGATCTGACGCAACCGGTAGCGTGGCAGTGGCTTGCTCGATATCACCACATCGGTTCCCGACGGGACATTAACCGGATTCTCCACGTCAACTGAATCCAAGAACTGGGTCACCGTGGGAATAATCGCCATGTTAATCGTTTGCCCATCCGTGGAGACATAAGGAATGACATCTATGACCGATTCAGCTGGGGCGTTGTCTGATACTGCGTCAGATGATTTGATCTGCGTTTGCCGCCCGCTCAACGTGGTGACGCTGGGCAGGGAGCGGACGACCACGCCGGGTCTTTCCGCCAGGGCACTCAAAGCAAGCCGGGTTTGGGGATCGGTGAGGATGCCTGTGACCGTGCTGCCGGCGACAGGTTCCTGCTCGGGAGCAGGATTTACAAGCCAGTCAAATCCCATCGCCCGCACGTCGTCTTTAGTTGCTTCAACCGTCCGCACCTCCAAGGTGACCTGCGCGGGTTCGTAGTTGAGCATCTCCACTGCTCGTTGAACGATCTCTAGGTCGGCCAACGTGGCTTTGACCATCAACATCCCCGTGCGGTCGTTGAAGTAGATCATCTTCGGTGGCTCGAACTTCACGCCCGCCATTTCGAAGTAATCGCGCACCGCCACATTGACGACCGACATGTCGTTTGTGACCGTGAGGAAGCGAATCCCGCCGCCCCCTGGGCCTTGAACTATTGGGGCTGGAGCCGGCGCGTTGGTGCGTGCGGGTGTCGTTGGCAGCGCATTGGTCATCACCACTTTCAGCCCTTCGTAAAAGGTGTTCGGATTCACCCGAAAGACGCGCGTTTCCAGTGACTCCGGCCGCTGTGCGCCGGCAGATTTCATCTGTTGAATTCGATCCAGGTGGTAATAAACCTCGGTTGGGGCGGTCGAGCTGACGGCCGCCTCACGCAACAACGCCTCCGCCTCGTCCAGCTTCCCCATTTCAATCAGTTCCTTGGCGTTCTGAATTTTGGCGGCGGCCTCACCAGCGCCGTCATTGGACTCGTCCGATTCTTCGGCGGGCGGGCCGGAGTTGTGCAGAATCACGGCCTGGGCGAACCCGGCCCGCACTTCGTTGGTCGAGGCCCAGACCAGCGAACCGCCCGGCGGAATCGTTTCCTCCGCTTGGGCCAGCACGACCGGCTGCTGCTCACCGGTCGCCAGGCTCAAGATGCTGTGCAGCGAATCATCGTTGCCGGCGAAGGGTCGAGCGAGCAGCGTCAGTGGCACCCAGTCCGGCGCGAACGCCGGGACGCTGTGACGCGCGCCAAAGACGATCTGCCGGGGACTCGCCGCCACCGCATTGGTCGCGGGATTGTCGGCGGTTTGAAACATCACCTGCGAAGGTTCTCCCTCTGCGACCTGCCAATGGAACACGCCGCCACTCATCTTGCTGAATCGCACCGGCGAGGCCGATGAGTGATCGACGGCCCCCGCCTCGATCAGTGAGTTCGTCAGCGCGGCCAGCTCGTTGGAGGCGATGATCAAGGGCCGGGCGAGTGGCAATTGCCCGCCCAGCGCCTTGGTCAATCCCTCCACCGGCACCAGCACAAAACGCGGTTCGAGGCCCACCATGCGGTAACCACTGAGGCGCGGATCGGGAAAGAGCGTCTCCGCCGTGATCATCTGCGCGCCGTACTCGGTGAGGTTGGTATGGGGCAGCTTGAACGGTGGCGAAGGCTGACGCATTCCCCAGCTCTGCTGCCACTCGGGAGCCTGCTCCGCCAACCACCCGTAAGTTCGTTTTGCTGCGTCAGGCTGTTCTGAGGCGGACGGCAACTCTCCGAGTGAACCAGTAGCTGAGTTGTTCAGTGTGCTGGCTTCCCGCAACTCACGACGGGCTGCCTCTTGGGGAGTCCCGCTCGGCGCTTCCTCATTCTTTGCGCCATCCTTTGACTCCCGCTCACCTGTGTTCCGCAGCACGACAACCTGAGCAAAGCCGGTTTTCACTCCGTTGGTCGAAGCCCACACCAACGACCCACCGAGTGGAATTGTTTCCTCGGCCTTGACCAACGTCTTCGGCTCAAGCGTACCGGTGGCCAGGCTCAACGTGCATCGCAGTGATCCATCTTCCTCGGCGAAGGGTCGGGCGAGCAGCGTCAATGGCACCCAGTCCGGCGCGGACGCGGTGATGCCCTGCTTTGCGATGTATGCAATTCCCCGAGGATTCCCGCCAGCGTTGTTTGTGGCCGAGGAATCTTCAACATGATAGCTCACGCTGGAAGACTCTTCCTTCGCGACCTGCCAGTGGAACAGGAAGCCGCTCTTCTTGGAGAAAGTGAAAGGTTCAGACAAAGAGTGATTGATCGCACCCGCTTCGATCAACGAACTCGTCAGCGCGAGATGTTTGTTTGAAACAACAATCAAGGGCCGGCCGAGGAGTAGACGCCCGCCCAACGCCTTGGTCAAACCCTCCACCGGCACCAGCATGAAGCGAGGCTCCAAGCCAATCGATGGATAGCTCTTGAATCGAGGATCAGTCAGTGGCGTTTCTGCTGAGATCTTCTGCCGACCGAGTTCGGCCAAGTGGGTGTGCCCAAGTGAGAGCGGCGGAGTGTTGACGCGGTTCGATGTTTCGCTGGGAAGTTTTTGTTCCGTCGAACTGGTTCCAGCAGAGTTATCACTTTCCTGCCCCGGTGTTGCCCTCGCGCCTTGTGTAAAGAGCGGACTGGCCATCACAGCAAAGATCGGTTCGATTGTTCGAGCATCAGTGCGTCCGCCGAGGATAACCCAATGGCCATTGCTGACCCCCACACCGTCGGTCTTGATCTGCTGGTTCACATAACCTCTCGCCCTTGAAAATGCGCTGCCCGCCGGGACGCCTGCTGGATTCCCGCTGCCCGGCACGCCCGAGACGTAGCCCGATTTCGACATCAACCCGCTCCAGTCGATGGTGGTATCAAGCTTCAGCCAGATTTGATTGAGGTCGCTCTGATCGAACCAAGGCGTCAATTCTACACGCACTTGGGAATATGGTTCCACTGTCCTTCGTTCAGGGGAGAAGGCACCAATAGTCGTGGCTTGGTGTTCAGATACGGTAACTTGAGCGCTCTCGACAATTTCAATTCCCGCATGACCATTCAGCCACTCGTTCAAAGTTGAACTGCGATGAATGAAGACATTGGTCTGTTCGGTCACCGGTTGGGTTTCCGTCCGACTGACCAACTCCTGCCAAGCGTGCCGGCTCAACTTCACCGCCCGCACCTGCACGGTGACGGGAGGGCGGGTCGTGTTGACGGCGGCGAGTTGCCGGGGAGCGACCGCTGCCGGGTTCCCCACCCCGGATCGTGGCGGAAGCGAGCCTTGGTCTTTAGCCCGTGCCTCAACTTCCGCCAGTCGGTTGCGCGCGGATTGCACGCTGTTTGAACTTTGGTTCAACTGAATGCCCGCCTGAATCACCGGCATCAGGCGCAGGAATTCCTCCTTGCCGAGGGTTTGTTCGGGTTTGGTCAGCGGATCAGGGCCAAGCTTTTCCTGAAGTGTCCGATATTCTTCGCGGGCGTGTTCCATGCCCCGTTCGGCGGAGTCGAGCTGCCTTTGAAACTCCGCTCTGACCTCGGCCTGATCAACCCGAGGCTGATCATGACCAAACGTTTCGTTAATTTTTTCTTTCGCGAGCTTCATGGAGATCATGTCCCGCAGATTGCGCGCGGCTTGGTAGAATTGATCCAGGGCCAGAAACTCTGCTGGCGGGGTGAGGTTCAGTTCCTCCAAATGCCGCCGCACAAAGGGATGCTCCAGCACGGCCCGGTCCCGCAGCCAGAGATCATTCACCATCATCCGCAAGAGTGTGGCTGAGTGTTCCGTCTGAACCTTCTTAAACACCGCCTGTGCCGCCGCGAGCAGGTTTGAAAGTGAAGACACATCCGTTCCCGACCCGACTAGCTTCCTCTGTTTCGCTTCGAGCTCGTGCGTCAACCCTACAAGCCGGTTGCTGTTCGCCTGAGCTCGAATAGTGGCGCCCTTGATGATTTCAGAAATGGCCTTCCGCGAGGCAGCATGAAGAGCAGCGAGGCTCTCCTGGGCGGCTCTCATGGCTTCCTGATCCGGGTTGTCACTGGCCTGGTGGTCCGCCAGACGTTTTCTGAGGTCAACCTCGTCTTGCTGAAACTTCGTCAACCCCGTCGCGTGCGCTTCATCGGGAAACGCTTTCAAGATCGCCACCCGGAGCTGTTCGGGATCGTCGATTGCGCGAATCTCGGCGATCCGTTCATTCAGCCTGGCGTTTTGAAGCGTCACAGCCAAGCGTTGCGCGTTGTACTGAACCCAGGTCTGGACTTCCAGGAACAACGGATTGGCTGGGGTGGCCCCATCATCGGGTTTTCCGGGTGCGGTAGAATCACTGGTTTGCTGAACGGGCGTTGTTGTTTCTTCGGCGATCTCGTTGATCATTTCCTCCCTTTGAGTATCGGCCGTGTTGGTTGGCTGGCTTCTTTGCCCCTCCGCCATCGGCACGGCCACCAGCGCGATCGCCGCGACGGCCGCCCATTGCCACCACTTGAGCCGCGTGCTTTCCAGCGGCGGCAGCTCGAGCAACCGGCGGATGCGTTGCTTGAGCGCGTGCTTCGATTCTAGAATGCCGACCAGCCCGAGCGTCATCAGCGGACGCGTGAAGGTGAGCTTGGCGACTTCGAGCAGCGTGGTAGGATAGGCGTCCGCGTCGTCGCGCAAGGCGCAGGCCACGGCTTCATCCACGGCCTCCTCGCGCACGCGGCGGATGCGGGCGTTGGCCAGCCACAGCAACGGATGCCACCACGCGGCGATTTGCAGGAGCGTCTGCGCGCAGTTCACCCACAGGTCGCGGCGGCGCAGATGAATCAACTCGTGCAACAGCACGGTGCCGAGCTGTTCGCGCGAAAGTTTCCCGACCAGCTTGCGCGGCAGCAGAATGACCGGCCGGAACAACCCGCACACGGCCGGCGACATCGCGGCATCCGTGAGGCGCAACTTAGGACAGGCAGGCGGCATCCCGAAGAGCCGGAAAGGCGACACTCTTGTCGCCTCGATCCGGGACTGGGCGACAGGAGTGTCGCCCTTCCGTTCGTGGCCCTCTGCCGTCCGGGCGGTTTCCGGGAAATGCCGGCAAGCTGCCGGCGAAACGTTGGAGGTCGGGCAAGGTGCCCGACACACGTTGTGCCGATACAGGTCCGCCAACAATGCCTGGAGGTCGGCGGGGGCTGGTTCGCTGGCGCGTACGAGACGGTTCACCCAACGCCAGCGCCAGAGCAGCCAGCCAAGGAGCAGCAAGGTTCCGGCAAGCCACGCGGTCAGCAGTTGGCCGGGCCGGGTCAACTGGATCGCGGGCTCGGGCTCAACGGGGAGCCCAATCGTGGTTGCCGCCGGTGGTGCGTCCGCCATCGCTTCGGCGAGCGCGAGTTCAAAGAAATCCGAATCGACGATGATGCCCGGATCGGCGGCGTGGTTGGTTTCAACCGCAGGTGCTGGAAGCGAAGCCACTTCCGCGACCGCCGGCTCGACCGGCGCTTCCACCTTTACCGGGCGTTCGATCCAGTAACCCGCGCCAGTGGGCAGCGCAAGCGAGGGCGGCAGGACGAGCTTCACCAGCAGCAGCATCCACAGCGCGTAACGGAAGCCGGCGCGAATGCGGTGGCGCAACAGCAGATCGAGCGCGAGCAGCACAATGATCAGCAGGCTCGTCTGCCAGAGCATCTGCCCGGCGAGCGGGATCGCGGCCTCGCCCCAGCGGTTGAGAGTTTCAATGAGCGCGTTCATGGCGTCGGCGGGTTGAGATGGAAGTGCGGGATGCCAAGTTCCAAGTTCCAAGTTCCAAGTCCGGAGTAAGCTCCAATCGCCAAGTCGCAACTTTCTGCTGCGCCGGCACGACCGTCGTGATCTTGGAGCTTGGGATTTGGATCTTTTGTGGAGCTTGATCCTTGGTCCTTGGAGCTTTGGCCACAACGTCCGGCATCCTGGCGGAAACACCGCGCGAGCAAACGGGCCGTGGAGGAGCGTAGGTCGGCTTCATCACTTCCTCCGTTTCCGGTGGCGGATGAGCGCCTCCAGTTCGGCGAGGTCGGCCTCGCTGAGTTTCTGCGATTCGAGGAGGCACTGCACCATCGGCGTGAGCGCGCCGTTGAAGGCGTGCTTGAGCGCGTAGAGCAGTTCCCCGCGCTGGGCCTCGTCCTGCGTGATGGCGGACTTGAACAGCGTGACCTTGCCGCGTTTGTCCGCCTGGAGCAGACCCTTGGCGGTCATGCGGTCCATGAGCGTGCGGACGGTGCTGTAGGTCCAGCCGGTTTGCGAGGCGAGCGCCTCCTGGACGGCCGGGGCGGTGGTGGGTTCGAGGTGCCAGATGGTCTTGATGATGGCCCACTCGGCCTCGGTAAGTTCGACAGGTTGATCAGGCATAAGCGTTTCTCCAGGTGCGATGGCGGGCAGTATCTCTACAAACGTAGAGCTGTCAACCGTGAAATCTACAACTGTAGAGAACGGCGGGTCAACGGTCGGTGGGGGAACGCGAGCCAGGCAAGTGGACCGCGCCCGCGGTCATGTCCTGATTTGCCGACGGCGAGGTCGCGGGGCGGGTGCGCGCGCGCTCTCTGCGTCGCACCCGACAGTCGAGGCGGGACCCAACCGCGCCCGCTTATGGCTTGACGAACCAGCGGGTTCCCGATGCAATCTCGCGCCATGAAAATGAAATGGCTTGCCTGCCTTTTGCTTTGCGCTGTGTTGCCTCTCGCCACCGGTTGCCGCGAGACGGTCGCCGGCTCGAACCGCGCCGGGGTTCCGTTCCTGCAGGACACGATTGAGTCCCGCTATCCACGCACGGTGGACAAGGTGCAGGTGGCCGCGCGGGAAGCGCTGGCTTTCAACGGCACAATCACGAGCGATGATTCCGTGACCCGCACCCTGCAGGCGCAGATCAACAACCGCCGGGTTTTTGTGAAGGTCGAGGAACTCGAACCGCAGGTCACCCGCGTGCTGGTGCAGGTCTTCACCAAGGGTGGCGGCGCCGACATCCATCTCGCGGCCGAGATCGACAAGCAGATCGCGCTGCGCCTGAAGTAAGTTACCGCAGTCCCACATCCCTTTCGTAAGAGCCGAGATGAACATCTCGGCTCTTTTCGTTTCCCTTGAGCTCGCGACCCAGCAGCATCTTGCGTTTGCCCGCCTGCGTGGCGGCGGGTGAACCGGGATAACGCTGCTCGATGCGGGCGAGCACCGCCTCGGCGGACTTGAGATCGCTCCCGATGCGAATGTGGTAGTCGGCCATCAGATTGAGCCAGCGGACGATGCTCGCCTTCTCATGGCCGGGTTGCTTGAGCAGGAGTTCGAGTTGCTCGACCGCGAGCGACGCGTCATGCAGGTGGCTCGCGTAAAGCCCGGCCAGTTCCTCGCGCGCGCTGCGATCCTGGGGATGCACTTCCAACTGGCCCACCAGGCGCGCAATGGCCTCGTCCGGAGTTTCCGCCTTCAACTCCACCTTTACCTCCGAACGGTCCCGGATGACCGCCTTGGGTGTTTCCTTGAGCGTGATCGTCCGCAGTTGGCCCTGCTGGTCGAGCATTTCCTGCGCGGGCAGATGGGCAATCCGCTGCGTCGCATCCATCGCCACCGGATGATTCGGAAACGTGTCGCGAATCCGCTCGAACAACGCCAGTGCCGCGTCTCGGTCATGGGCGATCTGGAGCCGCCAGTCGGCCAGCGTGCTCAAAGCGCCGGCCACCTGGCGGGGTCGATCCGCGTGCGCCGCGCAGACGCGTTCGACGGTTTCCGCCGCGCCACTCAAGTCGTGCAGGTTCACGGCCTGAATCTCCGCCAGCAGCATCAGCCCGCTGTAGTCATCGGGGAACCGCTCCAGTTGGTGGTGGATTTCTTCAATCGCTTCATCGAAGAGCTGCTGCTGCCGTTTCGCGCGGGCGATGCTGAAAAAGGGCGCGGGGTCCGGTGGTTGGCTGCCGCCGGTGAACAGCGTCGTGAACGGTCGCAAAATGAGTTCGATGATGTGGTGCCGCCAGAGAATTGCGGCGATCAAACTGAGCACGAGGGTGATCAGCAGCCCCCCGATCGCGCTGGGTCCGCCAGCGGCGACCAGGGGAGCGATGAAGAAAATGAAGCCAGCCACCATGCCCAAGGTGATCAGCGTCTTGATGACGATGGTTCCCGGTTCCTCGCTTCGCTTGAGCAGTTGGACATAAGCCCAGATGCCGCTCGCAAGCAGCGCCAGCATGATCAGGAGCCCGAACGCCTGGCTGAGGGTCACGGCGATCACGCGCGGGCGGGGTTGCGGTCGATGCGGTTGCGGATGCGCTCCGGCTCGCGGGCCCGCGTCATTGCCGTGTCGTAGGTGACCAGACAGCGGCAGTAGAGATCGTAGAGGCAGTTGTCCATCATCACCATGCCTTCCCGGCCGCCGGTCTGGAGCACGTTGTCGAGCTGATGCAGTTGATTTTCGCGGATCAAGCTCCGGACGGCGTTGGTGGCCACGAGCAGTTCATACGCGAGCACCCGCCGCGTGCGATCCGCCGCCGGCAGCAACTCCTGCGAGATGACGCCGTGCAGGGTGTTCGACATCTGGAGCACCACCTGCCGTTGCGCGTTGCCCTCGAAGACGCCGACAATGCGCTCCAGCGCCAGCGCGGCGTTGGGCGAATGCAGCGTGGCCATGACGAGATGCCCGCTCTCGGCCGCCGTCAGCGCCGTGGAAATGGTTTCGTGATCGCGCAACTCGCCCACCACGATCACATCCGGGTCCTGACGCAGCACGTGGATCAACGCGCGGTTGAACGACTTCGTGTCAGTGAGCACCTCCTGTTGCACCACGATCGCACGGTTGTTGCGATGCACGAACTCGATGGGATCCTCGATCGTCACGATCTTGCAGCGGCGCTCCTGGTTGATCAGGTCGATGAGATAATTGAGCGTCGTCGTCTTGCCGGCGCCGGTGGGGCCCGTGATCAGGATCAGGCCGTTCGTCTTGCGCGCGAGTTCGTCCAGGCGCTCGGGCAGGCCCAGTTCCTCGCGAGAGGGAATCAAGTCGCCGCAGAAGCGGAAGCAAATCTCCGGCTGGCCGTTGCGCCGGTAAAACGTCGCGCGCAGCCGACCCGCCTCGGGATGATGCAGCGAGATGCACAGCTCCCATTCCTGCTCGAACTTCGCGAGCTGCTGGTCGTTCAACAACGCGCGCGTCATGGCGTTCAAGTCCTGGTCCGAGAGCGCGTCCTCCTGCGCGAGGATGATCTCGCCGTTCACGCGGTAGGACGGCGGCACGCCGACGATGAAGTGCAGGTCCGACGCGTTGAACTCGTTCGCGGCGATCAGGAAGCGGTTGAGGGAGTGGGGGATCATGGGTGAAAGAGACCGCGCACACCACCGGCCAGCCGGCGGAAGAAGCCCGTGTCCTCGACCGCGTGCCGGGCCTTCTGCACCTCGGCCCAGCGCGGACGCAATTGCGCCGCCTGTTCAAGCGACTGGCGGGCCGGCCCCACCATGCCGATTTCCTGCTGACACCACCCGAGCAGCAGCCAGCACGGCGCGTGTTGGGGATGCCATTCAACGGCGCGTTGCGCGAGTTTCAAGGCGAGGAGGAACTGGCGGTGGAAGAACCGGATGCGCGCCGCCAGCCAGGCGACCAGCCAGTTGCCGGCCGCCATCGCCAGAGCTTTCTCGAAACAATACTCCGCGCGTTGCTCGCGGCCGGCCAGCAGCACGTCCGCCCGCGCGAGCCACACGTACGGCGTCTGTCCGGGCTCCTCGATGGCCGCGTCGGAGAACGCCAGCGCGGGTCCGAATTCCCCGGCGCGACCGAGCGCGACCGCCTTGGCGGCGAGCAACTCCGCTTCATGGGGGAACTGCTCCAGCGCCTTGTCCGCCCACACGCTCGCCTCGCGATACTCGCCCAACTCGATCAAGGCCCGGACCTGGCCCGTCCAGGCGGCGGCGTATCCGGCATCGTGCTCCAGCACTTTTCCGTGGAGGCGCAGGGATTCCTCAAAGTCCAGGTTCTCAAACGCCGCGGTCGCTTCCGCAAAGTAATACGCGCCGTCTTTGACAACGCGTTCCTGCCGCGAGAATTCCTCCTCGTTGCCACCCAGCTCAAGATTGACGAACCGGCTCATGACGCATGGTTGAAGCCCGACTCACCCTGTGCTCCGCCGCGAACCCGACCCCGCAAGGCTTGACGGTGGCGGGGCGCAACTCGAATTGGAGAACTGCTTACAACTAGCCGACGACGCACCGCAAAACCACCAAAAATCTTCAACTCTCTGCGCCCAAGCGACCGCCGCGGGCGTGAACCCCAACCGGTCCCCGCCCGCGGCGCGCTCCTCCCCCCACAGCCAGCCCGTTGCCGGATGGCGATGGGTTAACCCGTCGGCCCCAAACGCCGACAACCAACCAGCCCCGGCTTCCACGGGCAGCGTGAACGCCACGGGCTGGTCAAAGTGAATCGTGAGGCGGGGCATAAATTGGAATCAGTCCCCGACCTCCGCGACCGTCGTGGGTGCAGCTCTCTCCGCGCGCCACGGTTCGACGGCGTCCAACGCGAGCGCTCCCGCGAGCAGCACAATCAATGTGATGCCGCTTAGGAACACCGGGGTCTCGCGGCCGGCCCGAACGTCCTTCGCGAGGAGCAGCTTGCCCGCGACCGCCATCCAGATGACGGGCAACGGCAGCAACAGCCAGCCGTGATTCATGAAAAACAGAAAGTCCCGCACGTCCGGATAACCCAGCGAATGGGCGACGCGGTTGCTCACGGCGACGGCGAGGATGCCGACCACGAGCAGACCGGTTTGCAGCAGGGCGATCATCACCGAGGTGCGCAGGGAGGGTTTCATGGTCGTTTCTCCGGGAAGCGGCCCGCCCGGGTGGCGCTGGCAACGCCGGACAGACGATCAAGTTGTCGGCGGGCGAGCCATCTTTCCGTGCGTTGCTTCGCCAGCTTGAGGGTGAAACTACCGGCGCTGCTCCGCGGCGACAGCGGTGGCCCGGCATGGCATGAACCCGGAGACCACCCAGCCTCCGGTCGAAGTCGCGGCCGGGACCACCGCCGCGCAAATTGGGAAAGCCACGCGACCGTGGGGCGCTGCCAAGGGATGCGGGTGCGGTTCATGAGCAAGGCTCGGGTTACGTGGCTTCAACGGGTTTGGACCACGCCGGCCGCAAGTCCTCACGCGGAAATTTTATCATCGCGGCGGTCGCGGCGGTTGTGGACGTGAAAGATCGCGCAGGGATACTCGACTTTGAGCTTGCGGGCCATGCGGGCGCGGAGGCCCACCCGTCATCAGACAACTGGAAAGTGGCAACAACACCAACGAAGGTTGGGCCCGGCCAACGGCCGACCCACACGGAGTCACGACCGTAATCCGCCCAAAGTCAGAAATGACCTTGTGAACCTTGCGGCCGGACTACGGTGGGTTGATGCTCGAAAGTCCTGAGGTTTCGAACTCGGCCGGAGCGGCTGGCGTAACCAGGCCGGTGGCAAACGAAACTGATTGGGTAGGTCCCACGGAAAACGTGGTCACGGCGCCGTTGGGAGCGATGTAGCCAGCGGTCACAGCACCTTCCCTAACCAACACCCGACCACCGGCCGCCATTGTACTGAATAGTGCGGTCGAATTGTTGGCAAAACAGAAAGTGCTGCCGCTGCCAACCTCCAGCATCACGTTCACGGACCCGTCGGATGGCAGTGAGGCAACGCAGATCACATCCCCCAGAGTCGCGTTCAGTTTGACCAACGGGATCTGATTGGAGGCTCCGGTGTACTGGAGCCCCCAATAGGTAAATCGGTTTGAACCGGCAATCCGAATGACCGCATTCAAGTTGGTGAAGTGAAGTTCAACGCACGAATTGGACAGGGTGAAATGCATTGGCGCTCGATTCGTCAGAGTCGCACCAAGCAACAAGTCCGCCGGCAAAGGTGAACCGATCCATACGTTGTTCGTGCCTGCACAGGGCAACAGCAAAACCGCGGGGGATGCGGTTGACGTCGTCGTTGGCTGCCGGCAAGCGTTCAGCAGAGTCAAGGCAAGGGCGAGTGTTGAAATCGGAATCCAGCGGCCCCTCGGTCCGCATTGGGCCGTTACGGTCATGGCCGGCAACATGGGCTTCACAGCGACAACTCTCGTGAAGGCGGATAGGCATTCCAAGGTTTTTGTCCCGTCTTTGCGGCGATTGCTCTGGCTCCTCGTGTTCGCCTTTGAAACTTGGCTCAATGTCGCCGCCATCCTGTTGGGTGGCATGTTTCAAATGGCCGGTGACAACCCGGTTCAAGCAACAGTCACCACACCCGCGCCCAGATCACTTTCAGATACCGGCTCTCGGGGCAGTTCGACATCACCGGATGGTCCGCGCCGGGCCCGGTCTGATCGAGGAATTGCAGCTTACGGTGCTGCCGGTGCGCGCCCTTGATGACCATGCGCTCGAAGTCGTCGAGGTTCACCAGGCCCGAACAGGAACACGTCGCAAACAGGCCGCCGGGTTTCACCAGCGAGATCGCCAGTTGGTTCAAGTCCTCGTACTTGTGGCGGCCGTCGTCGTATTCCTCACGGTCCAGCACGAACTTCGGCGGATCGAGAATCACCGCGTCCCATTGCTCGGCGTTTTGCTGCATCTGGCGCGCGTAGGCGAACGCGTCGGCGTGGACCCACTTCACCTTCGCCTGGTTCATGTTGGCGTTGCGCTTCGCCTGTTCGATGGCCTTCTCGTCGAGGTCCACCCCGGTCACGTCGGCCGCGCCGCCGAGCGCTGCGGCGGTGACGGCAAACCCGCCGGTGTAACAGCACAAGTCCAGCACGCGCGCACCCGCGACGAGCTGGCTGAAGCGCAGCCGGTTCTCGCGTTGATCGCAGAAGAAACCCGTCTTGTGGCCCTCGGCGAAATTCACCTCGTAGCGCACGTCGTGCTCGCGAATGCGCACCGTCCGCACCGCTTCGGACAGCGACGCGTTCACTTGAATCTTTTCGATGAAGGCGATCTGCGGATCGACCTCGACCACGATGCGCTTGACGCCGAGCCGTTCACGGAGCACGGGCAACCAGCTGGGCAGGCGTTGGTAGATGCCCAGGCTGTGAACCTCGATGCTCAACGTGTCGCCGAACTTGTCCACGACGAGGCCGCTCAGGCTGTCGCCGTCGGAATGGATCACGCGGAAGGCGTCGGTCGTCGCCGGCAGTTTGAGCACGTTGAGCCGGAGATCGATTGCGCGCCCGAGCAGTTCCTCCAGGTAATCCTCGGTGATGGCATCGGGTCCGTGATGAATCATCCGCAACGGCACGCGGGCGGGCGGGTTGTAAAAACCGTGGCCGAACGGCTGGCCTTCCTTGTCATAGACCGTGACCAGTTGCCCCGGTTGCGCGTCGGCCGAGGCGGCCCGGATCATGGCGGGATACACGGTCGGGTGGTAGCTGAAGTACTTCATCTGCACCCACGGCTTCCGCCAGGTCTCGCTGCCCGCCGGGGCCGGTGCGGAGCGCAGCTTTTCCGCGCGCGAAGGCAGGGCCGGTCGAAAGGGCCGGTTCGGGCGGAACGGTCGGCGGTCGGACGGGCGCTGGGGGGGACGAAACGACATCCGCTTGGCGTACTATGGACCGGACGCGTGAAGCAACAGGGAAAACGGTCAGGCGCGGTCAGGGATGATTCCCGAGGCACTTGAATTATTGACCCGTCTCGCGGCCTTGCGCTCGGGTCGGTTAGCTGGCACTCTTCCGGCCTGTTATGAAAGCCAAAGCCATTCTCTCCCTCGTGCTGCCGGTCGCCGCGTTGCTGGCCACCGGTTGCGTTTCCGTCCAGAAATCCTCCTCCGAGCACCATGCCCATGCGGATGCCAAGGCCCACGCGGGCGGCTGGGCGGCCATGAACCACGCGGTGGCGGTGATTTACCCGACTGCCGGCAATCAATGCTCCGGCATCGTGCGGTTCCAGCAGACCGGCGACACCGTTAAGGTGGTGGCCGAGATCAGCGGCCTGAAGCCCAACCAGGCGCACGGTTTTCACATTCATGAATTCGGCGATGCCTCGGCGACCAATGGCCTGGCCACGGGCGGCCACTACAATCCCGAAGGTCATGCCCACGCGCTGCCGAACACCGGCACGCGCCATGCCGGGGACTTCGGCAACCTGCAGGCGGACGCCAGCGGCAATGCCCGGATGGAAATCACCGTCGCGAACATCTCGATCGCCGGCCTCCGGAATCCCGTGCTGGGCCGGGGGGTGATCGTGCATGCGAATCCCGACGACGGCAGCCAGCCCGTGGGCAACGCCGGTCCGCGGATTGGCCAGGGCGTGATTGGCCTTGCGAAATCCACCGACTGAACGAAAGTCCGCCCGCTTTTTAGCCAACTGAATTATGACCACGACCCTTGAATCCAGCGTGCTCGACAAGACCCGCGAGCTTTGCGAGACGATCCTCCAGCAACCCGAGTTCGGCCAGATGCGCGAGCGCATCGACCAGTTCCTGATCAATGACGCGGCCCGCGCCCAGTATCAGGAACTCACGGAACAGGGTGAATACCTGCACCACAAACAGCACCAGGGTGTGCAGCTCACGCCCGAGGAAGTCGAGGGCTTCGAGAAGAAGCGCGCGGCCTTTCTGAACAACCCGGTCGCCCGCGGCTTCATGGATGCCCAGGATGAAGCCTTCAAGATGCGCGATCTGGTGGCGAAATATGTCAGCAAAACCTTCGAGCTGGGCCGCGTGCCCGCCGAGGAGGATTTCAACGAGGGCGGCAGTTGCGGCGAAGGCTGCGGTTGCCACTGAGCCGCCGGAAGCACCTCAATTGTGAACAGCCGCGACGTTCAAGTCGCGGCTGTTTTGTTTCTCCGGACCCACGGGGCGACAGGAATGTCGCCCATCCGCTCAATACCACCAGTTGCGATACACCTCGTACACATCCACGCGGCCGCCGATGAAGTAGTTGTTCGGCGGCGTGTGGAACCGGCGTTCCTCGTTTCGATAAGTGATCAGCAGCGGTTCGACCGGGTTGTTGGGATCGTAACAGCGGAACTCGACGCCCGTGCCCGTCGCGACCGCCTCGTAAACGACGACCGCGTGGTTGATCGTCAATTGCGGAAAGCGGACCAGATGAATCACCGGCGCGATGCCCCGGTCCAGTTCACCTTGCAGGCGTTCGGCCATCCGCTGCTGCTGGCTTGTGGTGATGGGCCAGAGCATCCGCCAGTGGCCGCGTTGCACGTAGCTCTGCCAGGCACCGCCGCATTCCTCTTTCAGCAGGGCCTCGTGATCGCGGCTGAACTCATGCAGATTCGCATATCCCGGGATCACGACCGGTTCGCGCCGCGCCGGATTCGCCCGGGGATCGCGGGCGATCACCGCGGCGATCAACCGCCGATACTCGGCCGGTGCGGCCTTGGGTTGTGCCGGGTCAAATCGCGCGAAGTCAAAAAACTGTCGTGCCGCCCGGGCCACCACAAAGCAGTGGTGCGTGTAGTCCGGCTTGGGATCGCGCGGCCGCGTGGTCATCTCGCCGGTCGCCGGGTCGAGTTCGTAATCCCAGACCAGCTCGTTCGCGTAGGCGAACGTGTCGCGGCCGAAGGTGAACTCGCGATCGCTGGGCGGGCGTTTGGCGGTGGACGCGCAGCCGACGACGAGGACGAGAACGAGGACGAGCGCGATTTCCCGGGCAATAATCGCAAATGAACGTCCGCACTTCCCGGCATTCCGGGTCGCAACCGCCGGACTGGTTTCGGTTCCCGTTTTTCTGATTTCGGACTTCGCGCTGCCGCACATCATGCTTGCCGGAAACGCTAGCCACGCCAAATCTCACCCGCAATGCTTTACGAGCGCTGGCAACAAGTGGCCCGCCTGCACGCTGATGAACTCGCGCTGCTGGACGCCGCCAGCGGCCAACGCTGGACCTTCGCGCAACTGGCGCACGCGGCGGAACAATTCCTCCTGCCGGATCACCGCCTCGCCACGCCCCGGGGCAACGGACCGGAATTCATTCTCACCGTGCTCGCCGCCTGGCGCGTGGGCCGTCCGGTGTTGCCGCTCGAGGGTGAAGCCCCCGTTGTCAACGAGCCCCTGCCGGCGGGCGTCGTTCATCTTAAGACCACCTCGGGCACGACGCGGGCGAGCCAGTTGATCGGGTTCACGGCCGAACAGCTCGCGGCCGACGCGGACCAGATCGTGGCGACCATGGGCCTGCGCACCGATCAGCCGAATCTGGGCGTGATCTCACTCGCGCACTCGTACGGCTTTTCGAACCTCGTCACGCCGCTCCTGCTCGGCGGCATCCCCCTCGTGCTCGTGGCCTCGCCGATGCCGGCGAGATTGCAGGCCGCCGCCGCCGGTTTTCGTTCGCTGGCGCTCCCGGCCGTGCCGGCAATGTGGCGCGCGTGGCACGAGGCGAACGCGATTCCCGCCAACGTCACGCTCGCCATCTCGGCCGGCGCGCCGTTGTCGCTTGAACTGGAAACCGCGGTTTTCGAACGCAACGGGCTCAAGCTGCACAACTTCTACGGTTCCAGTGAGTGCGGCGGCATCGCATACGACGCTGCGCCGGAACCGCGCGGTGAAGCGGCGCTGGCGGGCCGGCCGCTGCAAGGCGTCACCCTGTCCCTGGCGGATGATGGCTGTCTCGTTGTGACCAGCGCGGCGGTGGGCGTGGGTTATCTCCCCGACGGCGACGCCCGGCTGGGCGACGGCCGCTTTCACACCAGTGACGTTGCCGAGCTGCGCGATGGCGCCGTGCTCCTGCGCGGCCGGTCCTCGGATGTCATCAACATCGCCGGCCGGAAGCTGGCCCCGGAAACCGTCGAGGCGGTGATCCGTCAACAACCCGGCGTGCGCGAATGCCTCGTCGTGGGCGTCCCGGCGCGGGATGACACGCGTGGTGAAGAGGCGCTCGCGGTGCTGGAGCTGGCGGAAGGAGGCTCGCTGGAAGCGGTTCGGCGGGCCGCCGCCACCGGGTTGCCGGCGTGGCAATGTCCGCGGCACTGGTGGGTTGTTTCCGAGATTCCCAGCAGTCAGCGCGGCAAGATTTCGCGTCGGGAATGGCGTGAAAAATTCCTCGGGCGGCGGCTGGCGTGAAGCCAGTGCTCAAACAAGTCGCTGCGCTCTCAGTTCGCCCAGCAACAACCCGGCTCACCGACGCCGGGCCAATGATGTCCGATTGTCAACCGAGACGCGATCCCGGCGTTCGGTGCAGCCGGTTTGTTAGCCCACGTCATCATGTCACTCATCAAACCTCCGACGGAAATGGGCCGCCTATCAACTGGTGATGGAACTTGCCCTCGAAAAAGTCCAAGCCATCCAAGAAACGTGCGAAACTGCGGTGGCCAAGGAAACCAGCGAGACCTGCAACCGCCCATTTGTAAGAGTCAAAATCTGTGGCCAGTGGAAGAAGCGGTGACAACATCTTCGCACCGTCCGATGCTGAGGTGACGAAATCATCGCGCAAGAAGGCTGGGCATGGTGTGGAGCACGGACCATCAGTGCTCGCGTAGATGATGCCAGCGTGTGTCAGCAAAGTGAGCGCGTCCTGCGGTGACGCACCGCGCGCAAGCTCGATAAGGTGAGTAGCTACTGCAAACATCGCGCTAGAAGTGCCGCCTTGATGCTGCACCTCGTTGATGAGGTCGCCAAGACGCTCGGAGGAAAAGCCCTGCTCATACGCCTCGGCCAGCCAAGCCACAACATCGTCCGTGCCGTTGTAGCTGCTATGCAGTTCGCTCCATCGCGGGTCTGAGAGTGGCAATGGCATAAGGCGCTCGAAGTGGGCTAACAGACATTAGGCCAGACTGGGGTTTGGCCGATCATGGGGAGCGTTGGCCTTTGGTTCCACATGGTGCCGTTGGTAAATAGAGGGTTTACGGCGATGGCCTGAAGCGGATTCGCTTTACCATGTCCGAACCGCGAGCCGCAGTGAGGACACCTGAAGGTCTTGTCACAGTCCACTTCCTCCAGGTCACTTTCATCCCCGTGGAATCGCACTCCGGACATGGAATCGCATGCTTCATCTTTGGTGGCGGTGACTGAGGTCGCCGTCAGCGGCAGAAGTGAATTGCGCTGCATAAAGATTGTGGGGGTTCTCCTCAGCCTCGTAGTGGTAAGTGGTCTTGAACTCCCGGGCACGCTCGAACCAGAACCAGTAAATCGACGCGATCAGGCAAACACCCGCCGGTACCACGGCCAAGACCCAGGCCGGGCCGGCCCAGGCGACGGCGACGTGACCGAAGCCGATGGCCAGGAAAAGTGCCACCCAGGCTTTGACCTTGAGCCGCTCCGTTGCCGAGCTGTGCTTCCAACCTCCGCCGCACACGATGCCGGCCGCCGGGTTGGATCGCTGTTCGCTGGCTGCCATGTTTGCGAAATTAGTTTTGGCGGCCGGCTTGTCCAGTTCATTGTTCGGCTCCCTGCCCCAAAAATTTCGCTAACACCCCGGTCCCTGATCCGGTAGGGTCGAGCGCTCGTTACGACGACTTGATTGCGCCATGACTCCGAAATTGTTTTCCGAACTGGGCCTCTCGCCCGAAATCCTGAAGGCCATCGACAAACTGGGCTTCGAACAGGCTTCGCCCATCCAGGCCGATGCCATTCCCGTGCTCCTGTCCGGCAAGGACGTGGTCGGCCAGTCGCAGACCGGCTCCGGCAAGACGGCCGCCTTTGCCATCCCGGCGATTGAAAAGACCGATCCGCAGCTCAAGGCGGTGCAGGTGCTGGTGTTGTGCCCGACACGCGAACTGGCCGTGCAGGTGTCCGAGGAAGTCCACAAGCTGGCGCTCTTCAAGCGCGGCATCATGTCGCTGCCGATCTATGGCGGGCAATCGTACGAGCGGCAGTTTTACGGGCTCAAGCAGGGCGCGCAGATCGTCATCGGCACGCCGGGCCGGGTCATGGATCATTTGGAGCGCGGCACGCTGCGGCTCGACCAGTTGAAGATGATCATCCTCGACGAGGCGGACGTGATGCTCGACATGGGTTTCCGCGAGGACATCGAGAAAATCTTGAGCGGCATGCCCGCCGAACGGCAGACGGTCTTCTTCTCGGCGACGATGCCGCGACCGATCAAGCTGCTGATCGAGAAGTTCGCGCGCGAACCGCAGAGCGTGCAGATCGAGCAGAAGACGCTCACGGTGCCGACGGTCGAGCAATTTTATTTCGAGGTGGACCGGCGGTTCAAAGTCGAGCTGCTCACCCGGTTGATCGACTTGCACGATCTCAAGCTGGGCATCGTCTTCTGCAACACCAAGCGCATGGTGGATGAACTCGTGGAGCACCTCGAAGCCCAGGGCTATCAGGCCGACCGCCTGCACGGGGACATGACGCAGGCGCAACGCGACCGGGTGATGAACCGCTTCCGCAAGTCGGGGCTGGAGTTTCTCGTCGCGACAGATGTGGCCGCGCGCGGCATTGACGTGGACGATGTCGAGGTCGTGTTCAATTACGACCTGCCGTATGACGCGGAGGATTACGTTCACCGCATCGGCCGGACGGGTCGCGCGGGTCGCAGCGGGCGGGCGATTTCCTTCGTGTCCGGCCGCGAGGTTTTTCAGATCCGCAACATCGAGCGCTACACGAACATGCGCCTGCAACGCGGCAAAGTGCCGACCGTCGCGGAGGTGGACGAAGCGCGCAGCAATCTCTTTTTGAACAAGCTGCGGGCGACGCTGCAAGGCGGCCAGTACAAGCGGCAGGATCACTTGATCGAGCGGCTGCTCGAGGAAGGTTTCAACTCCACGGACATCGCGTCCGCGCTGCTGCATCATTTGCAGGACGGAGTGGATGCTGCGGAGAGTGCCGCTCCTGCTTCCAAAAAGTCCATGCATCCCCCGGCCGCTGCTGAAGGAGCGGCAGAACGCCCCGCGGCTCAGGCCGCGCCGAGTCACGCTGCTGCTGAACCACCCGTTGCCCGGCCCGTGCCCCGACCCGCCGAACGCCCACCTCGTCGCGAACCGGAGTTCGCGCCACCGCGTGCGCCGCGACGCGATGATCGTGGCCCGGATCGCGGCTATCCGCGTGAAGAGCGGCGGCCCGCCCGTGACGAAGGCTTCCGCCAGGGGGAGCGTTTCGAACGGGGTTACCCACGCGACGATCGTGGCCCACGCGCCGGCGAGCGATTTGATCGCGCCCCGCGTTATGACGAACGCCGGGATGACCGGCGCCCGCCCGCCCGGGAGTTCGCGCCGCGCGTTGAGCGTCCGGTTCGTGTGGTAAAAGCCGCGCCGACGGTGCCAGTCACCGCACCGGTTCCCCGCGACTTTGAGCCGATGCCGCCCCTGGCGAAGGCTGCTTCAGCCACGCCACCGCCCGCGCCTTCTGGCGAGAGCAAGCCGGCGTCACCGGCTGAAAAGAAGCCGAAGGGCGGCAAACCCGAAGCCCACACGCGCCTGCATGTGAACGTCGGCGCGACGGCAGGCCTGGGCGCGGCGGATGTCGTGAATGCCATCATGGGTGAGACCGGCTTGCCGGCCAAAGTCATCAGCACGGTCGATCTGCGGGAGAAGCACCTGTTTGTGGATGTCGCCGCCGAGCACGCCCCGGCGATCGTGGCGAAGCTGAATCGCGCCGGCATTGCGGGCCGCAAGGTGAAGGTCAAGGAAGCCTGAGCCGGAGTTCGTGAGGCCGTCAGGGACGAATGACGCGAAAGAAGCGCCGGGCGCGGCTGGTGGACCCCAGGTCTTGAAAAACGATCGGCCCATTGGTGCCGACGACTTGGGAGACAAAATCCCAACTGACCAGGTTGGTCGTGCTTTCGATCAGATAGGTGGCGTTCAGCTGACCCTGGAACGTGAAGGCGAACGTGCCATTGCCAAAAAGCCGGGCCTCATCGAGCGCCGGCCGGGGCGCTTCAACCGAGTCGATGATGCTCTTCCAGGTTGTGATCAACCCGGGGATTTGTGATTCAACCACGCCGCTCTTATTGAGCAACAACTGCCCCTGCTGATGACTCGGCGAATTGGCCACGCAATTGATCGCCACAAAAACGGGTTTCGCCGTGTGCGAAGCGAAGATGTTCACGGAGATGTCCACCTGGGTGTCGGTGTAGTCATTGCCACGGAGGAACATCGAGTGCATGTCCATCAGCCGGTCCGCCTCGTACTGGGCATAGTCCGCAGGTTCCAAATTGACCGGCAGGTAAACGACGGGGACGCCATGCGCATTGCCACCCTGGTTCTGGTAGTAGTCCTTGATCTGGGTGGCTGTCAGCGTGAGTCCTTCCCGGCAGATGCTGCAATACGGGTCGAAGTATTGAATGAACAGGATTTTGCCGGCGAAATCGTCCAGCCTCAGCGTCGTTCCGGCCGGGATGGTTTGTTGCAGATCCTCGTTCCACCAGTCGCGGCGCAAGACCGTCAAAAAGTTCCAAACGTAGTCCCCGGGCTGGGCCCCTCGGATGCCCGGCTCAGCCGCCAAAGCCGCCGTTCGCACCGTGAGCATGGCCGAGAGCACGAGGCACAGGGCGATCGCGGCTTTCCATCGGGGCATGTAGGGCTGAGCTGTCACGGGCTAATATGCACCGTCGCTACCCCAGGCGATGGAAGTAAGCAAGTGCGAAAGCGGGGATCCGATTCGGCCCCAGAGCCGGAACCCGTGGTGTGAGCGGTGGCACGACCATCGGCTGGACGGTCCCGGAGCCCGATTGACTTTGGCAGACCGAAGATCAACTTTCGCCTTCATGCAAGCAAGCTGCCCGATCACTGCGGCGAGCCGTTGGTCCGAAGAGCCCCTCAACTTCCGGCCCGACCGGATCGCGCGACGGGCAAGCAGTTTGAAGGGCGGTCTTCCTCCGGCGCTTCACGGCTTTACGTTGATCGAATTGCTGGTGGTCATCGCCATCATCGGCGTGCTTGCCTCGTTGTTGCTGCCCGCGTTGGGCCGGTCAAAAGAGACCGCAAAGCGTGCCGCCTGTCTCAGCAACCTGCGCCAGTTCCTCGTCGCGACGCATCTCTATGCCGGCGACCATGAGGGTCTGCTGCCGAAGGGCGGCACCGACTTCCCCAACCAGCGGGACACGCATACGCCGATCCTTTCCACCCGCGGCAAGAAAGCACTGCTGCAGTATGCGTCCCCACTGAACGTCTTCGACTGCCCAAACTTGACCCGCGATTTTCAAGCGAACGAGAGCTGGCGAATCCACCCCGACTACGGCGTGGCCATCGGTTATCATTATCTGGCCGGTCAGGCCAACACACCGTGGGAACCAGTCGGCGGAATTACGAACACCTGGCTCTCGCCGCAAAAGACTTCGGACCCTCCAGCCTCCGAGCTCGCCGCGGATTTGAACATTTTCTGTTACAGCTACCAGCGGATCGTGGCACCCCATGCCGCCCGAGGAGCGGTCGTGCGCGATGAGCGTTACTTCGAGCTACACCCCGCAGCTTATCAACAGCGCCCCGCGGATATCGGGGCGCAGGGCGGCAACGTGGGGCTGCTGGATGGTTCCGCGCGCTGGAAGCGGATCGCGGAGATGCGCGCCTATCGCGCCTCCCAACTCTGGGGGCCGGACGGTGCCTTCGGTTACTGGTAGCACTCGTTGCTTCTCACCCAAGGAAAGTTCAGCGACGAAAATCGGCAACACTCAGCCGTCGGCTCGCCTTATTACCGCCTTTCCGCCGTCGCCCGACTTGGGTACTCTGCCGGATATGAGTTTAGCAAATTGTCTGATGCGGCGAATGCTTTCGGCCAGCTTGCTCGTCGGCCTGTTCGCGTGCGCTGTTGAGGCTGCGGAGAACCAGCGCGGAGCGGTCGCCACCGTTCATCCCCTGGCCACGCAGGCCGCGATGCGCGCCTTCGAGCAAGGGGGTAACGCGGTGGACGCCGCGGTCGCCGCCGGGCTGACGCTGGGGGTGGTGGACGGTTTCAATTCCGGCATCGGCGGCGGCTGTTTCATCCTCATCCGCCGCGCGAATGGTGAAGTGATTGCTCTCGACGGCCGGGAAACCGCCCCGGCGGCCGCCACGCGGGATCTGTTCATCCGCGACGGCCAGGCCGTGCCCGAACTCAGTCAAACCGGAGCGCTCGCCGTCGGCGTACCCGGTGAACTGGCGGCCTTTGCAGAAGTCGTGTCGCGCTTCGGCAAACTGAAACTCGCCGATCTGCTGCTCCCCGCCGCGGAAGTTGCGCAGCAGGGCTTCGCGCTCGACGCGGCGTACGTGGAGCGCTTGCGCTCGGTGGCGGATGAGCTGGCAAAGTTCCCTGATTCGCGGGCGATATTTCTGCAAGCCGATGGCCGACCCTGGCCGGCGGGCCATGAATTGAAGCAACCGGATCTCGCACAGACCTACCGGTCGATCGCCGCCGGGGGCATCGACTGGTTTTACCGCGGCGCATTCGCCAAGGCGACGGACGCGTGGATGAAGGCCCATGATGGCCTGCTCACGGTCGAAGATTTTGCCCGCTACGAGGTCAAGGAGCGGGAACCTGTGCGTTCAACTTATCGCGGTTACGAAATCGTCGGCTTTCCGCCGCCGAGCTCCGGCGGCGTGCATGTCGCGCAGATTCTGAACCTTCTCGAACCCTTTGACCTGAAGGCAATGGGCGCGAACTCGGCCGACTTCATCCACATTGTCGCCGAAGCGATGAAGCTCGCCTTCGCCGATCGTGCCTGGTGGCTGGGTGATCCGGACTTCGCGCCGGTCCCGCGGGGGTTGTTCAGCAAGGCGTACGCGCGTCAGCTTGCTTCCCGGATCGATCCCGAGCGCGTGATTGCCGTTCCCCGTCACGGCACGCCGCCCGATGCCACGACGGATGTCTTTGGCAAACACACCACGCACTTCACCTCCGCGGACGCCGAAGGCAACTGGGTCGCCATCACGGCCACGATCAACACGACGTTTGGTTCGAAAGTCACCGTGCCCGGCACCGGGGTGATCTTGAACAATGAACTGGACGACTTCTCGGCGCAGCCCGGCCGGCCGAACTTCTTCGGCCTCGTCGGCAACGAGGCCAACGCGGTCGCTCCCGGCAAACGGCCGCTGTCGAGCGTGAGCCCGACCATCGTGCTCCAGGACGGCGTGCCCGTCTTCTCGACCGGCGCGG
>ERZ761602.1981-NODE-1981-length-34360-cov-43.082233_pt1 | contig 34360 bp, 21 predicted proteins | sample MGYA00512165_ERZ761602 | MGnify/ENA primary metagenome ERZ761602 (study PRJEB28899, sample SAMN02445085) | bioreactor sludge metagenome | biome: EBPR sludge; isolation source: Thorneside wastewater treatment plant | place: Australia: Brisbane, Thorneside...
GGTTCATGGACATGGATTCTGGTGGGTGGTGGTCCAGAAATCCAGCTCACCTCAAACTCCCATCCCTTCTGACCGTCCTCGAAGGAGGGATTGACGAGCAGGTTCGGTCGCCCGCCCGTCGGCTGCTGCGACACGGCGAAAAGGGGCGCTCCGATCACGGCGGCGAAAGCGAGGAGAGAGGTTCGGTTCATCGGCGGTGGGGGCTTCGGTTGGATTTGACGACCATCCTGACGGAAACGGGCAGACGATGTCAATCGTCAATCGGAGAAATTTCGCGTCGCCGCTTCCGCTCCCAGCCCAATGCCGTTCAGCGATCCTCACCGTGTTCGGGAGACTTCTGAAAGCTGGGATACCGGGAGGGGGACTTTTCAAGTCCCCGCCGCTGGATTGGCGCGGCATGAAAAAGACCCGGAAGAGGCCGAAATCCTTGACGCCATAAGGAAAAAACGGTTTTCTTGAGGATGCCCGCTTGGTGGTGTCCGGCCAATGCCGATATGAAGGCGGGCTGATGCTACAGTTAGGCAGAAGAAGATGAATGCCAAAAAATCCAAAGCGCCACAATCGAAGGCCAGGCCGGTGAAACTTCTTTCAGGTGGCAACCCGCAAGTCACAAAAGGGGGCGGCGATGCCCCATTACAGGCATATATCGCTGCGATGCCGGGATGGAAGAACGACATTGGGAAGCGACTAGATACACTCATCGAACGTTGCATCCCCAATGTTCGTAAGGCCGTTAGGTGGAACTCGCCTTTTTATGGCACCGATGAACTGGGTTGGCTGGTGTCTTTCCACGTATTAACCCGTTACGTTCAGGTGAATTTTTTCTCAGGAGCCTCGTTGCACCCCATCCCACCCGGATCGGGCAAAGATCCGAAAGCGCGCTGGATCAATATTTTTGAGAACGATTCGCTCGATGAGGCACAGATGACAGATTGGCTGAATCAGGCATCCAAAATACCTGGCTGGGAATCGTTTTCCGCATGACCAAAGAGGCCGATGCGGATGCAGGCAACCGACTTCCACCGACGCGTAATCCTTGATCTTGCGAGAAGAAAATCGAATCATCAGCGTCTCGATCACAGCGAAGCCAAACCAGATGGAATTTGCCGTGTTATGCCTAGTCCCGACGGGCTTCCTCGCCTCGCTTGGGGTGCTCGTCTTCTCGAAGAGTCTGCCATTTCAGATTGGTTCGAGCCTTGTCCTCATCGTCACCTCCACGTTCATCGCGTGGATGTCGGGAGTGATTCGAAACTTCTCGCCTTGGAGCGGAGGATCACGCGACGTTGCCGATCATTACGCCTTGGCGGGATTTTGCCTCAGCCTTTTCGTCAGCGTGCTCGTCATCACGCTGCGGCGGAGGCGGGCACGCGCACGACAAGACGGCGACGACAACCCGATCCCGCCTCAAGTCGATCGGCTCCCTTGATTCGAACCCTGATCCCCATCGCACGGCAATACTTCCAGATCAGGCTCCTCACATCGAACAATTCGGCAAAGAAATGAAGAGTTCCCTCATATTCCGTGCAATCGTCGGTATCGCTATACTCCTACTACTCGGATATTCCGTTTTGACCACACTTCGGAGCCGTGCCAGCGGTAAATTGCTCAGCTCGATTCAAGACATCAAGCCCGGCCAAGAGATTTCCGAGGTCCGACAAAAACTGGGGAAAAAAATGCATGAAATCAAAGAGACGGAAGGGATCATATCCCTTGGGTCCATCAAGGATCCACAGTTTTGCGAGGACAAGAATTTGTATTGGTTTTATGTTTCCACCCCTCCCTGTCGAGTCGTCGAGGTGTATACGAATCAAAGCAGAACAGTCGAATTCGTGACTTGGCAAGGGCTGTGAACCCCAACAGGCCGAGCAAGATTCGATGAGAAGACAACGGCCGACCGTGCTGGAGGCGTAGGTTGGGCTGGAGCCGCCAAGAGCGCCCATCCCTTCCCCCGGCGGCGGGACGCCGCCCGCCACCCTCCACACACACGCCCTTGATCCGGCGTGAAAACCGGCCCACGGTTCGCCTTGCTCCCATGAATCGTCCCGGTCTCGCTCTGCTCGCCACGCTGCTCCTTTCTCCCGGCCTCGCCCAGGAGAAAGCCCATCTCGCGCTGGACTCGCCCTTCGCCTCCTACGTGGAGCCGGACTTCCCCTTCTTCACCCAGACGGTGGACGCGCGGCAGTTCGGCGAATCGCCCGAGCCGCAGAACCTGACCCCGCGCGGCATCGTCGTCCCCGCCGGGAACGGATTCTTCGGCTGCTTCGACCCCGACCTGCTGCGCTGGGCGCTTTTCTGGAAGGCGAACGAGGACGGCGAATACCTGACCATGGACGGCATGGGCACGGGCAGCTACCGCTTGCCCAACCGCAAATCGGCGCCCGGCCAGAACGAGCTGCCGAAGCCCTACGGCACGCCGCTCCTCTCGATGCCCCTGCGGCCCGGCGTCTCCTCCGGGTATGAACCGCTTCTCGCCGATCCCCGCGACCGGGGACACGCCGAGGAGGGCGAACTCGGCCTTGGTCCCCTGCCCGTGAACATGGGCCGCTTCTCCGGCATCCGTCTCGTCCAAGGCGGCGTGCATCTGGAATACACCCTTCAGGGGACTCCGGTAAAAGAGCATCTCGCGAGCAAGGGCCAAACGCTCGTGCGACTCGTCGAGATCGGTCCGCACACGGGGCCGATTCTTTTCTATTGGGGGCCAAAGGACGACGATTGGATCGGCATACCAGCGTCTGACAAACCCGTCTTGATTCGCTTCAGAATCGACGAAAATGGCCATCGCTCGGCGGGCGTAGACAAGAATTCGTCCTTCCTCGATCCGTCTCCCCCTCCCCGCCGCTGGACCGAGTCCGTCAAAACCGGTCCCGCCGTCCCGCCCGCGAAGGACGCCACCTGGGTCTTCGACGACCTGCCCCTGCCCGTCCCGAACCCTTGGAAACGCAACGTCCGCCTCGCCGATCTGGAGTTTTTCTCCGACGGTCGCGCCGTCTTCGTGACCTTCGACGGCGATGTCTGGATCGCGACGGGCATCGACTCCGCCGACGGGGCCGAATGGCGTCGCTTCGCCTCCGGCCTGCACGAACCGCAGAACCTCGCCCTCCGCGACGGCGAGATTTTCGTCTTCGACCGCAACGGCATCGTGCGCCTCCACGACACCGACGGCAACGGCGAGGCCGACTGGTATGAAAACGTCTCCAACGTCTTCGCCCAGTCCGCCGAGACCCGGCAGTACGCGAACGACTTCGTCGCCCTGCCCGACGGCGGATTCTACGTCGCCCTCGGCGGACAGATCGGCTCCACCATCGGGAAACTCAACGGCACCGTCATCAAAGTCGCCCCGGACGGCGATTCCTACGAAGTCGTCGCCACCGGGTTCCGTCAGCCCTACCTCGGCTACGATTCCGAAACGGGCGTCCTCACCGCCAGCGACCAGCAGGGCAACTGGAAGCCCGCCACCCCCATCTACCGGGTCGAGACGGGCCGCTACTTCGGCTTCCAGCCCGAGAAGTTCAAGGACAAGGTCACGCATCCCGCCACCATCGACGATCCCGAGGTCTGGATTCCGCATTTCATCAACCAATCCGGCGCCGGCCAAGTCTGGGTGCGGGGCGTCGGAGGCAAGGCCCCGAACATGGGACCGCTCAACGACGCCCTCGTCCACATCGGCTACAACCGGCCCGAGATCTTCAAAATCTACCTCGATCCCGAGGGACGGCAGGGCGCGGTGATACCCCTGCTCTCCGGCTTCCCCGCCGGACTCCTCAACGGCCGCGTCCACCCGCTCGACGGTCGTCTCTACGTGACCGGCTTCCAGATCTTCGGCAGCTCCGGCAGCCGCATCAGCGGGGTCTTCCGCGTGCGGCCGGGCGCAGTCGAACCTTGGCTCCCCCGCGAGATCCGGGCGGAGAAGCGCGGCGTGCTCCTCACCTTCGACGAGCCGCTCTCCCCCGAACTCGCCGGAGAACTGGGCCGCTACTCCGCCGACCGCTGGAACTACCGCCAGACCCACGCCTACGGCTCGGGCAACTACCGCCTCGACGGGGAGCCGGGACAGGACGCGCTCCCCGTGCTGAGCGCCAAGCTCTCGCAGGACGCCAAATCCCTCTTCCTCGGCATCGCGGACATGAGGCCCTCGCACTCCCTTCGCCTCACCTACCGGCTTCCCTCGCCCGAGGTGACCCAAGTGGAGAACGCCTACCTCACGGTCCATTCCGTGCCCACCTTCGACCTGACGAAACTCGGCTTCGTCGACAACGAAGTCGATCTCACCCCCCGCGCCGATCTCACCGACGGAGCGGGCGCGGTCGAGCCCAGCGCCGAGCTCGGCAAGGAGGTGGCGATGCGCTACGGCTGCGTCGCCTGCCACGCCACGGGCGATCCCGGCATCCCCGCCCCTCCCGCCTCCGCCGAGGGCGGGGCCAAGGTCGCGGTCGGACCACCCTGGATCGGGCTGTGGCAGGCGAAACGGGTGTTCGCCGACGGATCCGAGATCCAGAAGATCGACGAGGCCTACCTCCGCGAATCCATCCTCGATCCGGCTCGGCGGGTCATGGAGGGCTACGAGATGGAGCGGACTGGCGTCGGGATGCCTTCGTATCTCGGAGTGCTGAAGGACCACGAGATCGATTCCATCATCCTGTTCATCAAGGCGCTGAAGAAGTGAGAAAAGTGGAAGCGGCGTCCCGCCGCTTCGCCCCCCTATCCCCGCGCCACCACCGTCACCGGAATCGACTTCGAGCAAGGCGTGTTCGAAATCTCCGCCGTGCTGCCGATGGGCACGAGGACGTTCAGCTCGGGAAAATACCCGGCCACGGCGCCCCTCGGCAGTTCGTAGGGGATCGCAAGGAAATGCTCGGCCACCCGCGCGCGCGCGTCGCTTTCGCTGCGCACGTCGATCTCGGCGAGGGGCTTCAGACCGCGCTCGGCCATGTCCTCGGGGTTCATGAAAAGGACGCGCCGCTCGTTGCCGATGCCCCGGTAGCGGTCGTGCAGGCCGTAGACGGTGGTGTTGAACTGGTCGTGGCTGCGGATCGTCATCAGCATCAGCTCCCCTTCCCCGGCCTTCGACACGGACAACGCCGCGTCGGAGAAATTCGCCTTGCCCGTGGCCGTGCGGAAGATACGCTCCCGCGCCCCGTTCGGCAGGTAGAAGCCGCCGGGCTGGCGGACGCGCTCGTTGAAGTTTTCGAAGCCAGGCAGGGTGCGCTCGATCCGGTCGCGGATGCGGTCGTAGTCCTTCACCGTCTCGACGAAGGAGAAGGTCGCCCGGTCCCCCAGCGTCGCGTCGGCGAGACGAGCGACGATCTCGGCCTCGCTGATGAGCTTCTCCGAGGCGGGTTCGAGGGTGCCCCGGCTCTTGTGGACGATGCCCATGGAATTCTCCACCGTGGAGAAGCGCAACTCGCCCCGTTCGTCGCGGTCGGCCTCGCTGCGGCCGAGGCAGGGCAGGATGAGGGCGGTGCGCCCGGTGACGACATGGCTGCGGTTCAGCTTGGTCGAGACCTGGACGGTGAGGGAGCAGTTCCGCAGGGCCTCGGCGGTGAACTGGGTGTCGGGCGTGGCCTGGAGGAAGTTGCCGCCCATCGCGACGAAGACCTTCGCCTCGCCCCGGTGCATCGCGAGGATGGAGGCGACGACGTCGTAGCCATGCTTGCGGGGCGACACGAAACCGAACTCGCGGTCGATAGCGTCGTGAAAGGCGTCGGGCATTTTCTCGAAAATGCCCATGGTGCGGTCGCCCTGCACATTGCTGTGGCCGCGCACCGGACAGAGTCCCGCGCCGGGACGTCCCACCGCGCCGAGGAGCAGGTGCAGATTCACGACCTCGCGGATCGTGGCGACGGCGTTGCGGTGCTGCGTCAGGCCCATGGCCCAGCAGGTGATGAGCTTGCACTCGCCGCGCAAGACGGTCTTGGCCGTGGCCTCGATCTCGTCGCGGGACAGGCCGGAATGCGATTCGATCTCGGCCCAGTCCGTCGCCTCGACGGCACGGACGAAGGACTCGTAGCCGAGAGTGTGCTCCGAAAGGAAGGCATGGTCCAGCACCGTGCCGGGGGCCTTCGCCTCGGCGGCGAGGACGGCTTTGCAGAGTCCCCGGAAGAGGGCGAAGTCGCCGTTGATGGCGACGCGCAGGAAGCTCGTGGCGAGCGGGGTCGAGGCTCCCATCATGCCCACGATCTCCTGGGGATGGGCGAAGCCGACGAGTCCTGCCTCTTTCATCGGGTTGATCGCGACGATCTCGGCCCCGTTCCGCGCCGCCGTCTGCAAGGTCGAGAGCATCCTCGGATGGTTCGTCCCCGGATTCTGCCCGGCGACGAGGATGGTGTCGGCCTCCTCCAAGTCGCCCAGGGTCACGGTGCCCTTGCCGATGCCGACCGATTCGACGAGGGCCGCGCCGCTCGACTCGTGGCACATGTTCGAGCAGTCGGGCAGGTTGTTCGTCCCGAACATCCTCGTGAAGATCCCGTAGAGGAAGGCGGCCTCGTTCACGGTGCGGCCCGAGGTGTAGAAGACGGCCTCGTCGGGATGGTCGAGGGCGTTCAGTTCCGAGGCGATCAGGGCGAAGGCCTCGTCCCAGGCGATCGGCTCGTAGTGCGTCGCGCCGGGCCGGAGCACGACCGGCTCGGTGATGCGCCCCTGCCGTTCCATCCAGTAGTCGGATTCATGGGAGATGTCCGCGACGGAATACTTCGCGAAGAAGGCGGGATCGACGCGGCGCTTCGTCGTCTCCGAGGCGAGGGCCTTGGCCCCGTTCTCGCAGAATTCGGTGGGGGCGCGGTGGCCGTCGGGATCAGGCCAGGCGCAGGAGGGGCAGTCGAAGCCGTCCTTCTGGTTCAGCTTCGCCATGCCTTGGATGCCGCGGGTCACGCCGGCCAGACTGAAGACATGCTTCAGCGAAGAGACCACGGCGGCGGCACCGGCGGCGTGATCCTTCGCGTGGCCGAGGCGCAGTCCGGTGAACTCGGCGGGCGGCTCGGCGAGAGGTTCTTCGGGAGTCGGGTCGGGGGAGGACATGGCTTGGGATACGCTCGCATCGATCCGCCGAAAAATCCGCCGTTTTCTGCGCGGTCGGCGACTTGGTGCGTAGGATTTTGGGGACGGTCGACGGCAATCTCGCGGGAGTCTTCCCCCGGTCCCCGTCACCCCTCGTTCCGGTGCAGCTCGATCTCGCCGAGGACGCGCTCCTGCCTCACCCGAAAGACGTTCAGCTTCATCAATTCGAGCACGGCGAGGAAGGTCACGATCATCTCGTGCTTGCTCGTGGCCTTCTCGAACAGGTCGGCGAAGGGCTTGGAGCCTCCCGGCGGGATGAGACCGAGGAGGTGGTCGATCTTGTCGCCGACGGTGTACTGGTCGTCGACGATCTCGCCGAGCCCCTCGTCCTGGAAGCGGTCGATGATGTTCTGGAAGGCGCGGATGAGGTCGAAGATGCCGAACCCTTCGTCGAGGGGACGCTCCTCGTCGTCCGCCGCCTCGATCTTGTCGGGCTTGTGGGTGAAACGGCTCTGCTGCTTCGCCTCCTTCTCCCCGAGTTGCCGCGCCGCCTCCTTGAACTTCTTGTATTCGATGAGCTGGCGGATCAGGTCCCAGCGGGGATCCTCCTCGTCGGCGTCCTCCTCGGGCGGCTGGACGTGCTTGGGCAGCATCATCCGGCTCTTGATGTAGCAGAGGTTCGCCGCCATCACGAGGAACTCCCCGGCCAGCCCGATGTTGAGCAGCTTGAAGGTGTCGAGGTAGGACATGTAATGCTTCGTGATCCGCTCGATGGGGATGTCATAGATGTCGATCTCGTCCCTCTTGATTAGGTAGAGGAGGAGGTCCATCGGCCCCTCGAAGATGTCGAGCTCGACCTTGTAGGGATTCTCGACGAAATCGCCGGGGTCGAACGCTTCCGTCCCGTCGGTCTCGGGGACCGTCGGGGCTGCGGTGGCGGAGTCTGGTCCGGGGTCGGTCACGGGTCACGCGGGGGAAAGGCTGGAGCAAAGCCGCTGGAACGGGCCTTTGCAAGGCGGGTCTCCGCCGGAACGGGGGATTTTTGCTACCTGCCTGGACTGGCGGTTCGTTCCAGCAAAGTTGAGGGGTGGAATCTGTAGATAAGGTCAGGCAAGCGCTATTTTGCGAAAGTTTCCGCGAAGGGAGTCTGGTGCTTGAGGACGCCGTAGGCGATGCGCAGGATAAGGTCAGGCAAGCGCTATTTTGCGAAAGTTTCCGCGAAGGGAGTCTGGTGCTTGAGGACGCCGTAGGCGATGCGCAGGATGCGGTGCATGGTGGCCCCGAGGGCGACCATCTTGGGCTTGCCGCGCTCGACGAGCTGCGTGTATCCGCGCCGCAGGGGGTTGTCGCGCTTGACCACGTTGATGGCGGCCATGTAGAGCTGGGCGCGGAGCGCGGAGCTGCCCTCCTTGGTGAGCCTGCCGCGGCGGCGCACGCTGGTGCCCGACTCCTGCAGGCCTGGGGTCATCCCGGCGAAGGCGGCGACCTCCCTCGCCCTCCCGAAGGAGGAGATGAAGGGGATCTCCGCGAGGATGGTGAGGGCCACGACCCTGCCGACGCCGGGGATGGTGCGCAGCAGGGCCTCGGCCTTGCCGAGGGTGACGCTGCGGCGCAGGAGGGAGTCGATGGCCTTCTCGATGAGATCGAGCTCCCCGCCGAGGAAGCCGATCTCGCGGCGCACGGAGTCCGCCGCGCCCTCCCCCTCTCCCGGGACCTTGCGTCCGAGGCTGTGGAGGCGGTTGCGGGCGGCCTGCCTGCTGGCGACGAGCTGGAAGCGTCGGCGCACGAGGGACTGCAGCTCGCTGCTCTGCGCCGGAGGGGGAGTCCAGCGGCGCGGTGGGACCGCCTGGATGAAGCGGGCGACGATCTCCGCGTCGACGCGGTCGGTCTTGACGCGCCTCCCGAGGCTGCGCCCGTAGTCCTTGACGTGGCGCGGGTTGAGCAGGGCGATGTGCATCTGGGGGGCGTGCTGCGCGAGGAAGTAAAGCAGCTCCAGGGCGTAGGGGCCTGTGGCCTCGACGCCGAAGCGGGCGGCGAGGGCGTCGTTGCGCGCGCACCAGGCGAGGAAGGCTTCGAAGCCCTCCCCGGCGTTGGCGAAGGCTTTGGTGGACTTGCGCCCGCCGGGGTGGAGGACGCAGGCCTCGAAGGAGTCCTTGGCGATGTCGATGCCGAGGCAGACGGGGGTGGGGTGGATGGGATCGGGCATGGCGGGGTGGATGTGCCGGGGTTGTGGTTGGGTTGTGGTTGGGCGGTTGCGATGCGGCCGTCGAGTTCGAGCTTGTCTTGGGGCTTCCAATCCGTAGAATGTGCCCTTGATAAGGTACGGCTTCCGTTGAGGCCGGCGATCAGGGCCGGGGGTCCCATCTACGAACGGGATGGAACTCCCTCGCCGAGGTACGGTGTACCCCCGGCCCTGTCGCAACCTTGCGCTTGGGCCGCCGCAAGCGGCGGCTCGATTGAGTCAAGCGCAGGGAAAGATAAGAGACAAGCCGAGGTCACTGACCTCGGTCGGGCGTCGTTTGGACGTTCGATCCGGCCTCACTGAGGCCGGCTACAGGCGCTGGCGCGTTTTTCCACAATCCCCATCATTCTTGCTGAAATGGACACTGGGAAACACCGGCTCGTTGCGCGATCTCCGTCCTTGCGCCCTTGCGCGGAGCCTCCAGATTCGCTTCGATACGGCCATGCAACGGTTCCCTCTTCTCGGATTTCTCGGATTTCTCGCCCTCCTGCCGCTTCCCGCTCCGCGCTCCGCGCGAGCAGAACAGCCGACCGCGCCCTTCGCCCCGACCCGCTGCGAAGCGATTCCCCTCCCCGACGGCCAAGCCTCCTTCCTCCACGACGGCATCGAGAAAACGCGCTGGCATTTCGATCCGAAATACCCGCGCCCTTTCTTTCATCCCTTCAACGGACCTTCCGGAGCCTCCCTCACCCGCATGGGCCACCCCGGAGCGCCGGACCACGACCACCACCGCTCCATCTGGTTCGCCCATGCCAAGGTCGACGGGATCGACTTCTGGTCGGACAACACCCCGGCCCGCGTCAGGCAGAAGCATTGGCTGGTCTACGAAGACGGCCCGGCGGAGGCGATCCTAGCCGCCTCGCTCGGGTGGTATGACGGGGATGGCGTCGAGCGCATGGAGCAGGGGCTCGTCGCCGCCTCCATCCCCGGGGAAGAGGGCGAGCATTTCCTCGAAATCCAGATCACCCTGCGACCCGGGGCGGGGCGAGAGTCGGTGCTGCTGGAAAAGACGAACTTCGGGCCCCTCGCCGTGCGCGTCGCGAAGTCGCTCAGCCAACGTTTCGGCGGCGGGCAGCTCACCAACAGCGAGGGGGAGACGGGCGAAAAGGCGATCTTCGGGAAGCGGGCCGCGTGGATGGACTACTCCGGTCCCGTCGTCGTGGGGACGGGGACGGAGCGCCGCACCGTCGTCGAGGGGATCACGTTTTTCGACCATCCCGCGAACCCGCGCCACCCGACCGCGTGGCATGTGCGCGACGACGGCTGGATGGGCGCGGCCTTCTGCTTGGAGGAGGGGCACACGGTCACGAAAGACGCCCCGCTCGTCCTGCGCTACCTCCTCCACGCCCACGCTGGCGGATGCGATCCCGGTAAAGCCGCGAAGACGGCGGCGGAGTTCGCGGCGAGGAGCGGTTTCGTCGCGGGAAAATCGACGCGCCCGCATTACCAATTCGAGGCGAGGAGGGAATAGCCGAAACGGGCAGGATGTGCGGAGACGGCGGCGGCAACATTGCTTCCACCGGACCGGATTCGCGAGGATTTGCGGCTAACTCTACTTCGTTGAATTCAGATTTTGACCACGAATGGACACCAATTTTCACGAATGGGAGGGCGCTGGATCGGCGAAGAATTCGTGTTTATTCGTGCCAATCCGTGGTCAAAATCTGAATTTAACGAACTAGCCATAAAAAGGAGAACGCGAATGGGAGGAGATGCCTTTACGCTCATTTGGAAGTTCTTTGATTATGAAAAATATTGTTTTCTCGAAATTATGAAGGATTTTCCCGAAATTTCATGCTCCTTCTCCCATCGTCTTCCGTCCGAGCCTCATCTCGGCGCGCGTTCACGCTGATCGAAGTCACCCTCGTCGTCGGGGTGCTGCTCGGTCTGATCGGCGTGACTTGGGTCGGCGTGGGTTCCTACAAGGAAGGGGCGAACCGGGCCCTCTGCGTCCATCAAGTGGCGAACGTGCAAAAGGCGATGCGCTCCTACTGCCATTTGCAGGAACTCCAATCCGGCCAGCCCATCCCCGACCTGAAGAAACGCCTCATCGAGGACTCGAAATTCTTCGCCAGCGCCCCTTTCTGCCCCTCGGGAGGCGTCTACTCCTTCCACGAAAAGGAAGTCCCCCATGTCGGCACGCTGTTCATGCGCTGCTCCATCGCGGAGCATGCGCCGAAGAGCGTTCATGGCTGGTGACTACTCTTGCTCCTACTCATTACTCTTACTCATTACTCCATCCGAGCATCGAAGGACTTCCGATTCTGAGTAAGAGGTAAGAGTAAGGAGTAAGAGGATGAGAACGGGGAAACCCCCGCATCAGGAATGCGGAGGATCAGTCTTTTTCGGCGAGATCTTCGACACATCCGGCTTGCTCGCCTTCGCCTCGTCGGCCTTCTCCGCACCAGTATCCTTCGACGCGGGCGGCTCGGGCTTCTCAGCGCAAGCCGTCGCCCCGAAAAGGGGAGCAGCCAGCACGGTGAGGCCCGCAGCGGCGGCGGCACGCTGGAGAAGCGACTGCTTGCGCTGCTGCTTCTCGGTGTCGCCGAAACGGGCGCGGCGGATATTGAGCGAATTCTGCTCGTGGATGCGATAGACCACGTTGCGGACCTCGTCGTCGCGGAAGAACTTGCCTCCGGCGAGATGGACGCGATACCAGAGGTGGTAGTCGTCGGCCCCGAGACCCACGGCGCGCTCCTGGTAGTTGCCCGCCTTCCGCGCGATCTCGGCGCGGATGAGGACGGAGGAATGCGGTAGCATGTTGTCGTCGGAACTGCCGGTGAACATGGTCTCGACGCCCTTGTTCGGCCAGTGCAGGCGCGGGGTGATCTCGCCGTTCTCGTGGGTCAGGAGGAGACAGCCGTAGACGTCGACCTTCTTCATCTCGATCATGTGGACGGCCCGCTCCAAATAGGTGGGCATGAGCTGGTCGTCGTAGTCGAGCGGCTTGTAGAACTCGGTGTCGCACTCGGCCACGGCCTGGCGGTGGAGCCAACTGCAATGCTCGATGTCGGGAGAAAGGCCGGTGCAGATCAGCGGCAGACCGTAGCGGGCCGCGAGCGGCTCGGCGAAGGACCAAGGGCCATCGACGAGGAGCTTCACCTTGAACTTCTTGTAGGTCTGGTTCGCAAGGCTGGCGACGGCGTCATCGAGCTTCGAGACATCGGTGCCTTGGTGAATGCGGAGGCCGATGGTGACGCGGGCCTCGGAATGGCAGAGCGAGGTTCCGGTCAGCTCGCCGAGAATGCGGGCGTTGGCGCTTGCATAGTTCGCCCCGAGGGAAAGCTCGGCGGCAGAGGCGAGGCAATCGACCGAGGAGAGCGTCGCGGCTTTGAGCAAGGCCCCGTGGGCGAGCTTGGCGAGCTTCTTCGGATTGGCGTGCCAGTCGATGAGATAGCCGTTGCGTCCGTTCTTCACGAAATCGGCGACGCCACAGGTCTTCGTCACGACCACGGGAATGCCGCAGCTCAGCGCCTCGGCGGCGGTGAGGAGGAAGCCCTCCTTCTCGCTGTTGCCGAGGAGAACGTGGCAGCCTTCGAGGCGATGGCGGTAGGCGAAGGGGTTGAAGTCGAGTGGACGCAGGTCGAGGCGATCGGCCACGCCGAGCTTCGCGGCGAGCTCCTTCACCTTCGCGAGGGTCTCGGCTTGGACGCGCTGGGTGTATTCGAGCCCGGCGGTGTCGGAGCCGGTCCAGGCGCGGATGACGAGGCGGGGATCCTCGGCGAGCAGGTAGGGCAGCGAGAGGATGCCCTTCGACTCAAGGGGACGGCCCATCCAACCGACGACGAGGCGGCCTTTGGGATCGTATTGCCCCTTGACCGGGACGAATTCGGAAACCGGAGGAGTCAGCACTCCGGCGACGCGGTGATCTTTCTCCTTCGCCCAACCCGCGTAGCGGTCGAGGACCTTCTGCGAGACCCCGGCTACGGTCATACCGCGAAGATCGTCGTAGGCGCGGTTGATGAAACGCCAACCCGCGTCGTCCCAGGAATGGAGCACCAGCGAGGTGGGGCGCTGCGGCAGGCCGGAGAGGTCGCCGTAGCTGAGAAACCAGGACGAAGGGTCCGCCGGAGCTTCGCGGGTCACCTTTCCGCAGGAGAAACCGCTTTTCTCCGCCGCGTCGAGCAGGGGCATGTCGTCGCTCTGCGAATAGAGCGTGGTCCGCTCGCGCACCCATTCCGGCAAGGCCATGATGTAGCGCAAGACCGCCGTTTGTGCGCCACCGAGAGCCAGATTATGGGTCACGAAGCACGGATTGACGCGGGGGAGGTGATAAGTCGATGCCATGGATGTAAAGTGTCGTCTCGCAAGAGGGTTGGGTCGCCGGGTCAACCCTGTCGGGTCGGGAGGCATCCCGGACAATGAACCATCGTCCCGGCCACCTGTCCAACGTTTGGAAAGCCCAGCAACCCCGCACGTTCAAGTTCTTCCCCCCTTTTTCAAGTGACTCCATCAGGCCATACGCAAGAGCGGACGGTAGCGACATTCGCGGGAGACGGTTGCATGACCTTCTCCATTCGTGGACATTCGCGTTCCCCATTCCTCTTTTTGACGCGAATGACCGAAAATCTCCGCGAATTTCCGCGAATCCATGCAGGGGGAGGAGTCGCGGGAATTTCGGCCCTCCTCCTCGCCCTCGCCTCCCCTCTCGCCGCCGACGACTCTTGGTCCCTGCGCCCGCTCGTCCGCTCCACCCCGCCCGCCCCGGGCCATCCCATCGACGCCTTCATCCACGCCGCCCTCGCGGAAAAGGGCCTCCGCCAGAACGATGCGGCGGACCCGCACACGCTACGGCGGCGGCTGACGCTCGACCTGACCGGCCTCCCGCCGACGCGGGAGGAAATCCGAAATCCGGAGCCCGAAATCCGAACGATGATCGACCACCTGCTGGATTCGCCGCATTACGGGGAACGCTGGGGGCGGCATTGGCTCGACGTGGCCCGCTATGTGCAGGGGACCATCAAGGTGCCCGGCGTCGCCGCCACTGACCTCGCCGAACCCTACCGCGACTATGTCGTGCGCAGCTTCAACGCGGACAAGCCCTACGACCGCTTCCTGACCGAGCAGCTTGCGGGCGACCTTCTCGACGTGGCGGACGAATCGGAACCTGCTCGCCTCGACCGCCTCGCCGCCCCCGCCTTCCTCTCCATCGGCCAGTGGTTCGACGAATGCACCGATCCGAACAAGCTGCGCCTCGACCTCGTCGACGAGCAGATCTCCACCGCGACGCGGGCCTTCCTCGCGATGGACTTCGCCTGTGCCCGTTGCCACGACCACAAGTTCGACCCCGTCTCCATCCGCGACTACTACGCCCTCGCCGGCATCTTCCGCAGCACCGAGATCACCTCGCACTTCGCCGAGGAGTGGAAGGACGGCCGCCCCCGCGCCCTGCGTCCCCTCGCGCCCGAAACCGAAGTCGCCAAGGCCGAGGCCCTCGAACGCGAGATCGAAAAGCAGCGCGAAGAGCATTTCCGCTTCCTGACCGATGCGCAAAAACGCCTCCCCGCCTCGGAGCCATCCGAAATCCCCGGCACCGTCCTCGCCTTCGAGGCCGAGGGCTTCGACGGGCACAAGGATCTCAAGACCATCCCGCTCGGCGACCAGGGCGAGGCCATCGCCACCCGTCGCCGCCTCGACCAATGGGTGCGCTACCGCCTCGTCATTCCCGAGGCCGGACCTCACACCCTGCTCGTCCGCTATGCCGCGACCGAGGCCGCTCCCGTGGAGCTCGAAATCGAGGGCAAGGTCTCGAAGGGCAGCGTCCTCGGAGCACCCACCTACGGCGAAACGCCCGATCATTTCCGCTGGGACGCCGTGCCCCTCGGCGATCTGCCGAAGGGCCGCGCCTTCGTCCGTTTCAAGGTCGGACGAAACGCGCCCTTCCCCACCCTCGACCGGCTCGTGCTCGTAAAGGGCGCGTTGTCACCGGACGATCCCGAGTGGCGACGACAACTCGGCCCGCCCACCGTGGCGGAGACGCGCTTCTTCCTCGATGCCTCGGAACGCGAGACCCTGACAAGCCTCGAATCGACCCTGACCGAACTCCAGGCGAAGCGTCCCGCCCTGCCCCTCGCCCTCGCGGTGCGCGACACCGACGCGCCCATCGATCTCGCCGTCCGGCGCGGCGGCAATGTCTATGCGGAGGATGGCGATCCCGTCCCCCGCGCCGTGCCCTCGCTCGCCGCCGGACTCATCGGCGCGAGCTTCCCCGTGGATGGAACGACGAGCGGGCGCGTCCAGTTCGCCCAATGGCTCGCCCATCCCGACCATCCCCTCACCGCGCGGGTCATGGCCAACCGCATCTGGCATTGGCATTTCGGCACGGGACTGGTCCGCACCGTCGATGACTTCGGCAAGCAGGGCAGCCCGCCGACCCATCCCGAACTGCTCGACTGGCTCGCCTGCGAACTGATCGAGAGCGGCTGGTCGGTGAAGCACCTCCACCGGCTCATCCTCACTTCCGCAACCTACCAAGCCTCGTCCGTGAAGACGCCGGAGAACCTCGCCGGCGATCCCGACGGCTCGCTCCTCTCGCGCTTTCCCGCCCGCCGTCTCGAAGTCGAGGCGATCTACGACGGCATGGCCTCCAGCATCGGCAAAGTGCCGCGCCAAGCGGTTGGCGCTCCCCTCGACACCGCGAAATCGAAGGACCGCGCCCTCTACATCCTCACCTCCTCGCGCTCGCCCCTCGGGCTAGGGATCGAGATTCGCAAGATGTTCCCCCTCTTCGGCTTCGACGACTCGGGCCGCCCCATGCACGACCGCGACGAAAGCGTCACCGCCGCCCAGTCGCTCTGGTGGCTGAACAATCCCCTGCCCCGCCACTACGCGACGAAGCTCGCCGAGCAGCTCGTCGCCGACCATCCTGACAACACCACCGAACGTGCCCGCGTCCTCCACGAGATCCTGCTCGGACGCCCGCCCGGTCCCGAGGCTGAGGGTGCGATGCTCCGCTACGTGGACGAACTTGTGAAAGACGAGGGCCTTTCCGAAACCGAGGCGTGGACCCGTGTGGCATTGGGGCTTTTTTCATCCAACGCTTTTCGCAGTCTTGAATAGAGCTAGTTTGATAAGTAAAGATTTTGACCACGGATGACACTAATGAACACGAATTTCCTTGATCTCCATCCGTGTAATTTGTGTCATCCGTGGTCAAAATCCTAAATTCAACGCAGCGGAATTAAACGTCATACCAAAAAACGCAATCTAACGCCATGGGCCAAGCCGCTGAACAACTTGCTGAAGAACAGTGGATCGCCACAGAGCGCGAGAAGGTCATCGACTACCTCGCCCAACAAGGTTGTCAGCACGGCGGTGTAGGAGAATGGCCAGCATTTCATATTGATCCGTATTTCGCCTTGTGGGCAGTACAATCACTCAAGGTTGAAGGTCGCATTGGCTGGTGGGCTGTCAGCGGTGACATTCCCACCGATTACATGAGCAGCAGTTCAGGCTACCATCCTCGTGATGCCATGAGATATTTCAGTTCACAGTGGATGGATATTTCCGACTCGATGCTCGCCGGAAAGTCACGAGATGGTTGCATGATCGGTTCGCCGGATGACCGGCCCGAGCTGGAGCCTTTGCTCAGAAGCAGAGCCAAGCTGATCCGAACATTTGCTGATGACGACGAATTATGGAAAGAATGATCACGCAAACCACGACCAAGGGCTAAACCCCGTGAAACCCCGCCCTTCCATCCTCTGCCCCGGCATCTCCCGCCCCCTCTCCCGCCGCGACTGGCTGCGGAAGAGCTTCCTCGGGCTCGGGGGCATCGCCGCCGCCGATCTGATGGCGCGGAACGGCCTGTTCGCGGCAAACGCCACCGGACTCACCAAACTCCACCACCGACCTGCGGCGCGGCGCATCCTCTATATCTTCCTCGAAGGCGGCCTCTCCCAGCTCGACTCCTACGACTACAAACCGGCCCTCGCGAAATACGCGGGCCAGCCCCTGCCCGACTCGATCCGCCCGCCGCAATTCACCTTCGCGAAGCAGGGCACGGTGATCCCCTCGCCCTTCGCTTGGCGGCATTGGGGCGAGAGCGGCACCTACGCGAGCGACCTCTTCCCCGAGGTGAACTCGCGCTTCATCGACGATCTCTGCTTCCTCCATTCGCTGCACCACTCCAGCAACGACCACGTCACCGCCAAGCGCGTCCTCCACACGGGAGTGCCCATCGAGATCCGCCCCACCCTCGGGAGCTGGCTCGTCTACGGCCTCGGAGCGATGAACGAGAACCTGCCCGCCTACATCGACATCACCCCGACCGACCCGAACCGGCCCACCGGCTTCCTCCCCGGCAAATTCGGCGGAGCCGCGATCGGACGCCCCGACCAAAAATCGCCCCGCCTCACCTGGGAGAACCTCGAACCCGCCTTCTCCGGACAGGACCGCCATCTCCAATTCCTCCGCGAATTCGAATCCGCCGACAGCGGCGATCCCGAACTCGACGAGATGGAGCTCGCCTTCCGCATGCAGACCGAGGCCCCGGAACTGCTCGATCTGGAAAGCGAATCGCCCGCCACGAAGCAGCTCTACGGCATCGGCGAGGACCCCACCGACGAATTCGGCCGTGCCCTCCTCCTCGCCCGCCGCTTCGCCGAGTCCGGCGTCCGCTACATCACCATCAACCACGCCAGCACCCGCTACGGCAACCTCTGGGACCAGCATTCCGAACTGGAGAAAGGCCACCGCGGCAACGCGCACGCCGTGGACAAGCCCATCGCCGGGCTGCTCCACGATCTGAAGGTGCGCGGTCTGCTCGACGACACCCTCGTGATCTGCGGCAGCGAATTCGGCCGCACCCCGACCTTCGAGTTCTTCGACGGCATCACCGGACGGCATCAGAACGGCCGCGACCACAACCCTCACGGCTTCACCGTTTGGTTTGCCGGTGCGGGGGTGAAGGCCGGCCACCACCACGGGGCCACCGACGACTTCGGCTACTACGCGACGGAGGGCAAGGCCGACATCCACGACTTCCACGCCACCCTGCTGCACCTGATGGGCATCGACCACGAGGCCCTGACCTGGTTCCACGGGGGGCGGGATTTCCGGCTGACGGATGTGTATGGTCAGGTCATCAGGGGTATTCTTTCGTGAAAGCTGAACGGCGAACCGTGGATCGGCCACAGACCGCCGCCCCCACGTCCGATGCTCAGAAAACAGTGGCGGCGGGCGGCCTTTCTGTGGTAATGGAGACGCCATGCGCCACGCCATCCTCTGCTGTCTCCTGCCTCTGTCGTCCCTGCTCAGCGCACAGGAAACGCCGCCTTGGCCGATCCTGAAACCGGCCGACGTGACCGGACCCTTGCCAAGCACTGCCTTGCTGGAGGAAAGCGGCGACCTTTCCCGGCTCCTCCACGAGGCCAACGACCGCTTCCTCGACCGGGAGATCGAACGGGCGGTGGCGGAGCGGGGGAAATTCTGGAACCGCGACCTTTCCTCTCCCGAGGCCTATGCGAAATCCGTGCAGCCGAACCGCGAACGACTCGCGCGGATGCTCGGGATCGACCGGGAGGTGCGCCCCGCGCCGGAAGGGGGAAATTGGTTCCAGATATTCGAACCTATCTTGGGTGACGGTTCGAGGGAGGGATACGCGATCCGACATGTTAAATGGCAAGCCTTCGGTCAAGTCTACGGAGACGGGATGATCTTCCAACCTGCGGGACAGGCCAAGGCGCAGATCGTCCTCGTCTTCGACGCCGATTCCATCGAGGAGGAGCCGGTAGCTGCCGCTACCCTTGCCAAGAGCGGCTGCCGAGTGCTCGTCGTCCGTCTCGTCGACCGAGGGGAGAACCAATACCGCCTCAGCCGACGGGAATGGGTGCAGCGCTCCGCCTTCGTTCTGGGACGAACGATCACGGGCTACGAAGTCCTGAAAATCCAATCTGGAATCGACTGCCTCCTTTCCGATACCGACGGGAAAAAGCTCCCCCTCGGCGTCGTCGGCCACGGGGAAGGTGGACGCCTCGCCCTCTTCGCCGCCGCACTCGACGAACGCATCGACGCCGCCCTTGTGAGCGGGGCCTTCGGCCCACGCGAGGAACTGTGGAAGGAACCCGCCGACCGCAACGTCTTCGGCCTGCTCCGGGAATTCGGCGACGCCGAGATCGCCAGCCTCATCGCCCCGCGCCCGCTCTTCATCGAGCACGGCACCGAACCAGCCTACACCTACCGTGCCGGGGCGGATCTGGAACTGGATTTCGAGAAACGCACCGAACTCCCCGGAAAGCCCGGACTTCTTCCCAAGCCCAACGCAGCGGAGATCGAGGGTGAAGCACAGCGTCTTCGCAAACTCGCCGCCTTCGTAAAAACCGAACTGTCGGAAAGCGACAAGGCACTGTCCGGCGAGGCCGTTTCCCGCCTTCTTGACGAATTTGGTCTCTCCGTCGCAGAACAAGCTTCCACCCAAGACGGCATCCTGCCTGCAATCCCCGACCGCACCGACGAACTCGACCGCCACAACCAGCAGGCCCTCATCGCCGCCGCTGGGGACCGGAAGCGCTACTTCGCCGATCTCAAGACCGACTCGCTCGAAACGTTCCAGCAAACCATCGAACCCTACCGCGAGAAGTTCCGCACCGAAGTCATCGGCGACTTCGAGCTTCCCCTGCTCCCCGCCAACGCGCGGACCCGACCCTATCAAGTCGGCGAAAAAACCCTCTCCTACGAGGTCGTCCTCGACGTGATGGAGAGCGGCGGCGAGACCGTCTTCGCCTACGGCATCCTGACCTTGCCAAAAGACCTCGACCTCTCCTCCGGCGAGCGGCGGCCCGTCGTCGTCTGCCAGCACGGGCTGGAGGGTTCGCCGCAGGACGTGATCGGCGAGGAGGGCCACAAGGCCTACCAAGCCTTCGCAACGCGGCTGGCGGAGCGCGGCTTCATCACCTTCGCCCCGCAGAACGGCTACAAGTATTTCGACCTCTTCCGCATGCAGCAATTCAAGGCGCAGAGCATCGGACGGACGCTCTTCTCCCTCATCGTGCCGCAGCACCGCCAGATCACCGACTGGCTCGCGGCCCAGCCTTGGGTCGATTCCGAGAAAATCGCTTTCTACGGGCTGAGCTACGGCGGCAAGTCGGCCATGCGCATCCCGCCGCTGGTGGAGCGCTACGCCCTCTCGATCTGCTCCGCCGACTTCAACGAATGGGTCTGGAAGAACGCGGCCACCGACGCCGAATCGCTGCGCTACAGTTACGCCAACAAGGGCGAATACGAGATCTTCGAATGGAATCTCGGCGGCACCTTCAACTACGCCGAGATGGCCGCCCTGATCTGCCCGAGGCCCTTCATGGTCGAGCGCGGGCATTTCGACGGCGTCGGACCGGACGAGCAGGTCGCCTTTGAATTCGCGAAAGTGCGCCACCTCTACGCCGCGAAGCTCGGCCTCGCCGACCGCTGCGAGATCGAGTGGTTCGCCGGACCGCACGCCATCCACGGCGTCGGCAGCTACGCCTTCCTCCACCGCCACCTCGGCTGGCCGGAGCCGACCCCGTAACGAAGTTCGTGAGAACTTCGACCCCGCCCATGGAGAAGCTCTCACGAGCTTCTCTACCGCTCCGCGATCCAGCCCCCTGTAGCGAAGTTCGCGGGAACTTCGACCCGGACGACGGGCATCGCCGGGAAACGCGCCGTGCAAAATTTCCGCCCCTTCAAAACGATTGATTTTTCGCCGCTCCGAAACGAAGGAAAGGCCGACCCTCCCGCATGGAAACCTTCCCCACTTGGATCGCCGTCGTCATCCTCGGACTGATCGAAGGCGCCACCGAATTCCTGCCCATCTCCTCGACGGGGCACCTCCTCATCCCGCAGAATCTCGGCTGGCTCCCCCGCCAGTCGGACCTCTTCTCCATCGTCATCCAGAGCGGTGCGGTCATCGCCGTGATCGCCGTCTTCGCGGGGCGGGTCAAGAGCCTCGCCACCACGCTCCGCGACCCGCAGACACGCGACTACCTCGCCAAGCTGGCCACCGCTTTCGGCATCACCGCCATCGGTGGAATCGTCCTGAAGGTGCTCGACATCGGCCTGCCCGAGAGCGTCGCCCCGGTGGCTTGGGCGACCTTCGTCGGCGCTTTCGTCATCTTCGGCGTCGAGGCCTGGCGCAAGAACCACGCCGGCGAGGAGCGCATCGACTGGAACGTCGCCATCGCCGTCGGTCTCGCCCAGATCCTCGCGGCGGTCTTCCCCGGCACCTCGCGCTCGGGCGCGAGCATCCTCATCGCCATGGCCCTCGGCGCGGCGCGGCCCTCGGCGACGGAGTTCTCCTTCCTCGTCGGCGTGCCCACTCTGCTGGCGGCGGGCGTGCTCGAAACGTTCTCCACGATCCGGGAGGGCGGCGCGGCGGGCGAGGACTGGGGCATGGTCGCCCTCGGCACCCTCGTCTCGGCGGCCTCCGCCTTCCTCGTGGTGCGCTGGCTCATCCGCTTCGTGCAGAGCCACACTTTTAACGGCTTCGCCTGGTATCGGCTCGTCCTCGGCGCGGCCCTGCTCGTCTGGGTCGCCATGGAGGAATCCGGAGCGCCCGCCGAATAAAAAGCCCCCTTCCTTCCTCCCCTCCCGGCATGAGCAAAACCTACCTCCTCCGCCACGGACGCCTCGTCGAGACCGAGGACCTCGGCACCGCCGCCTGGATCGACCTGCTCTCCCCCGACCGCGAGGAGGAGAAAGCGCTGGAGAAGCTCCTCGGCATCGAGCTGCCCACCCGCGAGGACATGGAGGAGATCGAGATCTCCAGCCGTCTCTACGAGGAGGACGGCGGCATCTTCATGACCGTGCAGCTCCCCGCCACGACCGAGGAGGAGGACGCCGCGATGGGTCCGGTCACCTTCGTCCTCGCCGCCGGGCGGCTCGTCACGATCCGCTACCACGACCCGAAATCCTTCGGCATCTTCGCCTCGCGGGCGAAGCGCGCGCCCATCGCGGGCGACACCGGCGAGACCGTCTTCCTCGGGCTGCTCGAAATCCTCGTCGACCGCCTCGCCGACATCATCGAGCGTGCCGGGCGCAACGTCGCCCCCGTCTCGAAAGGCATCTTCCAGACCTCCGGGGCACGGGCACGCCCCCACGAGCACCGCGACTTCCTCGGCACCATCGGCCGCACCGGCGACCTCATCTCCGACATCCGCGACAGCCTCATGACCCTCGACCGCGCCGTCGGCTTCTACGCCCAGCACCTCGTGCGGCGCGAGGGCACCGAGGAGCAGCGCAGCCGGATCAAGACCATCACGCGCGACCTCCACTCCATCGCCGACCACGCCGGCTTCCTCTCCGGCAAGATCACCCTCCTCCTCGACGCCACCCTCGGCATGATCGAGATCGAGCAGAACGGCATCATCAAGATCTTCTCCGTCGCCGCCGTCGTCTTCCTGCCCCCCACCCTCGTCGCCTCGGTCTACGGGATGAATTTCAAGTCCATGCCCGAACTGAACTGGCCCCTCGGCTACCCCTTCGCCATCGCCCTGATGATCATCTCGGCGCTGCTGCCCTATTGGTTTTTCAAGCGCAAAGGCTGGCTCTGAGACGGCCGGAGATTCCCCCTCCGGGCAAAATCCGGCGCAAAATCGGATTTGCAGGCGGGCCAGTTTCGTTCAATCCTCCCTTCGCGACGCGCACCCCGCGAGGCGGACGCCCGACACCGCTCCATCCACCTCTCACCCCCATACCACCCATGGCACACGGAAAAATCTACAACAACATCGTCGAAACCGTCGGAAACACCCCCCTCGTCAAACTCAACCGCGTCACCGACGGCGTCGACGCGACCATCGCCCTGAAGTGCGAGTTCTTCAATCCCCTCGGCTCGGTCAAGGACCGCATCGGCTTGGCTATGGTCGAGGCCGCCGAGGCCGCCGGCGAGATCACGAAGGACACCGTCATCGTCGAGCCCACCAGCGGCAACACCGGCATCGCCCTCGCCTTCGTCGCCGCCGCGAAAGGCTACCGCCTCATCCTCACCATGCCCGACACCATGAGCCTCGAGCGCCGCACCCTCCTCGCCCTGCTCGGGGCCGAGCTCGTCCTCACCGAGGGCGCGAAGGGCATGAAGGGCGCCATCGCCAAGGCCGAGGAGATCGCCGCAGCCACGCCGAACTCCTTCATCCCGCAGCAGTTCAACAACCCCGCCAACCCCGCGATCCACTCGCGGACCACCGCCGAGGAGATCTGGGCGGACACGGACGGCAAGGTGGACATCGTCATCTCCGCCGTCGGCACCGGCGGCACCGCGACGGGCTGCGTCGAGGCCCTGCGGAAGAAAAACCCCGCCATTCAGGTGATCGTGGCCGAACCCTCCGATTCCCCCGTCATCTCACAGACCCTCGCCGGGGAACCCCTCACTCCCGGTCCCCACAAAATCCAAGGCACCGGGGCCGGCTTCGTGCCGAAGAACCTGCGCCTCAAGAGCGAGTCCGGCGAGGACCAGATCGTCGAGTGCGTCAAAGTCACCAACGAAGCCGCTCTCGCCACCGCCCGCCGCCTCGCCAAGGAAGAAGGCATCCTCGGCGGCATCAGCACCGGAGCCAACGTCGCCGCCGCCATCGAGGTGGCGAAGCGCCCCGAGAACCGGGGCAAGCTCATCGTCACCATCGGCTGCTCCACCGGCGAGCGCTACCTCTCCACCGTCCTCGCCGACGAGGCCCGCGCCGCTGTCGGCGCCTGAGTCCCGCCGACGCAAACCGACGGCTGACAAACCGGGATTATCGCTTACAATTCGGGCCGCTCCCGCCCTCGCGCGGGAGCGCCCTTTTGCTTCCCACCCCTCGCAGACCATGGCCGACGCCCCCCAGAACCCCGCCGAACCCGGAGCACCGAAGAACCTCGACGCCCTCGCCGCGAGCGAAGCCGCCGGGGTCGTCGAAGCCATCGACCGGAACCGCAACAAGATCCTCATCGGCGTCGCCGCCGGCGGCGTCGCCCTCTGCGCGATCCTCATCTGGGGGCAGGTGAAGAAGCAGAAGCACCTCGCCGCCGCCGCCGCCTACAGCTCGGCCCTCGCCAAGGGCGAGATCGCCGCCTTCGACGCGGTGACCGTCGAACATCCCGGCTCCGTCGCCGCTGGCAACGCCCTCCTCTCCAAGGCCGACCTCCAGATCGATCAAGGCAAGCCCGAGGACGCCCGCGCCACCTTGGAGCGCTTCCTCGGCGAATTCGGCACCCACCCCCGACGCGCCCAGGGCCTCTTCGCCCTCGCCAACCTCTTCCACACCGCCGGGGACAAGGAAGCGGCGAAATCGCACTACGAGAAAACGATCAGCGCACAAAAAGACGGCGAACTGGCCCCCCTCGCCCGCATCCGCCTCGGCGACCTCGCCCTCGAAGCTGGCGACACCGACGCCGCCGACCAGCATTATCAGGAAGTCTTCACCCTCCATCCCGACTCCGCCTTCACCGACTACATCGAGGAGAAAATCTCCCTCCTCAAAGTCGGCAATCCGCCCGAGGTGGAAGCTCCGGCGCCAGCGCCGGAAAATCCGAAGCCCGAAGCTCCGAAATCCGAAGCTCCTGCTCCTGAAGCCCCTAAGCCCGAGGCACCCGCCCCGGCCCCGGAAGCTCCGAAGCCTGCGGACGGTCAGTGACCCGTGACGCATGACCCTTGACCAAGCGGCAGGATGCCGCTTGGTTTCCCCATGCCCCGCCTCCTCGCCGACGTCCTCCTCGTTTCCCCCAACGACTACATCCGCCCCGTCTCCGTCGAGCTCGGCGACGACGGACTCATCGCCGCCGTCCACGAGGGCCACCGCCCTCCCGGCGGCGAAGTCGTCTTTGACGGTGGGGGCGAAATCTACCTCACCGCCGGCTTCATCGACATCCACACCCACGGGGCGAAAGGCTACGATCTCTCCTACGCCACCCTCGAAGCGGTCGAGGCCCACGCCGAAGCGAAGCTGGCCGAGGGCGTCACCACCTTCCTCCCCACCACCTGGACCGCCTCGCCCGAGCACAAGATCGCCATGGCGAAGGCCGCCGCCGCCTACCGGGAGCGCCAGCGCTTCGCCCGCGCCCCCTTCCTCCACGTCGAAGGCCCCTACCTGAACCCCACCCAAGCCGGGGCGCAGGACACCCGCTTCATGCGCCGTCCCGACGCCGAAGAGATCCGCCGCCTCCACGAGATCTGCCCCGTCGGTCTCGTCTCCCTCGCCGTCGAGCTCGACGGCGCCCTGCCCTTCATCGCCGAAATGAAGAAGCTCGGCATTACCACCTCCGCCGCCCACAGCGCCGCGAGCTACGCCGATTTCCAAGCGGCTCGCGAGGCGGGCCTGACCCACCTCACCCACTACTGCAATCAGATGTCGGCCCTGCACCACCGCAACGTCGGCCTCGTCGGGGCCGGGCTGCTCGACGACGCCGTCATGATCGAGGTCATCTGCGACGGCATCCACCTCTGCCCCGACATGATCCGCCTCGTCTTCAAGCATCGCAGTTGCGACCGGCTCATGCTCATCACCGACTCCATCGCCGCCGCCCATCTCGGCGACGGGCGCTACCCCCTGCACGATGGCGAGATCATCGTGAAAGACGGCGTCGCCCGCATCCCCGCGGGCAACCTCGCCGGCTCCATCGTCACCTTCGACGAATCCCTCCGCAAGGTCGCCGAACTCACCGGGCTGCCCCTCAACGAACTTTCCAAAACCTGCGCCGCGAACCAAGCGAAATCCCTGCGCCTCACCGACCGGGGCCGCGTCCAACCCGGTCTGCTCGCCGACCTGACCCTCTTGACTCCGGGGCTTGAAGTGGTCGCGACCTACGTCGGAGGCGAGCAACGCTACGCGGCTTGAGGAGGGCGGATCGCGGCGTCTGCCGCCAGAGCTTCTTCGTTGAAACTTACCCCGCCCGCGTGCAACCTGTCCGCCCCATGCCGACCCTCCTCGAAGGAAATCCCGCCACCGTCTCCCTCCGTCTCGCCAACGACGAATACACCGTGCTCGTCGGCACGGACCTCCTCGCGCGGACTGCGGACCTCCTCGCCGGGCGCACCAGCCTGCGTCCCCGCAGCGCCGCCCTCGTCACCGACTCGAACGTCGGCCCGCTTTACGCCGCCACTGTCAGGGAATCGCTCGAAAAGGCCGGCATCCGCACCGTTCTCGTGACCGTGCCCGCTGGCGAAGCCTCGAAAAGCATGGAGCAGGCCACCGAAGTCTGCCGCGAGATGCTGCGGGCCGGGCTCGACCGCAAATCCCTCCTCGTCGCCCTCGGCGGAGGGGTCGTCGGCGACCTCGCCGGATTCGCCGCCGCCATCTTCCAGCGCGGCATCCCCTGCGTCCAGATCCCCACCACCATCGTCAGCCAAGTCGACAGCTCCGTCGGCGGCAAGACCGGGGTGAACACGCCCGAAGGCAAGAATCTCCTCGGCGCCTTCCACCAGCCCCGCCTCGTCCTCGCCGACACCGGGACGCTCGCGACCCTGCCGGAGCGAGAGTTCAACGAGGGCTTCGCCGAGATCATCAAGCACGCCGCGATCCGCGACGCCTCCCTCCTCGATCTCGTCGAGGACCGCGCCGCCATCCGCGAGCATCTCCCCGCCCTCGTCTCGCGGAACGTCGCGATCAAAGCCGCCGTCGTCGAGGAGGACGAGCGCGAGACCACCGGCACCCGCGCCCTTCTCAATTTCGGCCACACTCTCGGCCACGGGATCGAAGCGGCGGGCGGCTACGGACGCTTCCTCCACGGCGAAGCGATCAGCCTCGGCCTCGTCGCCGCGACCCGGCTCTCCGTGGAGAAAGCCGGGCTGCCAGAGGCGGACGGAGGGCGGATCCTCCGCGCCTTGGAGACCTACGGCTTGCCCACCGTGCTCGCCGACGACGTGCCCGACGACGCGGTCCTGTCGGCCATGGACCGGGACAAGAAATTCGAGGCCGGGAGCATCCGCTTCGTCCTGTTGAAGGCGCTGGGCGAGGCCTTCGTCTCCGACGAGGTGACGCACGGGGATCTCACGCGGGCACTGGCGGGCTTGCGGGGCGCTTGAGCCAAAAAGCAGGCGGAAAACCCCGGTCGCGCCTTGCCGGAACGGTTCCATCCGCCGCGCCTTCCAACCATTCTTGCCACGGTCGCGACAAGAATGGTTGAGCGGGACTTCCCTTCGCCGCGTCTCACAATCAAAGGATGCGGGGAATGCGGGCGCGCCTTCCCACTGGCAAGACCTAAAAATTCAACGATAGTTAGCAATTTCCATGGCCAGACGCAACCCCTCCCCCCGCCGCGGATCGAAGCGCGGCCCCGTTTCCACCTCCGGCGGAGGCTCGCGCTCAAAAAAGCGCCGCAAGGACTCGCTCCTCGGGCGTTTCGTCCGCAGGGTCTTCACCTTGGGCCTCCTCCTCGGCCTCGCCGCCTTGGTCGTCGGCGGCGGCTGGTATGGCTGGAAGGCGATGGAATACGACCTCGACCTGGTGAAAGAAATCCCCGAGCGCACCCTCGTTTACGACCGCAAAGGCGAACTCATGGGCCACGTCGCGGGCCACGGGGAAAACCGCGTCTCCGTCCCCGCCTCGCAGGTCTCGGAGCATTTCATCAAAGCCCTCCTCGCCCGCGAGGACAGCCGCTTCTACCAGCACGGCGGCGTCGACTACCTCGGCGTGCTCCGCGCCCTCGTGGCGAACTTGAAATCCGGCGGCATCGACCAAGGAGCCTCCACCATCACCATGCAGCTCGCCCGCAACACCTACGGGATGAAGGAGATGACCTTCCAGCGCAAGCTGATCGAAGCCGCCCTCGCGGTGCGGCTGGAGCACGAATACTCGAAGGAGGAAATCCTCTCCTGCTACATGAACCGCGTCTATTTCGGCTCGGGCCTCTACGGCGTCGAGCGGGCCGCGCAGGGATATTTCATGAAGCCCGCCTCGCAGCTCACCCTCGCCGAGAGCGCCATGCTCGTCGGGGTGATCCGCGGCCCCAGCCTGCTCAATCCCTTCCGCAGCGAGGACAACGCGAAAGGCGCCCAGGCCGAGGTGCTCGACCGCCTCGTGGCCTCCGATATCGTGACCCGCGCCGACGCCGACGCTGCGAAAAAGCAGCCCCTCTCCCTGCGCCCGCCGCATCAGCGCTTCGCCACCGGCAGCTACCCGCTCCAAGCCGTCTTCGACCTGCTGGGGGACTTTCTGGAGCCCCACTTGATCGAGTCCGGCGGGCTGCGCGTCCACACCACCCTCGACGTGGGTTTGCAGCGCACGGCGGAAACCGCCCTCGACAAGCACCTCACCACCGCCGAGCGGGCCAAGGGCTACCGACATTCCCCCCGCAGTTCGCATCGCGGCGGCGCGACGAAATACCTCCAAGGTGCCGTCGTGACCCTCGACAACCAGAGCGGCGGCATCGTCGCCCTCGTCGGCGGCCGCGACTTCGGCGAAAGCTCCTTCAACCGCGCCCTCGCCGCGCGACGCCAAGTCGGCTCGACCTTCAAGCCCTTCATCTACGCCGTCGCCTTCCATCGCAGCGGGCTGCTCCCCGGAGCCTACGTCAGCGACGACCCCGTCCGCTTCGCCGACTGGTCCCCGAAAAACAGCGACGGCACCTTCACCGGGCTGCAACCCGCCGCCCTCGGCCTGATCCGCTCGCGCAACACCATGTCCGTCCGCGTCGGCCAGATCGCGGGGATCGACCAAGTGCGCGACCTCGCCCGCGCCTTGAAGTTCGGCGAGATCCCGAACTCGCCCGTCGTCTCCCTCGGGGCCTTCGAGACGACCCCGGCCACGATCACCAGCGCCTACTCCACCTTCGCCACGGGCGGGGTGAACCTCGCGCCCCATCTCATCTCGCGCATCGAGCACGCCGACGGCTCCGTCCTCTATCGGCACCCGGTCGAGGGACGCCGCATTTTCCCGCCGGGCGTCGCCTGGGTCACCACCGACATCCTCGGCAAAGTGATGGACGAGGGCACCGCGACGAAAGCCCGTGAACTCGGCTACCGCGCCCCCGCCTACGGCAAGACCGGCACCACCAACGACTACCACGACGCCTGGTTCGTCGGCTACACCGACAAGCTGACCACCGGCGTCTGGGTCGGACTCGACCAGCCCAAAACCATCATGCAGGGCGGCTACGGCGGTGCCCTCGCCCTGCCCGTGTGGACCGAGGTGATGAAGGCCGCAGAAAGCCGGGGATTCGCCGCCGCCGCCATCGCCCAGCCCGCCGGCACGCGGACCACCGTGCTCTGCCGCGAATGCGGTCTGCTCGGCTCGCCGCGCACCCGCAACGGCTACCAGATGCCCCTGCCGCCCGATCTCGTCCCGCACGGGAAATGCCGGGGACACGGAGGGCTTTTCGCGGGCAACGCGCCCCAAGCCTTCCCCGTTCCCGGCGAATCCCCCGCCCTCGTCGCCGTGCCTGTGGACGGCTCGGGCGGCCCTCAGCGGGAGCCCGGGGAATTCGGCAGGGCGCTTCGCGGCATCGGACGCTTCCTTTTCGGGGAGAGACGATAGCCCGGCGGCACCCAAGCGCGGACCTACAGTTCCAGCACCCGGTCCATCCGCTTCGCGACATCGGCGAGGTAGTCCCAGTCGCCCGCCGCGACTTCGGCGGCGGCCCAGCCGGTGAACTGGATCTTCTCCATCTCGTCCATCACCGCCTTCCAGTCGATGCTGCCCTCGCCGAGCGGCACGGAAAAGCCCTTGCCCATGCCCTCGCCCATCGCCTTTTTCAGGTCGTATTCCTTCACATCGAGCTTCTTCGAGCGCGTCCCGAGGATCTGCGCCCAATGCTCCGGCACGCCCCAGCGCACCATGTTGCCAATGTCGAAATGGACCTGCACCGCCGGATGCCCCACTTCGTCGATGAAGCGGGCCATGTCGAAGGGGCTGATGAGGTAGGTCGCCCAAACGTTCTCGACGAGCAGCGACACGCCCTGCGCCTGCGCGTGCGGAGCGAACTCTCGCAACTGGTCGCGGGCGCGGTCCCATTGGGGCTGGATCGGCTGCTTCTGGTCGTAGCGGGCCACCACGAGCATGGAGTCGCCGCCAAGGCGCTTCGTCAGGTCGATCCCGCCGATGAGATCCTCGGTTCGGGCGGCCACGGTGCCGTCGAGGATCAGGCCGCTTTCCTGGCTCGCCGCGATCCATTCGTCCGCCTTGTCTCCTACATCGTCGAGGCTCGGTTCGAGGCCTTCGTAGCCGCATTTACGCAGCTTCTCGAAGGTCTCGGCGAGAGACTGTTCGTCCCTCAGCTTGACCATGTTCCATTTCAGGGACTTGCGGATTTTCCCGGCGAAGCGTCCGCGTGGATGCGGAACGATGTCGGCGAAGGCATTGCCCGAAAGCCCAGCCCCGAGAGCAAGGCCGCCAAGTTGGAGGAGGTCGCGTCGTTTCATCATGACGGCGAGGGTAGCGAAGCGCGGCGGGCTTGGCCAGAACGGAATCGCGTCTTGGTAGGAATGGGATGGATACGGAAAGTCCCCTCGCCTGTCTGGATTTGCGCAAATTCGCGGCCATTTGCGGCCATTCGCGTCAAAAAAAAAGGAACGCGAATGATCGCGAATTTACGCGAATGACCACGAATGCAGAGGCTTCGGCACCCATCCCGGCGCGTGATGGCGGCAGCGATTCCCATTGACCCCGCCAACGGCACGCCGCACCCTTCCCCCCGGTCTTTCCCGACCGCTTCCCATGAAAAAACTCCCTATCCTGTCCTTCCTCGGCGCGGCGGCTTTCGCCCTCGCCGCGCTCCTCTCCCAGCCCGGGCGCGCCCAGACTCCGCCGAAGCCCCTCCGCGCCCTCCTCGTCGCGGGCGGCTGCTGCCACGACTACGCGGGCCAGTGGAAAGCCCTTGCCGAGGGCCTCTCCGCCCGCGCCAACGTCCGCGTCGATGTCTTCTGGACCGACGACAAAGCGACCGACCCGCCCCTAACCATCTACGACAAGGACGACTGGGCCGCCGGATACGACGTCGTCATCCACGACGAATGCGCCGCCGGGAACAAGGATCTCGCCGTGATGAAGCGCATCCTCGACGCCCACCAGACCATCCCCGCCGTGCATCTCCACTGCGCCATGCACAGCTTCCGCAACGGGACGGACCAATGGTTCCAGCACCTCGGCATCCAGTCCAGCTCGCACGGACCGCAGGAGCCGATCGCCGTGGAATACGTCGACAAGGAACACCCCATCACCGCCGCCTTGGAGAACTGGACCACGATCAAGGAGGAGCTCTACAACAACGTCAACGTCTTCGACGCCCATCCCCTCGCCATGGGCAAGCAGATCGTGAAGCGCGACGGGCAGGAGAAGGAGGAGGTCGCCATCGTCGTCTGGACGAACGAAAAGCAGGGCGCCCGCAGCTTCAGCACCAGCCTCGGGCACAACACCGCCACCGTCGAGGACGCCCGCTACCTCGACCTCGTCACCCGCGGCCTCCTCTGGGCCATCGGCAAGCTCGACGAACCCGGCTACCTCGGCACCGCCTACACCGGGGAGAACACCGTCACCTTCGAGCCCGCCAAGCCCGCTCCGCCGAAGGCCGAAGCCCCGAAAGCCGCCGCTCCCGGCCCAGCACCCGAGGGCGCCACCCTCGCGACCGTCACCGCGAGCAGCGAGGAGACCGGCAAGAACAACCTCGTCTGGCACGCCATCGACGGCGACCGCAACACCCGCTGGTGCGCCTCGAGCGGATCGCAGCCGCAGTGGATCCAGATCGAGTTCGAGAAGCCGCAGACCCTGACCAAAGCCTCCATCGTCTGGGAAAGCGGGAACAACGCCTACTCCCACAAGATCGAAGGCTCGACCGACGGCCAGACCTGGACCACTCTCGCCGACCTGACCGAAGCACCGAAGCCCGGCGACTCCACCGCCGAATTCGAGGGCAAGGACCTGCGCTTCCTCAAGATCACCTGCACCGCCACCAGCGCGGGCGGCTGGGCCAGCATCCGCGAGATTTCGCTGGTTGGACCCGGCCTGACCAAGCTCCATCCCAAGCTCGACGCGAAACAGGTCGCCGCCGCGAAAGCCGCCACCGAGGCCAAGGCGAAAGCCGACGCCGATCCCTACGCCAAAGGCGGCAACCTCCCTCCGAAGATCGTGAAGCGGTCGCAAGAGGAGGAGGCCGAGATCCTCAAGGACGTGAAAGTCCCGGAGGGTTTCGACCTCACCCTTTTCGCCGGTTGGCAGGCCGCGAACTACCCCGTCTATGTCGCCGCCGCGCCGAACGGCGACCTCTACGTCTCCAGCGACGGCAACGGCTCCCTCGGGCGCGATCCCGGACGCGGGCGCGTCCTGCGCCTGCGCGACCTCGACGGCGACGGACGCGCCGACGAAGTGACCGAGTTCATCAAGGATGTCGATTCGCCCCGCGGCCTCGTCTGGGATCACGACCGCCTCTACCTCGTCCACCCGCCCCACCTGAGCGTCTTCTTCGACCGCGACGGGGACGGCGTCGCCGAGGAGTCGAAGAAGCTCGTCGACGGCATCGCCTTCGACTTCTCGGGCCGGCCCGCCGACCACACCACCAACGGCCTCGAACTCGGCATCGACGGCTGGCTCTACATCGCCGGCGGCGACTTCGGCTTCATGAAGGCCACCGGCACGGACGGACGCACCTTGCAGCACCGCAACGGAGGCGTCCTCCGCGTGCGCCCCGATGGGACCGGACTGGAGATCTTCGCCACCGGCACCCGCAACATCCTCGGCACGCCCATGAGCCCGCTCTGCGACCTCTTCGCCCGCGACAACACCAACGACGGCGGCGGCTGGGACGTGCGCTTCCACCACTTCTCCGGACTCGAGGACCATGGCTATCCGCGGCTCTACAAGAACTTCCCCGAGGAGCACATCCATCCCCTCGCCGACTACGGCGGCGGCTCCGGCTGCGGTTCGGTCTATCTGCACGAGCCCGGCTTCCCCGACGAGTGGAACCACGCCCCCATCACCTGCGACTGGGGCCGCGCCGCCTCCTTCCATCATCGCGTGCAGCGGCAGGGCGCGAGCTTCGTCGAGACGACCGAGCCGCGTCCCTTCATCGGCATGACCCGCCCCACCGACGCCGATGTGGACGGCAAAAGCGCCGTCTATCAGGCAAGCTGGAAAGGCCCCGCGACCTTCAAGTGGGAAGGGCCTGAGGTTGGCTACATTGTCAGGGTCACGCCGAAGGGATACAAGCCCGAGCCGCTGCCCGATTTCGAGAAGATGAGCGACGCCGAACTGGTCGCCGCGCTGGACTCGCCGAGCCATGTCCGCACGCTGGCGGCGCAACGGACCCTGTTGCGTCGGGAAGCGAACCCTGTCATGTCCGAGACGCTGCTGGAACTGGCGAAGAATCCTGACAAGGATCTCAAGGCTCGGGTGGCGGCGCTGTATGCAATCACGTTGCGTAGCGTTGGATCTAAAATCCCGGAAGAACTGATTCCGAATCTGGTTTCGCTTGCCGAAGACAACGTAATCGCACCTTATGCCCAGCGAGCAGGCGGAGATCTATCCATACCTGAGGACTCTCCCTTCCGTCGTTTTGTTTTCAAATTCCACGGGTGGGGATTGGCATTGAAAGATCAACCGCAGCGTCAAATCGAGGCGATGGTTTCCGCCGCCCGCCTTCACCTCGACGAAGTGGCTCCAGCCATCTCCATCCAGCTCGGGAGTCCCGATCCCCGCGTCGCCCACACCGCCTTCCAAGCCCTCGCCCGTCTCGGCGCGAAAGACGTCGCCCTCGAAGCTCTCCTCACCGGCCCGAATCCCAAATTCGCCGCCTTCGCCCTGATGCGCATGCACGACGTGCCCGGCGTTGTCGACGATCTCCTCGCCAAACTTGCCGCCGAAAAGCGCCCCGAAACCCGCCAGCTCCTCCTCTCCGTCCTCTGCCGCCTCGCCCAACGCGAGGACGAGTGGACGGGCGACAGTTGGGGCACGCGCCCCGACACGCGAGGCCCCTACTACCAGCCCGTGAAATGGGCCGAGTCCGAGAAAATCCTCGCCGCCCTCAAGTCTACCCTCGACACCGCTCCGCCTGAGGAGGCCGCCTTCCTCGTCAAGGAGATGAGCCGCAACCGCCTCCAGTCCGACGACGCCCTCCACCGCATCCTCTCCCTCGCGAAGGACAATCCCGCCATGCTGCCCGACGCCGTCCAGCAGATCGCCGCCGCCGATCCCATCCCCGCCGAAGGGATCGCCCTGCTCCTCCGCTCCGTCGAGGAACCCACCTCCTCCCCCGCCA
>ERZ761602.1982-NODE-1982-length-34319-cov-6.777259_pt1 | contig 34319 bp, 30 predicted proteins | sample MGYA00512165_ERZ761602 | MGnify/ENA primary metagenome ERZ761602 (study PRJEB28899, sample SAMN02445085) | bioreactor sludge metagenome | biome: EBPR sludge; isolation source: Thorneside wastewater treatment plant | place: Australia: Brisbane, Thorneside...
TGCGCGAGGCAAAAGCGCCCGAACAGCCCGAAGACCCGATAAACGAGGTCCCCGATCCAATGCCGGATGAGAAATGAACACGAAGGGCGGGCCTAAAAAACCCGCCCCTTTTGTTTTTTTACACGCCTTCCCAAATCTATTCGCCTGACGCCCGCGTTCTTCTCCTTCTTTACTCAAAACAACCGAAAATCGGGTGTGATAGTGAGAGAAGCGGTTATATTTCTGCAACAACGGGTTATATTTTTACTAAAAGGGGCTATATTTTTGCACAACCGGGCTACATTATTGCAATATTAGGACATATTTTTGCAATTTAGGGCTATTTTATTGCGTAAACGGGCTATATTATTGCCTTCGTGTCGCATGTTTTTGATACTTAGTGGTATGTTTCTCACATCCAGTGGTATGTTTTTAATACTTAGTGGTATGTTTTTAACTGTTAGTAGTATGTTTCTAACACCTGGTCGCATGTTATCAACACAAGTTTCTATGTTATGAGCTTCGGGTTGCTTATTTTGAAGGGTTGTTCGTTTAATTCTCGCTCCGCGGGCGATCTAATGCCTTAGCGCTCGCGTTCCTTGTAAGCAAGCATTGCCTCGGCGGCTCCGGCGTGAACTATTTCGGGCTTGTGGTACCGCCAGTGCTTCTCGAAATCCTCTTCTGAAAGCTCGGGCATCTCATTTCGGGTCTTCTCTTTCAAATAATTTTCGGCCCAGGCACGAATTTCCGGATCTCTGTTCAACGCGGTGCGGGCTCCGTGCATCAAATTGTCACGTTCCATTTCTCTTTTCTCCTTGTGGTAGATTTGATTCTAGTGGGCGGCCCTTAGCTATGGCAAGGGCTTCTTTTGTAAGTTTCGCATTTCGCGTCCGCGCTATTCTCCTCCCTGCCGGACGCCCGACTTCGGGGGGTTTTTATCATAGTGAAGCAATTTTTCCTTTCGTTCATGCTGCTCGCATCCGTTTTAGTCGGCAGCATCGACGCTCAACGCACACGCCCGGCCCAGAGGCCCGCCGCACCGGCCGCCGCCGCTCCGGCACAAACGCGACCCAGCTTTGAAGTTCCCTTCGTCAACAGGACATTGCCGAATGGGCTCGAGGTCATCGTGCTCGAGGACCCGAGCCTGCCGATCGTAACGGTCGAGCTCGCCGTCCGCAACGGTTCTTTTACCGAACCGCCGGAGCTAAACGGCCTCTCGCACCTCTATGAGCATATGTTCTTTAAGACGAACCTTGCCTCGCTGCTCTTTCAGTGCCAGCCCTTTCTGCTCCGCGGCGGCGTTAACCCGATCTGCAATGAGCCGATGCGTTTGAAGGACCAGATAGGCGATGTAGGCTACCTTCGCGACATCGATAAGCTCGGCATCGCACAAAACGGCTCGACCCGTGAGGAAGTCGTCAACTACTACTTCACGACGACTAGCCAGAACCTTCCGACCGCCGTGAAGATAATCAACAACGCCGTCCGCTTTCCGCTCTTTGACCAGCAGGAACTGGAGAATGAGAAACAGATCGTCATCGGCGAGCTCGAGCGGAACGAATCGAACCCGTTCTCTTATCTCTTTCAGGAGCTTAACAACCGCCTTTTCTTCAAGTACCCGACCCGCAAGAATCCCGGCGGCACCCGCGAAACGGTCGCAGCGGCAACGACCGAGAAGATGCGGATAATCCAATCGCGATACTACTTTCCGAACAACGCGGCCCTGATCGTTACGGGCGACGCCAAGGCCGAAGATGTCTTCAAGCTGGTTCAGGATGTGATGGGCAGTTGGGAACCGCGAAAGATCGATCCGTTCAAGGAGTTCCCGCTCGTCGAGCACCCGCCGCTTCCGAAAAGCTCGGGCGTCGTGATCGAAAAGAACACCGGTGAAGAGAGCCAAAGCGAAGACCAGAACGTCTTTATACTCATCGGCTGGCACGGCCCGTCGATCGGCAAGGACGATGCCTCGACCTACGCGGCGGACGTCTTTTCGTACATCCTTTCGCAGCCCGATCATCGTTTCCAGAGAAACCTGATCGATACCGGACTCGCATCTTCCGTCTCGATCAATTACTACACCCAGCGAAACGTCGGGCCGATAACCGTTTTCCTGATCACGACGCCCGACAAAGCCAAGGCCGCCCTCAAGGCCGTTTACGCGGAGATCGGGCAGTTTGCGAACCCGAATTATTACACCGACGAAGAGCTTGAGAATTCGAAGAATATACTCGAGAACCTCGACCTTTTCGACCGCGAAAAGCCGTCGGAATATTCGCATACGCTCGGTTTCTGGTGGTCCTCGACCGGGATCGATTACTTCCGCGGATATCACCGGAATCTCCGGGCCGCTTCGCGTGCGGACATTAACCGCTACGTGAATACCTACATTACCGGCAAGCCGCGAGTCGGCGTAGCACTCGTCGCCCCGGAAGCGAAGGCAAAAGCCGGACTTACGGAACAAGACCTCACCGGAGGTGCAAAGTAATGAATCATTTGGACCTCCGAGAAATATTTATGATCAAGAATCTTCGCGTCGCCGCCCTTTTGTTTGTTGCGGTGGCTTTTTCTTCCGCGGCTGGATTCGCCCAGCCCGCTGCCGCCGTTAACGACGCCTCGAAGCTCGTCACCGAATTTGAGGTCAACGGGCTTAAAGTGTTGGTCAAACAGCGGCCTGCTGCTCCGACGTTTTCGGGCGGACTTTTTTTCAAAGGCGGGGTTCGCAACTACACGGCGGAGACCGCGGGCATCGAGAATTTCATGCTGAACGTCGCGACCGAGGCCGGAAAACGCTTTAACCGTCAGCAGGTTCGCCGCGAGCTTTCGCGAACCGGAAGTTCCCTCGCGGGTTCGGCCGGAAGCGATTTCGGCGTTGTCTCCTTCGTTTCGACCAAGGAAAATTTCGACCGTATTTGGAACGTCTTTACCGATGTTACTCTTGAGCCTGCGTTCGCTCCGGAAGACGTCGAACGCGTAAGGCAGCAGCTTCTCGCAGGACTTCGCGAACGTGACACGAGCCCCGATGCTGCTCTGGCCGCCGCTCAGGAGCGAGTTCTCTACACCGGGCATCCTTACGGCATCGACTCGCAGGGCACCATCCAGACCGTTCAAGGCATAACCGCTGCACAGCTTCGCGATCATCACAAAAAGCTGATGCAAACCTCGCGGATGCTGCTAGTTATAGTCGGCGATATCGACCCGAAGCTCGTCCGAGAGAAGGTCGAGGCCGCCTTTGGAAAGCTGCCGCGTGGCGACTACAAGCACGAGCCGCTGCCGCCGCTTGATTTCTCGAAACAAACGCTCGATGTGACCAATCGATCGCTCCAGACGAACTACGTTCAGGGAGCGTTCCCGGCTCCTTCTCTTGCCGACCCTGACTATTACGCAATGCGGGTTGCGGTGACGATCCTCCAACAGCTCGTCTATCAGGAGGTTCGTATCCAGCGGCAGCTCTCCTACGCCCCGAACGCCGAGATGAACAATCAGGCGGTGAACTACGGCTTTCTCTACGTCACTACGGTTGACCCGAACCAGTCCGTTAAAGTGATGCTCGATCAGGTGAACCTGCTTCGAACGCAAACCGTGACGGATGAATTCATCAGCGGCATGGCAGGCCAGTTCGTCACTCAGTATTACACCGATCAGCAGACCAACGCAGCACAGGCCGCCGAGCTTGCCCGCTACGAGTTGATCGGCGGCGGCTGGAGGCGGTCTTTCGAATTTCTCGAACGGATGACGGCCGTAACACCTGCGGACGTCCGCCGCGTCTCGGAGAAGTATCTCAAGAATTTTCGGTTCGTTGTAGTGGGTGACCCGCGGTCGGCTGACCCAGCGGTTTTCACTGCACAATCGAGATAGTCTCAACAATATCCCCATAAACAGAAAGAGCCGGGACCGCTCCCGACTCTTTTCTTTTTTGCCAAAGGCCTTATTTACCGTCCTTACCTTTCTTTTCCGAAGCAAGTGGAGGCGACGGCTTCCGAGGCTCCGGCTTCGGTTCGCTCTTCGGCGGTGCGGGCTTTGGCGATTCGCTCCTTGGCGGCGGGCTTGGCCTTGGAGCCGGAGCTTCACGCCTCGGCGACGGTTCATATTTCCCCGGCGATTCGGTCCTTGGCGGCGGAGGCTGCGGCCTCGGCAGCGGATTGAACGGAGGCGACGGCCTCGTATTTCGCTCGGCCGGCGGGTCGGGCTTACGCTCCGGAGCCGTTGGCCTCGGCGTCGGCCGCGGCACGTAGGTCGGAGCCGGCTCGGTCGGCTTCGAGGTGACAGGCGTTTCTACGCGTTGCGGGACGCTCCGGTCAAATACCCCCGTTCGCCGCCGCGGTTCTGCTGTGGTCTCCTGTTGTTTCGTCTCGGCCGGAACCGGAGTCGTCACCAGCGGCGGCCTTCCGCCGAGCATTCGTCGCTCCTTGAGTTCACGGTCAAGCGGTGCATCGGACTTCCGGGTTTCGGCTCCGGTAACGACCGGCACTTCGCGTTTTGCGATCACCGGCTTTTCCGTTACAATGCCGCGGCCCGGCTTTCGATCTATGCTGCCGATGTCCGGCAGGATCGGCGGCGACTGATTCTCGAACGGAGACTTCGCCAGGATCTGCTTTGCATCGGCAAGCGGAGGCCTTTGTCCGGCCCTGGGTTCTCGGCCGAAGTCCGTGCCGGGAACGGTGACTACCGAACCGGGCGGAACCCGCTGGAGCGGCGGAGTCCTGAGCCGAGCCATTCGCTCCTCGTTGCTCGGTCCGCCAGGCACAGGCTGTGTAGGAGCGGGCTGCGTCGGATTCGGCGTTCTCGGTCGTGGATCTCGATGCCGTCGCCGGTTGCCGTAAAAACGGCGATTGTAGTCGTAATAAGGATATTGATACGGCAGCGGATACCAGCAATAGTTGCCGTTCCGAACGGTTAGAACTACGAGCGCCGGGTGCCACCAACTTCGGCCGCCGCGGTAAGCGCTGTAAGGCGACCAATACCAGCGGCCTCGATGCCAGATCCAGCGGCCGTAGTGATACGTGGCCCATCCCCACGGTTCATCATTGACCCAAACCCACCCGAAGCTCGGCATCCATCGCCAGTGGCCGTATCGGTAAGGCGACCAATCGTTATAGCCGCTGATGGTCGAGGAATACGGCCGCCAAACGTAACCGAAGTCCTGGGTGTATTCCCAGTCGCCGTAGCTGTCGAGCTCATCGGCTCCATAAATGTCGCGGTCGTAATATCTTCCGTAATGGGCGTTCTGCAACCGCCTGGAAATGGCGGAGTCTCGCTCGACCGCCCAACGGTCAAATTCGTCTGCGACACCTGCGTAGTCCAGGTTCTCCCAGTCACCGGCATACCGGCCATCAACGATCACCCGAGCCGAACGGCTTGAGCGGAGCGTAAAGCCCGACGTCGCAGAGTAGATACGTGCCTCGCCGTTCTCGCCCGTGCTGACGCGGACGTCAATATCGCCGGGTCGGCCCGAATCGACTCGGTAGGTGCCCGCCGTTTGTGCGGCGAGCGTCATCCGCGGTGCGTCTATCTCGAAGAAGGTCTGCTGCGGATCGAATTCGATCAGTGTCGCACTCGCAGTTCCCTGCGGAAGGCTAAGTGCGATGCCTTCGTCCTTGAGCGTCACGATGCGAAGCTGCGAATCGAACGAAAGGCGGACGAACTTGTTAAAGCCAAACTGGATCTCGACGCGGCCATCGGAGCTGGTCACGATCTCGTCACCCTCGACCAGCGGAAGATTGAGAACGGCAACCTCCCATTCGTCGCTCTCCGCACGCTTTACGCGTGCCTCGCCGCGGATGTCGCTTATCCGAGCGACACGGTCCGTCACCTCCGGTTGGTCGCTATCGCTGTAAAGTGCGTTTTCGCTGTAATAATCATCCTGACCTGCTACCGATGCAACGAGCATCGCCGCGAGGGCCAGGATCATAAATATCGATCTTGCTGCCTGGGGTCTCATAATATTCTCCAAAACTACTTTTGTGGCAAGCCACATGCATTCGACGAGCGAATGCTGGGTTTTATGAGACTTTTTTGCAAAAATCGTTCCGAAATCGTACATCAACGTCTTACCGTGACCTTTTGTTAAACAAAAACCATAAATCTTCTCCGAAATGCCTGTTTTTGGCTGCGGATCGATGCTTTGTACGATATATCCGACCTCGAACCGGCCAAAGCGATCATTCGGTTTGCCTCTGAGAACTAACGAAACGGTGCATTTGCGCCCAAGGCACCGGACGATTTCGTATGCCTTATCTTCTTACTCAAGGCCCGGATCGACCTTTAGCACGAACGGCCTCGACGCGATATACATCATTCCCGTGTCGTCAAATGTGATGCCGAATGCCTGATTGGCCTTCATCTTCTTCAGCGGCAGCCCTTCCGGTGTGAAGACCGCAATGGTGCTCGTATCTGAAAGGAATATCCTTCCGGCGGGGTCGAGGGCGATGTCGTTCGCCGAGCGCAGCCCGGTCGGGATGCGGTTCAGGAATCGACCGTCCGACGAGAACTTCGCAAGGTCATCGGTCGTTCGCTCGACCAAAAAGACGAACCCGTTTCCGTCAACATCGACCTTATCAAATCCGAACGACGAACTCGCATCCTTAGCCGCGTTCCTGAAAGAGTTCATCGGCTTGAGGTCCTTATCGAAGATGTCAAAGCCATCGCTGCCGGCGGCATAAACCCGACCGTCGAGGCCGATCGCGACCCCGCGGTAACGCCGGTCGGGCGCGTTCGCCACCCGTGTGCCGCTTTCGCCATCAAATGCCGTGATGCCCTTGTTCGTTACGAGGTAAACTCGGCCCGAGCGGCTGACCGCAAGGTCGTAAACATTCTCGCCCTCGGCAACCGGCCATGCCGAAACGAACTTGCCGTCAGGGCCAAAGATCTGAACCCGGCCGGGTGAATAATCCGAACTATAGATTTGCCCCGAACCATCGACCGAGACGACCCGGTTGTCTTTGAAGCGGCCCGCTCCGGTTCCTTCCCCGCCAAGCCTGAGAAGCTCGATCATGCCCGCTTCTTCCCCGCCCGTCCTGCCTTGTCGAGGACCGGAGCTCGGAGCAGTTGGAACCGGGCCATCGCTATCATGTGAAGGCGACGCCACAAAGAACAATGCGGCCGCAACACCCGCGATTGCGATAACGGCCGCGGCGATCACCGCGATAGTGATCACTCCGACGGCGACTCCTGCCTTCTTGGCTGCCTTCGGGTCGATCAGCGGCCCGCCTGAGACCGCACTTTGGATGACCTGGCCGAGGTCCACCATGCCGCCGCGTTCGATGGCCTCGACCGCGGCTTTCGATTCGGCAAGCCCCGCCCCTGTCCGCTCGCGAAAGACCTTGATCGCCTCGATCTTTTTCCCCTCCGCGCACAGCCGCCTGATCTCTTCGCTCAACCCGCCCGAACCCCCGGAAGATGATACCGCCGGCCGGCCGCCAAACAGCTCCGGCGGGACGATCATTGTTGTCCCGCAAAACTGGCACTTCTGCGACATCTGCCCCAAAAACTCAAGCGGGGCCGAACACGAGATACATTTAAAGACCTGCGGCATAACTATCTAATGTTTTCGATCGTCGCACTGAACGATGTTCGTTTCCTGAAAAATATTGCCACACCTATACCGGGTTTGGAAAAAGTTCCCGATCGAACCTCGGGTCCAAGCCCGAATCTCTGGCGATGGCCGATCCTCCCTTTGCCCCGCTTTACATTGAAATTCCCCACTTTTACTCGCTTGAGTATGGACGCCTGTGGTACACCGTCTAACAAAGAGCCGGACAAGGCCGGTATTCGCAGCCTTCTACCACCCCGTCCGCCGAAGCGGCGTCCACCCCTCCTATTCAAGGAGGGGAGCACTCGGAATCTGGAATCTGGAATCTGGAATTCTCGAAACCCGGGACTCAAAACGCCACGGCGTTTCAGAAGTTTCACGATTTCACTTTGTTTCAGTGTTTCACTCCGTTTCATGAACGTGCGGTCTCCCCAAGAAATGAAACACCCGATGACCGCGGGAAACCGAAATCGCTATTTTGCGTATATAATAATGCCAACACAAAGCTCTTCCGGGTTGCCGATGTGCTCGGCCAACACAACATTGAGGAAATAATGAAGAAAGCAATAATCTGGATCATCATCGCCGCGTTTCTCCTTTCCGGCCTTTCGGCCGCGGTCTTTTCGCAGCCTTCAGCGGGACCGGTCATTCGGGTAACGCCGCAAGCTCCGCGATTCACTGACGCCGAGCGGCAGGCCGAGCTCGCAAAACGCCGTGCGGCGGTCGCGGAAAAAATGGAGGACAACAGCGTTCTCATCCTTTTGTCAGCCGAGCCAAAGATCTACTCGAACTCGGTCGATTACGTCTTCCGCCAGGAGAACAACTTCGTTTACCTGACAGGGCTCAAACAGAAAGGCGCCGTCTTTGTAATGACCAAGAGCGGCGACGCCGTAAGTGAATATCTCTTCCTCCCGCGGCGCAATCCGGTGAGCGAAACCTGGGACGGCAAGATGTATTCGGACGATGAAGCACGGAACATTTCGGGCCTCAAGACGATCATCCCGACCACCGAACGGGCAGCGTTCTTCGATGCACTCAGGGCAAACCAGCCCTTTACCACAAAGGCCGGCGGCGTCGAGATCGGAGCCTTCGAAACGGTCTATATGCTGCTTCCCTTAAGCCCTAACGACGGGAATGCGATGCGTGAATTCCGGCAGGAGAATGAGTTTCGAAAGGAGCTCGGTGAGCGAAATGTCCTCAACGCCCGGCCGATCTTTGCCCAGCTCCGGCTCGTCAAATCGCCCTACGAGCTCAAGCTGATGCAGCACGCCATCGACATCTCGATCGAGGCACATATGCGTTCGATGGCGATGGTCCACCACGCCAAATGGGAATATGAGGTTCAGGCCGAGGTCGAATACACATTCCGCCGCCGCAATGCGGATTACTGGGGCTACCCGTCGATCGTCGGCTGCGGGCAGAATGCGACCACGCTTCACTACCAAATACCGAAAGGCGAGGTGAAAAGCGGCGACCTGTTGCTGATGGACGTCGGCGCCGAGTATGAGCATTACACGGCAGATATCACCCGGACCTTTCCGGTCAACGGCAAGTTCTCAAAAGAGCAGGCCGAGATATATCAGATCGTTTACGACGCACAGGAAGCCGTCGCCAAGATGACCAAGCCCGGCGTCCGCTTCGCTGCACTTCAGGCCGAGGCCGCTCGGGTCATCGAGGACGGGCTCTTCCGGCTCGGGCTCGTTACGGCAAAGGACGGCCAGCAGTTCGGCCGCTGGTATATGCACGGACTAGGCCACTGGCTGGGAATGAACGTCCACGATGTTGGCGACTATGGAACGCCGCTCGCTCCGGGAATGGTCTTCACCAACGAGCCGGGCATCTACATCCGGCCGGACGCTCTCGAGTGGCTGCCGGATACGCCCGAGAACCGCGACTTTATCGCCAAGGTCAAGCCGGCGTTCGAGAAGTACAAGAGCATCGGCGTCCGCATCGAGGACGATATGCTCGTCACCACGACCGGCGTTGAATGGATGAACAAGGCCCTGCCGCGTTCGATCGGGGATATCGAAAGCTTCATGGCCCGTGCTTCGAAGGAAGTGAACTACACGGCGTCGCTCTTCCCGAGCCGTCGCTGAAACCTTGGGCGCAACTAAAGGGGCCTCGCGACGCGAAGCCCCTGAATCTAATTGGCCGTAAGCTTACTTGTGGCGGTAGGTGATCCGGCCTTTGGTCAGGTCGTACGGCGAGAGTTCGACATCGACGCGGTCGCCCATAAGGATGCGAATCCGGTTGCGGCGCATGCGCCCTGAGATGGTCGCGAGCACAACGTGGTCGCTGTCGTTAACCTGAACTTTGAAGTATGCGTTCGGCTGTTTATCTATTACTACACCCGCAAGGGCTATCAGTTCTTCTTTCATTTATGGTTAGATTATAGAACAGATCGACCGATTTTCGAAGCTAAATCGCCTCATTGCACCTTGATGGACTCCCAAAATAGTGGTAAAAGACCTGATCTCCACTCGATTTATGGCCGACAATGCACCATTTGCAGAGATCTTTGTGTACCGCGAGGGTGCCGACCGCGTCGAGGAAGGATTCTCTTTGGAGGATCTCCCGGCGCTTCTCGAAGACCGTTTGAACCTTGTCTGGCTTGACCTTCGCGGCGAGGACATAAACGACCACAAGGCTATTGAGGACATTCTGTTGAATGTTTTCAGGTTCCATCACCTAACTGTGGAGGACTGCGTTGAGACGCGTAATCAGCCAAAGGTCGAAGCCTTTCCCGGTTACCTTTTCTTTATCGTCCATGGTGTGACGCCCGACAAAACGACGCCGACCGACTTTGTCACGAAGGAACTGGACGGCTATCTTGGCGAGAACTTTGTCGTTACATTTCACCTCGAACGCTTTCGGAGCGTAAAGGAAGTGAAAACGCTGATCCGCAGTACGCCGCTTCCCTGCCAACGCGGGCCGGCGTTCCTGCTGCACCAGATCCTCGACCGTCTGGTGGACAACTATAATCCGGTGGTTGACGAGTTCAACGAGCAGATCGAACTGATCGAGGACGAGGTCCTGCTTATGCAGAACGGCGAAAGTTCGATGCTTGAGCGGATCATGGACGTGCGGCGAAGCGTTGCCCGGCTCAAACGCATCTCGACCCGCCAGCGGGAAGTTCTTTATCGGATGTCGCACGGCGAGTTCAAGCAAATTCCGGAAAACATCTTGCCATTTTTCCGAGACGTCCATGACCATCTCCTTCGGGTTTCAGACCTATCGGAAAGCTACCGCGAACTCGTAAGCGGTTTGGTCGAGATACACTTCTCCGTCGTCGCCAACCGAACGAACGAAGTGATGAAGACGCTTGCGGTTGTCTCCGCGATCATACTGCCGCTCTCCCTGATCGCGGGTATTTACGGAATGAACTTTGAGAACATGCCGGAACTCAGGACACGTTACGGCTATTTCGCAGTACTTGGGCTGATGGGGTTGCTAACGCTTGCACTTCTTGTCTATTTCAAGCGCCGTGGATGGATATTTCAAAGTGAACGGAAAAGGGAATCGCTCACTGATCGATCGAATGATGAAGAATGAAGTTTCTGAATGGGCTTTCAGCCTCAGTTGGAAGCGGCGTGGATCAGCCGTTCGACCTGCAGATCGCCGAAGCCATATACGCCAGCCCGCTTCCGAAACTCATGCAAAACATCTTCAAGTGCGGTATGTCCATTCGCGAGAAGTTCATTCACGATGTCTTGCGGGCGGGTTTCGATCTCTGCCGCGGCACGGCAAACCTCTTTCAAAAACGGAAATGCCGGAGACCGATACTCGCCAAGCTCAAGCAACCGCCCGGCATCGCGATCGCGAAATGCCTGCCAAAGCTCACAGGCCGCATCAATGTCGGCCGCAGTGAATTCGACCCGTTCGTCAAAACATCCGGCGAGATCGTCCGCGGTCATCGCTCCGAAGCCGTCCCATATCTTATCGGGATCAAGCCCGGTCGGCATCACGCGGAATACTTTCGCCCCCGTGGACTTCAAGAGCGTAAGGCAGAACCACATGTTGGCCTGGCAGAAAAGCTCATACTCGAACCAGAGAAAGACCTCGTCATCAGGGCCGGCTTCGAGCAGCCGTTCAAGTTCATACGCAACGCGTTCGCGATATTCGAGCGGGTCGCCGCCGTAATGAACTTCAATGAAATTCGCTCTCAGATCCCAGAATTCCTCAAGCGTTTCGCCGGAGATGTCGCCATCAACAAGGCATTCGCGGCAAACCATCGTTTCGCCGTCGAGCCCCGCAGCGGCAAACGTCTCAGCAACAGAATCTCCGGGAAGTACGTGAATCCTCATAATGAAAGGCTTATCGCGTAAACGACCGAAAGGCAAACCCCGGCATAGACTCCGGCAAGAATATCATCCGCACAAACACCGATACCACCCGGCAGCACCTGAAGATAATCGATCGGGTAGGGCTTCCAAATATCGAAAAGCCGAAAGAGGAGAAAGCCGGCCAGGATCATCGGCCATCCAATGCTGAAAGGAACGAAAAGAAAAACGATGAGCTGGCCAATTATTTCGTCGATGACAGCCTCGGGCGGATCGGTGTTGCCAAGAAGTTCTGTCGCTCTTCCTGCGGCCCACACGCCGAGAAGGGTGAAAACAAGAAAAAGGATAAGGAGAATTGCGTGTGCCCACGCCATGTAATCACGATATCCTGTGTCCACGTAAGCATTTAGTCCGGACTGGAGTGACGCGTAGATTCCAATGACCAGGACCTCGATACCCAAATAGATGAGAACACCTACGGCCGAACCCCACGTCCCCGGTGCCAGCGGAAGGTAACCGACGCCAAAAGTGGTCACCGCCAGGGCAAAGTGGTCGCGGTAACCGAATGCGCTTCTCCGCTCGACTGCTGCTTTCACTAGAACTCGATCCCCTGTTGAGCGTAAATTCCTGCGTGAAAGGGATGCTTGATCTCCTTCATTTCGGTCACAAGGTCTGCCGCCTCGACGAGTTCGGCCGGGGCATTTCGACCGGTCATAATTATATGAAGATGCGGCTGTTTCTCACGAATGGCTTTTATCTCCGCCAAAACTTCAGCCAGGTCGAGAAACTTGTAGTCGAGTACATAAACAAGCTCATCGAATACAAGCAGGTCGTAATCCTCCGACCGCATCTTCGCAACGCAAAGCTCCCAAGTCTCCTCGGAAGTGCGAATATCGACCGTTTTGTCTTGCGTGTCCCAGGTAAAACCGGCCCCCATTGTGTGGACCTCGACGCCGAGCGTTTCAAGCGATTCGTGCTCGCCGTAGCGGTCATTCTTCGATTTCATGAACTGGATCATGCAGCAACGCATTCCCCGGCCCGCCGCCCTGACCAAAACGCCGATCGCCGCAGTGGTCTTTCCCTTACCGTCGCCGGTATTGACCATCAGCAGCCCGTGGGTCTTTTCGCGATAGTCCTCGCGGCGCCACTTATATCGCTTTTCTTTGATCTCGCTCATCAAGTTGCCCGCTCACTCGCCAAGACCTTTCGCGATCGTTTTCTGCAGGGCTTCAACGATCTCTTTTTCCTTTTCGTCCCAATCCCCTTCAACGCGAAGCCCTGCGGCATTCTTATGTCCGCCGCCGCCGAATTGCTCGGCAACACGGGCAACGTTAATGTCGCCTTTCGAGCGCAGGCTGACCCGATAGCGGCCTCCGCCGACCTCACGCATTAAGACGACCGCGAGCACATCCTTGGCCGCAAGTGGAATATTGACGAAACCATTGTTATCGCCATCTATCGCACCGGCGGCCTCGCGCATCGCGAGCGTCTGACGCATGAAAGCGATCCGACCGGTCTCGTCGCGCCGCACGGTGTTGAGCACCTGCCGCATAAGCTCGATCCGCGACCACGGGTAGTGGTAATACACAGCTTCCGAAATCTCGGCCGGCCGGACGCCTGCCTTTACGAGCTCCGAGGCGACCTTTAGGGTTCTTTCCGTCGTGTTAGGAAAGTGGAACGAACCGGTGTCCGTAATGAGAGCCATGTAAACGCACTCGGCTATCTCTTTGGTCACCCTGCCGCCAATTGCTTTACATAGGTTATATATCATCTCACCGACGGCCGAGGCCGTAGGATCGATCCAATTGATCTTGCCGAAGTGCTCGCTCGTTGCGTGGTGGTCGATATTTACCGTGAGTTCGTTCTCGAGACCAGCGATTCCGGGACGCTTCACGTCCGAACACTCGATCACGAACACGGCGTCATACTCCCGATCAATACCGGTGATGTCTCTTATCTCATCTGCTCCCGGAAGCGACTGATAGGAAGGAGGGATCTCTCCGTGGACGATGACCTCGGCTTCTTTGCCAAGAGAACGAAGAAGCCAGCATAACCCAAGCGAAGAGCCGACACCGTCGCCGTCCGGCTTTACATGGGTCGTAATGCCGAACCGCTGCTTATTCTCTATCAATTCAACAACTTGACTTAACACTAAAACAACAAACGACTAAAAAACATTGAGTTTCGCTTTACACCGTCTCTTCTTAAACGTCATCGGCCGGTTTGATCGCCTCAAGCAGCTCACCGATCCGGGCCGCGTTCTCCTCGGCGGTATCCCGGGTAAAATGAAGGTGCGGTGTGTGGCGAAGATCGAGGTCGAGGGCGACTTGCCGCCGAATGTATCCGGAAGCTTTCTCCAGAGCAGCGAACGCCACGTTTATCTCTTCCTCCGTTCCACGCACCAACACGAAGACCTTCGCATCGCGCAGATCGCTTGTCACTTCTACGTCCGTGACGGTTATCAAACCGAGCCTCGGATCGTCAAGCTCGAAACCGACAACCTCAGCGATCTCTTCCTTTAATGCCTCCGCCAAACGCTCAGGCCTACGCATAATCTTCGCCTAGAGCTCGGTCGCCGCGATCTTCTCGATCACGAAAGCCTCGATCTCATCCTCGACCTTGATGTCGTTGAAGTTGACCAGGCTGATACCGCATTCGTACCCCTGCTTGACCTCGTTGACATCGTCCTTGAACCGCTTGAGCGTCGCGATATCGCCTTCCCAGATAACGACGCCGTCGCGGATAAGCCGTGCCTTCGCCTGCCGGCGGATAAGCCCGTCGGTAACGCGGCAGCCGGCGATCGTGCCGATACGCGAGACCTTGAACGTCTCCTGTACCAGCGCCTTGCCGAGAATGACTTCCTTCTCGATCGCGTCGAGCATTCCGATCATCGCGGCCTTGATCTCTTCCTCGACTTTGTAAATGATCGAGTGCAGCCGGATATCGACGTCTTCGAGCTTCGCGAGGTCTGCCGCACGCGACTCGGGACGAACATTGAATCCGATGATCACGACAGCGGTCGAAGCATTGTCTGCCTGTGTAGCCGAAGCCAGTAGGACATCCGATTCGGCGATCGCACCGACTCCGGCACGAATGACCCGCACTTTTACCTTTTCGGTCGAAAGCTTTTCGAGTGTTGCCCGGACCACCTCGACCGAGCCTTGAACGTCGGCCTTGAGAATGACGAGAAGTTCCTTGACCTCTGCCTGCCCGAGCGATTCAATTCCGCGTTTCGTGGTCTTGATCATTGCGGCCTGACGCGCGTGCTGCTGCCGCTGATTCGCGATCGTCTGTGCCCGGTCGATATCCGAAACGACCTGGAAAGTATCTCCCGCTTGCGGAACCCCCTGGAGCCCGAGCACCTCGACCGGCGTTGCAGGCGGAGCCTCGGCAACCGGTTCGCCGCGGTCGGAGAACATTGCACGGACCTTGCCGTGATACTGGCCGACAATGAACGGATCGCCAACCTTCAGAGTTCCCTGTTGGACAAGCGCCGTCGCCACCGAACCTCTGCCCTTATCGAGCTTTGCCTCGAGCACGACACCGGCAGCTCGGCGGGTCGGGCTCGCTTTAAGATCAAGAATATCCGCCTGGAGTAATACCGTTTCAAGCAGGGTATCCAGATTCTCTTTCTTTTTGGCCGAGACCGGAACCATTTCAACATCACCGCCCCAGTCGATCGGCTGCACGCCAAGTGCGGCAAGGCCCTGCTTTACCTTGTCCGGATTCGCATCCGGCTTGTCCATTTTGTTGATCGCAACAATGATCGGAACACCGGCCGCCTTAGAGTGCTCGACGGCTTCGATGGTCTGCGGCATCACACCGTCGTCAGCCGCAACCACAAGAATTACGATGTCCGTTGCCTTAGCACCGCGAGCACGCATCATGGTAAATGCTTCGTGGCCCGGTGTATCGAGGAACACGACGCGACGCGGGGTCTCCGGATCATCGGGATTTGGAACATGAACACTATAGGCTCCGATGTGCTGCGTGATTCCGCCTGCCTCGCCTTCGGCTACATTCGCTGACCGGATCGCGTCGAGCAACGAGGTCTTACCGTGATCGACGTGGCCCATTACGGTCACCACCGGTGCTCGCTGTACCTCAACGTCATCCCCGCCCGTTTCAATGATCGACTCGAACTCCTCTTCGACGACCATCTCTTCGAACGGAACGAACTTGACCTCGACACCAAAATCAAGACCGAGTTCCTCACCCATCTTTTCCCCGATAGGCTGGTTAAGCGTTGCAAAAACCCCGCGTTTAATAAGCAGTTGAACAATGTCTCTGGGAGTGATGCCCAGGGCCTCGGCATATTCACGGACCGTGGCTCCTTCAACAAGCCGTACCTGCTTGAATTCACCGCTTTCGGGCCGGGCAACCTGAGCCAAAACGCGCTCTTCGATAGTACGCTGACGCGGAATATCGATGTCACGTTCGGCAAAACGTCCGCCTTTTACGTCCGCTCCCTTCTTGCGACCGCCAGAACGTCCGGGTCGCCTGCGGTTATCGGCCGGCGGCACGTAGTTCATCTGCGGAGTGCTCGTCTCGCCCGGCGTACCGCGGAACTCGCCCCGGCGTCCACGAAGTTCGGCAGACAGCTTACCGGTCTTTGTCGGCTGGGTCGATGCAACCAGCCTGTCTCCCGGCTTAATGCCCTTCTGCAGAGCGTCGGTCGTGAGCTTGAGTTGCTTGATCTGTGTGCCGGTCGGCTTGAGGACCCGCGTGGTCGTCTTCGGAGCAGCGTCCGTCGGCTTCGCCTCAACCGACGGTTCGGTAACCGGAGATTCCTCAACAACGGTTTCGACCTTGGACTCCGTTGTATCGATTGGCGTCTCTTCGGTCGTCGTATCTATCGCTTCTTCGACCGCCTTACGTTTAAGAACCTTACGGACCCCAACCGGCGACGAAGATTCCTCTTCGATCTCGGCAACGGGTTCGGCCTTTGGCTGCGCCTTTCGAAGCACCTTCACAACTTGCTTCTCGGCTAAAGGTTCTTCAAACCTCTCCTGTTCAACAGCGGCGGGCACGTCTGTTGCAGCCTCTGCCTTCTTTGCCGCCGTCTTCGCCTTGATGACCTTGATCGTGCGTTTCGGTGCGGGCTCGGCTTTCGGAAAATACTTCAGCCGCACCTTTTCCGCTATCTCGGCCGGGACCGAGTTCGACGGCACACTTACTTCCGCCCCTTCGCGGCGCAGGTCTTCCATGATGCGCTTGGTATCCTGCTTCAACTCGCGAGCGAGGTCGTAAATTCGTATTTTCTTACCAACTGCCATAAGTATTCGTACTCAAACAAGGCCTTCGGATCTTCTCCGAAATTCAGTTAAGCGGCCCTGCTCTTGTACTTTGCCCGGGCCAGGTTAACACCACCTGAAACGATAGAGACTATTGATTTGCGTCATCATCGTTCTCAATTCCTTCATCCGTAAATTTCAATTCGGAGAATTCCGTCCCGGGTTCTTTCGCTTCAGTTGCGTCAACGCTCTCTGCAACGTCACCTTCAGATTCTTCGACCGCTTCGGCCTTTCCGTCGGCCACACCATAGTCAGGTTGTTCTGTTTTCCGTGATCCTTGTATTGGTTCAGGCTGACTTGGCTCTTTCACGTCTTCGTCGCTCGAAACTCCTGCGGCCCCTAGAGACTCTTCCCTTGCTTCCTCAAACACGCTCGTCGGCTCTTCGTCAGCAACCTGGGCGTTTCGTGCTTCAACAATTGCAGCAGCCGATGCAAGTATCCGCTCAGCTTCATCAAGGCTGACGTCCAGAATATCGACAATGTCATCGATCGATGTTGAGGCAAGCGTCTCGACGTCCGTTATCCCCTTTTCATCGAGCAATTCTGCGTGATTCGACGATACGCCCTCGAGAGCCGTGATCGGGACCGCCGCACCGGATGCCATCATTTGGCCCATTTGCAATGCGATCTCTTTCTTCAGAACTTCTTCGCTAACTATGTTTATATCCCATCCAACAAGCCGGGTAGCCAGCCTTACGTTCTGACCGCGTTTGCCGATCGCGAGGCTTAGTTGGTCTTCACCAACGATCACATCCATCCGCCGATTTTCGATATCGGTGATCCTTACCTGAGAAACCTTTGCGGGTGAAAGAGCGTTTGCCGCAAAGACAGACGGCTCATCCGACCATTCGATGATGTCGATCTTTTCTCCGCGGAGTTCCTTGATGATCGACTGCACTCGAGAACCTTTCATACCGACGCAGGCTCCGACCGGATCAACATCCTTTTCATTCGAGGTGACCGCGATCTTTGCACGATCGCCGGGCTCACGAACACATGACTTGATCACCACCGTTCCATCGTAGATCTCAGGAACTTCAAGCTCAAAAAGCTGTTTCACCAGGTCTTCCGAAGCCCGCGAAAGAATGATCTGCTGCCCCTTCAGCTCTTTTGAAACATCGATGATTACGGCACGGATACGCTCTCCCTGATTCCACATCTCGCCGCGGGACTGTTGCTTTCTCGGCAACACCGCTTCCTGGCCGTTTTGGAATTCGACAATAATGTCACCGCGCTCGAACCGTTTGATTGTTCCCTGCTGCATGGTGCCTTTCTTGTCTATGTATTCTTCGTACACCTTTTCGCGAAGTGCCTCACGAACCTTTTGAACGAGAATCTGCTTCGCGGTTTGAGCGGCGATCCGCCCCATATCTTCCTGCGGAAGCGGGATCTGGAGCATGTCCCCGATCTCGATCTCATCGCCGGCCATCTCCTGGGCATCTTCGAGCGAGAGTTCGGCACTCTCATCTTCGACCTCGGCAACTACGACCTTCTGGAGCGAGATCTCGATCATGCCCTCGTCGTTGTTCCATTCAACCTCAATATGATCCCCGGTCTTATCCTGCGAACGAAATTGCTTTCGTGCCGCAGCCTTCACGGCATCCTTCATCGCCTCGATCACAAGGTCACGGTCGATGCCATGCTCTTTGCAAAGTGCGTCAATACTCTGTCCTATCGAAGTTGTCATACTCGAATACCGGCCTCTAAGCTCTTGGCCAAAATAAAATTCCGTTAACTTGGTCGTTGCACCTACTTCCTGCCCAGATCCTCATTTATGTCGAAAACCAAGTTTGCCTTCTGGATCAGACCGTAAGGAACCGACAATTCCCCCAGGCGGTAATCGACAAATACGATCTCATCTCCTTTGACCGACCCAATTGTGCCCTTCAGCGACTTTGTCCCGTTAACCTCCTGGTTCAATCTAAGACGAGCCGCCTTTCCGGCAAACCTCTGAAAATCAGCGATCGAGTAAAGCTCCCTCTCGAGTCCCGGCGATGAGACCTCAAGGACATAAGCGTCCGGGATCAGGTCAAGAGCGTCAAGCTCGGCCTCTATCGCCCGCGAAACATCGGCACAATCATCGATCGTCAGTCCGCCCTCCTTATCGACATAAACCCGGACGGTCGCATTACGCTTAGTGCCGGCAAGTTCGCTGTGGACAAACTCGAATCCAAGACGCGAGCAAACGTCCGACGCTATTTCAGAAATTCTCTTATCAACAAACTCACGATCCATATCGCTCGACCGAAAAAGAAAAAGTGGGCGCGAAACCCACTTTTAACGGTTCACTCTCGCAAGCAAGCGAGTAGTTTACTTCAACTCACTAGCAAAAAGCAAGTAATTTCCTCATAAGTTAGCTTTGACCTTACCGATCATCTCGCCGACCGCCGTGTGCTTTGATTCAATTGCTTTGATCTTATCTTTCGAAGGAGCCCCGCTGAGTTCCTCGGCCATCAAGGCCAGATCCTTTGCCGCATTGACCAGCGATCGGGTGTCTTTCTCAATTACCGTTTTAGGGTCGGGCCCGGACGAAAGGGAACGCTTAGCTTCGGCGACTCCCCAGTGTGTGATCCGGACAATATTGACGCGGCTTGTCTCCGCGATCCAGCTTTCCGAGGAAAGATAGCTTTTGATGTCTTCGATGCTCGGGAAAAAGCCTTCCTTTTTTAGAAGGTCGGCAAAGTCGACATCAACATTATCTTTTCCTCCAGTGATCTCATAGATCTTCACCAGAACCTTATGATACGCATCCATAGAGTTTACGCGGACTAAACTGCAAGGCCGATATTTGATGAGCTGAAGGCAAGCCTAGCAACGCCGAGTATTCCGGCGTCGTCGCCAAGCTTGGCCTTTACAATACTAACACGGTCCGCCGGGCGTTTGAATGCTCTTTTTCTGATCTCACTCGTTAATGGCTCGATGAATAAATCCCAACTTTCCGATGCTCCGCCGCCGATAACGATGACCTCAGGATTAAGAACATTGATCAGGCCGCCCAAAGCAACCCCCAGATAGAAGCCGAACTTCCGAAAAACCTCTCGTGCGAGTGCGTCACCGGAAACGGCGGCATTGTAAACTTCCAAAGAAGTGGTGTCCAGCCCCGCAGTAGCCCTCGAATCAGGGAAACTGCTCTGCAGCTCTCTCGCCATCCGAACGACTGCTGTTGCCGAAGAATACTGCTCCAAACACCCCAAACTTCCACATCCGCATGGATGCCCGAAAGGCTCTACACAAATATGCCCGATCTCTCCCGCCGTGCCGTCTATGCCCCGCAAGGGCTTGCCGTCGATGATCACGCCACCACCCACCCCCGTCCCAAGCGTAACGCAGATCGAACTGCTGTAGCCATTCGAGGCCCCCATCCAGTTCTCACCGATCGCTGCGGCATTGGCATCGTTCTCAAGGAAAACATCCAAGCCAAGCACTCCTGAAATGGCAGGAGCCAAAGAAAAATCGTTCAGCTCCGGAAGATTCGGTGCAACCAAAATGCGGCCTGCCTCATGATCAAGCACCGCGGGAGCGGCGATCCCAAATGCCGAAACGGCCCCTAACGGTCTGATCGCGTCGATGCATTCCCGAGCCGAGCTTACCAAAAGCTCAACAACGTCCTCCCTTCTGCGCGAGGTCGGAGTGCTGCTGCGTGAACGATATCTTGTCTCGCCATTCTCGCCGATAACGGCCATTCGGAGATTCGTACCACCTAGATCGGCGGCGAGGACCATCTTATCCATTGGGTGTCGATTGAGGTGAACCTCTAAGGCCTTTTCGGACGGTCGGCCTCAGGGACGTTACGGAAAACGTCCTCAAACTTAGAATAGCCGTCCTTGATCACGGTATCCATCAAATTATCTTTATCTACTGAAAACACATCCAGCAGGATCGCTGGTATTTCCTTGCCGATAGCGTCATTACGAAACGGCGTGGTCTCGAGCTTTTCGCCTTTAGCCAGTTTGATCGCAGCCTCAACTGCACCGCTTGCAAGCGGGATGATCGGCTTGTAAACCGTCATTGACTGCCGGCCCTCGGCTATACGCTGAAGAGCATCGAGTTGTGCGTCCTGCCCTGTAACTAGTATTTTTCCAGCAAGCCCTTTCTTTGCGAGAGCGTTCACAGCTCCACCTGCCATTCCGTCGTTGGAAACAATGATCGCCTGAATGTTGTCATTATTCTGCGTAAGGGCGTTCTCAACGAAATTAAGCGCTAGTTCCGGATCCCAACCCTCGATAAATTGCTCCGCAACGATCTTAATATCGCCCCGGTCGATATACGGCTGTATTACCGCCATCTGCTCCTTTTTCATTATCGAAGCATTGTTGTCCGTCGAAGAGCCATAAACCATTAGGTAGTTACCTTTTGGCACTTTGGCGACGGCATATTCCGCTATCTTTTTCCCGATCACGGGAACCTGATGCGAAATGTATAGATCGATCTTTTCCGAATCGATAAGTCGGTCATAGCTGATGACCGGAACATTCTGGGCCTTCGCCTTTTCGACCATCGAAGCGGCCTGCTTAGCATTGCTCGGAGCGATCACAAGCACGTCAACCCCTTGGGTCAAAAGGTTCTCAACGTCGTTTGCCTGTTTTTCAGCTCGGTTGTCGGCAACAGTGATGATGCATTCAACATTCATCTTTTCGCAGTGAACCTTGAAAGCTTCATTGTCTCGCTGCCAACGCTCTTCGCGGAGCGTGTCCATCGCAAAGCCGATCTTGAGCTTCTTCGATCCGCCGGATTGCGAATCTCCGCAGGAAATAACGAATATCGAGACGATCGCGAGAGCCAAATATCTCAAAAGGGCTGAGGACATTACATTTCTCATAAAAACTTCACCGATTAAAGCAAACTTATATTAGGAAATCAATTTGTTTCGACCTCAGCAGAATCCATGGTAAAGAAACGGCATACCCGCACATTCGTTCGGCTCCGCAACTCCCTCCTTGCTTGTATGAACCGATCGCGGCCATAAATGTACACAGGATGAGAATCGATTTGTACAAAATACAATGATTTACTTTGCGAACTCACTCTTCCGTGATATAAAAAGTTTTAAGTTCTGAAATTCGATTGATTCAAAATGTCTTCGGGCAGCGACTATATGCGACCCGCCCTGAATCTTTGATAGTGTAAATGTTGACACCGACCGAGGATTCGTGTAAAACATTGAATGACTTGAATTTCTGTTTGAGTTCTAATTAATTTTGCAATTTCGGGATCAAATTTGAGGAGCACTATGACCGTGAAACCTTTGCTTAAGAAGTCGCTATCTGTTTTCTTGACGACTGCGGTATTTCTTACCTACTCGATGGTTACGTTGGCCAGCGTACCGGCCGCAACCGGAGAACTAACCGTTACGGGTGTTGCCGGAACGGAATCTTTTGTTTCTGTTAATGGCGAAGCGGTTAAGTCGAGCCGCTCGGTTTTCTTCCCGGCCGTTGTAACTACGCCGGACAATGCATCTGCAACTATCGCTTTCGGAAAGTCCGGAGCAATTCGTGTTGAGGCAGGAACATCGGTGACCGTTAACTTTGACGGACGCAATGTTTCCGCTATCCTTTCGAGCGGAAGCGTCAAGGTTCTTGCTTCTGAGACAGGCGTTGCCGTTGCCATGCCTGATGGGTCTGCCAAGACGGTTCCGGCAGGTGGGACAGCTGCAACCAACCGTGCTCAGGATGACGATGACAATAAAGGCGGCGGTGCCGCTTGGTGGCTATGGGCTCTTGTCTTCGGTGGTGCGGCAGCCGGTATGATCATCGGTGCGACCTACGATACGAATAAGGTTCGCCTTGGCGGCAATACTACCGTCGTCAGCCCGGTCCAGTAGGTTCAATTTTTTTACCTTAAAAGGTATTGTTTTTTTTTCAGGGGATTGTCACAGGAGGAAGACATTCAAATGCTCGGCAAGAACATTCTTCGTAAATTTGTAACCGCCATGAATGCGGTAGCTGTGTTGACGGTTTATTCAATGGTCGCTTTGGCCGTTCCGGGTGATGTAACCGGAGAGATCACTGTTAGCGGTCAAGTCACCGTTAATGGTCAGTCGGCCGTTTCGAACTCGACGATCGTATCCGGAAGCTCGATAGTAACCGGCGCCGGTTCTTCGGCGACCGTTAGCCTCGGTAAATCTGGACGCGTCGAATTGCTTGAGAATACGAACGCTACACTAAACTTCAGTTCGAACGGGATCGTCGTGATCGCAGCCTCGGGTAAGATCCGTGTTGCAAATGCAGCAGGCGTCGCCACCACGGTCACGACAAAAGATGCGACGATTATTGCTGACGCGGGCCAGGTTAATAACTTCCTCGTCGAGATCGAGTGCTCACATACTCACGTCGATACGACCTCCGGCATGGTAACGCTCCGTGAAGGAAGCTCAGATCGGCAGATCGCAGCCGGCACGTCGGCTACGGCAGGCAGTATGGAACAGCAAGGCTGCGAACCATGTCTTCGTCCGGGTTCGGCCCCGCCGCTACGCTTTGCGGGCTTGCCGTGGTTAATTCTTCTCGGTGCAGGTGCTGCCGGAGCTGCTATTCTCATCGGAACGCGTAAAACAGATACGACCATTGGTGGCGGAACTATTGTGGTCAGTCCGACCAGGTAGTCGCCATTTCAATTGATCATTTTTGAAGTGCGGGTCATGTGAAAATATGGCTCGCACTTCTTTGTTTGTCCGCTCTATTTTTCGTAGAATCGTAGTTTCGTTTATACATTGATTTATGCATATAGCAGTTATTGGAACAGGATATGTTGGTCTGGTCTCAGGGGCATGTTTCGCCGAATTCGGCGTTGATGTTACCTGTGTTGATGTGGATGTTGACAAGATCGAAAAGCTAAAGAACGGCGTAATTCCGATCTATGAGCCGGGCTTGGATCAATTGGTAGAGAAGAACGTAAAAGCCGGACGGCTGCATTTCACCACCGACCTCAGTACGGCCGTTGCCGGGGCCGAGGTCGTTTTTCTTGCAGTCGGCACGCCGCCGAAAGAAGATGGCTCACCGGATATGAGCTATTATCAGCAGGCAGCTCTTGAGGTCGCAAAAGCAATGGACGGCTACAAGGTCCTTGTCACAAAATCGACCGTGCCGGTCGGAACAGGCAAGTGGCTTCGAGAGTTCATCGCTTCGAATATTGAAACACAGACCGAGTTCGGCGTGGCCTCAAATCCCGAGTTTCTCCGTGAAGGAGCAGCGATCGAAGACTTCATGCGGCCAGACCGTGTCGTTATTGGCAGCAATGAGCAGCGGGCTATCGAGGTTATGAAAGAGCTTTACCGTCCGCTTTATCTGATAGAGACGCCGATAGTCATCACATCTCTAGAGGCCGCCGAGCTAATAAAATACGCCGCTAATGCCTTCCTCGCGACGAAGATAACCTTCATCAACGAGATAGCAAATCTTTGTGATGCCATCGGCTGCGATGTACACGATGTCGCTCGCGGAATGGGCATGGACAATCGGATCGGCCGGAAGTTCCTACACCCCGGCCCGGGTTATGGGGGATCTTGCTTCCCGAAGGATACGCGTGCGTTGACGACCGTCGCGGATCAATTCGGAGTCGAGACCCGCATTGTTGATGCAGTCATACTTGCGAACGACCTGCAACGACAGGCCATGATCCCCAAGATCGAAAAACTGGTCGGCGACCTCAAAGGCAAGCAGATCGGAGTCCTAGGACTTTCGTTCAAGCCTGAAACCGACGATATGCGTGAATCGCCGGCGATCGAGATCGTTCACGGCATGATCGAGCGCGGAGCAAGTGTACGAGCCTTTGACCCAGTAGCTATGGAGGAATCCAAGCACTATATCAAAGGTGTCGAATACGCTACCGACGAGTATGACGCGATCAAGGACGCCGACGCGATGGTCATCGTCACCGAGTGGAATCAGTTCCGGGCTCTCGATATGGACCGCGTTAAGTCGCTGCTCCGCTCGCCGAAGATCGCGGACCTCCGTAACGTCTATGAACCCGAAGATATGCGTGAGCTCGGGTTCGAATACGTCGGAGTCGGCCGCTAGGTCCGGCCCTTTCCTCTCGATCAGGTTACATTTATGAGTACACCAAGATTTCTGGTTACAGGAGGAGCCGGCTTTATCGGCTCGAACCTCACCGACGAATTGATCCGCCTCGGAGCAAAGCCGCTTCTTATCGATAACTTCGCAACCGGCTTCCAGGAAAATCTGGACGAGATCGCTGGTGATTTTGAGTTCATTGAGGGCGATATCTCTGATCGCGAGTTGTTGGCAAAGATCCTTCCGGGCGTCGATACGGTATTCCACCAAGCGGCGTTGCCGAGCGTCCCTCGCTCAGTTGCAGACCCGGCTGAAACTCATAAGGCATGTGTTGACGCCACGTTCGATCTCTTGTTGGCCGCTCGCGATGCCGGGGTCCGAAGGTTCGTTTACGCGGCGTCGAGCTCGGCCTACGGCGACCAGCCGACCCTGCCGAAGGTCGAGACGATGAGACCCGACCCGCTCTCGCCCTATGCGGCAGCAAAGCTGACCGGCGAATATTATTGCCGTGTGTTCTCACAGGTTTACGGCCTCGAAACGGTTTCGCTGCGCTATTTCAATGTATTTGGCCCGCGGCAGAATCCTTCGTCGCAATATTCGGGGGTCATTTCCCGTTTCATCGACGCATTCATGAGGGGTGGAACGCCAGTGATCTACGGAGACGGCGAACAAACCCGTGACTTCACATTCGTCGCGAATGTGGTTGATGCGAATATTAGGGCGGCGGATACCGAAAAGGGTATAGGAGAGGTGATGAACGTCGCCAACGGCGAGCGAATTTCGCTCAACGAACTTGTCGAGGTGATGAAAAAGATCTCCGGCCGCGATGATGTCGTCGCGGACTTTCATCCGGAAAGGAAAGGCGACGTAAAGCACTCGCAAGCAGATAACAGAAAGGCGGTCGAATGTCTCGGCTACCAAAAGATTGTTGGACTTGAGGAAGGGCTGGAACGAACGATCGATTGGTGGAAGAATAGCCGCTTTTCAAAGTAAGAGAATATTGCCGGAAGCTAAAAATGCCGCCTTGCTGTCCGAGCAAGGGAGTATTTTGATTTCATCTTGAGTCTATTCACCGACGACGAACACGTCATCGGCAACATCGCCGTTAACATTGATCTCGCGAGCCTTGAAATTTGCATAGACGGTAAATTGATCAAGGTCAAACCGCTGAACGTATCGCTCAGGAACAAGTACTCCATCGACCAGTTTAAGCCTATCGATCTCAGCCGAAGTCGTGACCGTACGTCCTCCGACGGTATAAACCGAATCAAAGCTTTTCACCTGGTTACTCTTTGCATCAAGAAAAAAATCCGTGTGGTAGCCTTCCGGGGACGTCACACGAAACCCCTTGCGCTTCTTCTTGTTGTCCGGTATCGCTGTTACGACGAAGCCGGTCTCTCCGATACGTTGTAGCACTGGAAAGCCGATCCGATTGACCGGAGGAAGGGTGAATCCATTCTGAATGGTCGAGGTCGTCTTTGTGCCGTCGTTCGCCTGTCGGATCGGCTGGAACGGATTGTTAAGCTCAAACCGGTATCGGTCACCCGCAAATATTGTAACAAACGTCGCCGGTATCGCCTGGGGAAACTGCGAGGTCGTGATATCGACTCCACCCGTTACCACGAGCGTCTTCATTTGTCGTAACTTCTTCCCTCCATGGGCCTCGACCGCTAACCGTGCAAGTTCCTTCTCAGCCGCGAAATCCGAAGAGGGTTGTGCCGTCGCAAAAGCTGCGAGGGCTAACAGGAAAACACCGATTGAAATTATCCTTGTTTGCATAACTCCACAATACTCCGAATCAGGACAAGTAAAAAGAAGACGGGCCCGAATAGAGCCCGTCCATCTGAAAAACCTCAAAATCCTACCAGCTAAAACGGGCTTGAAGAGTAATGCTCCGATTATTTGAATTACTTCCACCAAACCCGCCTCCTCCGAAACCGCCACGGGTCTGCGTAAACTGACCAAAGCGGGACGATGCAAGATTACTGATCGGCGATGCAAAGTTAACGATATTGAGCAGATTCGTGAACTGAACGCTGATGTTAAGGTTGTAAGGGCTGCGACCGTCGCCACCGCCGAATCCTCCAAAACCACCGCCGCCGCGACCACCGCGTCCACCCATACCCGGGAATCCGCCGCGGGGACCGCCTCCACCACCGGTCTGTGCCCGGTCATTTGAAGGAGCCGAAGTTTTACCGAACCCGAAGTTCTTACTGACTCTCATGTTCACGTTAAAGAATTTCGGCCCATCCGCAAAATTACGGGGAATGACCTGATTCGGGTCAAAGCCTGAAACATCGCAGAACGAATTCGAAAGTCCGAGTTCGCCGCAACGAGCCGCAAGTTCGCCAAATGTTGGCCGCTCATTCGTCAGACCGTCGCCATTGAGATCAACACCGCGGGTAATGTTGAAAGGAGAACCGGTGTTCGCTATGACGAACGGGTTCAGCGAGAATTCCCACGGAAGCGAAATGTTGCCGCCGAAAACGAAGTTATGACGAATGTCTGAGGACGAACGCCCATACTCACCGGTCAGGTCATAGGAGTACGACGGGAAACTGAATGCTCCATCCGTGTCGCCCTTTGAAAAACCGAGAGAGTAGTTGCCCCAGATCGATATCCTGGGATTGATATTCGCTCGGATATTCGTAAAGATCCGGTTCTGATTCAACACACCGCTCGACTCATACTGATATATATCGCCCGAAAGCGGATCCGGACGCGGAGCATCGAGGCAATTCACCTGCTCAGGACAGATCGGTGCGTTGATGTTCCGGGCACGGAGAACATGCCAAGTCCGTGAGCCGATATAAAAGAGCGAAACGGTCGTATTGAACGGCAGTTGCCGCTCGACGCCAAGTGCAACCTGCGCCATATAGGGCGATTGAATTTCCGGTGATATCGATCTTATAGTATTTGACTGCGGAAGTGCAGCAAGGATTTGATCTGCGGTCGGAGCATTGCTGACCCCATCGACCGTAAACACTGCCTGCTGGAGCAAAGCGATCGCCGCCGCCCGCCTTACCGGATTCGGATCGAAACTGCTCACCAAAAGACTCAACTGCTCCGAACCATTAAACCTGCGAGCTTGAAGTGTGAGGTTTTCACTGAATCGGTCATAGAAAATACCGAATCCGCCGCGTATTACGGTCTTCGGTGCTCGTGCTCCACCGGCTCCGGGCGACCACGCGAAGGAAAGTCGCGGAGCAAAATTCAAGCTATCTTTGATGTTGGTCTGATTCTCGTAACGAAGGCCGAAACTCATTGTCAGGCCTGGGCTTATCCGCCAATCGTCCGTAATGAACAACCCGACATCGGTTTGCGACACTTTCTGCTCGGGGTTTCCGGTTGTCAACGTGAACGAGGTCGGAAAATCGTTGCCGAGGATCGTATTTCGATAGCTATCAAGATTGATGAATGAAAAACTTCCACCGAAATTATTCTCCGAGCGATCCCTCAGTCTTATTCCGCGGAGCCGGACGCCAAACTTGATCGCATGTTCCGAGTTCTTGCCGAGTGAGGTCGTTGTATAATTCTGAAGTTCCCACGAATTTGTCCGATTAAAGCTCGTTCCGATCTGGGAACCGCCTCCGACAAATGCGGAGCCGACACTTATTGTCGGAATCGAATTGTCGCCGATCTGCTCTCGATCTTCCCAGTCTATCTCGAAACGAGTTTCGTTGATCGTCTTCGGATTGATGATCATCGTCTCTGTTACGCGGATCTCGTTTTCGGTAAAAGTGGTTTCAAACGCCCGGGAAGGCAGCGTCAAATTGCCCAACCCCTGATTCTCCGACTTGGCATTTGTGTAGCTATAACGAAGCTGAAGAGTGTTTTTATCGTTGATCTGATAGTCGAATCGAGGGCTGATCGAGAACCGCCGGGTCGGAACTTTAATGTCCTGCTGAAACGGAATCACATTTAAATTCGCGTCGAGAACCTGTGCGTTTATGATCGTATTTGCATCAATATCTCGATTGTTGATATCAACAAAAAACGATGACTTGCCCTTCTGCACCGGCCCCGAAATGTTCCCGCCGAAGAAGCGGGTCTGGCCGGGGGCACGGTTCAAGGCAAATGGATTACGCGAATTCAGCCTCGAATCATTAAAATTCATGAACGCGCTTCCACGGAACTTGTCTGCTCCGGGTCGTGTGAGGATCTCGATCCTTCCGAACCCAAGTCGGTCGTATTCTGCCGAAAAAGGGTTCTGGTTGATGCGGATCTCGCGGATCGCTTCGCGCGGAGGAAGCCGGCCGCCTGTAAATCCATCAATGTATATCTGTCCGCCATTAGGGCCTGCCGAAGGTCCGGCTAGTGCCTGCAGGGCGGCCTCAAGCTCGTCCGGGTCATCCGGAAGAGCTTCAAGATCCTCGCCCTTGAGCACCGTAGCGCTGAGGTTCGCGTTCGGGTCGGTCGAAACCTGGTTCGTCGTATCGACGTCAACCTGTTCCTGGACGCCTTCTACGGTCAACGGAACGGTTAGTTCCGTCCGCTGTCCAGCCTTGATCTCAACTTCGTTGTTCTCGTAAATGGCGAAGTTCGGCACCGCGATCCGAACCGTATAGATACCCGGCACAAGGCCGCTGACGGTGAATTCGCCCCTCTGGTTGGTTGTTAGGGTGCGAACTCGTCCTTCGGGATTAACGACGGTCACCGTCGCTCCTACGACCGCCGCGCCAAGTTCGTCCTGAACCTGCCCGGAGACGGTTCCTTGCTGTTGACCGAGAGCGGACAATGAAAATATGGCAACGGCCAGAATGCTCGTTATAGATCTTTTAAATAAATGCATAAATGGTAGTCCTCAGAAATACGTCCTCGTCCCCACCTTCAAATTCATCTGGAGAGAGAGTTACAGTGCTATGAACAAAACAAATTAATTATCAAATCCCTCCAAACCGGGTATAGAAAATCCGCCGCTAACTGCTCCGCGGCCGCCGCGTTGCCCTTGTGCCGCCGCTGCCATCTGGGCAGCCCGGACAAATGGCTCAACCCCGGCTAGCAGTTTGATCGCAGTCACACGGTCGGTCTGACCATTTCTCGTGCTTGAGACAGCTATCATCGAACCGACCGTGATGTCGCCGAGAGTTATAGCCGGCATCCTTTCGAACATGTCATCAATTCCGCCGCGCGGACCACCGCCAATTCCGGGGCCTCGCGGACCACCCGGAACCAATTGGCCGGGCCCGCCGCCAGCTGTGCGCTGAGCTTCATTACCGCCCGGACGCTGTCCACCTGGGCCAGCACCGGGTGAACTTGGAGATCCACCAAAACCAGTCATCCGTTGAGCCATTTCTTCAGGTAGCCTCCTCATTGCCGACCCAGGGCCAAGCTGAACAACGATCTCCTTCTGAGTCTGCAGGTCAGTAATCGTGATCTGATTTGCTGCCGCATCAATCGTCTTTACGGTCCCAGCAACGGTCTGAAACGCTCCAGTCAGGATCTCTTCGGCCGCAAAGCTAAGGCCGTCCGGCCCTCGGTCTCCCAAAGCTCGAAGCATATCTCCCACCTGAACCTCAGCAAGGCTGCTCGCAAAAGCTTCGCTGTACCGAACCGAGTTCGGAGCGTATCGCTTGAAAACCACGTTGCCTTTTGGATTCACTACCACCTTGGTTGAACCCATAAGCCCACGCACCTCGATAGTTATCTGATTCGTTGCGGGGTTGACGCTGGCAACCCGCCCTGAGATACCGCGAGTCGCCCAACGTTCTGTATCTTGCTGTTGCTTGCGAGCGATGTCCGAACTGCTCATCTGGTAAACCGCTCTAGCGGTAAACTCGGTTTTGTCCGCATTGTAAAAGCCTGAAATGAGGAGACGATCACCTTGCCCTATCTCCGACCGCTCTGTCGGGGTCGCGGCGGTAATGCTGGGCCGATCCGGCGGCACGCGCTTGAATTCGGTAGTTGTTTCGAATTTGACCTTCGTGGTTCCTTTGTCGTTCTTGATCTCAAGTCCGGAATCCGTGACCACAGTAACCTCTCCGGTGACATACGAAGGCCGTGGCGCGTCCTGTGCAGCCACGGTGACGAGGATTGCTGAAGCAAAATAAGCGAAAATTAACCAGATTAAATGAATACGCATAATTAGACTTGCTAAAACCTAACGACTACCAAAGTTTTTCGTCTTAATGCAGGCAATGGATGCCCCAAAAAAGATTATGACGTAAATAACATCACGGCGGTTCACCGAAATATGTAAAGAATTGTAAAACGTTACACTTAATGGATTTAGGGCTGGCTCAAGACGCGGTGCGAGCGGCCGGTAGCAACGAGACCGATGCCTGCAATAAAGAGAGCAAAAGCGGCCATCGTCCATAGGTAAGGAATGGATAGAATGACGGTCCAGGCGAGCACACCTATGAGGATCGCGGCGGGTTCGGAACGAGCTATGCTGATACCGAGGTACTTCTGGATCGCCTTCCCGAAACTGACCTGCAGAACGATGCGACCAAATACGTAAGCGAGAAGCAAGAGAACGAATGCCATCAGGCTAACGACCGCCCCAAGGTAATCCGGCATGTATCTGAGCGAGACGATGACGAAAAGTCCAAAAAGTGCGAACAATCCCCCGCCGATACCGAACACCTTGAGCGGCGTAAGGTTGGTCCTCGCGATCGCCCGGCTGACCGAACCCGGTGCGAGCGAAACGAACGTGAAAGTCACGATGAACCAGAATAAAGCCGAAAGGGCCCTCTGAGCGAAGAATGCTGGTGTGAAGGCAGGAGAGAAGATCTGTGACGGGTTCTTGGCAAGGTCGCGAAATTCTTCTTCGAACATACCAAAAACCACCGTTTCCTTATCCGGGCCGCGGATCGGCTCCGCGCTTTCCGGACGATAAGACCCGCCAATGACGATGACGGCACCACCGATCTTGGAGTCGTGTTTTTGCACCACGGAGCCGCCGAGTGTCGCAACATCAGACTCGACTGTCCCTTCGACCACAACATCGCCACCCCACGAAAAAACCTCCTTTGCCTTTCCGCGGACGACAACCTTTTTGCCGAAGGAAATGACATTCATCTCCGGTGCATTCTCAATGATGATCGTCTGACCGTCGTCCTCCTGCGAGAACGTGATCATGGTCACGGCTCTTGCTTCAAAAGGCGAGAACACAAGGAACCCTGCACAAAGAAATGCGATTAGTATCAGTTTTCTATTTCGTGCGAAACTGAGCACCATCATTTTCTTAGTTCACCGTATTACCGGAGCGATTCAGCCGAACCCTCAACAACATCAACCCCGCAAATGCGATGAACACCAGGAAGATCGGCACGATCAGCGGCTTGTCAATTACAGGCGCCGTTGCTGATCTGACAATAACAGCTACGGAGACACCAATGCTGTAGGCAAGGTGAACGGCAGCGAGACCGATCACACCGATCATCTCAAGCGCTCTGCCGACCACGGAAATGCCATTCCCGCCCGCCATAACCACCGGAACTGTGGCTACGAAAAGTAACCCCGCCACGATCGCGACCGCTCGCAAAGTGTTTGATCGATCTCCCGTACCGACCACCGTGCTTTCCGCAGTAACCGCAACTCGCTTTGCAAAATCTTCCGGAAGTTGTACAGACGGTTCACTCACGAGGGAGTTATCAAGCATCCCCGCAAACACCTTTTCATGGTTCACCGCTTCCCGACATTCGGCACATGTGTCCAAATGCGCCTCGAAGGCCATTAACGCTTCAGGCAAAAGTAATCCATCCAAATATGCGTAAACGGACTCCGGCCCGCAGACCGGTGCCCCACCTTCGGAAACAAAATTTTTGTTCTCCGCCTCCACGTGTTCGCAATGTCGAATGATTATTAAACCGAGAAGCCTCTGGCTTCGAGTAGGCCGCGCATCATTTCGCGTGCACGGAAAAGCCGGTTCTTTACTGTCCCGAGAGGAAGCCCCGTGACCTCGGCTATTTCATCGTAGCTCAGGTCACGGCCGTGCCGCAGAACTATCAGTTCCCTGTAGGCTACTGGGAGTTCGGCGATTACTGCTTCGATCTCTGTCCGCCACTCGCTTAGCTCTCTGAGCTTTTCCGGCGAGGGCTTCTGGCATTCGACCTGCAGTTCATACGCACCATCGGCGTTCTCGGTTTCAAGGCTGAAAGTATTTGCGGAATTTCGCCGCATGTGGTCGATAGCGGCGTTGTGGGCGATACGATAGATCCACGTCGAGAACTTGAACTCCGAATCGAAGCGGGCAAGTGAGTTGTGGACCTTGATGAAGACCTCCTGGCTTACGTCCAGGGCGGATTCGTAATCACCAAGCATTCGGTAAACGTAGCCGACGATCGGCCGTTGATACCGGCGGACAAGTTCCTCAAAGCTGCCCTCGCCGCCGCGTATGGCCTCGCGGACGAGTTCGGCGTCACCGAGAGCGGTCGCAGGATTTACAAGAGAGAAAGCCGCCATAGACGTTAAAACGTCATATTGACAGCTAAAGTTCGGAATAATCAAGTCGAATGGGGAAATTTTTCTCGGGCCGCAGATCGCCGGCTTCAGTTATAACCAAGCGAAGCGAGCCCCGCAGGTGCCGCCAGCATATCAAACGGCAACGAGCCGTCAACGCTCTGAAAGCCGACATCTCCGGGTGTAAGAACTTCAAGCGAACGGCCGAGCGCTTCCTTTGCAGCGGCCTGCAAATGCGAATGTTCAAGCCTGGAACCGAGAGCGAGGACACGCGAAAGTGCAGAATCGCCTTCAGCCCCGAAGCGATCATTGTAAAAAAGCAGCAGCCGATAGACCTCGTCGTCGATCTCTTCAGGAGAGCACGTCACCGACCTGAGAACCGAGGGCTCGCCGTCGCGAAGAAGTATCGCAGTAAAACCGTCGTCCTGCGAACTGATCAGGAGCGAATCGCCATACATCTGCGGGCCGCTCAGCCATTCGGTCTCGGCAACCGGCTTTGGAAGGATCAGTCCGGCATGGATCCCCATCTCTTCAAATACCGATTCGTATTCGTCGATGACCGTAAGCCGTACCGCCGTCGCAAAATAACGGCTGCGGCCGTCGCCCTCGGCGGCGATCTTTCGCCGGTTGACGCGCAACTCGCGGGCCGGCAGCCCAAACATCTGTTCGGCTTTCCATTCAAGTATCTCTTCGCTGTTGCCCTTCCCGCCGTTCTCGACCGTAAGGATCGCCGACCGAGCCGCCTGCGGCGGTAGCGAAACGGACCACCGCTTTGTGCCTAACAATCCCGCACCGGTCATCGCCTCGGTGATCGCGGCACGAAAGCCGG
>ERZ761602.1983-NODE-1983-length-34318-cov-8.932113_pt1 | contig 34318 bp, 29 predicted proteins | sample MGYA00512165_ERZ761602 | MGnify/ENA primary metagenome ERZ761602 (study PRJEB28899, sample SAMN02445085) | bioreactor sludge metagenome | biome: EBPR sludge; isolation source: Thorneside wastewater treatment plant | place: Australia: Brisbane, Thorneside...
TGATGATGCCGCCGGTGGCGTTGGTCACCGTGGCGAACGGCGTGCCGCGCGTGTCCGGGGAGACGCCGCGGTCGGGCTGGAAGCTGTTGGCGAAGTCGCGCTGGTAGCTGCGCAGGAATTCGCTCTGCCGGTAGTTGACCGTGCCCCAGACGTTCCAGCCGTCCGAGTCGATGTCGCCCACGCCGCCCAGCACGCTGTAGGTGTAGATGTTGCCGCCGCCGTCCTGGGTCACGTCGAAACCGGCGTTGACCGTGATGCCCTGGTAGTCGGTGCGGGTGATGAAGTTGATCACGCCGCCGATGGCGTCGGTGCCGTACACCGCCGAGGCGCCGTCGCGCAGCACTTCCACGCGGTCGATGGCCGCGAACGGAATCGAGTTCAGGTCCACCGCCTGGCCGCGCAGGCCGTGCGTAGCCATGCGGCGGCCGTTGAGCAGCACCAGCGTGGCGTCCGCACCCTGGCCGCGCAGGTTGGCGCCGGACACGCCGGCGGTACCGCGCAGTTCGCCCAGGTCCATGTCGACGGCGGCCGAGGTGAGGCCGTCGGAGCCGTTGCCGGCGATGTTGAGGAACTGCAGCAACTGCTCGGCCGAAGTGATGCCCTGCGCCTCGATCTCGGCCTTCTGCACGATGGTGACCGGCAGCGCGGCCTCCACGTCGGTGCGCTTGATGCGCGAGCCGGTCACGGTGACCTTGTCGAGCGTGGTGGTCTGCGAGGATTCGCCGCTGTCCTGCGCGAAGGCCGGAGCGGCGATGGCGGCCAGCAGGGCCGCACAGAGGAGATTCAAACGGGGGTCTTGCCGGGTACGCATGGTGTCACCTTGGATAGAGGGAACGACGGATAGGCCAGGACACGCTCTTTGTTGCACGAACCGGGGAGTTGCCTCCGCTTTCTTCGACATCGCCCCTCGCGATAGGACATACGGGTAGGCATGGACCAGCGATGACTCCGTAGCTGGGGCAACCAGGCGACATCAGGATCGGAGCCTTGTGATGACCGGGCAGGATCGCGGCCCGGCAGTGTCCTGCCGGCGCCCACGCGCGTCGCGGAAGCCGATATGCGCGCCGGCAGGAATCGTCGTCGTCGACCACCGGTGAGGCATCCGCCTGGAGCATGGCGGACGGCCTCCGGTTCGCCGGGCATCCCGCACGCACCATGGTCCGCTCCCTTGGCGGCCGCGACGAAGCGGCTACGGGTGGAAGCGAAGCAGTCGTGAGGCATGGTGTCCTCCAGCAACAACGGTGGAACGCATCGCAGCACCCGCGATCCGGTCATGCGCCTTGCCCGCCTGCTCCGCAGCAACCCCCGGCGCCATCGGTTCGTCGCGATGGCGCCGGACTACGCGATCAAGCGACTGTCGGCATCAATCGAACCTCTGCTCGAACATCAGCCCGAACGAACGCCCGCGCGGATCGGCCACGCGCGGCTCCCACGCCGCGCCCGAGGCGAAGTCGGCCTGGTGCGCGGTGAATGGCGGGTCGGTGTTCAGCAGGTTGCGCACCACGAAGGTCAGCTTGGTGTTCTCCGCTCCCGTCCAGGTCACGCTGTAGTTGTAGGTGATGTAGTCGTCGACGTCCGGATTCCAGTTCTCCGGGATATAGGCGCCGCTGGCCACGCTTGGCGGCAGTTCGTCCTTGTAGCCGGCGCGGTAGATCTGGGTCAGCGAATGCGCCCAGTCGCCCTTGGCCCAGCCGAAGCTCAGCGTGTGCTTCCACTCCAGCGGCAGGTTGTAGTAGCGGACGTACTTGCCGACCCGGTTGTCGCCATAGGGCCGGTTCTCCAGGAGCCTTTCCTGGAAATTGTCGAGGTAGCTGCCGTTGAAGTTGACGTGCCAGCGACCGCCGGCCAGTTCGCCGGTCAGGTTGGCGTCGAGTTCGATGCCGCTCATCAGCGTGCCGCCGGAATTGACAAAGCGGCGGTCGATGACCGTGATGCGGCCACTGGAATCGCGGATGAAATTGTCGACGAACAGGCTGTAATTTCCCTTCAGCGTGTTCAGATCGGGGACGCGGATGGTGTTGATGCGCTCGATCTCCCACCAGTCCAGGCTGACGTTGAAGTTGCCGGTGGGCGCGAAGACCAGGCCGAAGCTCTTCTGCTTCGATTCCTCCGGCCTCAGGTCGGTCTTGCCGCCGGTGCGGATCTGCGGCTTGATCGCTTCGCAACCCGGCACTGCCGGGTTGGCCACGCCGCCGGGGCAGGTGGCCGGATCGGCCAGGTCGAAGCCGGTGTAGTCGTCGTCGAACGCGGGAGTGAACAGCTTGGTGAACTCGGGCACCTTGAAGCCGGTGCTGTAGGCGCCGCGGAAGGCCAACGATTCGAACGGCTGCCACTTGAACGAATACTTCGGATTGGTGGTGCCGCCGAAGGTGTCGTAGTCGTCGCGACGCACCGCCAGCGTCACGTCCAGGGTCTTGACGATGGGCAGGTAGACCTCTGCGTAGGCTGCCTTCACGGTGCGGCTGGCCTTGGGAACGTCGATGCCGGTTTCGCCGATCTGGTAGATGACGCTGCCGGTGAGCATGTTGCCGTCCTTGTCCTTCGCGGCGCCGAACTCGAACTCCTCACGCCGGACGTCGACGCCGGTGGCCAGTTGCACCTCTCCGCCCCACAGGTCGAAGCCCAGGCCGCCGGAGAAGTTGGCATCGAACGAGGTCACGACCGACTTGCCGCCGAAAAGCTGCACGCCCGCCGCGGATGCGGCTTCCAGCAGTGCGCGGGCTTCTGTTCCCTGGCTCTGGCCCGGCATCAGGAACGGATTGATGTAGCCGCTGCCCAGCGCCGCCTGCAGGCCGGTGTTGTAGTAGTAGCCGTTTCCGAGCAGTGTGGTGGCCTCGCTCTGCCCTCGGGTCAGGCCGGCATCGTAGTTCCACGTGCCGATGTCGCCTTCGAAGCCGACGACGAAGCGGTTGGCCTTGGTGGTGGTTTCCTGCTGGCGCGGGCCGCAGATGTAGCAACGCCAGCGATAGGCGATCCGGTTACCGTAGACGAGGTTGGTCGGACCGAAATAGTCGACCATCGCGTTGTAGATCCTGTTGTAGGTCTCGCGGGTGTAGTCGTTGAGCGGGTACCAGGTGGTCGGGTTGAGCACCGCCGTTGCCGACGTGCTGGACGTCATCTGCTGGTATTCGAATTCGCGGTTGGACTTCACCTCCGAGGCCATCGCCTCGGCGTAGAACCGATGGTTCTCGCCGATCTTGAGCGTGGCCCGGCCCAGCGCCTGCAGGCTTTCCTGCGGCTGCTGGATGACCTGGGATCGGGCATAGTCCCAGGAGCAGGAGTATTTGAGGCCCGCATTGCCCCATATCCTGTAGGCATAGGGCCCCATCATCTCGCCACCGGCTTCGCAACCGGCGCCGCCGGGCAGGTTGAGGATGTTGATGCGGGATTGCAGGCCGCCACCGGCTGGATCGGCCAGAGTGGCGTTCATCATGCTGCCGGTGGCATTGATCACCGTGGCGAACGGCGTGCCGCTGGTATCCGGCGACAAGCCACGGTCGGGCTGGAAGGTATCGGTGAAGTCGCGGTCGAGACCACTCAGGATCTCGCTCTCCTTGTAGTTCAGGGTGCCCCAGACGTTCCAGCCGTCGGCGTCGATGTCGCCCATGCCGCCCAGCACGCTGTAGGTGTAGATGTTGCCGCCGCCGTCCTGGGTCACGTCGAAACCGGCGTTGACCGTGATGCCCTGGTAGTCGGTGCGGGTGATGAAGTTGATCACGCCGCCGATGGCGTCGGTGCCGTACACCGCCGAGGCGCCGTCGCGCAGCACTTCCACGCGGTCGATGGCCGCGAACGGAATCGAGTTCAGGTCCACCGCCTGGCCGCGCAGGCCGTGCGTGGCCACGCGGCGGCCGTTGAGCAGCACCAGCGTGGCGTCCGCGCCCTGGCCGCGCAGGTTGGCGCCGGACACGCCGTTGCTTGCCCGGAATTCGCCCGAGCCCAGACCTGCCGTGCCCGCCAGGGTGTCGCTGCTGTTGCCGGCGATGTTGAGGAACTGCAGCAACTGCTCGGCCGAGGTGATGCCCTGTGCCTCGATCTCGGCCTTCTGCACGATGGTGATCGGCAGCGCGGCCTCCACGTCGGTGCGCTTGATGCGCGAGCCGGTCACGGTCACCGTGTCCAGGGTCTTGGAAGCCGGGGCGGAGCTTGTCTCCGATTGGGCAAGCGCCAGGCCCGGGACGCTGAGGCTCAGCAGGATGGCGGCGGCAAGGGTATGGTGCCTTGGCGTACGGCGGACGGGCATGCGGTTGTTCCTTGGAAGGTGGAAAGGACGCTGCAATAGGCGGCGGTGCATGTCTGCGGTGCGGAGCCCGCTTTCCCCTGGGTGGCAACCGCCTTGCCGCCCTCTCGCGCATCGTCCTTGCGATCTCTTGATCGCACCCGGCTGAAAGGCTCCCACGCCCTCGCCCGGCGGATCGCGGTCCCCCCGGACCGCACCGCTGATGCTTTCGTAATCTTCCGGCCGTACGCCATGCCGCCATCGCATGATCGTGGATGGACCATCCCTTGCGCCGGCACTCCGTTAAACGTGATTTAACACCCGGGGAATAAAGGCGTCAATAAATTATTCCTTTAATTAGTTTCAAGTGAAGCAATTATTCTTCAAGGGGATGCCGGACGGCCTCCGCTGGTGGCGCCTGGCACGACGGCAGAGGGCGTTTCCGTCCGCGTCAGTGCATGCAGGATGCGCAGGTCCTGCGCATCCAGTTCGCCGCCTTCCATGCTGCGGAAGTGGTGATGGAAGGCGCGCACGGTGGCCGCCCTGTCCTCCAGCGAATAGCCGAGCGCCTGCAAGGCCAGCCAGGGATCGAAGCCCGCCGGCGGCTCGCCCGCATCCGCGTCCGGCCACACGCCGAAGCCGGCATCCGCCAGCCGCTTCCAGGGGAACAGCGGACCCGGATCGATCTTGCGCGTGGGCGCCAGGTCCGAATGCCCGATCACCTGGCTGGGCGGAATGCGCAACCGCTGTGTCAGGTCGCGCAGCAGCACGATCAGGCTCTCGATCTGCACGTCGGGAAACGGGCTCTTGCCGTCGTTGTCGATCTCGATGCCGATGGAGGCTGAATTCAGGTCGGTGATCGCTCCCCAGCTACCGCCGCCCGCATGCCAGGCGCGCATCCGGTCGGAGACCAACTGGTAGATCCGCCCGTCCTTGCCCAGCAGATAATGGGCGCTGACCTTGCCGCCGCTGTTCTGCGTGCGCAGCGTGTCCAGCGACTGCTGCACCGACTCCTGCTCGGTGTAGTGCAGCACGATGACCACCGGCCGGCGCTCGTCGAAGTTCTTCGACGGCACCCACGTGGCGAGCGGATTGCGGGGGCCGGTATGGGCGCAGGCGCCGAGCAGCGCCGTCAGCAGCAGCGCAGCGCCGATGCGCGATGCGGTGCGCCCGTGGCGCGCGCGGAAGGAAGCCGGCATGACATGTCTCCTGGAGGGGGTGGAAGGAAATATCGTGTGGGCGGTTCCCGCACGGCCCGATGCGCGGCACCCGGCATCCGGCAGAAAAAATGGCCTGCCAAGCCGGCAGGCCATCGGAGAGAACCACATCGGGTCAAGCGTGGCGCATCGTCGTTCAGAAGTTCCAGGTCACGACGAGCTGGGTGTAGCGGGGCGATTGCCAGACGGTGCCCTGCCCGAAGTACGGCAGCCGCACGCCGGGCTGGGCTTCGTAGCGGGAATGCACGTTGACCACCGTCTGGTTGTTGAACAGGTTGTAGACGGACAGCCGCGCCTTCAGGTCGATGCCTTCCACCGGCAGCGTCCAGGTCACGTTGGCGCCCACGTTGGTGACCCACGGCATGCGACCGAACGCACCGCGCTCCGTGTAGACCAGTTCGCGCGTGGCCCAGTTGGAGCAGTTCGCCACGCACAGCCAGCCCGAGCCGCCGCCGCTGAATTCGCCGGGACCGCCGGCGGCGCGGTTGTCGTTCGGCCAGACCACGCCGAAGGCGGTGATCGGGCCGCCGGAACGCGTGGAGACCGTCGCGCCGAAGCTCCACATCTCGTTGAACTTGTAGCTGCCGCGCAACTTGATCTGGTGGCGGAAGTCGTTGAACAGGACGCCGTAGCGCTCGTTGACGGCCGGGTGGTCGTAGTACTGGACCAGGTTGGTGTCGGCGTAGCCGGTATCCGAGTTCACCGGACCTTCGATGTTGCCCTCGGACTTGGACCAGAGGTAGCTGGCGTTGAACGCCCACTTGTCGTCCCAGGCGCGGTCGAGCTGGAATTCGACCGCCTTGTAGGTGCGCCTGGGCTTCTTGTAACCCATGATCGCGCCGCTGCCGCTCGCGATGTAGCCGTCCTTCGAGGAGTCGAACTCGACCCAGTCGTTGGTGTCCGGGCACCACAGCGTCGCCTTGTCGCCGGGGTTGATGATGGGCCAGTCGCCGGAATACCAGGGACAGCCCGCGACGTGGTTGATGCGCACGTCCTCCACCGCGCGCGTCACCTTGCGGTAGGTGGCATTGACGCCGTACGACCACGCCGTGTCGATCGCCTGCTGGAAGCCCAGGATGAACTCGTCCTGGAAGACCTGCTTCAGGTCGCGGGCGACCGCGGTGCGTACGTCGTCGGGCGCGGGGGCGTTGCCGTCGGTATTGACCGCGCCGATCTGCGGGCCGAGGTTCGGGACCAGGTAGGTAGCGCCGGTCACCGGGTGGGTCCGCTCGGTCCAGCCGTTGAGCACGTAGTACGTGTGCTCGTCGGTGGTGCCGCCGCCGAAATAGTCGGTGAGCTTGTTGGTCAGCGGGATGTAGTAGCGGCCCGCGTTGCCGAACACCTTGGTCGTGCCGTCGCCCTTCACGTCCCAACTGAAGCCCACGCGCGGAGCCATCATGTCGGAGAAATCGGCCTTGGCGAAGGTCGCGCCCGAAGCCAGCTTGTTGTGGAACTTGTCGAACCGCAGGCCCAGGTTGAGCAGCAGGTTGGGCGTGACGTTCCAGTTGTCCTCCACGTAGAACGCCTGCGCCTCGGTGGTGACCGGGGAGCCGGTGATGTAGCGCCGCGCGTCGACGATGCGGTTGACGCCGGCCGGGACCAGCGCGCCGTTGGGCAGCAGGGCGCCAGCGGTGGCGGCCTGCGCCTGGTAGCTCACGCCGTCGCCCGGATACACCACCGAGCTGTCCGAATCCATGATCTCCTGGTCCAGGCCGAAGCGCAGCAGGTGGTCGCCCAGCACCCATTCGAAGTCCAGCCGCGTGGCCTTGCGCTTGTCGTAGCGGCTGCTGATGCTGCTGTTGCTGGGGTGGCAGCCTTCCGGCGTGGTCACCGGGCCGAACGCGCCGGTGTAGCTGCCGGAGCGGGTGATGATGCTGCAGTCGGCGTCCAGCGGCGTGCCGCTGACGGCGCTGCGCTCGTTCACGCCGTACATCGCCTTGGCGGTGAAGTTGTTGCCGAAGTGGCCGGTATAGGTCAGCGACCAGTTGTCGCCGCCCGAGCCGGCCGTGCTGTTGCCCCGCCAGTCGCCGAACGCGGCGTTGTTCCAGTCGTAGGCGTACTTGGTGGTGACCGAGTCGGCCTTGTCGGAGAACGCCAGCAGCTCGAGCAGGTGGTCGTCGGTGATGCGCCAGTCGAACTTGGCGCCCCAGAAGTCGTTGTCGCTCTTGGTGGTCCACGCCTGGGTCGTGTCGATGTCCCGGGGCCGGCTGTCGCGCATCTCGTACATGGCGAAGAAGAACAGCCTGTCCTTCACGATCGGGCCGGACGCCCAGACGTTGGCCTTGTAGAAGGGGTTGGCGTCGCGGCTGGTGCGCTCGCGCTCGTCGACGGTGCCGTCGCTGTGGAAGTGGTCCTTCTTCGGCGACGCCCACGCCGCCGGTTCCATCGTCACCTGCGCGCCGCCGTGGAACTCGTTGCCGCCGGAGCGCGTCACCGCGTTGATGACGCCACCGGTGCTGCGGCCGAACTCCGCCGAGTAGCCGCCGGTCTTGACCTGGAATTCCTCGTAGAAACCGAAGGGCACCGAGGAAAAGCCCTGCCGGCGGTACGGGTCGGTCACGTTGAGGCCGTTGATGTAGACGGCGTTCTCCGCCACCGACGAGCCGCCGAAGGTGAGGCCGCCGAACGTCGCGCCCGAGGAGACCACGCCCGGCGCCAGCAGCGCGACCGAGCTGAGGCTCTGGTCCACCGGCAGCCGCGCCAGTTCCTCGCGCCTGATGTTGGTCGCCGACTCCGTCGAACGCACGTCCACGCGGTTGACCACGCGCGAACCGACCACCTGCACGGCATCCAGGTTCACCAGGTTGCCGCCGGCGCCCAGGTTCACCGTGGTGGTGCCGCCCAGCGAGACGTTGACGCCGACCGAGTCGCCGACGCTCTGCCCGCCGCGGTTGAGCTGCAAGCTGTAGTCGCCCACCGGCAACTGGCTCAGGCGGTAGCTGCCGTCCGTGCCGGCGGTGACCGTGCGGCTGGCGCCGGTGGCGGTGTTGGTGATGGTGATCTGGTCGCCCGCGCTGGCGCGGCCGGCGATCGCGCCGGTGGCGCTCTGCGCCAGGACCGCCGGCGACATCGCCGCCAGACACGTGCCGAGCGCAAGGCCCAGCGCCGCCTTCTTCAATACCTTGCCTTTCATCCCCGCTCTCTCCTGCTGAGGTGTTTGGTTGAGGTGGTTGTCCGATCGTCCCAGGCCCTTCCTGCCGTCAGCCGCCGCCCTCCGGCGGCAGCACCGTCCATTCGAAGCCGTAGTCCCACTGGTCGAAGTAGAGGTTGCCTCCCCTCCACTCCGCTTCGCCGCGCTGCAGGTCCACCGTTTCCGAACGGAAGTGCTGCTTGGCGGGCACGAAGTCGCGCGAATAGTCGTCGTTGAAGGCGATGCGGTAGGCGTCCAGACCGCCCAGGTAGAACCAGCGCAGCGCCGGGTCGTCCGACGGCAACTGGCCGGTGGTCACGTCCATCGGCACCCAGCCGTAGGGCGCCAGGTACAGCCAGCCCCAGTCGTGCATGTTGTCGTAGCCGACCGCGTCGTCCGAATAGACCCAGCCCGACTGCCAGCGCGCGGGAATGCCGTTCATGCGCAGCAGGGTGATCAGCAGCAGCGTCTGCTGGCCGCAGTCGGCGTGGCCGGCGCGGAAGGCGTAGTCGCCGATGTTGGCCAGGGTGGAATATTCGCGCGCGCCGGCCCAGGGGATGCGATCCACCGCCGCGAACAGCTTCTGCGCGATGCGGTAGGGATTGGTCTCGGTGCCGACGACCTGCGCACTGAACCGGCGCAGGTCGTCGGTGAACACCACGTGCGGGGCGCGCTGGGCGACGAACGGGGCCAGCTCCGGAGTGATCTGCGCCGGCACCACCCGTTCCGGGTCGATGTCGAAGCGGCGCGCATACACCGTCATCTCGTAGGTGACGGAAAAGACGGTCGGCTGCCCCGCCGCGACCGGCTGCTCCAGGTAGGCCGTGCGTTGCAGCGCGCTTTCCGGCGCGACCTGCACGCCAGCCGGTTGGCTGGCGATCAGCCGGATGTCCTGCTGCTGCCCGGGGATGGCGCGCGGATAGGGGATCCATGCCCGCACGGTTTCGCCCGCCGGCACCGCGCCGGGCTTCACCGTCAGCGACTGGGTCACCCGCAGCCGGCGTGGCGCCACGCTGGTGGCGTGCATGGCGCGCGCGGCGTCCACGACCTCGCGGTGGTGCGGATGCAGGGTCTCGAACGGCCCATCGCGGAAGGGCGCGACCGGCGGCGCTCGCCGCGCGGCGGCTTCCGGGCTGAGGCGAAAGAGATTGGAGGCGGACCGGTTGAAGTAGCGCGCGTCGCCGTCGATGGTCATCCGTTCGACCAGGCCTTGCGCGTCCCAGCGGCAGAATTCGTCTTCGGTCAGGTCCGGTACCTGCCTGCGGATGCGCTCGCGCACCTCGGCCCCGTCCAAACCGAAATCCAGCCGGATGCGGCGCATGCGCTCGCGCTGGAACAGCAGGGCCTGGCGGTCGGGTTCGGCCAGGTCGCCATCCGCCAGTCGGTGCTCGATGGTCTGGTCGGCTTCGGCGAAGTGCCCGGCATCGATCTGCGCGATCACCCCGCCCAGGACATCCGCGGCCGGATCCGCGTGCGCCGGAAGCTGCATCGCGGCCAACAGCGCCAGCACGCCCCACCAGCGCGGCCGCCGGCGCGCAGGCGGCCCAGACCGACGCACGCGGTACGCGGCCGGTGTCGGTGCAGTGTGCTGGCTTCCGCTGGCATCCACGTCGAACAGACCCCTCGCCGACTGGTCGGGGCTGTGTAACACGGTCATCTCACGGTGGTCAATAATTTATTCTTGATTTTTGGTCGTCGAGAAATAAATATTCTTGCAGAACGGCCCGGACCGTGGCGTCATGGCGGCAGTCCGGTACCCGGCGGAGGGGAACATGAACAAGGCTGCACGCCATTCCATTGGCCTGCCCGGCGCTGCGCCGCGGGTCCGCGTGCGCGGTCCGCTGCTGGCCGCCGCCGTCGCGCTGGCGCTGATCGCGGCGCCGGCGTGGTCTCGCCAGGCCACGGCGCCGGCGATCCCGCCGCACGGCGTGGTAGGCGTGGATGCACGCCATCTGCAGGCGCAGTACTGGATCGACAAGCAGGCGCACCCCGATCGCGCCCTCCTCGATGCGCCGGGCATCGCCGCGCAGAACCGGCGCCTGCTGGCCACCGACCGCCACGTCCACGACCTGCGCGCCCTGCCGGCGGAACTGCCGCGCGCCCGGGTGCAGGAATGGCTGGCCACCGTGTCCTCGCCGCCCACGCGCACGCTGTACGACGAGCAGGGCCAGGCGCTGTCGAAGGAACGCCTGGACGCCATCCAGAGCAACGCCGCGCTGGACGCGGTGCCCGCCACGGCAGCGGCGCGCTACGGCCTGATCGTGCACCGCGCCGACCTGCGCGCCTTCCCCACCCGCGAGCGCGTCTTCAGCACGCTCGGCGACACCGACATCGACCGCTTCCAGGAAAGCGCGCTGTTCCCCGGCACGCCGGTCGTCGTCGCCCATGCCAGCGCCGACGGCCAGTGGTACTTCGTGGTCAGCCCGCTGTACGCGGCCTGGGTGGAGAAGCGGTATGTGGCCGAAGGCCCGCGCGACACCGTGCTCGGCTACGGCGAGGGCACGCCCGCGCTGGTCGTGACCGGCGCCACCGCGCGCACCGTCCACAACCCGGAAGAACCCGGCCTGTCCGAACTCCAGCTCGACATGGGCGTGCGCGTGCCGCTGGCCGCCGACTGGCCGGCGGACGCGCCGGTCAACGGCCAGCACCCGTACACCTCCTACGTGGTCCGGCTGCCGGTGCGACGCGAGGACGGCTCGCTGGCCCTGCTGCCCGCGCTGGTGCCGCGCACCGCCGACGTCGCCCCCGACTACCTGCCGCTGACGCCGGCCAACCTGCTGCGCCAGGGCTTCAAGTTCCTCGGCGAACGCTACGGCTGGGGCCACGGCTACAACGCGCGCGACTGCAGCGGCTTCGTCTCCGAGGTGTACCGCAGCATGGGCGTGGCGCTGCCGCGCAACACCAGCGCGCAGGCGGTCAGCCCGGTGCTGGAGCGCGTCGGCTTCGACGCCGGCGACGGCCACGAGAAGCGGCTCGCCGTGCTGCGCACGCTGCGGGTCGGCGATCTGGTCTACATTCCCGGACACGTCATGATGGTCGTCGGCCACGACGCCGGCACCACCTACGTGATCCACGACACCACCGGCATCAGCTACCGCGGCGCCGACGGCAAACCGGTGCGCACCACCCTCAACGCCGTCGCCGTCACGCCGCTGGAGCCGCTGCTTTTCAATGGCGAGCAAGCGACCGTGGACCGCATCACCGCCATCCAAAGGATCCGTCCACAAGGACAACCATGAAGATCACCGACATCCGCTTCGGCATGCTGCGCGTGCCGCTGAAGACCCCTTTCAAGACCGCGCTGCGCACCGTGGACACGGTGGAGGACATCGTGGTGATCGTACAGACCGACACCGGCCACGTCGGCTACGGCGAGGCGCCGGCCACGGCGGTGATCACCGGCGACACCCACGGCTCCATCATCGAGGCCATCGGCAAGTTCATCCGGCCGCGCCTGATCGGGCAGGAGATCGCCAACCTCAACCGCATCACCGAGCTGGTGCAGACCGCGCTGGAGCGCAACACCAGCGCCAAGGCCGCGGTGGAGATCGCCATCTACGACCTGTGGGGGCAGCTCTACAACGCACCGCTGTACCAGATGCTGGGCGGCGGCGACCCGGTCATCACCACCGACATCACCATCAGCGTGGACTACATCGACAAGATGGTGGCCGACTCGATCAGCGCGGTCGAGCGCGGCTTCGAGTCGCTGAAGATCAAGGTGGGCAAGGATATCGGCCTGGACATCGAGCGGGTCAAGGCCATCCACGCCGCGGTCGAAGGCCGCGCGCTGCTGCGGCTGGACGCCAACCAGGGCTGGACCGCCAAGCAGGCGGTGTTCGCCATGCAGCACCTGGAGGACGCCGGCGTGGTGCTGGAACTGCTGGAGCAACCGGTGAAGGCGCGCGACATCGACGGCATGAAGTACGTCACCGACCGCGTGCACACGCCGGTGATGGCCGACGAGAGCGTGTTCGGCCCCACCGAGGTGATCGACCTGATCAAGATGCGCGCGGCCGACATCATCAACATCAAGTTGATGAAGACCGGCGGCATCTCCAACGCGGTGCGCATCGCCGACATCGCCTCGCTCTACGGCGTGGACTGCATGATCGGCTGCATGCTGGAAAGCAGCATCAGCGTGGCGGCGGCGGTGCACCTGGCCGCGGCCAAGGCCAACGTGATCACCAAGGTGGACCTGGACGGGCCGTCGCTGGGCCAGTTCAATCCGGTGGAGGGCGGCGTGATTTTCAACGAGTCTGAAATCACAATAACCGACGCGCCCGGGCTGGGCATCCGCGAAATCCGCGGGCTGGAACTGCTGCCGGGCTGAGCCCGGCCACGCCGGCCGTTGTCATGGCCGCCCTGTCGCCTTCACACTGACGCCATGACGATTCCCTTGGTGAAGATCCGCTCCGAGCGCGACCAGATGTCGGCCATCGAGCGCCGCATCGCCGACTTCATCCTCGACAACGCCCATCTGCTGCGCGACTACTCCTCGCAGCAGTTGGCCAGCGCGCTGGGCATCAGCCAGTCCAGCGTGGTCAAGTTCAGCCAGAAGTTCGGCTTCAAGGGCTACCCCGACCTCAAGTATTCGATCAGCGAGGCGCTGGCGCGCAACGGCAACGCGCTAGCGCAGGTGCCGGAGGCCGCGCGCGACGACCAGCCCGCGGACACCTACCTGCACTTGCAGGAAAACCTGCGCCGCAGCAAGGCGGCGGCGGAGGAAGAGACCCGGGTGCTCAACCCGCGCGCGCAGATCGAGGCCATCGTCGAGATGGTCGACCGCGCCGGCAAGGTGTTCGTCTGCGGCCTGGGCGACGACGGCCTGTTCGCGCGCGAGTTCGCCATGCGGCTCTCGCTGGTGGGCCTGCTGACGGTCCACCACGCCGATCCGATCCTGATGATGGCCAACCTGTCGGCGGCCCGCCCCGGCGACGTGCTGCTGATGTTATCCGAGTTCGGCAAGCTGCCCGAGCTGTCGCAGGTCAGCCGCCAGTTCCAGGCCTGCGAAGGCAAGGTCATCTCCATCACCCGCCACACCGCCAACCCGCTGCGCGCGCACGCCGACGCCGCGCTGGTGGTGTCGGCGCACGACCCGGCGCCGCACGTGGAGCAGTTGCTGTACCGCTCCTCGCTGCAATCGCTGCTGGACTTCCTGTTCGTGCTGCTGTGCCAGACCAATCCGGAAAGGTACCGCCAGCTTTCCATCAACCTCGAACGCATCCACCACCTGCTGGAGTCGTAATGTCCGCACACGACCTGCCGCGCCGCCGTTTCCGACCGTCGGCCCTCGCTGGCTTCCTGCTCGCGCTCTGCGCCAGCGCCTGCACCGCTCCCGAAACACCCGCGCCCGCGTCCGCTCCCGCGCCCACACCCACATCGGCGGCGGCATCGCTGCCCTGGCACGACGCACAGCAACTGGTGCTGGTCGTGACCGACGGTTGGGACGCCACCTCCGGCACCCTGCAACGCTTCGAGCGCCAGGGCGAGCAATGGAAGCCGGCCGCGCCCGCCGCACCCATCGCCGTCGGCCGCCACGGCGCGGCCTGGGGACTGGGCCTGCACCCCGCGCAGGCGGACGGCCCGCAGAAGCAGGAAGGCGACGGCCGCGCGCCGGCCGGCGTGTTCACCCTGGGCGAAGCCTTCGGCTACGCCGGACAGGACGGCACCCGCATGCCCTATCGGCCCATGCAGGACACCAGCTACTGCATCGACGTGCCCGACTCGCCGCTCTACAACCGCATCGTCGACACGCGCGAAGTGGGCGAGGACGCCGCCAAGGGTTCCACCGAACCGATGCGGCTGGACCTGCGCAACGACGGCGACCCGCGCTACCGCAAGGGCCTGGTGATCGGCCACAACACCGGCGCGGTGCCGCGCGCGGGCAGTTGCGTGTTCGCGCACCTGTGGCGCCAGCCGGGCGAACCCACCGCCGGCTGCACCGCGATGGCCGCCGAGACCATGGACGCGATGTTCGCGTGGCTGCGGCCCGATGCGCGGCCGGTGTTCGTGCTGCTGCCACGCGCGGAATACCAGCGCCTGGCCGGTGAATGGCGCCTGCCGGCGCCGGAGGCCGCGCCATGAGGTGGCCGGGCGCGACCGCGCGCGTATTGATCGGCCTGCTGTCGGGCGCCGCCGTGGGCCTGTCGCTGGCGCACTGGATGCCGCAGACGGCCGCGACGGCGGTCGGCATCGCGCAGCCGATCGGCAAGCTCTGGCTCAGCGGCCTGCAGATGACCGTGGTGCCGCTGGTGCTGTCGCTGGTGATCCTTGGCGTAGCCACGGCCAGCGACGCCGCAGCCTCCGGGCGCGTGGCGCGCCGCGCCATGGTGGTGTTCATCGCCTTGCTGTCGCTGTTCGCCGCCTATGCGGCCATCGTCGCGCCGCTGGTGCTGGCGATGGTGCCGCCGAGCGAAGCGCTCACCGCCACCCTGCACGGCACCCTGCCCACCGTCACCGAGGTGAAGGCGCCAGGCCTGGCCGACTGGCTGAGCTCGGTGATCCCGAGCAACGCCATCATGGCGGCCGCGCAGGGCATGATGCTGCCGGTGGTGGTGTTCGCGCTGTTCTTCGGCTTCGCGCTCACCCGCGTGCAGCAGGACCGGCGCGCGCAGATCATCACCTTCTGCCACGGCATCGCCGACACCATGATCGAGATCGTGCGCTGGATGCTGCTGGCCGCGCCGCTGGGCGTGTTCGCGCTGGTGCTGGCGGTGTGCGCGCAGGCGGGCATCGGCGTGATCGGCGCGCTGGTGGGCTACATCGCGCTCCAGTGCGGCATGTACTTGGGCGCGATCCTGATGTGCTACGTGCTGGTGGCGGTGTTCGCGCGGCAGTCGCCGCTGGCCTTCGCCAAGGCGATCCTGCCGGCGCAGGTGGTGGCGGCCAGCACGCAGTCCTCGCTGGCCTCGCTGCCGGCGATGGTGGAGAGCGCGCGCTTCCGCCTCGGCCATCCGCGCGCGGTGGCGGCGCTGGTGCTGCCGATGGCGGTGACGCTGTTCCGCATCACCAGCCCGATCCAGTACCTGGTCGCGGCCTGCTTCGTGGCCTGGGCCTACGGCATCGAGTTGAACGCGGTGACGCTGGCTGCCGGCGCCGCGCTGGCGGTGGTGATCAGCCTGGGTTCCATCGGCCTGCCGGGCCAGGTGAGCTTCATGGCCACGGTGATGCCGGTGACGCAGGCCATGGGCCTGCCGATCGCGCCGCTGGGCCTGCTGCTGGCGGTGGACACCATCCCGGACGTGTTCGCCACCACCGGCAACGTCACCGGCGACCTGACCGCCGCCAGCATCGTGGCGCGGCAATCGCCGGACGCGCGCGACAGCGACGACGGCGCAGCGTCCATTCCGGAATAGCCGCAACTCCGCCATGGCGGGCGGGCATGATGCCGCCCGCCATGGCGCTGCCGGTGCGCAGCCGGCAGCCGATGCCTTGATCCATCGTTCCGGACTCATCCGGGCACGCTCGAACACGCCCGGACGCCGCAAGGCGTGCCGGGCGTGCACATGAAGGGGGTCGTGTCTTCCTGGCCCGCGTATCGCATCGCGCAGGCCCGCCGTCGATCAGCCCATGGCGGCCAATTCGAGGGGAGCAGCACCCACCCGTTCGCGCGCGGCCGGGGAAGCGGTGCGGCGGTACGGGCGCGACGCCCGGTAGGCTTCGACGAGCTGCTGCAAGGGCAGCGCCATGTCCGGATACGCCTGCAACGAGGCGATCACCTGGTCCCAGATGCCGTCCTGCGCCCAGCGGGTGAAGCGCACGTAGATGCTGTGCCAGGCGCCGCAATGCGTTTCCAGGCGCCCCCACGGCTGCTGGGTGACCGCGATCCAGACGACCGCCTCGAGGAACCGGCGCGTCCGGCTGTTGTTGATGGCGCGCGCCCGGATCAGGGGGGGCAGGCTGGCGACGATGCGCTGCCAGCGCGGGTCGTCCAGGGCGATGGCCGGCAGCCCGAGCCCGCCCGGGACTCCGTGTTGGCCTTGCGGGATGGATCGCTCGACGCAGGTCATCGCGCTCACTCCTTTCCGTTTTCGTTCCGTTGCGGCGCTTCCTGCGCCCGCACGCGGCCCCTGCGGATGAATTCGGCAATCGGTCAAAGCAAAGGACATGCGCGGCAGGAGGCCCGGTCGAAAGTTCCCGGCCGGGCGGCGCAATTTATGTACTGGTCAGTTTGATATTCAGGAGATGTTGTGAGGCGGTGCGGATACTGCGCAGGCGGTCGCTTCCCGGCCGCGATCCACCAAAACAAAAACGAGAGAACAGAGGCGTTCCCATGAAGAAGTCCTTGCTTGCCCTGACCCTGCTGGCTGCCGCTCCCTTCGCCGCTTCGGCCGCCGAGGGCGTGTCCTACAACTACGTCGAAGGCGGTTACACCGCGACCAACATCGACGGCCCCGACGCCGACGGCTGGGCGCTGAAAGGCTCCGTCGCCGTGCATCCCAACTTCCATCTCTTCGCCGACTACAGCAACCAGGAAGTCGACGACGTCAACGTCGGCTTCGACCAGTGGCGCATCGGCGTGGGCTACAACCACGAGCTGTCGCAGCGCGTCGACCTGCTGACCCGCGTGGCCTACGAGAAGGCGAAGACCGACAGCTTCACCGTCGGCGGCCAGCGCTTCCCCGGCCTCAGCGCCGACGGCTACAGCGTGGAAGTCGGCGTGAACAGCGCGCTGACCAACCGCCTCAACGGCTACGCGCTGGCGGGCTACGAAGACGGCGACGACTACGACGGCGAGTTCTACGGCCGCCTCGGCGCGCAGGTGAAGTTCACCCCGAACTGGAGCGCTTCGGCCGACGTCAAGCTGGTCGACGGCGACACCCAGTGGTTCGTCGGCCCGCGCTTCTCCTGGTAACCGGCGGCAGACGTTCCCCGCGACGCGTCCCCTCCCTCTCTCCCCGCGTCGCACCCCAAAGCCCGGCCCTGGTGGCCGGGCTTTTCTTTGCGCGCTTGCGGGCGGGCTTGGCAGATCGGAGCCGATGGAGCGGAACGCCCCCATCGAACGGCATGCGTTGCATGCGGGCGCACTCGGTTTGCCCGACATGCGGCGGAAGGATCGTCCTGGCCTGCACTGCGAATGCCCGGACACCATGGCGGCAGTCCGCGATGTGCGGGAAAGCGAATCACAGGCAAGAAAAAGCCCGGCATCGCGCCGGGCCTTCGTGGCATGCGGAAGGCAGGACGCCTGCAACTTCCTGCATCGCGCGACTCGATGCGCCGCGCTACTTGAACAGCGTCTCCGGATACTCCGGCTTCTGCTCGCGGGACAGCAGCATGCGCAGGCCGTCGGTGGGCGTCAGGTCGCCGTGCAGCACGGCGCGCACGGCGCTGGAAATCGGCAGGTCGATGCCGTGGCGGTCGGCCAGGCGCATCACTTCGTCGGCGGTCTGCACGGATTCCACCACCTGGCCGATCTCGCGCACGGCATCCTGCAACGATTGGCCGCGGCCCAGCGCCAGACCCAGGCGGCGGTTGCGCGACAGATCGCCGGTGCAGGTCAGCACCAGGTCGCCCAGCCCGGCTAGGCCCATCAGAGTCTCCGGCTTGGCGCCGATGGCGGCGGACAGGCGCAGCATTTCGTTGAGGCCGCGGGTGATCAGGCCGGCGCGCGCGTTGAGGCCAAGCTGCATGCCGTCGGCCACGCCGGTGGCCACCGCCAGCACGTTCTTCATCGCGCCACCGAGTTCGGCGCCGACCATGTCGTCGCCGGTGTAGGCGCGGAAGGCCGGGCCATGCATCACGTCCGCCACCGCCTGCGCGAACGCCGCGTCGGCGCCGTGCACGGTCACCGCGGTGGGCAGGCCCAGCGCGACTTCCTTGGCAAAGGACGGGCCGGTGACCACGGCCAGCGGCACGGCGGGACCGAGGATGTCCTCGGCCACTTCGTGCAGGAAGCGGCCGGAACCCGGCTCGAAGCCCTTGGTCGCCCACGCCACGCCGGCGTGCGCGGGCCGCAGCGGAGCCAGCTTGCGCAAGGTCTCGGTGAACGCATGCGAAGGCACCACCACCAGCACCTGGTCGGCGCCGTGCAGCGCGGCGGCCAGGTCGGTGGTGGCCCGCAGGTTGGACGGCAGCGGGATGCCGGGCAGGTAGCGGGTGTTTTCGTGGCGCGCGTCGATGGCTTCGACCATCGCGGCGTCACGGCCCCACAGGGTCACCGCATGGCCGTGCCGCGCCATCAGCGCGGCGAGCGCGGTGCCCCAGGAACCGGCCCCGAGCACCGCGACCTGCAACGGCGTTTCCGTTTGCGGTTCGGTCATCCCTCACCCCTGCGCGAAGGCCCGCCCTGCCGGGCGCGCGGCCCCCGGATCAGGCGTTGCCCGCGGGTTCGGAGTTGGCCAGCTCGGCGCTGCCGCCGGCCTGCGCGTTGCGCTGGCGCAGCGATTCGGCGTACAGCGCGTCGAAGTTGATCGGCTGCAGGAAGAACGGCGGGAAGCCGCCGGCCTGCACCAGGTCGCTCACCAGTTGGCGCACGTAGGGGAACAGGATGTTCGGGCACTGCGTGCCCAGCAGCACGTCGATGGCCTGCGGGTCCAGGTTGATCAGGCCGAAGACGCCGGCCTGCTGCACTTCGGCCACGTAGGCAGTCTTGTCGCCGGCCTTGCAGGTCAGGGTCACGCCCAGCACCACTTCGAAGGCGTTCTCGCCCAGGCGCTGCACGCGCTGGTTGAGGTTGAGCTGCAGTTCCGGCTGCACGTTCTCGGCGAAGATCGCCGGGGCGCCGGGGGCTTCGAAAGAAACGTCCTTGACGTAGATCTTCTCGACAGTGAAAGCGGGGCCAGCGGCTTCGGCGGCAGGCGCGACCGCGCCGTTGGTGGTCTCGTCGGACATTTCTTGACTCCGGAATCTCGGGATTGGTGCGGTGAATGGGAGATTATGGCATGGCGCCGCCGCGGCCCTGGTTCAAGGGGGGCGGTGCGGCCAGCGGCGGGCTCAGCGGCCCTTGACCAGGGGCAGGTCGGCCTGCTGCCAGGCGGCGACGCCGCCGTCCAGCCAGTAGACCTTCTCGAAGCCGGCCTTCTTCAGGCGCTTGGCGGCCCCGGCCGACGCCTGCCCGGTGCGGCACACCAGCACCACCGGCAGCGACCTGGCCGCGGCCAGCAGTTTGTTCTCGGGGTCGAAGCTGCTCGGCAGCACGTTGCGGCTGCCGGCGATGTGGCCCTTCTCGTAGTCGTTGCTGGCCGACAGGTCCACGACCAGCGCGTTCTCGCTGTTGACCAGTTGGGTCAGCTCGGCCGGGCGCAGCGCCTTGTAGCCGCGGAACAGGCGGGAGATCTCGGTGTAGACCAGGGCGACCGTCAGGCCCAGCAATGCCAGCGATAGCATCTGGTTCCAGGGCGAACGGGTGGCGAAGGCCAGGATTTCTTCGAAATTCACGGGCGATGGCGGCAGTGGAGCGGGCGGCGATTGTCGCACAGGACGCCGCCGCGCCGGCGGGTCATTCGCCGTTCCACAGGTCCGGCAGGCCCACCGCCAGCCACCAGCGCTTGGCCTGCGGATCCCAGCGCCAGCGCTCGCGGTAGCGCAGCGTGCGTTCGGCCATGGTGTGCTTGTTGATCACGCGCAGTTCGATGCTGCGTTCCACCGCGCCGTCCGGGCCGACGCTGCTGGCCAGGTCGCGGTAACCGGAAATCTGCACCTGCCGGTAGCGCTCGAACTCCAGTTCGGTCATCGGGTGACCGGCGCGGTAGTCGGGATCGACCGCCTGCCAGGCGTCCTCGAATTCGCCCCAGCGGACCGCGGCCGCGTACGCGTCCTGCACCTGTTGCAGCCTGCCGCGCTGCATGCGGTTCTGCGCGGTCGCCGGCGCCAGTACCGCCAGCAGGACCGCCGCCATCCACCATCGCCCGATCAGCCGCATCGCCTTCTCCCCGTGTCCGCCCGCATGCTACCGCTTGGCCAGCGCGACGAAACGGCCGGCCAGCGTGGTCGCCAGCCCGCCTTCAGGCAGCGGCACCTCGGCCTCCACCTGGATGCGCGCGCGGCCGCGCTGGCGCAGGGTGTCGACGAAGCCTTCCCAGTCCTGCCCCTCGGCCAGCGCCGCCTCGGCCACCAGGTCGGCCCGCAGCGGCGCCAAGTAGCGGATCTGGCTGTCGGCCACGTACACCTCCGCCTCCACTCCCGCCAGCCGCAACTGCAACGTCACCAGGCCCCAGCCGGCCACCGTCATCAGCGACGTCAGGCTCCCGCCGAACGCGGTGCCCTTGTCGTTGACGTTGGCCGACAGCGGCGCGGCCAAGCGCAGGCGGCCGTCGCGGAAGCCCGCCACGTCCACCCGCATCGCCGCCACCGGCGGCATGCCGCGGCAGTGGTCGCGCAGTTCCTGCAGGGCGTCTTCCAGACTCATCGCTCATAATCCGCGCATGGGGATTCCCGCGCCGCCGGCATGGTACGTCATCTCGCTGCGACCGCAGGGCGCGCACGAGGCCCTGCGCCGCGCCGCGCAACGCCGCGGCGCCGGACTGCTGGCGCTTTCGCCCTGGCGCATCCGCGCCAGCGACGACGACGCCACGCGCGAAGCGCTGCGCGCGGCCCTCGACGCCCGCCGGGTGCTGTTCACCAGCCCGGCGGCCGTGGCGGCGGCGCAGCGCCTGCTGCCGCTGCGCGCGCGGGACGGCCAGACCTGGCTGGCGGTCGGCGCCGGCACCGCCGACGCGCTGCGGCGCGCGGGCATCGCCGAGGTCGTCGCGCCCCGGCGCATGGACAGCGAAGGCCTGCTGGCGCTGCCCGTCCTGCGCGACGTGGCGGGCCAACCGATCGGCTTCGTCACCGCGCCCGACGGACGCAACCTGCTGGCGCCGACCCTGCTCGCCCGCGGCGCGGTGCTGCGGCGCGCCGAGGTCTACCGGCGCGAGCCGGTCGCGTTTTCCGCGAAGGCGCTGCGGCGGCTGGAACGGCTGGACCGTCCGGCCTGCCTGCTGCTGAGCAGCGGCGGCGCATTGGAACACGCCCTGGCACGGCTGCCACCGCCGCTGCTGGACACCCTGCGCGGCGCCACGGTGGTCGCCGCCAGCGAACGCCTGGCCGAAGCCGCGCGCCGGTCCGGCTTCGCCCGGGTGGTCCGCGCCGAAGGGCCGCGCCCGGCGCAGTTGCTGGACGCCGCCGGCGCGGCCATGGACGCGCGCATCCGTTAGCATTTGCGCAAGCGATCATCGCCCTGCGATCGGACAAGGATGCTTGCGTGAACGACGAATCCCCGGCAACGCCCCGCTCCACCGGCCGACGCGGCCTGATCGTGGCGCTGGTCGTCGTCCTCGTGGCCGGCCTCGGCGCCTGGCGCGGCTGGGCGTGGTGGCAGGCGCGGCAGGCGGCCACGCAGGACGCCGCCGCCGACGCGGTGCAGCGCATCGCCGCGCTGGAATCGCGAGTTGAACTGCTGCGCAGCGAGCAGCGCAAGCAGGCCCAGCGCCTGCAGGACGCCGCTGCCACCAACCGCATCCTGCGCGACGAAGTGCTCGGCCTGGGCCAGCGCGGCGCGCTGCTGGAGGAAACCGTCGCGCGCCTGGCCGATCCCGACCGCCACGGCGCGCAGGCGCTGCGCCTGGACGAAGTGGAGATGCTGCTGTCGCAGGCCGCGCAGCGGCTGGCGATCGCCCACGACATCGAAGGCGCCAAGCGCGCCTACGCGCTGGCCGGCGGCATGCTCGACGGCGTGGACGACCACCGCCTGCTCAACCTCAAGCAGGCGCTGGCGCAGGAGCGTTCGGCGCTGGACGCGCTCGGCCCGGGACCGCAGGCCGAGCAGGCGCGCCAACTCGATGCATTGGCGCTGGCGGTGGCCGGGCTCGCGCGCGCGCCGTCGCGCGCGCAACTGGACGCCTCCGCGCCGCGCCCGGCCTGGCAGCGCATGCTGGCGCCGCTGGTGGACGTGCGCCCCACCCGCGACGCCACCCTGATCGCACCGGCCGAACGCACCGCCGCCGAAGCCGCGTTGCAGGTCGAATTCAGCCTGGCCCGCGCCGCACTGGAACGCGGCAGCGACGCCGACTACCGCGCCGCGCTCGCGCGCATCGGCGCCTGGCTGGCCAAGCTGTGGCCGGATTCACCCGCCCTGCACCAGGCACAGGGTCAACTGAAGGCCATGGAACAGACCACCGCCCCGCCCGATCCCGCCATCCTCGGCAGCACCCTGCAGCAATTGCGCGTGCTGCGCGGCGGCGGCCTCCGTCTGCCGGCCGCGCCGGCCACCCGCGAAGCACCGGTGGCGCCATGAAGACCTTCCGCACCGTCGTCGTCCTGCTGCTGCTCGTCCTGCTGGGCGTGCTGGCCTCGCAATGGCTGGCCACCACCGACCGCGACCTGGGCGAAGTGTTCGTCCGCTTCGCCGGCTACGACCTGCACACCAACGTGCCGCGCGCGCTGTTCACGCTGCTGGCGGTGGCGGTGCTGCTGTGGATCGCCGGCCGCCTGCTGGCGCTGCCGTTCCGCGCCTGGGGCCGCTACCGCCGCAAGCAGGCGCGCGCGCGCCTGATCGACGGGCTGGACGCGCTGCACGCGGGCCATTGGCAGAAGGCCGGCAAGCTGCTGGAACGCGCCGCCGAAGACGACGAGGTCGCCACCATCGCGCACATCGCCGCGGTGCGCGCCGCCGAAGCGCGCGGCGACGAGGCCGCGGTGCAGCGCCACCTGGACGCACTCGCCGCACGCGCGCCGGCCGCGCACGCCGTAACCGCCGCGCAGCGCGCGCTGGCGTTGGCGAGCCCGGAGGAAGCCCTCGCCGCGCTCGACGCCACCGCCGCGCAGCCCTTGCCGCCGCGCGGCCTGGCGCTGCGCGCAGACGCCCTGGCGGCGGCCGGCCGCGCCGGCGAAGCCTACGGCCTGCTCGGCGCGCTGAAGCAGCAGCAGGCGCTGGCGCCGGCGGCGCTCGACGCACTGGAAAGCCGCCTGGCCGCGCAGTCGCTGCGCGAGGCCGCCGATCCCAACGTCTTGGCCGAGCGCTGGGAAAGCCTGGCCAAGCCGCTGCGCAGCCAGCCGGAAGCCGTGGCCGCCTATGCCGAACGCGCCGCCGCGCTGCGCTGGGAAGACGCCGCCGTGCGCAGCATCGAGCAGGCGCTGGACACGCACTGGGACGAATCACTGGCCGCGCTGTACGGCCGCCTGCCCGTCGGCAAGCTGGACTCGCGCCGCGCCAGCGCGCAGCGCTGGCTGCAGGCGCATCCGGCCAGTCCCGCGCTGCTGGTCACGCTGGGGCGGCTGGCGCGCCTGCAAGGGCAACCGGTGCAGGCGCAGGATTTCCTGCATCGCGCGCTCGCCCAAGGCGCCGGCGCGGACGCCTGGGAAGAACTGGGCGAAGGCTTCGCGGCCGCCGGCGACGCCGCGCTGGCGCAACAGTGCTACGGCAACGCGCTGAAGGCAGCACGCGGCCAGTCGGCGCCGGCGCTGCCGGTGCGCGACCTGCGCCAGACCATCCACGACGAGGCCGTGCGCGAAGAGCGCGACCAGCACGGCCTGCCGCGGCTGCGCGACTGAACCGCCGCGGGCTTCAGCCCGCGGCCTTCCTGTTCCGCCGCCAGCGCCGCCACGCGACCGCCGCGGCGAGCGCCAGCAGCCACAACGGCCACAGCGCGGCGAGCGCGACCGCTACCTCCAGCCCGCCGCGCCAACCCACCGCGAGCGCATCGCCCAGGCGGCGGAAGAAGCCGGGGCCGCCATCGCGCAGCACCGCTTCCACGTCCACCCGCTCGGCCCTGCGCACCCGCGCGTCCTGATGCAGCACCAGGGTGATGGCGCTGAAGGCGATGCGGTCCTCGAATTCCTTCTGCGCCACCAACGCTTCGTCGCGCCTGCTGCGCGCCTCGTCGCGCGCCTGGATCGCGTCGGACTTGCGGTCCAGGCGGCCGCCGTCCCGCACGGCCTCGCCCAGTTCGCTTTGCGTTTCCTGCCCGCGCCGTTGCGCCAGTTGCCGGCGCAGCAGGTCGAACTGCGCATCCACGGCCCTGAAGTTGCGCCGCTCCAGGAATTCCATCCGCGGCGCGATCGCGCGCAGGAACGCCTGCGTGCGTTCGCTGGGCACGCGCACGGTCAGCTCGCCGCGCACGGTGTATTCGCTCAGCTCGATCCGCCGCCCGCGCCCGGCCGGATGGCTCCGCACGCGCCGCACCTGGGTGGCGATGTCGTTGTCCGCCACAAACCCGCCCTGCGCCGCCACTTCGTCCTCGATGGCCAGCGCCGTGCGGTAGACGTCCTCGACCTGGAATTCCGCCTGCGCGGTGCGGATGAAGCGGCGCTGCGGATCGCTGTAGGTCGCGGCGCTGGACGCGAGCTGCTCCGGCGCGACGCCGGTGGTTTCCGTTTCCACCGCGCCCGCATCGACGGCGGCCTGTGCGACCGGTGCGGCCGCCGGCACCGATGCGGCATCGGCCATCGACGCGGGCGCCTCCGCCGCCATCTCGGGCGAAGACTGGCTGCAGGCCGCCAACGCGGCCAGCAGGACGACGGACACGGCGGTGACGCGATGTGGACGCATGGCGGGAATCCTGGACAGGAGCACGGAAGGGAAGGCAGGGCGGCGACCACCCTGCACGCAGTTCCAACGCGCGGAATGCAGTGGCGGGGTTGGCGGGTTGCGGGCCGCCACGCGCATGCGGCCCGTGCGCGGGCCGCCGGCGGATCAGGGCGCAGACAGCGCGGTGACGCGGGTTTCGGAGACGCGCGCGAACGAATCCAGGGAATAGATGCGGTACAGCACCGTGCCCGCGTCTTCCACCAGCAGGCCGATCGTGCGCCCGTCTTCGAGCACGGCACGGTCCAGTACCCGCGACACCGGCGCGTCCAGCGGGGTGTAGGCGTTGCCATCCACGCGGACCAGCGCCGGCTGCACGGCGGGCTTGCGTGCCGCCGCTGCCACACCGTCGCGCTGCACTTCCAGGTAGACCGCCAGCACCGGCGCATCGCCGGTCTTCGCGGCGGTCAGCATCTCGACCTGGCGGATCGCCTGCCCATTGTCCTTGAACAGCCAGTGCGCCGCGCGTGCGTCGCCGTGCAGAAACACCAGGTTGCGGGTCACGAAGCCGGGGCCGTAGCTCCCGGACAGGCCGCGCGGCGCACCGGCGTCGTCGGCCGACTCCACCCGCAGCAGCAGGTTGCCCGAGCCGCGGACGGCGTCGACGTCGCCGAAACGCAGCCGTTGCGGCACCTGCCCGCCCGGCGCCGGCGCCTGCACCACTTCGACCGTATCGCGCGCGCGCCAGCGCCGGCTTTCCAGCGTGCTCTGCAGCCAGACCCAGGCGATGACCAGCAGCAACAGCAGGCCACCCAGCGCGAGCGCGCGATGGACCCAGCGGAAGAAGCGGTTCGGCTCGCCCATGCGGCGGTCAGCGCTCCACGATCGCCACCACGCCCATGCCGCCGGCGGTGCAGATGGAGACCAGCGCCCGGCCGCCGCCGCGCTGCTTCAGTTCCTTGGCGACGGTGGCGACGATGCGCGCGCCGGTGGCGGCGAAGGGGTGGCCGGTCGCCAGCGAGGAACCGTTGGGGTTCATCTTCGCCGGGTCGATCCGGCCCAGCGGCGCATCCAGGCCCAGCCGGTTGCGGCAATAGTCCTCGCTCTCCCACGCACGCAGCGTGCACAGCACCTGCGCGGCGAACGCCTCGTGGATCTCGTAGATGTCGAAGTCCTGCAACGTCAGGCCGTGGCGCTTGAGCATTTCCGGCACCGCGATGGTCGGCGCCATCAGCAGGCCTTCGCCGTGGACGAAATCCACCGCCGCCACCTGCGCGTCCTTCAGGTAGGCCAGCGGCTCGTGGCCGTGCGCCTTCGCCCATTCGTCGCTGGACAGCAGCACCGCCGCGGCGCCGTCGGTCAGCGGCGTGGAATTGGCCGCGGTCAGCGTGCCGCGGCCGGAGGTCTTGTCGAACGCCGGCTTCAGCGTCGCCAGTTTTTCCAGCGAGGTGTCCGGGCGCAGGATGTTGTCGCGCTCCTGCCCGCGGAACGGCGCGATCAGGTCGTCGAAGAAGCCGCGCTCGTAAGCCGCGGCCAGCTTCTTGTGCGAGGCCACCGCGAGTTCGTCCTGCGAATCGCGCGAGATGTTCCACTCCTTGGCCATGTCCTCGCAGTGCTCGCCCATGCTCTTGCCGGTGCGCGGCTCAGCCACGCCGGGGAATTCGGGCTTGAGCTCGCCGAAGCGGAAGCCGCTCACCAGCGCCTTGATCTTGTCCTGCGTGGTCCTGGCGCGGTTGGCCGCCAGCAGGCGCGCGCGCAGCTTCTTGCCGTAGACGATCGGCACCTCGGACGTGGTGTCCGAACCGCCGCCGATGCCCGAGTCGATCTGACCCAGCGCGATCTTGTTGCCGATGTGGATGATGGTGTCCAGGCTGGTGCCGCAGGCGCGCTGCAGGGTGATGCCCGGGGTCAGCGGCGACAGGCCGGAGGACAGCGCGGCCTCGCGGCCCAGGTTCCAGTCGGAGGAATGCTTGATGACCGCGCCCATCGCCACTTCGCCGAGCTGCTGGCCGTGCAGGCCGAAGCGCTCGACCAGCGCGCCCAGCGTGCGCACCGACATGCCCAGGTTGCCGACATCCGCGTAGGCCGTGTTCTGACGGCAGAACGGAATGCGGACGCCGCCGAGGATGGCGACGGGGCGGGGTGCGGGCATGGGGACCTCTCTGCGGATGGTGTCTACGGGTGCCAAGCGAGGATGCCGCCCGGGCGGCAGGCATAATGGGGGAGTGTAATGCGCCCCTCCACCGCCTCCAACCGCTGACATGACTCGATCCACAACCGGCAGCCCCGTCGTGATGGGCGTGATGGCACTGGAGTTGACCGCAGGCAACGCGCCGCAGCGCGCGGCGCTCGCGTCTTCACAGGCCAGCGCGCTGGCCGAACGGCTGGGCCGCGATCTGGCCGCGCACGCCCCGCAGGTCCGCGAACTCGATCTGGTCCTCGCGGCCGCGCACTTCGATCCCGCCGAGGCGCTGCGCCCGGGCTGGCCGCTGCACCGGCGCCTGCGCGAGCTGCACCAGCGCGCGCCGGGTCGCGGCGAGGGCCCGCGCGTGATCGCCTTCGGCGCGGACGAGGCCGGCGACGTGCCGCTGCCGTTGCAGGCCGATGCCGGCCTCGCCGGCGGCCCGCTGCGCGTACTGCCGTTCGTACTCACGGGCGACGACTCTACGGTCGAAAGCGTGGGCGAACAGTTGGAGGCGGTATTGCTGGAAACCGGCATGGCCCAGGCCGACACGGCGCTGCTGGCGCAGACCGGCTTCGGCGCGCAGATCGAGCACGCGCGCTACATGACCCTGCACGACCTGGCCGCGATGACCGCAATGCAGTACGCGCACGGCGGCCTGGAAACGCTGTGGCCGCTGATCGAGACCGCGCTGATGGCGCCGGAGACGGAGGCGTGGCTGGACGCGCCGCCCGAGCCGCTGGTGCGCTACGCCGGCGGCGAGGCGCACATCGCCCTGCTCGAGCCGGCCGCCTGGCGCGCGCGGCATGCGCCGCAGGAAGCCAGCGACGAACGGCTGGAGCGCGCCTACCAGTATTTCCAGGCGCGCCAGCAGCAGATCGCCGCCGTGCTGGAAGCGCACGGCATCCCGGTGACCTTCGCCCACTGCCCCGGCAACGCGGATCCGCGCAGCGCCCTGGCGTGACGACGGAACCCGTGTAGGAGGGCCTTCAGGCCCGACGCTTTGCGGGCTTTCCCGGGAAAACGGGAAAAGGCGTCGGGGCTGAAGCCCCTCCTGCAGGGCTGCGGGGCGGATTACTGGGTGATCTTGATGATGCCGCAGGCCACGCGGGCGCCGGCGTTGCCGGCGGGCTGGCTGGTGTAGTCGTCGGGCGCGGCGTGCACGATCAGCGCGCGGCCGGCCACGTCGTTCACGGCGCCGCCGCCCAGGGTGACGCCTTCCACGTGGGCGTCGATCTTCGCCACGCCCTCGGCGTCGGCCACGATGTTGTTCATGTCGCCGGCGTGGTGCGCGCCGTGGCCGGCTTGGCCGTGCGCGGCGTTGAAGGGATTGAAGTGCGGCCCGGCGCTGCTGGCGTCGGCGGCGCTGCAATCGCCCTTTTCGTGGATGTGGAAGGCCTGGGTGCCGTTGGCCGGCAGCCCGCCGATCTCGCCGGTCAGGTGCAGGCCCTTGCCCATCGGGGTCAGGGTGACGGTGCCGCTGACCAGACTGCCGGAAGCGGAGGCCAGCACGGCGACCGCCTGCTTGGCGGTGCTGGTGGTGGGCACCTCGGGCGTGGACGGCGCGCTGGACGAGGGGGCCGGGGTGGTGCCGCATGCGGCGAGGAAGACGGCCGTGGCGGCGGCCAGCAGGACGATGCGCATGGAAGACTCCTGTTCTGCGATGCGTGGCCGGCTACCGTAGCGGCGACCGCCTTCACGTTCAATGAAGACGCATCCGCGGCCGCGCGCGCTCAGCCGCGCCTGCGCCCCGGCCCCAGCTTGCGCGTCACCGTGTTGCGGCCGACGCCGAGCTTCTGCGCCGCTTCGGCGCGGCGGCCCTGGGTGAGTTCCAGCGCCACCTGCAGCAGGGTGCGGTCCAGCCGCGTGCGCGCCTCGGCGTGCAGCGCTTCGGCGCCTTCCAGCAGACGGCGGCGCGCCCAGTCCGCCAGCACCTGGTCCCATTCGCCGCGGCCGTTCTCCTGGCCCGGCGCCGGCGGCAGCGCGGCCTGCAGGTCGGCGGCGTTGATGACGTCGGCCGGCGCCAGCGCGGCCAGGCGCCAGCACACGTTCTCCAGTTCGCGCACGTTGCCGGGCCAGTCGTGCGCCGTCAGCAGGTCCAGCGCGGCGTGGCCGAAGCGCTTGGGCGCGATGTCCAGCTTGCGTGTGGCCATGGCCAGGAAGTTCTCCGCCAGTTGCGGCACGTCGGCGCGCCGCTCGCGCAGCGGCGGCAGTTGCAGGCGCACCACGTTGAGCCGGTGCAGCAGGTCGGCGCGGAAGCGGCCTTCGGCGACCAGCGCGTCCAGGTCCTGGTGGGTGGCGGCGATCACCCGCACGTCCACCCGGATCAGTTCGCGCCCGCCCACGCGGAAGAACTCGCCCTGCGCCAGCACGCGCAGCAGGCGCGTCTGCAAGGGGAGCGGCATGTCGCCGATCTCGTCGAGGAACAGGGTGCCGCCGTCGGCCTGCTCGAAGCGGCCGATGTGGCGCTTGTGCGCGCCGGTGAAGGCGCCGGCCTCGTGGCCGAACAGTTCGCTCTCCAGCAGCTCGGCCGGGATCGCGGCGGTGTTCAGGGCCACGAAAGGTTTGCGCGCGCGCGGCGATTCCTGGTGCAGCGCGTGCGCGACCAGTTCCTTGCCGGTGCCGGTCTCGCCGGTCACCAGCACCGACAGCGGCGCCTGCGCCAGCCGGCCGATGGCGCGGAACAGCGCGCGCATCGCCGGCGTGTCGCCGATCAGTTGCGGCGTCGCCGGCGGCGCGGCCTCGTGGTCGGCGACGGCGGCGGCTTCGTCCGCGCCGGGCAGGGTGCGCGCGGCCAGCGCCACCGCGTCGTCCAGGTCGAACGGCTTGGACAGGAATTCGTGCGCGCCGCCGCGGAAGGCGCCGGCCGTGCTGGCCACGTCGGTGTAGGCCGACATCACGATCACCGGCAGTTGCGGGCAGGTGGCCTTGAGCGTGTCCAGCAGCGCCAGGCCGTCGTCGCCGGGCATGCGCACGTCGGTGAAGATCAGGTCGGGCGCGGGCAGGCCCGAGGCGCCACGCGCGTCCAGCGCCCGCAGGGCGGCGGCGGCGCTGTCGAAGCCGTCCACCTCGTAGCCGGCGTCGCGCAGCGCGGTGGCCAATACGAAGCGCACCGAGCGGTCGTCGTCGACCACCCAGATGCGCCGGGCGTCGGCGGTAACGGGCAACCGGTCAATGGACATGGCGTTCCTCGTCGTCGTGCGGCGATTGCGGCAACAGCAGGGTGAAGACCGTATGGCCGGGGCGCGAGCGGTAGCTCAGCGTGCCGCGGTGCTCGCGCGCCACCTGCTGGGCCAGCGCCAGGCCCAGGCCGCTGCCCTCGGCGCGACCGCTGACCAGCGGCAGGAACAGGTGCTCGGCGAGCTCTTCCGGCACGCCGCGGCCGTCGTCGGCGATCTCCACCCGCAGCGCCATCGCGTGCAGGTGGTCATGGATGCGCGAACCGTGCTCGACGCGGGTGCGCAGGGTGATGGTGGCGGCGCCGGCCTGGAGCGCATTGCGCACCAGGTTCCAGACCGCCTGGGTCAGGCGGTCGGCGTCGCCGGACAGTTCCGGCAGGCTGGGGTCGTAGTCGCGTTGCAGGCGCACCGACCAGCCGCCCTCGTTCTCGGCCAGGCGCAGCACGCGCTCGAGCACGGCGTGGATGTTGAGCGGCGCGTGCGGCCGCTGCGGCGAGGGCGAGAGCAGTTGTTCCAGCAGGCCGTTGAGGCGGTTGATCTCCGATTCGATCAGGCCAATCAGCTCGCGCTCGTCCTGGTTGTCGCTGCGCTGGCCGGCGCGGCGCGCCAGCAACTGGGCGGCGCCCTTGAGCCCGGCCAACGGGTTGCGCAGCTCGTGCGCCAGCCCCTTCAGCGCGGCGCTGAGGGCGTTGGGCAGGGCCTGGGTGGGGTCCAGCGCGGGGAATTCGTCCACCGGGTGCGCTTCCAGCAGCCAGCCGCCGCCGTCCAGCCGCGACAGCCAGCCCTCGGCGAAGCACGGCGGCTCGCCGGGCATGCCCAGCGCCATGCGGTGCAGACGCAGGACGTCGCGGTCGGTGTTTTCAAGGAAGCGCGCCATGGCGTCGCCTTCGATCTCCAGGGCCGCCAGCGGTTGTCCCAGCAGGCGGCGGATGCCGACGCCCAGCCAGCGGGCGAAAGCGGGATTGGCGCCGCGGATCAGCCCGGCGGCGTCGGCCCAGGCCACCGGCGTGCTCAGCGCGTCGATGGCGGGCTCGGAGGGCATGCGGGAAACGTCCGGGGACGGCATTGCACCAGTCTAGTGCAAAGCCGCCCCCGCCACGCTCAGGCCTCGTAGGCCGATTCGCCGTGCGAGGCGATGTCCAGCCCCTCGCGCTCGGCGTCCTCGGCCACCCGCAGGCCGAACACCAGCTTGGCGACCAGGAAGGCCACAGCCGAGACCACGCCGATCCAGACGATGGTCAGGCCCACGCCCAGCGCTTGGGTGGCGACCTGCGCGGCCATGTCGAAGTCCTCGCCGCCCTGGCCGCCCAGGCCCGGGGCGTAGAAGACGCCGGTCAGCAGCGCGCCGACGATGCCGCCCACCGCGTGCACGCCGAACACGTCGGCGGTGTCGTCCACCTTCAGCAGCCGCTTCAGCCCGGTCACGCCCCACACGCAGACCACGCCGGCGATGAAGCCGATGGCGACCGCGCCGAACGGCCCCACCAGGCCGGCGGCCGGGGTGATGCCGACCAGGCCGGCGACCGCGCCGGAGGCCACGCCCAGCGCCGAGGACTTGCCCTTGGTCAGCTTCTCGGTGAGCGCCCACGCCAGCACGGCGGCGGCGGTGGCGACCAGCGTGTTGATGAAGGCCAGCGCCGCGCCGGCGTTGGCTTCCAGGTTGGAGCCGGCGTTGAAGCCGAACCAGCCCACCCACAGCAGCGCCGCGCCCACGTAGGTCAGGGTCACGTTGTGCGGCTTCAGCGCGGTCTGGCCGTAGCCCAGGCGCTTGCCGACGAAGTACGCGCCGACCAGGCCGGCCACGCCCGCGTTGATGTGCACCACCGTGCCGCCGGCGAAGTCCAGCGCGCCCTTCTCGAACAGGTAGCCGCCGCCGGCCCAGACGATGTGCGCGATCGGCAGGTAGCCGAAGGTGAACCACAGCACCGCGAACAGGATGACCGCGGCGAACTTCACCCGCTCGGCGAACGCGCCGACGATCAGCGCGCCGGTGATGCCGGCGAAGGTGGACTGGAAGGCGACGAACACGTACTCCGGCAGGCTGACGCCGTCGGTGAAGGTGGCTGCCAGCGTGTCGATGCCGACGCCCTTCAGGAACAGCTTGTCCAGGTTGCCGATCCACGCGCCGGAGCCGGAGAAGGCCAGGCTGTAGCCGTACACGATCCACAGCACCACCAGCAGCGAGAACACCGTGGTCACCTGCACCAGCACCGACAGCACGTTCTTGGCGCGCACCATGCCGCCGTAGAACAGCGCCAACCCGGGCACCACCATCAGCAGCACCAGCAGGGTGGAGGTCAGCATCCACGCCACGTCGCCCTTGTCTACCACCGGCTCGGCGGCGGCTTCTTCGATCACGGCGACGGATTCGGCGGCCGGCGTTTCGGCAGCGGCCACGGCCACGACGCCGGTGGCCGGTGGGGCGGCCTCGGCGGCGGCTTCCGCCACCGGCGCCGTGGCGTCCTGCGCGGCGAAGGCGACGGCCGTCGTACCCACCGCCGCCAGGCCGCACAGCGCGGCCAGGCACAGCACTTGCGCACGGGTCTTCCACCCGCGGAACAGTCGAGTCTTCATGTGGGGGCTCCGAGAGTGTTAGAGCGCGTCCGCGCCGACTTCGCCGGTGCGGATGCGGATGACCTGGTCGATGGAGGTGACGAAGATCTTGCCGTCGCCGATCTTGCCGGTGCCGGCGGCCTGCTGGATGGCCTCGACCACGGCCTCCAGGCGCTCGTCGGTCACGACGGTCTCGATCTTGATCTTGGGCAGGAAATCGACGACGTACTCGGCGCCGCGGTACAGCTCGGTGTGGCCCTTCTGCCGGCCGAAGCCTTTCACTTCGGTCACGGTGATGCCGGACACGCCCGCCTGCGACAAGGATTCTCGTACCTCGTCGAGCTTGAACGGCCGGATGATGGCGGTGATCAGTTTCATGCGCATACCCCGATGGTGGATGGAACCGGCCGGCCTGCGCCGGCCGGCGGTTTCAGCACACCGGTGCGCGCGGCCTCCTGGCGGCGTGCACGTCGTCGGTGCGGAGCGATGCATGAACCGCAGCCGCGCGCGCCGCGATGGCCTGCGGCGCGAACGGATGACGTGGGAGGGAGTTGCGGTTCATGGACCTCTCCTGGGTTTCCCCTGTTGCTGCTGCGAAACGGTGGTGCGGTCTCCGGTCTCGGACGGTCGTTGCCCCGGCGCTCCGGCCGGGAGAGGGTGCGGCGATGGCGACGGGTGGGAGGGGGAGGCCGTCGCCATCGCCGCGGTAACGCGGAAGCGCGCCGCGGCCGGGGCCGCGCGCGGTGCTGCGTCAGTTGGCGTAGTACAACTGGTATTCCAGCGGGTGGGTCGCCGCGCGGAACTTGGTCACTTCCTGCATCTTCAGCGCGATGTAGGCATCGATGAAGTCGTCGCTCATCACGCCGCCGGCCTTGAGGAAGTCGCGGTCCTTGTCCAGCGCTTCCAGCGCCTGGTCCAGGCTGGAGCAGACCTGCGGGATGTTCTTCTCCTCTTCCGGCGGCAGGTCGTACAGGTCCTTGTCCGACGGCGCGCCCGGGTCGATCTGGTTCTTGATGCCGTCCAGGCCGGCCATCATCAGCGCGGTGAAGGTCAGGTAGCCGGACTGCAGCGGATCGGGGAAGCGGATCTCGATGCGGCGCGCCTTCGGGTTGGACACCCACGGGATGCGGCACGAGGCCGAGCGGTTGCGCGCCGAGTAGGCCAGCATCACCGGCGCCTCGAAGCCCGGCACCAGGCGCTTGTAGCTGTTGGTGCCGGAGTTGGCGAAGGCGTTGATGGCGCGGGCGTGCTTGAAGATGCCGCCGATGTACCACAGCGCGGTCTGCGACAGGCCGCCGTAGCCGTCGCCGGAGAACAGGTTGGCGCCGCCCTTGGCCAGCGACTGGTGCACGTGCATGCCGCTGCCGTTGTCGCCGACGATGGGCTTGGGCATG